>Ga0116152_10002903_pt1 | contig 13889 bp, 12 predicted proteins | sample AD_UKC119_MetaG_FD_89894 | JGI IMG/M metagenome (GOLD analysis project Ga0116152, IMG submission 89894) | Active sludge microbial communities of municipal wastewater-treating anaerobic digesters from Hong Kong - AD_UKC119_MetaG | ecosystem: Engineered > Bioreactor > Anaerobic > Digestate...
GGACGATCTCTTGGTGATTGCGTACATGAACACATCGGGCCGGCTCAAGGCCCTGGCCGGCAGCACGGGTGGTGCGGTCTGCACCTCGTCCAACGCCCACCTCGTCGTCGACTGGGCCCGCCAGCAGGGCAAGAAGATCCTGTTCGTCCCTGACCAGCACCTGGGGCGCAACACCGCTTGGAAGCTGGGCATGGACTTGGAGCGCCTCGTGACCCTGCCCAATCCCCAGATCTACGGTGGCGGCTACTCGCTCGACGATGGGACCATCGCCGGCGGAATCCCGGCGCTCGATCGCGCCGAAATGATCCTTTGGGGCTCCTATTGCGGGGTGCACACGATCTTCAGCGCCGATATGGTGCGCTGGTGGCAGGAACGTGGCTATCGGGTGCTCGTCCACCCGGAGTCTCCGCTGGAAGCCGTGCAAGCCGCCGATGGCGCGGGCAGTACGGCCTACCTTTGGAAGGCTGCCATGGAAGCACCCAAGGGGTCCAAGCTCGTGATCGGCACCGAAGGCCACTTCGTGCGCAATGCCGCCCACGAAGCCCAAAAGCGGGGCGTGGAGATCCACCACTTGGCCGACATCCCCGACCCTTCCTTCGGTACATCCGGCTGCGGCTGCGCCACCATGAGCCGCAACGACCCGCCGCACCTGGCGGGCATGCTCGACCTATTGCGACTTGGCAAGGGACCCGACATCAATCGAGTCTTGGCGGGCGACAACGTTGACGAAAGAACGGGCCGACGAGACCGTTTGGAAGGCCGCGAGCGCAGTGAGTTGATCGAACATGCCAAAGCGTCGCTCGAACGCATGATTGCGATCACCGAGGCGGGGGACTGAACGCTTCCGGCGCTTGCATGCAGCCTCCCCCCACGACTTCGCAGCCTTCCGATTCGGCTCCGGAACCGGAGCGATGGTTTGTGTACGTTCTGCGCTCCAAAGCGCGACCGGTCACCTACGTGGGCATCACCAAGGAAGTCACGGCGCGCCTGGAACAGCACAACGGACTCCAAAAGGGCGGCGCCAAATCCACCCGGGCCGCTCGGCCTTGGGAAGTCGCCCGCACATTGGGTCCGTTCGCCACGCGCGGGGAGGCCCAAGCGCTCGAGCACCAACTCAAGCAACTCCCCGCGATCCAACGGCTGAATCCTTCGTCGTCCTAGATTCGGCTCGCATCCCCGATCCCTCAAGGCGACCCGGGGCCAAGGCAAACCCTATTGGAACGTCACCTCGATCGCGTCGGTGAAGTTGGAGGTGGTAGCAGCGGGGTCGCGGTGCCAAGCCTGAAAGGTGCGCGTTTCCCCGGCCAGGATCGGGCCCGGTCCGCTGGCGGAAGGCACCGAAGCAAGGTCCACGGGCAAGACCATCGTGCCCGCCGTGTCGGTGAGAAAGATCTGCGCCAATGCGTTGAAGCGCCCGATCGAGCCCCCCACGCAAAGGGGGCCCGAGCTCCCGGGCGGAACAATGCCGGGCATGGCAGCGGTTCCCACCAAGAAGTAGCCAAACACTCCCGTGGGTAGATCGGATGCGACCAGATGGGTCAAGGCTTGCCCCACTTGGTCGGAACCAGTCAGCGCGATACGACCGGGGAGTCCGCTCGAGTTGGCCGTCGTCGAGCAGACCGTGCTGACGGGCGCGCCGAATTCCCGCCCGTTGCGATGCCAAAGAATTTGGCCCGTGCTACCGGTTGCGACCCGCGTTCCGACCACATCCAAATCCCCATCGCGATCCAAGTCCCCAATCCCCATGCCGATCCGTGCTTGATCCGTGTTGCCGCTGCGCAAGTCTGTGCGCGGCCCAAGGGTCCCGTTGCCGAGGTTTTCAAACGCGGCGATGCGGGTCAGCGTGTCCACCCCGTTGGTGTTGCTCGGGCGCATCAAAACCACAAAGTCCCCATCGCCGTCGCCATCCAGATCCCGCGCGGCCGCATCGTAGTAGAAGCTACTGCCGGGCACGGGGTGCGGCGCCAACAACCCTTGCGCAGGTCCAAAGGCGGTCGATCCCTGGTTTTCAGACCAATCCACCGATCCTCCTCCCACCAAAATCACATCCAAATCCCCATCCCCATCCATGTCCGCAGGGACGGGTTGCTGGCTAGCCGGAATCGAGCCCACAGCGACCAAGGACAGGTTGCCGGGGGTCGACTGGTTGCGGAACCAAGGATTGGTTGCGAAGTCCCGCGAAGGACTCAACACATCCAAGTCCCCATCCCCGTCGAGGTCGCCCAGACCGAAGCGCCCCGTGTTCGAACTGGTCGTGAGCGTTTGGACAAAGGCAAAACCCGTGCCGGTTCCCCGGTACAAAACCAGCGTCTCGTACCCAAGCCCCGATCCGTCGTTGGTGCTTGCCAGCATTTCCGGATACCCGTCCCCATCCAAGTCGTGGAACTCCGCTTGGGTACCCAGGGTGTCATTGGCGTTGGGGCGTGCGAACGGATGGGCCACCCAGCCGCCCCCTTGCCCATCGTTTTCCAACCAAACCGGATCGGCCGCACCCGTGTTCCAAGACGCCACCACATCCAGATCGCCGTCAGCATCCACGTCGCACAAGCGAGCTAAGTACGGCGAGGAGACCAACAGCACCACATGTCCCACAAAGGTGCTGTTCGAGTCGATGTTCTCAAACCAACTGATCGCGCCGGTTTGTAGCCCGCCGAATAGGACGTCTCCATCGCCGTCGCCATCCAGATCCCCCACATCCACCTGGACCGTGGACCCCATCGAAAGCAGGGGAAACAGGGTCTGTTCAGACCAAGGATTCTGGGCCCAAGCCAAGGAAATCAGACCCAGGGGCAGGCAACGCAACAGGCAGGAATAGGACATAGAAGAACTCCAGGTGAGGGACCCATGCAGGCTCCCACGGCTCCAGCCAACCGTCAAGTTGCGAGTCGGTCATGCCACACGAACATGCGAAGGCGCGTGGTCCGGGCAGGCCAAGCTCGGGTTCCCTGCTCGATCACAGCCTTGCGTGGATCTCAAGGCCATGGGACTGCCTCCCTGTTGGCACCGGCTCGTTGTGGGCACCGGCTCGTTCCAGCCAAAGGCTCGTTGGAGTCCGCGGCCGGCGCTGCTAGGTCCCCTTCGGTGCAGCCGGTTGGCAAGGGATCGGGCTCCAACGGGGCTCCGCTGGCCACAGAGCTGGGCCCGGAGAGCCGCAGGATCGGTCGGGAGCTTCCCGGAAGGCCCGGAATCGGTGGCGCACCCCGGCACACCCGTGCAGCCGCCGCTCCTGCTGCGTACACTCGCGGGCATGTCCCCTACCCGTCAAGACCAACGCAGCGGCTGCCCCCAAGGCGGCGAGCCCCTGCGCCACAAAAGCGTTCTAGAGGTTCGCCACCTCGACCACCTGCTCGAATCGTGCCTACCCAGTTTCGGGGGGGCCTACCTGCGGCGGATCTGGACATTGCTGGACCAAGCCGTGGGGCGCGGCGTGCCGATGACCCTGGCTGTGGCTGGCCCGGTCACCGCTAGTGGCCAGCACATCGCATGGCTCAACCCGCTGCTCGACACCGGTTGGTTCTGCCTGATTTCTACGACCGATGCGGTTTGTTACCACGACGGACACCGCAGCCTGGATTCCGCCGCCGAGCACCCCTTCCACGAAGTGCCGATTTTTGGTGACGATGGCGCCCTGCGCGACGATCGCACCATCCGCATCACGGACATCGGATTCGACGAAGACGTCCTACTCGATCAGGACCAGTTCCTGACCCACTGCCTGCTGCGTCCAGAGTTCCAAAAAACCATGGCTGGCCCCGAAATGCGGCACAAACTGGGTGCTTGCTACGCCGAGCAGGAAGCCAAGGTCGGGGCCCCCGAAGGATTGCTCGCCCTCTGCCACCGCAAAGCGATCCCGATCTTCGTTGGCGCCCCCGCCGATGGTTCGGTCTTCCTGAACTCGGTCAAACTGTGGGCGCTCGCTCGGGCGGGCAGGATCGAGTACCGCTTCGCACTCGACCTGCACCACGAGGTGCTCGAATCCTGCGCCTACCACCTGTGGGGTCAAACGGAATCGGAAGCGGGAGCCCTGGGCACCCTGGTTTTGGGCGGCGGTGTTCCCAAGAATTTCAACCTGCAACCCGAACCCGCCCTGAGCCAAATCCTGGGCTTCGACGAGATCTCGGGCTACCTGTACGACATCCAGATCACGAGCGCTCCGGTCACCGATGGTTCGCTGTCCTCCTGCCCGCCAGCCGAGGCCGTGACCTGGGGCAAGGTCGACAAGGACTCCTTCCAGCGCACGACCGAATCCATGCAGGCCGATTACTCGATGGTGATGCCCTTGCTGACCAAGGCTTTGCTCGACAAGCGCGCCCGGCTCGCGGAACTACGCGACCGGTTGGGCATGGAGACCCTCCTGCAGCGTCACCCCGAAGCCGCCGGCTACCTGCGTGATGCGGAGGGCTACCGCTTGTACGACCAACGCGATCGCCTGCTCGCCTCGCTCGAAGCCAAAATCGCCCAGTCCGCCGACGAGCTCCTTCCCTCCTAACGCCCAGCCCCATGACCGACGACACCACCGAATCGGGCCCGACCGCCCCCTACCTGATCGAAGGCGCGCGCTCCTCGCGGGCCAAGTGCAAAACCTGCCGCAAACCGATCTTGAAGGACACCCTGCGACTGGGCATTTTGGTCGAAGGGCCCTTTGGAACCGGCTACATGTGGCACCACCTGCCTTGTGCAGCGCGCAACCAGTTCCCCAAGGTCGAAGAAGCCTATGCCCAGGAGGCCTGGGGTGATGTGGCCAGCCTGCCGGATGAGCTCCCGAGCCTGGAAGATCTGAACCATCTACGCGAAGCCGCTGAGACCAAGAAGAAGGCGCGCAAGGTGCTGCCCTACGCCGAGCACGATCCCTCGGGCCGGGCCAAGTGCAAGCACTCGGGCGAACCCATCCCCAAGGGGTCCCTGCGGGTGGCGCTCGGACAGGAAGTCGAATTTGGCGGGCAAACCCGCGTCAGCCCGTTCCTTGTATTGCCCAGCCAGGTGGGCGAAGCTTTGCAGGTGCCGGGTATCGTGCCCGGCCGCGAAGTGGACCCGCTCGACTTGATGGAACACCTGCGCACCAACTCGCCCGACCTGGACGAGAACGACTGGACCGTACTGGAAGCCGAAATCGGCTCGATGGAGTGACCCCTATGGATACATCCCACATTCCGGATGGCTACCACACGTTGACGTCGTACTACCTCGTCGCGGACGTGGCCGCCTACGTGCAATTCTTGACCACCGCATTCGGCGCCGAAGTCACCGAGAAACTCGAAGGTGAAAACGGAGCCATCATGCATGCAGAGGTGCGCATCGGCGATTCCAAGTTGATGATGGGCGCCCGCACCGGCGATCGGCCTGCGCAGGCCTGCATGCAGTACATGTACGTGCCCGATGTGGACCAGGCCTACCAACACCTGATCGCCTCGGGCGCCCACTCGGTGCAAGCCCCCCAGGACACCTTCTATGGGCACCGCACCGCCTCGGCCCGCGATGCAGAAGGCAACGAGTGGTGGCTGGCGCGCCAAATCCAGAAGCTCACTCCCGAGGAATTGCAGCGCAAAGCGCGCGAAGCGGGCCGCTAGGCCGATCGGTCACCAAAGGATGGAACCTCCGGGCTCCACCACTCGGGCCGTGACGCGCTTACCCAACAGGCCATGCACGATGCCGAGGCCCTTGCCCAGCGCGGCGCGCCCATGACCGCGCAGGCTGGCTACCACCAGCAGCACCGGCCAAAGCAGCACGTCGAGCACCAAAAAGCGAACCCAGGCCAAGAGGCTGCCGCGTCGACGCAGGATGCGCACCGTGTTGAGCGCCATCATGTACTTGCGCCGCGCGCTGTAACCGCCGCCCGTTGAGGCCGATGCATGGTGCACGGCGCTGGCCGGCCCCACGCACACAACGCGCCAACCGGACTCGCGGGCCCGTTGGCAGAGCTCCACGTCCTCCATGTACGCAAAGTAGCTCGCTTCGAACCCACCGAGGGCATGCCAAGTATCGCGGCGAACCAGGAGCGCTGCACCCGTGAGAAAATCGCAGTCGGCGACTTGCTGGTACGCGCTTCCATCGGGCTGACCGTGCCCCCCTAGCTCAACCAGGCGGAATCCGCGGTTCCAGCGCCCGCCCCAAGCCCAAATCCGCGGGGGGCTACCCGGCAAGAGGATGCGTGGTGCGAGCAGCCCGATGGTGGGATCCTGGGCGGCAGCCGCCAAGAGCTGCGCGAGCGAATGGGCCTCGACATCCAAATCGTTGTTGATGAACCACAGCCATTCGGCCCCATGCTCCAAGGCCCGTTGGGCTCCTTGGTTGGCCGCTTCCGCGAAGCCCACATTGGTCGGATTCTGAACCCAGAGGAGTCCGGGGTAGTGGTGCCGAACTTGCTTGTGGCTACCGCGCACCGAGCCATTGTCGACGAACACGATGTGCCCCGGATCCAAGCCGGCGGCCACGAGCGCGTTCAGACAGCGCAAGTTTTCCTCGCCACCGTTCCAGTTGATCACGATGGCGAACACCGCTTGACTGCTGCCCAGGCTCATGCGGGACCCTCGTTCAAAATCCGGCGGACCTCCGATTCGATCCGTCCCTCCGCCAGGGTGATGGCGATTTGCGTCCCGGGGACCGCTTCTTTGGCAGCACGTAAGACCCTGCCGCTCGCATCTTGAACGAGGGCATAGCCACGCCCGAGCACCGCCAGCGGCGAGATGGCTTCGAGCCAGCGCTCCTTGTCCTGCAAGCGGGCTTGAGCCCGTTCCACCTCTTGCGCCATGGCTCGATTCAGGCGCGGGGTCAAAGCCTCCAAGCGAACTTCTAGGCTGGCAAGCCGCGCTTGGGGACTGCCTGCGGCAAGCCGCGCACCCAAGCGTTCGACGCGATGGCTTTGGGACTGCAGGGTGTTGGCCAAGGCCAAGCGCAAGCGCTTCTCCAATGCGTGAACTTGCAACTCTGGCGCGCGCAAGAAACGTGCTCCTGCGCTCAATCCGGATCGCCCCACCAAGCGGTCCAACGTTCGTTCGCGCGCCTGCAATTGCCTCTCCATGGCGGACTCCAGGTAAGCGGCCGCTCGCTCCAGCCGCTCGAGCAACGCTTTCCGATCCGGAATCGCCGATTCGGCCGCGTTGGTGGGCGTGTGCGCGCGGTGGTCGGCAACCCAATCGATCAAGGTCGTGTCGGACTCATGCCCTACGCCCGAGATCACTGGGACCGAGCAATTCCAAACGGCTTCGGCTACGGGCAACTCGTTGAAAGCCCAAAGGTCTTCGAGCGATCCTCCGCCGCGTACGACGCAGATCACATCCACTTGGCCATCGTCCATACGGGCGATGGCGCCAGCGATCTCTTGGGCGGCTCCGGGTCCTTGCACTCGCGTATGGCACAGACGTACCGGATACCCTGGCCAACGCAGACTGCGCGTGCGCAGGAAGTCTCGCAGGGCATCGGCATCGCGGCTGGTGACCAAGCCGATGCAGCGCGGCCTGGGGGGTATCGGGCGGGCCCGATCGAACCAGCCTTGCTCGCGCAGCGACTGCTTGAGGCGCTCGAGCTTGGCCAGTTGCTCGCCCATGCCGCGTGGCTCGATGCGCTCGACGATCAGCGAGTAGCTTCCACGCGGCGCATACACATCGAGGGTCCCATGGCAAAGGACTTGTTGCCCGTCGGCCAGATCGAAACGAACTCCCGTCGCGACCCGACTGCGCCAAACCGCGCAAGCCAACGCTGCGCGATCGTCCTTGAGCTGGAAGTACAAATGACCCGATCCCGCTCGCTTGAAAGCACTGACCTCGCCTTCGACCACGAGCTTCCCAAGGCTGCTCAGGCTGCCCGCAATCCGCCCGGTCAACTCGGAAACGCCGAGGATGTCGGGACTGGCCTTGGCTGCGGCTGCGGCCGGGATCGCAGGCCCAGGGCGTCCTGGTTCCGGTTGGGAGCCAGGCGGGGGTAGGTCAAACAGACTCATGCCCCCCAAGGTATCCGCCACGGTGCGGGCGTGAAAGCGAGCGCCGATTTCTCAAGGGCACCCAGGCGGCGCAATCGCATCAGGGACCCGGATCAAGGCCGGGCAGATTCAGCCCGCGCCATGCCGCGAGATCGATACCAGGAAGGACCAGGGTGTAGCGGCCACCGAGGAATGGGGCGCGCTTCCCGGCGCGCTCTTGAGCTCCATCCTGTAGCTCAAACAGGGCGTTGTTTCCCTCCAACCGCAAACGGACTCGATCCGCAAACAAGCGCCGAATCACCTGCCCATCCAGGGCCAACTCGGCGAAATGCACGTCACGCCACTCCTTGCCAACAATCCCGCCGATGGAGACCAATTTCCAGCGAGCTCCGCCGTGACGGTGGTCCAAGAGTTGGTTGAGCGAGTAGCGCAAACCGATCAAGTTGGTCGAGCCATCGTCCACCGTGTGTTCGCGATCCTGCGCGGAGAAGAGCTCCGGCATGGCCTCGATCCAAGGATCGGGCCGCACCCCCGTCAGGGGAATCCGCAACACTCCGGAACGCCAAGTGGCGGAGTCTTCGGCCTGCTCGGAAGGAATCGCCACCGGAGCGCCTCCCGCTTTGGGTTCGGGAAACGGCCAAACCTGGCCGGCGCGGCGCTCGTAACCCCGCTCCAGTACCAAGGTCACGTGGTAGCCGGTTTGGCTCTTTTCCAGTCGTAAGCGGTCCGCCACCAGGGTGGAGACAAAGCGCCCTTGGTTGTCGAGTTGGCGCGCCACGATGGGGCCAATCGCCCCGTCCTGCAGCAACCCCACCTCCATCAGATCGAGGGCCCTGACGCCTTCGGCGCGCAGGTAAGCGCGCAGCGAGGACTTGATGGCTTGGGCGCGCTCGCGGGATTGGCGTTCGGCCAATTCCAGCGGATTGGGCTCGGTCGGCACGGGCGCTTCTTCGGCACCCGCATCCAGAAAGTCGGGGATGGCTGGGCGGCGCTCGGCGGGCAACAAACTCAGCAGCTTGGTGAACTCGACCCATTCGCGCTCGCGCTCGAAGCGCAGGGCTTGTTCCTGGGCCAACTCCAACTCCAGATTGCGGATGCGATCCATCAACTCGCGCTCGCGCTCCAACCAGTCCTGTTCGGTTCGCTTGAGCGCCGGGGCCTCAAGGACGGTTGCTTCTGGGGTCGACCCCGTCGAGGGGGTGGAAGCTTGTCCCCCTGCTTGGGGAACCGTCCACACGCTCAAGCAGGCGAACAAGGCGAAGGTAGGAACCATCATCGGGCAGCGGGAAGGGGACGGTGGAGCAAGGGAAGATCTTCGGGGGCCTTGGCCGATTCCCAAGTGCTTGGGGTCATCGCAAACCGCTCGGAACCGAGCAGCAAAGCAGGTTCGACCAAAGCATCGGGGCCCAAGAGCCCCAACCATTCGCGACCGCCTGCTTCCAAAGCTCCGTGGGGCGCCGAAAGCAAAACGGCCAGCGGGTCATGGACGTGCGCGGTCCCGGATCCTTCCCCCGGGTCTTGAAAGCGCAGGCGCTGGACCGCCCCATTCGCAGTGGCTTCGAGCGTCAATCCATCCAGCTCCAGCGCCGCAGGGGAATCGACCGCCACTTCCAGGGAAAGCACCCACAGGGTGCCTTGGTCCGTCCCCCACTTGTGGGTCCAGGCGGCCTCATCGAAATGCCGCCGAGCCTCGTTGAGCAAGGCGGGACGCAGTTGTGCGCCAAACTGGGCCCCGCGGAACTCCCCACGCATGCCGTAGGCCACAATCCCCGCATCGGCCACTTGGGCCGTGGGGTCAGGGGCGTCGGCGAATCCGAGCGGAGGCGCTTGGGTACGGTCGCACCCGCCCACCCAAAGGGGGGCGAGCGCGACGACTCCCAACCACCGAAAACCAGGGCGGATCGGTTTCCGACTGGGCGAAGACGGGGAGATCAACCTTCTTTGGGCTCGTCCCAGTCGTCTTTCTTGTTCTTGTTCCACCAGCGTTGCCACTCCTCGGGAGTGCCTTCCTTGTGCTTCGAAAGCGCCTCCAGGGTGGTCAACATCGACGCCGAAACAGAGTCGTAGCGTTTGGCCTTGGTGGGGTCTTGGTTGTTGATGTCCGCATCCTTGTTGTTCTTGGCCGACATCAACGCCTTGAGAACCTCCTCAAAGATCTCCTTGCGCTTCTTGAGTTCCAGCTCGCTGTAATTGCCCAAAGCCTGTGCCGCAGCCGCTTCGACCGGAATGTCTTTGTGGCCGAGCAGTTTCAAGATCGGCTTGATCCCTACTTCGGCCTTGGTTTTGCCCAAGGATTGGATCAGGGATGCGCGCAGGACCAAGTTGGCGTTGTGCTTTTTGTTGTCGACCCACTTGACCAGTTCGTTGGCACTCTCGGGCCCCATGTACGAAAGGGCTACCGAAGCGGCGATGTACATGTCGTTGTTGTAGGTTTGGTCTTCATTTTGCTTGCGAGCTTGGTTGAAGACATCCGCCACCGCCTTGGCCAAGGCGGCGCGGTCCTTAGGCCCCGATTTGGGGAACTCGTTCATCAGCAACTCGATGGTGGCGACCGCTTCGGTGTCTTCTTTGCCACGCGCGCCCGCATGGTCTTTGAGCGTAGCAATCAGCTCTTTGACCTCATCGCGCTTGTCGGGCAAGGGCTGGTCACCCTCTTCCCCTTCTTCTTGGATGCCCACCCATTGGGTCGGATCGCTGTTCGCTTCCGATTGGGGCATTTGCGCCCAAGCAGAGGTGCTCAAAAGCAAAAGGCTTGCGAGTTTCCAGGGTTGAATCTGCATGATCATCTTGTGTGGTGTCCAGGGGCTCAAGCCCCGCTTCCTAGCTAGTATGCCGCCCAAGCCCACTTGTGGGCCTGAATCGGGTACAGAACTTACGCAAACGCCGTGCCGTTCCCCGGCCTGGGCAATGGATGGGCTCTCTGGGCCCGTGCTGCAAGAAGACGTCCTCTGCATAGGTCACCGCCCCTAGCCGGGCACCTTGAGGAGGGTCACTCCCCCAAGGCTCGGGTTGGTGGATGCGAAGCTCCTGATGGTGTAAGACAGGCGCCCCATGAAGCAACCCACGACCCGCGCCGTTTTTGGATTGGCCTTTTTGACCGTGTTTCTGGACATGGTTGGCTTTTCGATCCTGTTCCCGTTGTTTCCGGACATGCTGCGCTACTACATCGGGGTCGATGGGGATGCGAGCTGGATCGGCCGCTTTGCCATGACCCTGGGGAGCTGGGTCGGTACCGAGGATCCGCTGCACTCGGTCACCGTGCATGCGTTCTTCGGGGGAGTGCTGGGCTCGGTCTACTCGCTGTTCCAATTCCTGATGGCCCCGGTTTGGGGCTCCCTTTCGGATCGCTACGGACGGCGGCCGATCCTGTTGGTCACCCTATTCGGCACCATGCTGGGGTATGTCTTCTGGTTCTTTGCTGGCAGCTTCTGGCTGCTGGTCTTCTCGCGGCTCCTTGGCGGGGTGATGGCCGGCAACATTTCCACCGTTTCGGCCGCGGTCTCCGACGTGACGACCGCAGACAAGCGCGCCCACGGGATGGGGATGATCGGCGCGGGCATCGGACTGGGGTTCGTGTTTGGACCGGCGATTGGCGGGATGGCGTACGGTTGGGACCTCCTGGGGCAGTTCCCCGAGTGGAAGCGGTTCGGCCTGCATCCCTTCTCCGGAGCGGCTTTGCTGTCGTTTGTCTTGGCTACCTGGAACTTTCTGTGGGCCGCCAAGCAATTCCCAGAAACCTTGCACGAAGCCGACCAGAAGGCGAGCGAAGGGCGCACGCTCAAACCCTGGTCCGCTTTGCGCGAGCTCGACCAGCCCGGGTTGAAGAGCGCCAACTGGGCGTACTTCTCATACTTCTTGGTGTTTGGCGCGATGGAGTTCACGCTGACGTTTTTGGCTGCCGAGCGCCTGGATTATGGGCCCAGGCAGAACATGTGGATGTTCGTGTTCGTCGGTGTGTTGATCGCGTTGATCCAAGGCGGCTTCGTGCGCCGGCTGGCCCCCAAGTTTGGCGAGGTCCGTTTGGCGTCCATCGGGATGCTTGCGACACTTCCGGGCCTCTTGCTGGTGGGCTCCACCCACTCGACCGGGCAGCTGTACTTGGGGTTGTTCTTCTTGGCGGCGGGCAGCGCCCTCGTCATGCCGTGCCTTTCGTCGCTGGTTTCGCGCTACGCGCCGCACAACCGCCAGGGTTTGGCCCTAGGGGTGTTCCGTTCGCTGGGTTCGCTCTCGCGCGCAATCGGCCCGATGTTGGGTGGGCTCATGTTCTATGCCATCGCGCCATGGGCCCCCTACTTCCTCGGGGTTGCGCTGCTCGTTTGGCCCATTTGGCTGACCAAGGGGCTCCCGCCCCCCACTCGGGCTGAGGGTTGAACGCGGGGGCCCCAAGGGGGGACACCCCTTGGGGCTTGGGTTGGGTTGGGGGCGTGCCTCGGATCGTGGGTTTGGGGCACGGGAACGGGGCCTGGAGGGCAATTGCAAACTCCTACCCTTGGATGAGGCCGCAGCGGGTGCGATTCCCAAGGCGAGCGAGGCGCCTGGGATCCCCCAAAGAACTCCTGTTCGGCAGTCAAGCTCCTAGGAAAGCGACTCGATAGAGACCCTTGCTATGCAGATCAAAGCCCGGACCACCATCATCCCGATCCTCGCCCTCAGCTTTTTGGCCCTTGGAGCGATGCCCCAGGGAGGCGATCCGGTCGCCCAATTGACCCAACGGGTTCAGGCACTGGAAGCCAAAGTCCAAGCCATGCAAGGCACCATGGACGCCCAAAGCAAGGCGGCCAAGGAACTGATCATTTCGATCGACGAAGCCGAAAAAGCGGGCTTCACCGCGGGCATCAACCCGCGCTCACGGGAGATCTTGCTCAACGCATGGCGCGCCCAAGCCCGCGCGATGTCGTCCGCCAACACGGGCAAAGACGGCAAGGCCGATGGGGCCAAGCCCAAGACCGAGCCCGCGAAAACCCCGCAGTAGGCCCGCGCTGCGCTAGGCTGCAGCCAACCCCAGCAGTCCCCCGCCGTGCCCGCCTCCGAATCCCATCGTCCGAATTCGACCCAGACCTCGCCGGAGGGAGATGGGTTGTTCGAATGGGTGGACCGCTTCCTCGACATCTTGGCCCACGGTCGAGGGTACAGCCCGCACACGCTCAAGGCCTATGGCCAAGACTTGGCCGAGTTCGCCCAGTTCCTCGAGGCCTGGGGCGTCGAGCAGCCCGATCAGGTGACCCCGCGTCATCTGCGCGCCTACTTGGGAGCGGTGGACGAACGCGAACTCGCCTCTTCGAGTTTGCAGCGCAAACTCTCGAGCTTGCGCGGGTTCTTCAAGGAACTGCTTTCCTCAGGCCACGTGGCCAGCGACCCCTGCGTGGGCTTGCGCAAGCGACGCAGCGGGCGCTATCTGCCCGGCGTGCTTTCGCCCAAGGAAGTCGAAGCCTTGCTGGCAGCCCCCGACCCCACCACCGCGCTCGGTCGGCGCGATGCGGCGCTGTTCGAAGTCATGTACTCAACCGGCAGCCGCGCCAGCGAGACCGTGAGCATGGACCGTGGGCAGGTCGACTTTGCGCGTGGGCTGGTGCGCATCCTCGGCAAAGGTCGCAAGGAACGGTTGGCGGTCGTCGGAAGCCATGCGAAGCGCGCGCTGCAGGCCTACCTGCAAGATCCCGAGCGCCCGGCCGCTCGCGTCCAAGCGGGCGATGCCCTGTTCCTGGGGCGCAACGGAACGCGCCTCACAACGCGTTCGCTCGAGCGCTTGGTGGCGGAACGGGCCCTGGCTGCCGGCATCCCGCGCCGGGTGACCCCGCACACCTTACGCCACAGCTTTGCCACCCATCTGCTCGACCGCGGCGCGGACCTGCGTGCGGTGCAGGAGCTGCTCGGCCATGCCCACTTGACCACCACGCAGATCTACACCCACGTTTCGATCGAACGCTTGCAGGCGGTCTACGAAAAGGCCCATCCTCGAGCGCTCGCCCAACCA
>Ga0116152_10002907_pt1 | contig 13870 bp, 10 predicted proteins | sample AD_UKC119_MetaG_FD_89894 | JGI IMG/M metagenome (GOLD analysis project Ga0116152, IMG submission 89894) | Active sludge microbial communities of municipal wastewater-treating anaerobic digesters from Hong Kong - AD_UKC119_MetaG | ecosystem: Engineered > Bioreactor > Anaerobic > Digestate...
ATTACTGGTCTTTTGGCCATGATTGGGTTTTCACATCTGCCTTATACAAAGCTTGAGAAGATGGCGGTTCCGCTGATGGGGGTTGCGATTTTCTTTTTGATTCTGGTTTTGGTTCCGGGAGTGTCGCGAGATATCGGTGGGGCACGGCGCTGGATAAGATTTGGAAGCGTCGGCTTTCAGCCCTCGGAGTTTGCCAAAATTTGTTTCATAATTTACATGTCCCACTCAATTTCAATGCGCCAGGATAGAATTCGCAGTTTTCTGCACGGTCTTTTGCCTGACCTGGCAATGACTGCGCTCATATTTCTTTTAATATACAAAGGGCCAAATCTCTCGACCGCATCTCTTGTTTTTGGCACCTATCTGACCATGTATTTTTTAGGAAATGGTCCAATCATAAACCTTGCTGCTCTTGGTTTGGGCGGAGGTGTGCTGGTAACGGCGCTGATTTTTCACGCAGGGTATCGCATGCGGAGATTCTGGGCATTTCTCAACCCATGGGATTCGGCACAGACTACCGGCTATCATATAATTCAATCTCTGGTCGCGATTGGTTCAGGCGGGTTGCTGGGCCTTGGTTTGGGGCAGAGTCGTCAGAAATTTTTCATTTTGCCCGAGCGCCACACCGATTTTATTTTTGCGATCATTTGTGAAGAATTGGGGTTGTTGGGCGGAGTTGTCGTCATCGTTTTGTTTTTTGCATTTTTATGGCGAGGTCTATATATCGCGACCCGTGCCCCGGATACTTTTGGCTTCCTTCTGGCGTCGGGAATAACAGCTATTGTTGGTCTGCAGGTTGTAGTAAATATTGCGGTCGTTTTAAGCCTGATGCCGACAACAGGGATTACTCTGCCATTTATCAGCTACGGGGGATCGAGTTTGCTCTTTCTCGCTGTCGGGGTGGGAATTCTTCTGAATATTTCCCGTTATGGCTCGAGCCGTCATGTTTTTGATGAGCAGCGTGAAACGCCATTTTCAGGACAATTCACCGAGCCTGGATTGGTTGGGAAACTTCGAAGAAGGTGATTATGAAAGTATTATTCAGTGGCGGGGGCACAGGTGGTCATATTTATCCGGCTCTGGCTATTCGTGAAGCCCTTGAAATCGAACTTTCTGCCCGGGGTGAACAGCTGGAATCAGCTTATATGGGCGTTTGTGGCGGAATGGAAGAGCGCATCGTCGAAAGGGTTGCCGAACTTCCATTTTTAGGGGTTTGCGCTCAGGGCATGCCTCGCTCTTTCAGTTTAAAATGGTTCAGTTTCCCATTTGTAAACCTGCTTGGAATTTTGGATGCCTTCAATCATCTTCGACGTTTCGGGCCTGACCTGGTAGTGGCAACCGGTGGTTTTGTGGCTTTTCCTGCGTTAATGGCTGCAAAAATCCTGGGAATTAAATACATCATTCACGAGCAAAATGCAGCGATGGGAGTGACCAACAGATTTTTTGCCGGTTCAGCCGAGCTTGTGCTTTTAACCTATGAATCAGCCGCTAAAGTCGATGGAAAAAGAATTGTTATGAGCGGAAACCCGGTTCGTGGCAGTTTCCTGGGCGCGGCAAACGAAAAAGGAAGATTCTGTAAAGGGGAAGATGAATTTTGGGTTCTATCGGTCGGCGGGTCACGAGGTGCATTGAGTATCAATCGTGCAGTCGTTGATCTGGTTAAAAATTGGTTGCCTCGAAAAAAGAAGATCAGGTTTTTACATATTAGTGGCGAGCGTGACCACGAAATGGTATTGACAGCAATTCCGGAACCACCGGAAAACTACACCCTTCTTCCTTACCTTCACGAAATGAAAGAGGCTTTCGATGTTGCCGACCTGGTCGTCTCAAGAGCGGGCGCAACAATTCTTTCTGAATTGGCGGTTTGCGGCAAACCGGCTATCTTGGTGCCCTTCCCATATGCCACCGATAATCACCAGGAGAAAAATGCACGAGTGCTTGAAGAACTGGGAGGAGCATCTGTTCTACTGGATTCAGAGCTATCTGGCGATAAACTCGCAGGTTTAATCGAACAATTGATTGAAAAGGATGAGTTGGGCAATATGTCTTCGGCAATGCGCAAAAGTCGTCCCGAAAATGTTGAAAAGAATATTGCACAATTGATCTTAGATTCTTGTAACCCCAGTTAATGGCTGTTATGATTTATAAAATTTCATAAGGACTGTTTTTTGAGCGAAGATTTTCAAAACTCGAATCGTGGCTATCGTTTACCGGGAAAGGATTTGCCCGACAGCACCCGGGAAAAACTTCGGCAGCGAAAGTATCGTGCCCGGTTACTTAATCTTTCACGGGCCGTTGGTCCGATCAAGACAATTGGCTTCACTCTCTTGCTGGTAAGCCTTGCGTATCTGGCCATCGTTCAGTTGCGTCATCTTTTCTTTGGCACGACATACTTTGAAATAAAGGCCATCGAGGTTGAAGGCAACAGGACCCTATCCCGTGAAGAGGTTATCAGAAATTCCGGGATTGCACCGGCTTTGAATGTTTTCAAGCTTGATAAAGCTGCCGTTGAGAAAAGACTTTTGGCGCATCCGGTGATAAGAAAGGCCGAAGTCGAACTCAACGGATTGTATAATCTGCGCCTGAAGATTGTTGAAAGAACGCCGTTTATGTATGCAAAAGTCGGCACGACATTTTACGAAATTGCCGATGATGCTGTTATTGTCAGCACCGAGAGTCTCGGTGACAAAGATTTGCCGATCATTACCGGCCTGAATCTTGAGACTAGTCGCGCCGGCGATTCATTGAAGGACAATGATGCATTTTTTATTGCACAGGCCTGGGTAAAAAAACTTGGTCCGGAAATTTTGAAAAATATTTCTGAAATAAACTTTTTTAATCCGCAAAACCCTTATCTGTTCATGGTTTCAGGGGAGAAAATCTTCCCTCGAAGTCTTGAGGATTTTAAAAACCGCTACAATTTTTTGCGTGCACTTCTTGACAACCTAAGAAAGAATAATGTAGAACCTATTTACCTCGATATGAGGGCACCCAGTATTGTTGTCCTTCCCAGAAAAAAATCAGGTGCTTCAGAAGGGAGCAGAGGTTCAGTCGCTGGTGGATGATCTAGTCGTTGGCCTTGATATAGGCACTACAAAAGTTTGTGCAGTCATTGGTGAGGTTCGCAGTGGGCCCACCATCAATGTGCTGGGTGTTGGTCATGCTTCTTCCGGTGATGGGGTTAAAAAGGGAACTATCGTCGATATTGAACGAACGACCCAAGCCATCATCGATGCTATCGAAGAAGCGGAAAAAGTTGCCGACGTGGTTATTGAAAACGTTTATGTTGGGATTGCCGGGGCGCACATCTGTTCGATGAATAGCCAGGGTATCGTCGCCATCAAGGGCAACAATCAAGAAATAACTTCAGAAGATATCGACCGGGCGGTAGAAAATGCGAAAACAGCGATCAGCATACCTCCGCACCAGGATATCATCCATATTTTGCCCCGTGAATTCGTTGTCGATGAGCAGAAAGACATTAATAATCCTCTCGGCATGGTAGGTGGAAAACTCGAAGCTCAGGTGCACATAGTTACCGGCGCAGTTACAGCCATGCAAAATATTATCAAGTGCTGTGAAATGGCCAAGCTGAAGGTCGAGGACATGGTTCTTCAGCCCTATGCGTCAAGTATGGCGGTTCTTTCTGATGATGAAAAAAAGCTTGGTGTGGTTCTGGTTGATATCGGTGGGGGCACAACCGACCTGATTATTTTCCAAAGCGGGCACGTCATCCACTCTCACAGCATCGACATCGGTGGGCGACTGGTTACCAATGATATCGCTGTAGGCCTTAAGACTTCCACCATTGCCGCCGAAGATCTCAAGATCAATTCCGGTGTTGCACGCTCCGATCTGGTCGATGAGGACATGATGATCGATGTGCCAGTAGCTGGTGGAGAGCGAAAAAAACAGTATCCGCAACGCTTTCTCGCTGAGATCATCGAACCGCGCATGGAAGAAATTTTTTATGAAGTTAAGACGCAAATTGAAAAACACGTTTCTCTCGATGTAATTCCTGCGGGGGTGGTTCTTACCGGTGGTAGTTCAATGATGACCGGGTGCCCCGAACTTGCCGAAGAAATTCTGGGATTGCCTGTTAGACGGGGTTCTCCAGTAGATATCTCTGGTTTGCGGGAACAGGTGCGTAATCCAAAATTTTCTACCGCGCTAGGCCTGATCAGATACGGCGCACAAAATTTTCGCACAGGGACTAGAGAAAACGGTGCACTTGGTGGTATACTTGAACGAATTCAATCCGTGTTGAAAAAATTCTTTACCGATTGACATAAATTAGAAAAAGCAGGATTTGCCAAAGGGCAGAGCAGACAATAAGGAGGCTTGCATGGTGTTTGATTTTAACCAGGCTGCAGCAGAAAATGCTGAGATTAAGGTAATTGGCGTTGGTGGCGGTGGAAGTAATGCGGTAAATCGCATGATTGAAGCCAACCTCACTGGGGTGGAATTTATTGCTGCCAATACTGATGCACAGGCGCTTACCAATTCTAATGCCAAAATCAAGATCCAGCTTGGTGACAAGCTGACCAAGGGTCTTGGTGCCGGTGCCAATTATGAAATTGGTAAAAAGGCCGCTGAAGAAGATCGCGATCATATCGCAGAGGTTCTTGAGGGCGCGGACATGGTGTTCATCACTGCCGGCATGGGCGGTGGAACTGGAACTGGTGCAGCGCCGATCGTTGCTGAAGTTGCCCGTGAAGTTGGTGCACTGACGGTAGCTGTTGTTACCAAGCCTTTCGTTTTTGAAGGTCGTAAGCGTGCTAATGCTGCCGAACTGGGAATCAAGAACCTGAAAGATCGTGTCGATGCAATAATCGTTATTCCGAATGATAAATTGCTACAGATTTCTCAGGAAAATGTCACCATGTTGGAAGCCTTTGGTTTTGCTGATGATATTTTGCGCCAGGGTGTGCAGGGTATCTCTGATCTGATCACTGTTCCTGGCCTCATCAACACAGACTTTGCTGATGTAAAAACCATCATGAGCCTTGCCGGATCTGCCCTTATGGGTATTGGCACCGCGTCAGGCGAAAACCGTGCAGTAACTGCCGCTCAGATGGCCATTTCCAGCCCGCTTCTTGAGTCTTCCATCGAGGGAGCAAAAGGCGTTCTGCTCAACATCACAGCTGGACCGGATCTGGGTATTCACGAAGTGCATAAAGCCTGTTCAATCGTGCAGGAAGTAGTTGATCCCGACGCCAACATCATTTTTGGTCACGCCGTAAATGATGATATGGGCGATACCCTCAAAATTACCGTTATTGCTACTGGTTTTGGCGAAGAAGTCAGATCGAGTGCTGATCCAAAACGTAGAATCATGGAAGAATTACGCACCGTAAACCGCCCGCAGGTTGTTGAAGTTCCGCAAATGCCTCAACAGCAAGTTGTGAACGGCATGCCCTCATACAATAGCTCTGATGAAAAAGAAATTCCAGCCTTCCTGAGAAAAAGACGCAGAGTCTGATCGGCTGAAATTAGCTCGTTGCACAAAAGGAACTGCTCCTGACGGAGTGGTTCCTTTTTGTTGTTCGAAACTTTATAACTGTCTTATGGGGCTTTATTGTCGGCGATATCCGCATGAGCCGCAGAACCTTGCCGAAGCAGGAAGTGGCGCGCTACAACTGGGGCAGGTTTCCGCTGCAGAAGTTGTGGGCGATGATGAAATAGCATAAGCTGTTATCGGCTCAGCTTTGCCTTTGATAACTAGTCCGGTTTTCTTTTCAAAATGACCTTTCCAGTCGAGTTTCTCAAAACAGGACTCTGAAATGAGTATTTCGCCGGCATTGGCAATTGCACAAAGCCTCGAAGCGATATTGACTCCATCGCCTATCGCGGTAAAGTTTGAAAGGCGGGCTGAGCCAACGTTGCCAACGACTACGTCCTGAAAGTTGATGCCAATGCCAATGCCATAATTGGGCAGCCCTTCGCTTTTCCATTTTGGCATCATTTGAGCGATTGCATGTTGGATTTCCATTGCTGCGTTAACTGCCGATTTGACCGGATCTTCAATTGGCACTGGAGTGCCGTATAAAGCCATGGCCGCATCCCCCATGAATTTGTCGAGAGTGCCTCTGGTCTGAATGACGATGTCGGTGACTAACGAGAAGAATTGATTGAGCAATTCGATTGTTTTCTCAGGAGAAATGTCAGAGGCCATTTCGGTAAAATTTCGGATATCGGCGAAAAGGACCGCAACCTTTTGTCTTTTGCCTCCGAGAACTATTCCGTCGGGATTTTTTTCGATAAAGTCGATTACTTCGGGAGCAACCATGCTCGAGAACATGCTTCTAAGCCGAAAGAGTTCCTGCTTTTTCTGGTCGAGTTCCTGTTTCTGAAGCGACAGAACTCTCGTATTCTGCAATACCAGGCCCAAAATCGTGGCCACCATTTGAACTGTGTCGAGATCGTCTTCTCCGCTGAAAACATTTCCCGAGTAGGAACAGATAACGATCATTTTTTCAAAGTTCTGACCGATTCGCACCGGACAGACAATTTTGGCGTCTGGAATAACTCCTCTTCTTTCAAGATAGGCAAGGTCATCTTGTTTGCGAACGAAGGCCAGACTCATTATCAGGCCTTGTTCTGCAGCATATCCGAACATCGAATCTTCTTTGTTTGGAACCAGAGGGATTTCGTCGTCTTTGAAGCCAATTGAAAGCTCAGAAAGCCAGCCTTCATCAATTTTTTGAAAAACCGCGCCTTTTTTGATCCCAAGGGAAAGGTCGAGCAAGTCCCAACATCTGGCCAGAACTGCCTCGCCATCGAGTGTGCCGACCAGAACCTTCAAGCGTTCCATAAAGGCATGGGTTTTGTCGATCAGTTCAACATGTTTGTTCTGACTGAGCGATAGTTCTGCTTCAAGTGTTTTGAATTGCTTCTTGAGCAGATTTAGCTCTGCTCTAAGGCTCTCGCTTTCTTTGTTCGCGGCGCCACCTTTGAGAGAGTCAAGAATTCCCATTTATTTTTCCTCTAGATATTCTTCTGGAATGTCTTCGTGGCGCACCAGACGTTTTTTTACTAGTTCCTTAACGACTGTATTTATGGGTATACAACCGGAGCGCTGCCCGAGCCGCAAAATAGAATTGATTTCATGGATCTTTCTTTGCCTGATCAGGTTGCAGACTGAAGGCAGCATTGGCAGAAATTCATAAGCCAAAACCCTTTTTTTATGATCGTAAGAGGGCAAAAGAACCTGTGAAAGAACGGCTCGCAAAGAACTTGAAATCATGAATCTGATGTTGTCGCGCTGGTGCGAAGGAAACATATTGATCATGCGGGTTATACTCTGAACGGCATTTGCGGTATGCAGGGTAGCCACGACCAGATGCCCGGTTTCGGCTGCTTTTAAACAGGTTTCAACCGTTTCCAGGTCGCGTAGTTCGCCGATGACAACGACATCGGGGTCTTGCCGCAGGGCTGAACTGAGACCGCTCTGAAAGTCCATGGCATCGTCGCCGACCTGTCTCTGGCTGACAATGGTCTTTGGATACTCGGGAAAGGTGTATTCAATAGGGTCTTCAATGGTAATAACGTGTAAAGAGTGATTGCGAGCGACCAGGTCGATAAAACTGGCTGCTGTGGTCGATTTGCCCGAGTTGGTTGCGCCGGTGATCAAAACCATGCCGCGATTAATTTTTACCAGAGCATCGACTACATCCTGGGAGAAGCCCAGAGTTGACAAATCAGGCGGGTGTGGCGGCACCAGGCGGCAGGATATTGCCAAACTGTTACGCTGAAAGAAAACATTTGCTCTGACCCTGATTAAACCGGGATAGGTAAATGAGCAGTCGATTTGCCCCTTGCTTTTGAAAATCTGTCGCTGTTTTTCTTCGAGCAGCGACATTACTAGCTGTTCCATCTCTTTCGGTGAGAAAGCAGCAACTTCAAGGCGTCGAATCTCATTGGCAACCCTGACAATTGGCGGAAAAGCCGATTTCAGGTGCAAGTCGTAAGCTCCAAGTTTTAAAGCTTCTTCAATAATCGGTTTGAGCATATCACTCATAGCAGCCCCCTGCGTTCAAAACGGGTCATCAATGCTTCCGGTTCCGGGCTGTAGGGGAAGGCCTGATCGCAGGTAATCAGTTTTTTGACTACCAATTCTTCAAGCGCTGCATTCATTGAAATCATGCCAAGCTCGTTGCCGGTTTCCAGGAACATGGGAATCTGCTCGTGTTTTTCGCTGCGAATAAGATTGGAGACTGCCGGGGTGTTAAGAAGTATTTCGCGGGCGGCAACCCGTTGGTTGGGATCGTCTTTCTTGGTTATCAATGCCTGAGAGACGATGCCAATAAGAACGCTGGCCAGCTGTTCACGCACAAATTCGCGGGCATCGGTTGGGAAAACCCCAAGTATTCTCGCTACCGCTGAAGCCGAGCTGCTGGCATGCAGTGTCGAAATGACCAGATGGCCGGTTTCTGCCGCTGTAAGAGCCAGTTCCATGGTTTCGGCCTCTCTGACCTCGCCGACCAGTATTATGTCCGGATCTTGTCTGAGAGCGCCGCGGAGCGCATCGGGAAAGCTGACGAAATCACGTCTTAGCTCGCGCTGTAAAAACTCGACTTGCGCGTCGCGAAACAAAAATTCAATCGGGTCTTCAAGAGTTACTATTCTTACCTGATAATTCTGATTGATGAATTGCAGTAAAGCAGCGATGGTCGTACTTTTCCCTGAGCCCGTGGGGCCGCAGAGCAAAAATAGACCACGTCTTCGTTGAACTGAATCGAGGATGATTCCGGGCAATTGGATTGAGTCGACGGTCGGCAACTCGAATGGAATCTGACGAAAGACAAAAGCCAGTGTGCTCTGTTGCATGAAGCAGTTAACGCGAAATCGACTGACACCCGGTAAAGAAACCGAGTAATCGACATCTTTTCTTGATTCGAACATTTTGCGAATGGTCGGAGTCGCAGTTGAATCAAAAAATCTCTTCAATTCATCATTGGAAAGGGGCAGATTTGAAGAAATCTGAATCTTTCCGGCAACACGAAAGACCGGTGGCTTATTTGCCCGAAGATGGACGTCAGAGGCATCCAGCTTGTTACTTAGCCTCAATATATCGGCAAGTTGCTCGTCCATTTGGTAGAACCTCGATTTTGGCAGACCCTTGGTTAAACGTTATTATGTACAAATCCTAGCAAAGGGGATATCGCTTGTCAATTTTTCTATTTTTGTACCTGCCAATTTTCAAGACGTTTGGCCGCCTCGGCAAAATCTTCATGATGGCCGAATGCGGAAAACCTGACGAATCCTTCGCCGGCCGGGCCAAAGCCAGATCCCGGGGTAGTGACGATATGGCATTTTTCAAGGATTTCGCTAAAAACATCCCAGGATTTCCTGCCGGGAAAACTGGCCCAGACGTAAGGCGCATTGAGGCCTCCGTAAGTGATGATTCCTTTGTGATCCAGGGTTTTTTTGATCAGCCGAGCATTTTTCATGTAGTAGGCGATGGTTTCACGCATTTCCTGGAAGCCCTGCTCTTCAAGTGCGGCCATTCCGCCATACTGGGCGATGTTCGACGCGCCATTGAAAATAGTGGTCATGATGCGATTCCAGTCATTGCGCACCGGAGTGCCGTCATCAAATTTCAATTGGTCAGGAACGACGGTCCAACCCAAGCGAATACCGGTAAAGCCTATGGGCTTGGAAAATGAATTCACTTCAATTGCCACTTCGCGCGCCCCTTCTATTTCAAAAATAGATTTGGGCAGGGATGAATCAGAAATATATTCGCTGTAGGCCGCATCATAAATGATGATCGATCGATTTTTACGGGCAAAATCGATCAGCGACTTCAGCTGTTGTTTGGTAGCGACTGCTCCGGTGGGATTATTGGGCGAGCAGAAGTAGATCAGATCTGTGCGGGGTAAAGCTTGCAGGTCTGGGAAGAAGTCGTTTTCGGGCAGACATTTCATATAAATGATTTTGTCGAATTGTCCGCGCTCGGGATCAAAATCACCGGTTACGCCGGCAATGACCGAACCGTCGACGTATACCGGATAAGATGGGTCCTGAACTGCAATGGTGACCTGGTTGCCGAACATGGTCTGCAATCTGCCGATATCACATTTGGCGCCGTCAGAAATGAATACTTCTTCACCTTTCACGATATTATGGTAAAGCTTTTCTGCAATCAATTGCCGGAATCTGGTAATGCCCTGCTCGTCACCGTAACCACTGTATCCGGCTCTGGTGCCAAGTGCGCTGACTTCATCGTGAAGCCCGGCAAGAACACGCGGGGTTATTGGCTCTGTAGTGTTACCAATACCAAGGCTTATGATCCTAGCATCGGGGTTGTTTTTAACGAATTCGAGCTTGCGCCGATTGATTTCTGGAAAAAGATATCCGGCTACCAGCCGGGCCATGTTTTCATTGCGTTTAACCATTTCTTACACCTTGAATTCTTCGAGTTCGGCGAAGTTTAAAGTCGCCAGGTAATCGGAAATTGTCTCTGCTCTTCTAATCTCGAGGATACTGCCGTTTTCACGCAGCAGAAGCTCGGCAGAGCGAAGTTGCCCATTGTAGTTGAACCCCATCGCGTGACCGTGGGCTCCGGTATTGTGAATTATGACGATATCGCCTGGCTCCAGTTCTGGTAGCATTCTTTCAACTGCGAATTTGTCATTGTTTTCGCAAAGCGAGCCGGTTACGTCGTATTTGTGATCATGGGGCCAATGTTCTTTGCCCAATACGGTCAAATGGTGATAGGAACCATACATTCCCGGGCGCATCAGGTTGGCCATGGATGCATCGAGACCAGCATACTCGCGATAGATGTGTTTGAGGTGCCTGACTCTGGTTACCAGCCAGCCAAATGGCCCGGTAACCATACGTCCGTTTTCGAGGACGATGCGCAAGGGATCTAGGTCATTGGTGATGATCAACTGGTCATAATGCTTTTTAATTCCGGCTGAAATCAGTTCAAGATCGAGTTCTTTGTCTTCGGGGCGGTAAGGAGTGCCGTAACCGCCGCCCAGGTCGACGAATTCGATACGGATGTCTGCCTTCTTCTTCAATTCTACAACGAGTTCGAAGAGCATTTTGGCAGTTTCAATGTGGTAATCTTCATTCAGTTCATTGGAAGCTACCATGGTATGAAGTCCAAAACGTTTTACACCCTTATTTTTGGCTATTTTGTAAGCCTGGAAAATCTGTTCGAGGGTCAGGCCGTATTTGGCTTCTTCCGGTTTTCCGATAATAACGTTGCCGTCTTTGAGCGGACCAGGATTATACCTGAAACTCAGGGTTTCAGGAATCCCGGATACCCGTTCAAGAAAATCAATGTGGCTGATATCGTCAAGATTGATGATAGCACCAAGCTTGCTGGCGGCGACGAATTCTTCGGCCGGGGTGTTGTTTGAAGAGAACATGATCTGTTCGCCGGATATTTTAGCTTTTTCTGCGAGTATCAACTCGGCCATTGAGCTGCAATCACTGCCCATGCCTTCGGCATGGAGTAATTTCATGATAAAAGGATTGGGTAAAGCTTTAACGGCAAAATAATTCATGAATCCGGGCATCCATGAAAAAGCCTGTTTCAAAGATCGGGCATTGTCACGAATCATTCTTTCATCATAAAGATGGAAAGGGGTTGGATGCTTTTCAAGAAGTTTAAGGGTTTGGTCAAGACTCAATGGAAATGGATGTGTCATATCAAAAATCAAATAGTCCTTTAACTTTTAGTAGTTCAGCGTTAAGAATGCCGCCACCGGCCGCACCTCTAATCGTGTTATGAGAAAGTCCGACAAAACGAACGTCGAAAACCTGGCAAGGTCTTAATCTGCCGACACTTACCGCCATGCCCTTGTCAGCGTCCCGATCTTTTCTGGGCTGTGGCCGGTTCGGTTCGTGACGATAAATTATCGGTTGCGCTGGGGCGAAGGGTAACTGCATTTCCTGAGGCAGGCTTTTAAAATCATGCCATATCGACACAATCTGATCAAGATCCGGTTTCTTTTCGGCAAATTCAAGGCTGACGCATGCAGTATGCCCATCGATTACCCCAACCCGATTGCAATGTGCGGAAATTTTTATGGTTTGATCGTTAATGATCTTGTTGCCGGAAACTTTACCCATGATTTTAAGTGGCTCGTTTTCAGACTTTTCTTCTTCGCCGCCGATGAAGGGCACTAAATTATCGAGCATGTCAAGGGAGGGCACTCCTGGGTAGCCTGCTCCAGAAACGGCCTGCATCGTAGAAATGATAAGTCTGCGAACCGGGAATCCTGCAGCGATCAAGGCATAGATCGGGGTCATATAGCTTTGTAGTGAACAGTTTGGTTTTACAACGATGAAACCCTTTTTCCAGCCGCGGCTTTTTTGCTGTTCTGGGATGATTTCAATGTGCTGATGATTGATTTCAGGAATGAGCATCGGCACGTCGGCAGTGCTACGATTGGCCGAAGCATTGCTGACTACGGGAATATCTATGGCGGCATAGGCTTCTTCGAGGTCAAGGATTGCTTGCTTATTCATTTCCAGCGCAGAAAAGACGAATTTACATTTTCCGGCGGCGCGCTCAGGCTGATTTGCGTCTTGAACCGGCAAATCTTTAAGTGCCCGGGGAATATCGTCGCGCATGTGCCAACGACCTGAAACCGCTTCAGCATACGTTTTGCCGGCACTGTTTGGTGAAGCTGCGAGATAGCTGACTTCAAACCATGGGTGGTTTTGCAGCAGGGAAACATACTGCTGGCCGACCATGCCTGTGGCACCCAGTATGCCGACTTTAATCCTGTTCATAGTTGCCTGGCCTTTCAAGCCTTGGTTAAAGGCTAAATTAGTTTATGGAATCTTCGAAGAAAATACGGTGCAATTCTTTGATGCAGAGTTCAGCCTGGTCGTCATCGATGATAAAACTGATATTAACTTTCGAAGCGCCCTGAGAGATCATCTGAACATTGATGCCATGGTGGTTCAAGACATCGAAGGTTTTTTCAAGTATTTCTGAAGACCTTTTGACATTACCAATCATCGTAACCATGGTTTTTCCGGTTTTGAAGTTAACATTGGCAATTTTTTCGAGCTCATTTTTCAGTCCTTCAATTGACTGGGATTTGTGGTCAAGGGTCATGGAAATACTTACTTCGCTTGTCGCCAACATGTCGACAGAGACTTGTTCATCGGCGAAAATTTGAAAAACCTTGGCAAGAAAGCCGTGTTGTCCGAGCATGCGCGTTGACACGATATCGACGACGGTAACATTTTTCTTGAAGGTAATTACCCGGACCAGCTCGTTGTCATCTTCAAGACGGCTTAGAATTAGCGAGCCAGGATGCTCAGGGTTATAAGAATTTTTGACCCGGACTGGAACATTGTTCTTCATGGCCGGCAGAATTGAGCGCGGGTGTAGAACCTTTGCGCCAAAATAGGCTAACTCGCTTGCTTCTTCGAAAGAGATATTTCGCACTGGGCGTGCGCACTTGACCATGCGGGGATCAGTGGTAAGAATGCCGTCGACATCTTTCCAGACCTGAATTTCCTTGGCATTAACCGCCGTACCTATAATCGAGGCGGTCAGGTCACTTCCGCCCCTCCCCAGAGTGGTAATGCTGCCTTTGCGATCTTTGGCGATAAATCCGGTTACGATTGGGGTGAAACGGTAGTCCTCATCGAGGTGTCTGATGTTTTCACAGATTCTTTCATAGCTTTCATCAAGCACCTCGGCGTCATTAAAGGTTGAAGTGCTGGTAAAACCCAGATCCCAGGCGTCGAAGAATTTCGCCGTAAGACCCTGACGATTGAAATGGGCGGCGATTAGTCGTACCGACAATCGTTCCCCAAATGAGACGAGATAATCGCGGGTGCGCGGCGAAAATTCGCGAATCAGCGCAATTCCCCGCAGCAGGCTTTCCAG
>Ga0116152_10002908_pt1 | contig 13870 bp, 12 predicted proteins | sample AD_UKC119_MetaG_FD_89894 | JGI IMG/M metagenome (GOLD analysis project Ga0116152, IMG submission 89894) | Active sludge microbial communities of municipal wastewater-treating anaerobic digesters from Hong Kong - AD_UKC119_MetaG | ecosystem: Engineered > Bioreactor > Anaerobic > Digestate...
GAGGACTGCCGTTACGGGTGCATCGATTGCGGTATCAGTGCCCACACTTGCTGCCCGCTGGGAGGCGTGTATTGATGCGATATATTTTTCGTTTTACAAAAACCGGACCCATGAAATACATTTCTCATCTGGATGTGCAACGACTGTTTCGCAGAGCAATGAAAAGAATGGATGTATCGCTCTCTTATTCACAAGGCTACAATCCGCACCCCAAAATATATATGGCGCAACCCTTGTCACTGGGGTTTGAATCGGAATCCGAGTATCTTGAAATCGAAACGGAAATGCGGTACGATAGGGACGCACTCATTCGAAGCGGGAATGCTGCCTTGCCCGAAGGGATAATGTTTACAGCCGTGCGGGAAGCAGAACACGCGAAAGGAAATATATCGTCCATCGTGGACTATGGAGCGTATGCGATCCAATTGCCCACAGGAGGTTCTGCCGTATCCGAGGACAGCGTTCAGCGTTTTATTTCACAGAATAAAATTATTGTCAACAAGAGAATCAAAAAATCAAAAAAATTTGTGGAAAAAGACGTGAAATCTCTGATCAAACGCCTCACATGGAAACAAATCGATCCAGATACGCTGGAGATCGAAGCGGTCTTGCGGGCGGCCAGCAATGAAGCATTGAATCCTTTGTTGTTGATGGAAGCCTTGTGCCACGCAGTGCAGATCCCGTTCCCAAGAGAAACCTGCCGCATTTTGAGAACAGAATTGTATTGTCTACGGGACAATACATTGGTTCCTTTGCTGGATTGTTGTGACGCAAAGAAGGAAGGTGCCGATGAAGAACGAAAGCAAAACAAAGAAAAGAGTCCAATATCAGCCCCGGTTTAAGCAAATTCTCGTATGGGTCATTACCGTCGTCTTATCAACCGCATATGTGGTTGTGGGGCATGGTATTTTTTCCGACGGCCTGGACATATTCAATACGGAAGGCGCTCTTGTCGAAAAAGGCCGTGTACAGGAGATTGGAGAAACCGTATCCGAACAATACGACCTGAGCGAAGAAATCACCTATGAGAACAGTGTAACCTACTTCACGGTATCCCTGACCACCGGCCCGGAAAAAGGCACTGTCGTAACCGCTGTACAAACCAGCGATAATTACACCGATGTCCACGAAGAGCCGGTTTCCGCAGGCGATAAAGTGATTCTCTACAATTACGGAGAAGAGAGTATGGGTTCCGAGTGGATATTCGGCGGCTATGCCCGATTCGATACGCTGCTGCTCCTGGGAATTCTGTTTTTCGTCCTCTTATTGGTCTTTGGACGGATGAAAGGACTCAACACCATTGTTTCACTTACGTTCACCGTTCTGGCGATCTTCACGGTGTTTATCCCTTCGATCCTCAGCGGATACAATATTTATCTGATGTCCCTCGTTACCTGCATCTTTACGATCGCTATGACTTTATTGATTACGAACGGTGCAAGTACGAAATCCATAGCTACGATACTGGGCTGCATTTTCGGTGTAGCCGTTGCCGCAGGACTGTCCATCGTATTTGAGAAGCTGCTCCGCCTGACAGGGATGCTGGATGAGCATTCGATCTATCTGACGTATCTGGATTCCGGTGTGAGCATCGATTTGGTGGCTTTGATCTATGCGATGATCGTCATCGGCGCCATGGGCGCCGTGATGGACGTTGCCATGGATATTTCTTCCTCTCTGTACGAAATCAGACTCCATGCCCGAGATATCGGGTTCGCACGCCTTGTGAAAAGCGGCATACGGATCGGACGGGATGTGATGGGAACGATGGCCAACACACTGGTCTTGGCTTATATCGGAAGTTCTCTTGCCTCGATTCTTCTGCTGATCACCTATTCGGCGTCCCTGAGGGAACTCCTGAATCGGGAATCCATCGTCGTGGAAATTTTGCAGGCTTTGGTGGGCAGCACGGCGATCTTGCTGACGATCCCTCTTACAGCCGTCGTTTGCGGGATCATTTACACGCAGAAGCCGATGCCCGACACGCCGGCACCCAAAACATCCCATCGGACCGAAGAAGAGATGAAACCGATCTCAGCTATGACCGAAGAAGAGCGACAGGCATATTTTTTCGGAGACTAAATGATCGGGGCCCGTTCCACAACGGGCCCTGTTCTTATTTCCATTCAACCTGAAGCGGTTTACGGGGCACAGTACGGTGCCAGATCACATCCGGGTACCCCAGCGCCAATACGACTTGTGTTTTCGACTGTTCTGTTTCTCCCAAATATTCCTGCAGGGCGGGAGAGGCTTCCACGGCCAGTTTGCAGTAGCCCAGATACAGCGCGCCCAGGCCCAGTGCATGGGCCATCAGCTCCATTCTGGACGAAGCGATACAAGCATCGTTTTCATCAGGCGCCATGATAAAAATCAAATGGGTGCAACCGTAGAGCAGCGCATCTTGGGTTCCTTTGCTGTTTTTGTATTCCCGATACCGGCTGAGAAGATATTCGTCCGCTGCGCCGCGGGCATAGACGGCAGCGCCTTCCCACAGTCGGTCACGCAGCGCTTTCAATTCTTTTTCCACGACTACATAGCGGAGACGTTGGTAGTTGCATGCGGTAGGGCTGAAACGACCGGCCTCCAGGATGGTTTCTATTTTTTCGCGTTCGGGTTTTTCCGGTAAAAAACGCCGTGTGCTGCGCCGAAATTTCATAAAATTCAGCAGTCTGTCCGGATCGATCGAAAAGAGATCCTTTGAATAAGGAAGGATTTCTCTTGAATCGTAGCCCGGCAATTCAACCGCATTTGTCGGGCAGATTGCAACACAGTGCCCGCATTCCGAGCAATCGATTCCCAAGGGAAATGCGCCGGTGTCGGTCATTTCGATATCCCGTGTTTCGCATATTTGCGCACACAATCCGCAGGATGTGCAAAGATCTTTCTTGATGCTAATCATCGTAGTCCTCCTCTACATTCTTCGATCTTTCTTTTCATCAGTGTAACACAAACAGAACATTCGTGTCACGAAGGGATACATCTCCATCGCCCGTGATTTACATTCATGCCCTAAAATGGTATAATATGGTAATTTCAAGCGAAAAGGAGAACTCATGATCCGGAACGACGAAGAAACCAGAAAGCGGCTTCGGACGATCTGCATCGGTTTATTTTTGGCCGCAGCAGCTGTGGGAGGCATACGAAATTATTTGACCGGAAGCGACCTCGGGGGCGAATTAAGGATCGAACGTGCGCCGGAACTTCCGGTCGTGGTTCTGCAAAAAGAACTGGCATCCGAGGAGGAAGGACCGAGTACCGCAGGTGCGATAGAATCCACGGAATCAGCGGCACCCACCGGTGTGGACACATTGATCGATATCAACCGTGCCGATCGAGAAGAATTGGAGACCCTGCACGGAATCGGTCCTGCAAAAGCATCGAAAATCATCGAATACCGGGAGGAATACGGGGGGTTCAACGCGGTAGAAGAACTGATGGAAATCAAGGGGATCGGTCCCGCAACGTTCTCAAAAATCAAGGATTCCGTTTCCTTGTAGCCGTGCCTTCTTGTAGCCGTGCCTTCGTTGACAAAATGGCCTTCTTGTGCTATATTCTTGCGCAAAGAAGAGAGAAGGTCGATATGTTGGAAAAAACCGAACTGGATCGCATCAACGAGTTGGCAAAATTTAAAAAAGAGCGCGGATTGACAGAAGAAGAATCCGCCGAACAGGCGCAGTTGCGCCAAAAGTACCTGGAAGATTTTCGATGCAGGTTTCGGCAGCAACTGGAAAAGATCGAACTCGTGGATCCGGAGGATCCGAGGCTCGGACATGAGAAAAACTGCTGAGAGAATACTCGTGGGTTTCAGCGGCGGTGCAGACAGCACCGCCGCAGTTTTGCTTCTTCGGGAGCAAGGCTGGGATGTGACCGGATTGCATTTTCTGGTGGACCCTGCAGAGAAAAGTGCTTCCGTGACTGCGGAGAAGATTGCCGACGCCTTGGAGATGCCCCTGATCCTTAAAGATGTATCGAAACGATTTGATGATATCGTCATCCGTAACTTTTGCTTGGAGTATCGAGCCGGCCGCACACCGAATCCATGTATTCTCTGCAATCCCTCCGTCAAATTCCACGTACTGTGCGAAGAAGCAGACCGCATGGGCATCTTCCACATCGCGACGGGACATTATGCGCGGATCCATCAGGACCCAAAAGGAAATCTCTTCATCAAAAAAGGGGCTGATTCAAAAAAAGATCAGTCATACATGCTCTATCGGCTTACAAAGGACGTATTGGCGCGGACTCTGTTTCCTCTGGGGGGAGTCGATTCCAAAGAAGAGATCCGCCGATATCTGGAAGAATGCGGCGCACCCAACGCACGCAGCGAAGACAGTCAGGATATCTGCTTCATCCAAAGCGGCTCTTACCAGGAATTCTTAAAAGAGAGAGGCGTCGTACCCGTACCGGGTCCCTTCAAAGATCGAAACGGAAAGATACTGGGTATGCACGGAGGGATCCAAAGCTACACACCCGGTCAGCGAAAAGGCCTGGGGATCGCATTGGGCCGTCCTGCGTACGTGGTCGATATCGACAGCAACAAAAATACAGTGATCCTCGGAGCGGAAGAGGAATTGTATCGGAATCGTGTGGAACTCCGGGATGCTTTCTTTACTGTACACGGTTCTGTGGATGTGTTGCCGGAAGCCTATCGGGATCTTCCGGTGGAGGTGAAACTCCGATATACAGTCAAAGGGGCCGAAGCAGTATTGCGGCAGGAAGGGGACAGCCCGATCACGGTCCTGTTTGGCCGTCCCCAACGGGCCCCGGCTCCGGGACAATCCGCCGTATTCTATGTAAAGGACCTGCTCATTGGCGGCGGCTGCATCCTATGAGAAAAGTTCTTGACAAGATCTTCCACGTTCGTTACAATGATCACATATTTCAATAGGGCGATGAAGAGAAGTAGTATTTCAGATCAGGTCGGTACAGAGAAGAGGGGACGGTGGAAGCCCTCGGCGACGGACTGAAGGAAGCCGTCTCGGAGCCCGCACCGAATGAGAGACCTCGGCAACGGGGTAATTAGGGTGGTACCGCGAGAATGCCTCGTCCCTATGCAGGGACGGGGTTTTTTATTTCAGGAGGTTGTCATGCAGTATACAGGTGTTAATGAATTGAGAAAGAAGTTCGAGGACTTCTTTGTAACCAAAGATCACTACCCCCGCGGCAGTTTTTCTCTCGTTCCGGAGAAAGACAAGAGCCTCTTGCTCATCAACTCTGGCATGGCGCCGCTCAAACCGTTTTTTTCGGGTGCCGAAACGCCGCCCAAAAATCGTATGACCACCTGTCAAAAATGTATCCGTACCGGGGATATCGACAATGTGGGAAAAACGGATCGGCATGCGACTTTTTTTGAGATGCTGGGCAATTTTTCTTTTGGAGATTATTTTAAGAGAGAAGCAATCCAATGGGGATGGGAATTCATTACCGAAGTCCTTGGCATGCCGGAAGAGAAACTGTGGGCTACGATATACGAAGAAGACGACGAAGCACATGATCTCTGGCGAGAAGTCGTAAATATGCCGGAAGAACGAATCGTTCGTTTGGGGAAAGAGGATAACTTCTGGGAGATCGGAACAGGACCTTGCGGACCTTGCTCCGAAGTCTACTTCGATCGGGGACCCGCATACGGATGCGGAAAAAAGGGTTGCAAACCCGGTTGTGACTGCGACCGTTACCTGGAATTTTGGAACTACGTATTTACACAGTTCGATCGCCAGGAAGACGGATCTTACCTACCGTTGGCGCACCCCAATATCGATACCGGAATGGGACTGGAACGGCTGGCTTGTATCATGCAGGATGTGGATTCCATCTATGCCATCGATACGATGCGCACGATTCTCGACGAAGTGGTACGCATTTCGGGTGTCGCCTACCACGACGGAGAAGCACCTTCCGATGTTTCCCTTCGAGTGATCACCGATCACGTCCGCACAGTGAGTTTCATGATCGCAGACGGGATCCTGCCCAGCAACGAAGGCAGAGGCTATGTGCTGCGGCGCCTTCTGCGGCGTGCTGCCAGGCACGGTCGCCTTCTGGGTCTCCGCGAATCTTTCCTGGCGGAATTGTCCGAACAGGTGGTGCAAACCTCCGCAACAGCCTATCCGGAACTGATCCAACGCCGCGATTACATCAAAAAGATCATTTCGATCGAAGAAGAAAAATTTGCCCGTACCATCGATCAGGGGTCCGAGATATTGGAGGACTACCTCCGTCAACTGAGCGACAAAGGTTCCAGCGAATTGTCCGGAGAACAGATCTTCAAATTGTATGATACCTTTGGCTTTCCCCTTGAGTTGACACGCGAAATCGCTCTGGAAGCTGGCTGTACCGTCGATGAGAAGGGGTTCCACGCTCATATGGAGGAACAGCGGGAGATGGCCAGAGCAGCCCGTAAGGCGGATAACAGCGAAGGCTGGACGGACGATGCAGTGATTTTCAACGATTTTCCCGCAACAGTGTTCGTAGGCTATGACACATACACAGCTTCCGCTCAGGTTCTCGGACTGATCCGAGGCAAGAAACGGATCGGCCAACTGCAGGAAGGCGACGAAGCACGAGTCATTCTGGACAAGACTCCTTTTTACGCCGAAGGCGGCGGACAAACCGGTGATCGGGGGATGCTGATTGCAGATCATGTGCGGGCCGAAGTGCTGGATACGGTCAAAGTGAAGGAGATCTACGCACATAAAGTGCGCATCCTTTCCGGCGAGCTTTCGGAAGGGGATCGTGTCGTGGCGGATATCGACAGGCTTCGCCGTCACGCTACAGCCAGAAATCATACAGCGACACATTTGCTGCACAAAGCACTGAAACTTACGGTTGGAAATCATGTGGAACAGGCAGGTTCCTACGTGACGCCGGAATTGCTGCGCTTCGATTTTACACATTTTGAATCGATTCCGTCGGATACTCTTCTGGAAATCGAGAATATTGTGAATCGGGAAATCCTCCGGTTCCGGGATGTACAGTGGGAAACTATGCCTGTCGAAGAGGCGCAAAAGAGAGGCGCTGTTGCTCTCTTCGGAGAGAAATACGGCGAGACCGTCCGGGTCATCACCGTTCCCGAGTTCAGTATGGAACTGTGCGGAGGCACTCATGTGTCGAATACCGGACAAATCGGCTCGATTCGCATCCTATCGGAAAACGGAATCGCCGCAGGCGTTCGAAGAATCGAAGCGGTCACCGGTACCGGTGTATCTCTGTGGCTCAGAAAACAGCAGCAACTGATCCATGAAATCGCAGAGAGCTTAAAGACCAATCCTACCGGGATCCTCAAAAAGGCCGAAAACATGTCGGAAGAAGTCCGAAGACTGAAAAAGGAATTGGAGCAGACCAAATTGGCTGCGGCCACTTCCGGAGTGAACGAGATGATCGACCGGTCGATCGACATACAAGGGATTCGACTGATCACCGGAAAAGTGGACAACGCTTCGATCGGCGACCTTCGTCATCTTTCGGATCAGATCAAAGAACAGGAAAAAGGATTCGTCCTGCTGCTTGCCGCAACACAGGAAGAAAAAGCCTTCTTGCTGGTTTCCGTCTCCGATGATCTTCTGGATCGTGGATATCACGCAGGCAATTTGATCAAAGAGATCGCGAAGGCAGCCGGCGGCAGCGGTGGCGGAAAAGCGGATATGGCGCAGGCCGGCATCAAAGATCCGGCGCGCATCCAAGAGGCATTCCAACGCGCGAAACAGTTGCTTCAAAACCGCTGAAAAAGTATTACAACAGCATGAATCCCGCATAAATGACTTGTCCTTGCGGCTGAATTCTTGTATAATGACTGTCATAGCGAGTCAGCTGCAAAGGAGGCGGGTTTCAGTGGAAAGAAATACCATACTTTTCAACAGTTCCGAAAAAGGCGAGCAGAAAACCACGGAAGAAATTTTGAAAGCGGTCCACGAGGCTCTGGAAGAAAAGGGCTACAACGCCATAGATCAGATGGTGGGATATATTCTCTCCGGAGATCCGTCCTACATCACAGGTCACAACAATGCGCGCAATCTGATACGTCACATCGAACGGGATGATCTGGTGGAAGAGCTGCTCAGGGCATTTCTGAAAAAGTAGCAAGATCGACTGACAGCGGACGCAAGTCCGCTTGTTCGTTATTCAAGAGGAGAATCCATGAAACTACTTGGCCTGGACGTGGGAGACAAGACCATCGGCGTCGCTCTCAGCGACGATTTGATGCTGACTGCGCAAGGGATCTGCACATTGGACAGGGTCGGAATTCGAAAAGATGCCGGTGCGATCATTGATCTGGCGAAGTCCTACGGCTGCGATACTATTGTGGTGGGGCTGCCTTTGATGCTGTCCGGCAAGGACAGTCTGCAGACGGAAAAAGTACGGGCGTTTGCAGTGATGCTGGAAAACAAACTCCGGAGTACCGGCGAATCGATTCCCGTGGTATTTCAGGATGAGCGATTTTCCACAAAGATCGCGGAAGACGTGTTGATCCAGGGAGATGTATCACGGAAGAAACGAAAAGATGTCATCGACAAGCAAGCTGCGATGATCATTCTGCAGAGCTATATGGACAGCCTCAGAAGCAAAGCGATGAATGAATCGGAAAGGAATACGCATGGGAACAATGGGATTTTATTTTAATATGAACACCTGCCTCGGCTGCGGTGCCTGTCAGGTGGCATGTAAAGACAAGAACGGACTGCAACCGGGTGAGTTTTTCCGACGGGTGGATACGGTCGTTCTCATGGATCACGGAGTGCCGACCTATCACCACTACAGCGGTGCCTGCAATCACTGTGAAAACCCCATTTGTGTGGATACGTGCACGACCGGAGCCATGCACAAAGCTCCCGACGGCACCGTTGTTCACGATGACGGGATCTGTATCGGTTGCGGGACTTGCCTTTGGAATTGCCCCTACGGATCGATTTCCTTCAGCAAAGTGAACGGAATGGGGCAGAAATGTGATGCATGCGCGGATCTCCGCGCGGAAGGGAAGGAGCCGGCCTGTGTTACGGCCTGTCCCACGCACTCACTTCAATTCGGAGATTTGGACGAACTGCAAAGAGAATTCGGCACCACACTCAATGCAATTTCCATATTGCCTGACGCAGATCTTACGAAACCATCCCTGACCATCAAACTGCCGAAATCTACGACACAAGGAGGAAATGCTCATGAATAGGGAATACACCTATGTAGTGCTCGGAAACGGAAATGCGGGCTTTACCGCCGCAAAGACGATTCGCGAAAACGATAAGACGGGAAGCATTCTCATCCTTTCGGAAGAATCCGTCTTGACGTATTCTCGACCGATGCTCACAAAGACGCCGCTGCGCACCTACGATCTGAAAAAGACGATCCTGTATCCCAATGCCTGGTACGAAGACAAGGAAATCGACGTATTGCTGGATACAAAAATCGACAGACTGGATGTGGAGCTGAAACAGGTGCATTGCGGACAGGAGAAGTACTCCTACGACAAATGTATCTACGCCTTGGGCGCATATAATTTCATTCCTCCAATCAAAGGTTCCGATAAGAAAGAAGTCACATCCATCCGAACGTACGAAGACATCTACCGGCTGAAACGCATGAGCGTGGACGCCGACCATGCTGTTGTTATCGGCGGCGGCGTCATCGGTTTGGAAGCTGCTTCCGAACTGACAAAATACGGAATCAAGGTTGTCGTTCTGGAAGCATTGCCGGTGCTGATGCCGCGACTGCTCGACGATGAAACGGCCAATACGCTCCAGAAAACGATCCGTTCTTTTGAGATCCATACCGATGTGGCGGTCGAAGAGATTGCAGGAGAAGAAAGAGTGCAGGAAGTCCGCTTGAAAGACGGCCGCGTATTTCCGGCGGATCTGGTCGTAGTATCCGCCGGAGTCAGAGCAAACATCCGTATCGCCAAAGACGCAGGGATCGAATGCGACAGAGCTGTTGTGATCAACGAACGGGCGGAAACATCGGCACCGGACGTGTTCGCCTGCGGAGACTGTTGTGAGTACAACGGCGCAAACTATGCGCTGTGGTCTCAGGCGGCAGAGCAGGGCATCGCAGCGGGGACCAACGCCGCGGGGGGCGATGTTCGCATGGGCGTCATTGATTCTTCCATGACATTGAATACAGATGAAATATCGATATTTGCCGTTGGGGACACCGGAAAAAATCCCGAATTGACCTATAAAACAGAAATTACGAACAACATGGAGCCGGAACAATTCGGTGTCAATCCCACCTATCTGAAATCTTTTGAAAAACGATTTTATGCCAACGGCAAGCTGGTCGGCGCCACAATTATCGGAAATTTAACCCGATCACAAGTATTGAAAGAAGAAATCCTGGGCATCAAGAAGGACGGAACTGCAAAATGAAGATCAATCAAGCATCGAAAATATGTCACCTTCATCTTCTTCGCACCTTTTTTGAAGATTTGGATCAATGGAAATTACTGAGCCCGGTGTACGGGATCAACAGCCAGATCACCCGGCAGGCATACGATGACCTGTTCAAAGGGACCGATGCGGATATCTATATTCCCTTGTGGGCGTCTGCCTGCAAAGGGAAGGGTGATATCCTTTTAGATGATACCACGCTCTCTGTGATCAAATTCTATAAAAAATATGGATACAGGCCGGTACGGATGGACGGAAATCCGGCTGATTTCATTGGAGAACAGCTCCGTTTCCTGGAATATCTTGCGGTGATCCGGTCGGGTCCCGAAGGGGAGCGCCAGGAACCCGCCGAAGAGTTTATCGATGCTTTCACAGTCGATACTATAAAAGAATTATGTAAAGCAACGGAAGCGACCACAAAACTGGAAGAGGTGCGATACATCTGCGACCGACTCAAAGATCTCATTCACGGAACGCTTGACAACATCCAGGGAGCCGAAGAGATTTCGCACACGTTTGACAGCGCAACCTGGACCAAACAACCGGAAATCCCGGTGGAAGAGGCGAGAATCGTCAGGACAGCCGGCATCAATAATTGCGGCGGGAACTGTAAACTGCAAACCGTAGTACAGGAAGGATGCATCCTTTATATGGATTCTGCCGTCAAGGAACCGGAAGACCAGTTGCATTTGAGGGCGTGCCCGAGAGGAAGAGGCTATCGCCATACGTTTCTAAATGCAAGAAGATTGCGCTATCCGATGAAGAGAAGGGCGGACCGAGGAGCCGGTAAATTTCAGCGGATCACCTGGAAGCAGGCGGAAAAAGAAATTGCCGATAAAATGGCGGAAACAATGGAACGCTACGGCCCGGCCTCACGGTATGTCATATACGGAACGGGGACGTGTACCGTAACCAGAGCAGATCACTGCATCAAACGCCTGCTGAACCTGCAGGGCGGCTATCTGGCACACTACAATTCCTACAGCAGCGCTTGTTCCAATTACATTACGCCATATGTTCTGGGCGATCTGAGGAGTGCAGGGCACGTATCCGATGTGCTGAATTCCAAACTGATCATCCTGTGGGGACATAATACAGCCGAAACCATCATCGGTCCGTTTCGAAACTATTATCTGATGAAAGCCAAAGAAGCCGGTGTCAGGATCATTGTGATCGACCCCAGACAAAGCGAAACGGCAATATCCATGGCAGATCAATGGGTGCCGATCAAACCCGGAGGAGACACTGCTTTGGCGAACGCCATGGCTTATGTCATTTATCAAAAAGGGTTGCAGGATCAGGCGTTCATGGATCGATTCTGCATCGGATTCGACGAGGAACACCTGCCGGAAGGAGTTCCTGTCGGAGAGAGCTATCATTCTTATCTTTTCGGAAAGAAAGACGGCGTGGAGAAAACGCCTGCATGGGCCGAGAAGATCTGCGGTGTGCCGGCAGACGTGATCGAATCGCTCGCGGTGGCATATGCCACGACGAAACCGGCCTGCATCCTCCCGGGTCTGGGTGTGCAACGGACTTCCGGAGGGGAGAATGCGATTCGGGCGACCATTGCACTGTGTGCCATGACCGGAAATGTGGGTATTCCCGGAGGAGGTGCATCGGGAACGGTCACACCCCAAGGACACGAGGAACCCCCCGAAATATATAAGCCGGAAAATCCGTTTAAAGGTCTGATCCCGGCGTTTATGTGGTCCAAGGCCATCGACAGTCCGGAAACCATGACGCCGAGAGAAGACGGACTGAAAAACATGGAAAAAATGCCTACGGGAATCAAATTGCTCTTCAGCTTGGCCAGCAACGTTCTGATCAACCAGCATTCGAACATCAACAGCTCAAAGCGCATTCTCAGCGATACATCCAAATGTGAGTTGATCGTGCTTTCGGATCTTTTCATGACTCCGTCGGCCCGTTGGGCAGATCTTGTGTTACCGGCACCGTCGCTGTTCGAAAACGCTACGATACCCAACGTTTGGGCAACCGACGATTATATCCTGTACTGCGACAAAGCAACAGACCCTCTGTTCGGATCTCTGTTTGAATACAACTGGATCAAGGAAGTTGCGCGGCATTTGGGTCTGTACGAAGCATTTACGCAAGGACACGAGGACTCCGATGGATGGGCCAGGACCTGTTACGAAGATCTCAGGACGAGAGAGACAGAACTTCCGGAATGGGAAGTGTTCAAGGAAAAAGGAGGGTATATGTATCAAGACAACGAATGCATCGTACCGTTCCGGGAGAATATCGAAAAAGGCATTCCGTTCGCAACGCCGTCCGGAAAGATCGAGATTTTCTCCAAACAGCTTTTCGATCTGGAAAATCCGGAAGAGATCGGCGGTGTACCGATCCACTTCAGAACGGTAGAGGGCCCCGAAGATCCCTTGCGTGCAAAATATCCGCTTCAAATGGTCGGATATCACACGAAGCGGCGCACTCATTCCATACACGACCAAAATCCGCTGATGGAAGAGTTGGATCCACCTGCAATTTGGATACACCCCGTCGATGCGAACAAACGTTCGATTCGAGACGGAGAGCTCGTTGAAGTGTTCAACGACCGCGGCATTGTTCGCATTCCGGCAAAAGTGACGAATCGAATCATGGAAGGCGTCTGTGCCATGAGCCAGGGCGGTTGGTATACACCGGACGAGAACGGAGTAGATGTCCGGGGAAGTATCAACGTATTGACTCTGACGCATAAACCGACGCCAGTGGCCAAGGGAAATCCGCAGCATTCCAATCTGGTGGATATTCGAAAATGTACGTCACAGTAAATGAAGCGAAAGTCCTCTGCGAAGTGTGCAGAGGACTTTTTTATTTTTGACAGAGCGAAGAGAGGGGACACCGGGAAATTGGTTCGGTTGCAAAGGAGAATCGATTTTGAAAATTGCTTTAACTATTCCTAAAATATTAATTTTGGGAATAGCCACAGCATTCCCTGAGGAATTCTGACTGCCACACATGTTTCAACATCTACAATCGTTGAAATTTCAACGGTTGTAAAGTGAGGCTCTATTTTTCGATCTAAGCGATTTTTTTTGCGTGGGTCGACCTCTGATACCTTTTGTTTATATTCATGATTGCCGATTCTTTCTTTCCAGTCTATTTGTTTGCAGGAATCAGTATCGTGCTGCCGGCGTACAGCGTTTCAGGTGTGACCTGATTGATCTTAGAGATCTCATAGATGGTTTGCCTGCAGTCCGTCTTTTCCGATCCGTATTCTTTGGCAATATCCCACAGCGTATCTCCGGTCTGTACTTTATATTCTCTGAATTCCATTTTCTCTATACTTGTTGCGTCAAAATACCCGTAAAACGACCCCGTGATCCAAATGAACGATACGATGAGAAATGCCATAGAAACTGTGAATCTGAACGGTGAACGAATTCGATATTTTTTCATGTTGAATGCCCTGCCTTTCCGCAAACATTTGTTCGCGTTCAGAATAACAGAACATTTGTTCTTTGTAAAGCGGAATTTGA
>Ga0116152_10002910_pt1 | contig 13861 bp, 13 predicted proteins | sample AD_UKC119_MetaG_FD_89894 | JGI IMG/M metagenome (GOLD analysis project Ga0116152, IMG submission 89894) | Active sludge microbial communities of municipal wastewater-treating anaerobic digesters from Hong Kong - AD_UKC119_MetaG | ecosystem: Engineered > Bioreactor > Anaerobic > Digestate...
CCAGGGAATACCGGTTTATTGATGAAATGAAAAGCCGTTACCCGCTACATAATTATCTGCGAGCAGCCAAGATCATGAAAGAACTGAGAGGTATAAAAACCGCATTAGAAGTAGAAGTTCTCCAAAAGGCAATCGATATTACTGAAAACACATTCCGTCGTTTGTTACAGTTCATCAAACCCGGGGTAATGGAATATGAAATTGAAGCAGAGATATTTCATTCTTTCCTGAGCCAACGATCATCAGGTCCGGCTTATGGCAGCATATTGGCAAGTGGTGATAGGGCCAGAACACTCCACTATGTTTCAAATAATCAGGAATGTAAAGACGGTGAATTGATCCTTATGGATTTTGGAGCTGAATACGGAGGTTATTGTGCTGATCTTACCAGAACAGTACCTGTGAATGGTAAGTTTACCCGGAGACAAAAAAGAGTTTATAATGCCTGCCTCCATTTGCATGATTATGCCAAAAGCATATTAAAACCGGGTATCAGCATTGTGGATTATACAGAAAAAGTTGGCGAAGAAGCTACACAGCAGTTTTTAAAGATCGGTTTATTAAGAAAGTCAGATGTTAAGAACGAAGATCCTGAGAACAGGGCTTACAGAAAATATTTATACCATGGGATTTCGCATCATCTGGGAATAGATGTACATGACCTGGGCACCCGTACCGAACCAATTAAAGCCGGTATGGTGTTTACCGTAGAGCCGGGCATATACATTGAAGAGGAGCAGATGGGAGTAAGGATTGAGAATAATCTCTGGATAACACGGAATGGTAATAAAGATCTGATGAAGAACATTCCTATTACAACAGACGAGATAGAAGCTTTGATGAAAAGCTAAGTTGATAGTTTGTGGTTTATTAGTTCATAGCGTTTTACTATTATTGCGGAGCTTTATATTTAATGTAACACATAACCATTAACTGTAAGCCATTAACATACGTACATGAAGCAAGTTCCCAACCTCTTTACTCTTCTTAATCTCATATTCGGAAGCCTCGCAATAGTTGCTGTTTTACAAAACGGGATCATGATCACGGTGGATCCGCTGGGCACTGAGTTGTTATATATACCGGAAAAGATCTGGTTAGCATCACTTTTTATTGGCCTTGCTGCTGTTATAGATTTCCTGGATGGTTTTGTGGCCAGATTTTTCAATGCCACTTCAGAAATGGGCAAGCAACTGGATTCGCTGGCTGATGTGGTAAGTTTTGGTGTGGCGCCTGGTATGATCTTTTACCAGTTCCTGCGGTTAAGCCTGGCGGGTAGCGAAAACGGAATGAATACTTCTATAATCTGGTTGATTCCCGCTTTTATTATCCCGGCAGCGGCGGCCTGGCGATTAGCAAGATTTAACTTAGATAACGAACAAAGCAAGAACTTCAAAGGAATGCCTGTTCCTGCTGTTGGTTTATTTGTGGCTTCTTTACCTCTTGCTTACTGGAATGTGAATGAAAGCTGGCTACAGGATCTGATGAATAATAAGTGGTTTCTATATGCACTCATATTCATTTTAAGCTGGTTGATGGTTTCTCGCATTCCTTTAATGGGCTTAAAGTTTAGTGATTTTAAACTGAGCGGTAATCTGCCCAAATACCTATTGATTGTTATTGCTGTATTATCCATTTTATTGTTGAAATGGCTGGCAGGCCCGGTTATCATACTGGCTTATGTTCTTTTATCTTTGCTGTTTAAAACAAAAACTACATGAATTATACGATACAGATCAAAGTAATGCCATTAAAAGAATTGTTAGACCCCCAGGGAAAAGCTGTAATGGGAGGTTTGGAAAATCTTGGCATTAGCGGTGTTGAAAATGTTAGGGTTGGAAAAAATATTACTCTCGAAATAAATGCTGATTCAGAAGAAAAAGCCCGCCAGGTAGCAGAGGAGGCAAGTAAAAAATTGCTGAGCAATCCTGTGATGGAGTATTTTGAGGTGTCAGTTAATTAGTTGAAAGGTTGGTAAGTTGAAAAGATGGCTTATCAACATGTAAACTTTTCAACTTACCACTATGCTTTACTTAGTTCCTACACCGATCGGAAATCTTAAAGACATCACACTTAGGGCTCTTGAAGTGTTGAAAGATGTTGATCTTATATTGGCAGAAGATACCCGTACCACTTCGCATCTGTTAAATCATTACGGGATTACCAAGCAGCTTTCTCCTTATCATCAGCATAATGAGCATAAAGTCTTACAGCACCTGGTCAATCAATTATTGGAAGGGAAAAAAATGGCAGTGGTTACAGATGCGGGTACTCCCGGCATATCTGATCCAGCCTTTTTATTAGTGAGAGAATGTATCAAGGTTGGTATTAAAGTGGAGTGCCTTCCTGGCGCCACAGCATTTGTACCGGCGTTGATCAATAGCGGTATTCCCTCAAACCGGTTTTGTTTTGAAGGTTTTTTGCCATTAAAGAAAGGCAGACAAACCCATTTACAAAACCTTGCAGAAGAGGAACGGACTATGATCTTTTATGAATCGCCGGTGAGATTGGTAAAAACAATGGAAGATCTTATAACAGTATTTGGGGAGGAAAGACAGTGCTCCGTAAGTCGAGAACTTACAAAGATGTTTGAAGAGAATTTTCGTGGCACCCTGCGGGAGGCAGTAAATCATTTCGGAACACAACAAAAAGTCAAAGGTGAAATTGTGATTGTTGTTGAAGGTAAAACCCTTAGGTGATGAAGAGTATCTTTTTAATTCTATTAATGAGTCTTTCATTTGTTGGTAGAACACAGCCTCCGGCAGATTGGGGAGCTTTCATGAGATCTTTCCCTGCCAAAGAGTATGGCGGAAAAAAATTCCGGGTGGAAGCGGCAGTCAAAGTAGAATTAATAGACTCAAGCGCAGATGCTGAAATATGGGTGAGAATAGACCGGGAAAATGGTAAGATGGGATTCTTTTATAATATGATGGATAAACCTATTCGTTCATCTGAATGGAAAACATATTCGATAAGCGGACGAATAGATAAGGATGCAAAGAATCTTGTTTTTGGAGGATTGTATCATCGGAAAGCCAAGTATTATTTTGATGACTTTAAACTCTTTATTGAGACTGGAAAAGATAAGTATCAGCAAATAGTTTTGCCAAATGGGGACTTTGAAGGTGATAGTGCAGAAACAAGAAAAACCTGGGGTTATTTGAGAGATCGGCAGGGCATTACGATTAGTTTGACGAGAAGAGAAGCCTACAGCGGGCAGCAATCATTTTGTGTGGATGCCTCAAAGTTTGTAATTCCTAAAACATATGGCAATAACGATTCTGCAGGTCATTATGCAATGGTAAACGGGATAAAAGTTTATTATGAAATATATGGTGAAGGAGAGCCGCTTCTATTACTACATGGTAATTCAAGTTCTATTAGATTGTTTGAAAAACAAATACCGGAATTTTCCAAGCAATTTAAAATAATTGCAATCGATACGAGAGGACAGGGCAAATCGGGGGAAGATGGCAGAACTTACACTTATGATTTGTTTGCAGAAGACATGAGTGCTTTTTTGGATTACCTCCATTTAGATAGTGTTAATATACTTGGCTGGAGCGATGGAGGTAATACAGGTTTAATCATGGCAATGAAATATCCCAAAAAAGTAAAAAGATTAGTGGTCATGGGTGCTAATGTATTTATTGATAAATCAGTAGTTGGAAAATCTGTTTTCAGAATATTAAACAAAGAAAAAAGAGATCTTGAAGAAGATACTCTTTACAATAGTAAAAACAGATTAAGGCTAATTGAATTATTGCTGACTGAGCCGAAACATAATTTTGATGAATTAAAAGAAATTAAATGTCCCGTACTGGTTGTTGCCGGAAAAAAAGATATTATTAAAGAAGGACATACTAAAGCTATTGCAGCAGCTATGGAATTTTTTAATAAAAAATAGCTATCTGGCTTAGTTCTTTTCTTTTTAGATCTGGAACCCAACATTTTTCAGCCGGATAACCAACCGGAATTAATAAAAAGGGTTTTTCATTTTCAGGCCGGTTCAGCACTTTACTTAAAAAATTCATAGGCGATGGGGTATGTGTCAATGCAGCCAAACCGGCATTATGTATGGCGGCCAACAAAAATCCGCAAGCCAAACCACAACTTTCAGTAACATAATAGTTTTGGTGTTTGTGGCCATCAGTTTCTGTTTCATAGCTGCGCTTAAAAACGATGATCAGGTATGGCGCTATTTCAAGAAATTCTTTTTTCCAGTCTGTCTGTAATGGCCGCAGATCCTTTAACCACTCTTCGGGCATTCTTCCATTGTAACTTTCATATTCTTCCTTTTCCGCAGCTTCTCTTATTTGCTTTTTTATTTCAGCATCTGCCACTACACAAAAGGTCCAGGGCTGTTTATGAGCCCCGCTTGGAGCCGTTGATGCGGTAAGAATTATATTTTCTATAACATCTTTAGGAACAGGCTTACTTGAAAAATCCCGAATGGTTCTTCGTTTATCCATCCACTTGTAAAATTCATCAGTTTTACTGCTCATTTCGGGTGAATTATACGTTTCTTTGGAATAAGCAATAAAAGGATAACCGTCGATCAATTTAGTTTTTTGCATAACAACCTATTTAATGAAATTTACGACTTCAAAATATATAACAACACGAATTAATATGGAAAAGATGAAGTTTTTTGTTTTGCTTTTTTTGATACCAATTTTTATGCAGGCACAGCCTGATAGGTGGCAACAGCATGTGAAGTATGTGATGGATATTGACATGAATGTGCAAACGAATCAATTTACAGGAAAGCAAAAACTGGAATACTGGAATAATTCTCCGGATACCTTGAGCAGAGTATTTTATCATCTTTATTTTAATGCATTTCAGCCCGGGAGTATGATGGATACCCGTAGCAGAAGACAAGGAACTATATCTATGGGAAGGGGTAAGGATTGGGATCCCAGAGTAAGGGACAGGATATTAAATCTAAAGCCCGATGAGATCGGCTATCAAAAAATAAAGTCTTTGAAAATGAATGGCAGGGCTCAATCTTTCAAAGTACTTGAAACTATTTTGGAGGTAGTTCTTGATAAGCCCATTCTACCTCACTCAAAAGTGGTTTTTGATATGGAGTTTGAAGCACAGGTTCCATTACAGATCCGAAGGAGTGGACGGGACAATCCCACCTCAAAAGTGAGGTATTCGATGAGCCAATGGTATCCCAAAATGTGCGAATATGATTATGAGGGCTGGCATCCCACACCATATGTAGGCAGGGAATTTTATGGAGTGTGGGGCGATTTTGAAGTGAACATCACCATCGATAAGCGCTACATTATTGGTGGCACAGGAATACTGCAAAATCCTAATCAGATAGGTTATGGGTATGCAGAAGATGGCGTAAAAGTAAGACAGCCGGCAGGAGATAAGTTAACCTGGAAATTCGCAGCTACAAATGTGCATGATTTTATGTGGGCAGCAGACCCGGAATATGTGCATAAGACAAGAAAGGTAAATGATACAGTAACACTTCATTTATTCTACAAGCCAACTAATGCTTCCGCAGCTCAATGGGAAAAAGTACTTGATGATGCTGAGAAGGCTTTTCCTTTTATTGAAAAAACCTTTGGCGTTTATCCATATCGTCAGTACACATTTATCCATGGTGGCGATGGGGGTATGGAATACCCGATGGCTACCTTGCTTGTAAGCCCCGGTGCATGGCTGCATGAGTGGTTACATAGCTGGTATCATGGAGTGCTGGGAAATAATGAGTCATTATATGGCTGGATGGATGAAGGATTTACAAGTTATGCGGAAGACAGGGTGTCAGCTTTTTTGAGAGGTAGCTCTGGATTTCCTTATGGGGGTGTTTATAGTGGCTATTATTCATTGGTAAAAAGCGGGCTGGAAGAACCATTAAGTACTCATGCCGATCATTATAATACAAATGCTGCTTACGGAGCTGCGGTATATTCAAAAGGTGCCGTGTTTTTGGAACAGCTGGGATATATTGTTGGCGCTCCGGTAAGGGATAAAATATTGCTTGAATATTATAAACAATGGATGTTTAAGCACCCTAATGCCAGTGATTTCATCCGTATAGCAGAAAAAGTAAGCGATATAAAACTGGATTGGTATAAAGAATACTGGATCTATTCCACAAAAACCATTGATTACAGTATTGACAGCCTTTGGGAAGAAGCTGGCAAAACAAAGATCCGATTGAAGAAAATCGGACTTATGCCTATGCCTATTGATCTTCAACTGACATTTAAGGATAACAGTGCAGAAATGCATTATATACCTATGTACCTGATGTTTGGCGAAAAGCAGGCAGAGGATGAAACAATGCCCAGGAAAGTATATGAACCCTGGAAATGGACACATGATACATATGTTATTGAAACGGATAAAAAACTCACGGATATTGTACTTGCTGAGATAGATCCTTCTTTACGAATGGCCGATGTAGACAGGAAGAATAATAAGTTGGAGCTAAAGTGGTGATAATACTATGCTGAAAAAGAAAAACCTCCGGGAGTCTATCTCAGAGGTTTTTGCGTTTTTGAAAAGGCCCCCTTTGCTTGCATAGGTAAGTTTAATGGTTAATGGTACGGTAAAACAAGTTTGCCTTAGTTCAAAATTAGGAGTGCTTAATTTCCCGGCAATACCCCTTTTGGGGTATTTTGGGGCTAAATTTTCAGGATTGGGGCTTAAAAACGGGCATAATCAGGTTTGACGGCCATAGAATTTGTTCAAAGCGGCTACTTTGTTGTTTACATGCAATTTCTCATAAATGTGATATACATGCTTTTTTACAGTTTGCGGGCTTAAAAAAAGTTGAGCGGCAATTTCCTTATAAATAAGCCCTTTTGACAAGAACTCAAGTATCTCTTTTTCTCTTTCAGATAAAACATCTAACTCGTTAGGTTCATTAGTAGCTTCAGGGATCTGTTTCTGGAATGCAGCAACAACTTTTCGGGCTATCTGGCTGCTCATAGGCGCACCCCCTTCATATAACTCCCGGATGGCTTCAAGCATTCGGGCAGGATCAGTTTTCTTTAAAAGATAGCCACTGGCACCGGCGCTTAGTGCTTCAAAAATTTTTTCATTTTCCTCATAAACGGTACACATCATGAAGTTTGTAGTAGGAAGGGTGGGTTTTAAAGATCGTACACAATCAATTCCGCTTTCTTCACTTCCCAGGTTTATGTCCATTAACACCACATCTGGCTTTAGAACGGGTATCATAGTTATTGCGTCTTCTGCTGTTCCGAATACACCGACACACTCATACCCGTCAGACATGTTTATGATCTCTTCCAGGGCATCCCGGAGTTCTTTGTTATCATCAACTATGCAAACATTTATTTGCTTCATCATTACAAAGGTCAGCTATAACGGATTACCTGCCAATACCACTAAAGGAGTATTTTAACGGGATACATAGAGAATGAATTTTTCCTTGAAGTAATCCTCGGGGAAGATCTCTTTGATTTCAAGTATGCGTGGACGGGTATTACTTTGCTGAATTTCGAGGGCAAGATCACCTCCTTTGAGGCATATAAGCCCTGGTTTTAGCTTTTCTGCATCACTGGTATTTTTCTTTAAGAGGGGTTTGCTCCATTTCCACAAGTCCCCAAGCGGAGCTACGGCTCTTGATACAACAAAATCGAATTTTCTGTTTTTGATGGATTCTGCACGGGTATGCTCTACAGTTACATTTTTCAACCCGCTGGCTTCTGTTACAGCCTGAACAACTTTTAGCTTCTTTGCTATACTGTCAACCAGGTGAAATTTTATATGAGGGAAAAAAATAGCCAGTGGTATTCCTGGAAAACCTCCGCCAGTCCCAAGATCAATTATTTCAGACCCATCGTTAAAATCGAAAACAGCAGCAATGCTGAGTGAGTGCAATACATGCTTTTGATACAAGCTTTCTATATCTTTTCTCGAGATAACATTTATTTTCTCATTCCATTCTTTGTAAACCTCACCCAGCAACTCTAGTTGTCTGATCTGTTCATCCGTGAATTCTGAAAAGTATTTTAGGATCTCTTTCATGTAGCAACAACTGGCATATTAACTCCAGCTTTTTTTAGCTTTTTTCCATAGTGTGGGGGCAAATATGATGTAATAAAAGAACATCCACATATCTAAGAAAAGGTACCATGGCCAAAGGTCACTTTCATCCAGCTTTTTCATGGATTTATATAAAACGATCCCCTGCCATAAAAAGCGGATACCAAATACGGGTAAAACATATTTCCAGTCATAAAAAACAAAAGAAACAACAACGGTTGGATAGTATATGAATTGGGAAATGAAGTATAACCCCAGCAAAAATTTATGTTTCGGTTTATAATATTTGGCGGTTGTATAATGACGGGCCTTTTGTCTTAGCCAGTTTTTCCATTTTGTTTTGGGTACTGACCGGGTTATAGCCTCTTTGTCAATAACTACGGCTGTATTTGAAGAAGTAGCTACTTTATTAATAAAAAGATCATCATCTCCCCCAGGAATATGATTAATTGAAGAAAACCCTTTGTTTCTCAGAAAAACTCCTTTCTTGTAGGATAAATTTCTTCCTACACCCATATAAGGAGTACCAGCCAGCGCATAGGAGAGATATTGTAGTGCTGTATGAAATGTTTCAAAGCGAATAAGCTTATTTAAAAGTCCCTTTGTTTTGTGGTATCCCCCGTAGCCCAATACTATTTCAATATTCTGGGTATACCCGTTCTGCATTTTTTCGATCCAGTTTTCACTGACAGGGACACAATCGGCATCTGTAAGCAGCATGACCTCGTATTTTGCTTCTTTTATTCCCATTGACAGCGGAAATTTCTTTCCGGTGATCAATTTAGCTTCCTGGGTCAGCTCGATGATCTTTAATGATTTAAAAGTTTTCTTTAGCTCCTGCAGAATGTATTTAGAATCATCTACTGAATTGTCGTTCACCACAACTACTTCGTATGAGCTGCTATATTTTTGAACCAAAACACCTGGCAGGTTACGGGCAATATTTTCATCTTCATCACGGGCACAAATGATGACTGAAACCGGATGTTGCTGAGATTGGGTTTTTACCCGGGGTCTGAAAAAAGAAACCCTTGCAAAAAAGAAGCTATAATAGAAAAGCTGTATCACAGTTACAGCTACCAGAAAATAAAAAAGCAGTTCTTCCCAATTCATGGTTGGCATAGCGGCGAAGATAAATAGTTTGGTTATGCTAATTACTGCTTTACGCATTCCATTGATATCATGTTTATAGTTTGTGATTATCTTGCGGCCAATGGCAGCATTAAGTTTTGGGGTAGAAAAAACAGATAAGGAATCCCAGGCCCGGACGGGAAAAATAGTAACGGATCATGGAGAAATTCTCACTCCGATATTTATGCCCGTGGGAACAGCAGGAAGTGTAAAAGCAGTTACCCAGCAACAGTTATACGAAAATGTGAAAGCCCAGATAATTCTGGGGAACACTTATCATTTGTATCTGCGGCCAGGGTTAGAAGTACTTGAAAAGGCAGGAGGACTTCACAAGTTCAATGGATGGAATAAGCCGATACTAACTGACAGCGGGGGATACCAGGTATTTTCATTGGCAGGCACAAGAAAGATCGATGAAGACGGGGTTACTTTCCAATCCCATATTGATGGTTCAAAACATTTGTTTACTCCCGAAAATGTAATTGATATACAAAGAACAATAGGAGGAGACATCATTATGGCTTTTGACGAGTGCCCTCCTGGTGGCAGTGAGTATAACTATGCCAAAAAATCAATGGAGCTTACTCACCGGTGGTTGGACAGGTGTTTTGAAAGATTCAATTCCACCAGATCTAAATATGAATATTCACAGAATCTTTTCCCTATAGTGCAGGGCGGAACATATAAGGACCTGCGAAAACAATCCTGTGAGTACATTGCTTCAAAAGAAGCAACCGGAAATGCGATCGGGGGGCTTAGCGTAGGAGAGCCTGAGCCGGTTATGTATGATATTTGTAGCTGGTGTTGTGAAAATTTGCCCGAGAAAAAGCCAAGATATCTTATGGGTGTGGGAACACCCTGGAACATACTGGAGTGTATTGGAATGGGAATTGATATGTTTGATTGTGTGATGCCAACCCGGAATGGCAGAAATGCCATGCTTTTTACCACAAAAGGGGTTATTAATATCGACAATAAAAAATGGGAATTTGATTTTTCACCCATCGATGATGGATTTGATTGCGAGGTCAGTCATTATTATTCAAAGGCCTACCTGCGTCACTTAATGAAAGCAAAGGAGTTTTTAGGTTATACAATTGCAAGTATTCACAATCTTGCTTTTTATATGTGGCTTGTTAAGGAAGCCAGAAACCAGATTGAACAGGGTAATTTCAATAGCTGGAAGAATGAAATGGTTGTACGCCTTAAAATAAAACTATAGGTCTGCAGAGCTTAACAAGCTATCAACAATTTTTCAGCTACTTTTGGCAACATGCAAAAAATAGACTGGTACATATTAAAAAAACTGCTGGTAACTTTTCTTTTTTGCATGTTATTGTTTACGGTTGTTGCAGTTGCAATAGACACCAGCGAAAAAACGGATGATTTTGTCAATTCAGGGCTTTCGACCATTGAGATAATAAAACAGTATTACCTCGGATTTGTACCTTTTATATGGAGTCTCCTTTTCCCTCTTTTTGTATTTATTGCTGTCATTTTTTTTACCAGCCGCATGGCTGCCCGTTCAGAGATAATCGCATTGCTGGCAGCTGGTATAAGTTATCCTCGCTTTTTACGGCCCTATATTATCGGAGGATTATTGCTTTCCGTATTTCTTTGGGCCGGAAGTCGTTACTGGATACCCAAGGCCAATATCCTTCGAAGTGAGTTCCAGGTAAAATATGTTGATCCAAAAGATCCGACAAAGGGCCGGTTTACCGGAATTTGTGATCGTTGTTTTTACAGGCGGATCGATTCAAACACCTATGTTGGTATCCGTGACTTTGATACAAGTACCAGGTCGGCAAGGGGTTTCTTTTTAGAGAGAATAAAGGATGACAAGGTAGTATTCAATCTGCGGGCAGAAACCATTAAATGGGACACTGCAGTAAAGGGATGGAAACTTTTCAATGCGCAGGAAAGGGTGGTGGACAGTATGGGAGAGAAAAATTCATTTCATGCGACCTATGACCTTAATATGCCACTAAGGCCCGAGGAGCTTGTAAATGATGATTACCTGAAAGACAAACTGACGACACCAGAACTTGCTGCATTTATTGACCGGGAAGAAAAAAGGGGTAGGGAAGGCTTAAGCGTACTCAAGGTAGAACAATACCGACGAACTGCAACTTCTGCAACAGTGCTACTACTCACTTTTATTGGGGTAGTGATCGCCAGCCGAAAAACAAGGGGAGGGAGTGGTATGCACCTGGCTTTAGGAATTACTATTGCTGCGTTATTTATTATATCTGACAGGTTTTCTACTGTATTTGCTACCAAAGGGAATTTCCCGCCGTTACTGGCAGCCTGGTTGCCTAATATAGCTTTTTCTATAGTTGCTTTTTTTCTGTATCGAAAGGCTCCTAAATAATGTTTTTCAGATACTTATTTTGACAAAGTTTCTATGCTAATTTTTGCTGCGGCAGGGGGCAATTCGTAATTTTGCATTTTGAAACAAAGCCGGGTTTTCCCCGTTCCGGTCATCATCCAAAAAATACTATATCATGGGCATAATAAAAGACAGATTCATTGCAAAAGCTGAGAGTGTTGGCGCAGAAATAAAGCAACTATTGAAAGATAACGGGGACAAAGTTATTGGTGAGGTTCATTTATCACAGATATACCAGGGAATGCGGGGTATGACGGGGTTGGTGACCGAAACCTCATTGCTTGATGCACAAGAAGGGATTCGGTTTCGTGGATATTCTATACCTGAACTAAGAGAACATTTGCCCAAATTTAAGAATGGGACAGAGCCGATGCCAGAGGGTTTGTTTTATCTGATGTTGATAGGCGAGTTGCCTACTAAAGAAGATGTAGATCATATCACCTCTGTTTGGCAAAGAAGGTCGCATGTGCCCGGCCATGTATTTGACACTATTGATTCATTACCGATCAATACCCATCCCATGACCATGTTTGTGACCGGTGTTATGGCGTTACAAACAGAAAGCTTTTTTCAAAAAGCATATGCAAAGGGCTTGAATAAAAAGGATTACTGGGAACCTACATTTGACGATGCGATGGTTTTAATTGCCAGATTGCCCCGTATTGCCGCACATATTTATAGAAGAAAGTACAAGAACAGTGAACATATTGAACCAAATGGTATGTTAGACTGGGCAGGAAACTTTGCGCATATGCTGGGCTTTGAGGATACCAATTTCAAAAAGCTGATGAGGTTGTATATGACCATACATGCTGATCATGAAGGAGGTAATGTATCGGCTCATGCTACGCATCTTGTTGGTTCTGCACTGGCTGATCCTTATTTAGCGTATGCGGCTGGAATGAATGGCCTTGCAGGTCCTCTTCACGGATTGGCGAACCAGGAAGTGATCAAGTGGATATTTGAAATGTATGAGGCATTGGGGACTAAAGAGCCGGGCAAAGAACAGATCGCTGATTATGTAAAGCAAACTCTAAGTCAGGGGAAAGTAGTTCCTGGCTATGGTCATGCGGTATTACGTAAAACAGACCCAAGATTTGAAGCACAAATGGAGTTTGGAAAAACTTATATGCCGGATGATGCGCTGGTGAATACAGTTTGGAATATTTATGAAGTAGTACCTCCCATTCTTCAATCTCTCGGCAAGGTTAAAAATCCATGGCCAAACGTAGATGCCCATAGCGGCGCATTGCTTGTGCATTTTGGTTTGGTGGAATATGAATTCTATACGGTTCTGTTTGCTGTAAGCCGGGCTTTGGGAGTTCTTACGAATCTTATCTGGGACAGGGCATTGGGTATGCCTTTGGAAAGGCCAAAGTCAGTAACTACAGAGGCAGTAAAGCGCTGGCTTAAAGAAGAAGATACTATCTGGGGTGATTAACAGATTTATTTTTTGTTTTTGTCTGCTTCACAACCAATTTTTCTTCATTCTCTTTTACCCGGAAATTAGTTATCCGTGTAATTAGATCGAAAGGTATAGGTTTGGAAATCGGGAACTGAACAGTTCCTTTCCCTCCTTTATAGACCTGTAATTCTTTTTTAAATAAGTTACTTGATCGTGGCGCCGGGTAAACACTGATATGATTTTCAAAAGCGGCAAAGAATATTAGGATGCCGTGATATTTATAACCCGGAATACCATAGCTTATCACTTCTTCAGCATCAGGAGCAGCTTTTTTTATTGTTTTCCGGATCTTCTGTAATGTAGACTGCACTTTAGCCGGGTATCTTTTTATATACTCGTCTACATTTGTTGCCGGAAGCATTTTTTTAGCTGTGGTCATAAATCTCTGGTTTTTGTTCTGTCGAAGTGTAGTAACCAATGATTACCGTATTTGTCGGTGAGGTTGCCAAATAATGCTCCCCAAAAAGTATCATGCAACGGATGTGTTGCTTCCCCTCCTTCTGCCAGTTTAGCATAGATTTTACGGGTCTCTTCTTCACTGCTGCAGTTCAACATTAATGAAACAGCATTTCCTTTAACTAATCCTTGTTCTTCTACCATATCGGATCCCATTAATACCAGGCTTTCTTTTACAAGAGTTGAATGAACGATTCTCTCTTTCATTTTTTCCGGCATTTGCTGGGATAAAGGAGACTCACCAACAGTTTGCAATACCAGCTTGCCACCAAGGCATTCTTTATAAAATGTCATGGCTTCTTTACAGTTCCCATTAAAGGTGAGATACGAATTGATCCTGGTATTCTTCATCCTGTTAATCTGAATTTTTCTTC
>Ga0116152_10002912_pt1 | contig 13847 bp, 2 predicted proteins | sample AD_UKC119_MetaG_FD_89894 | JGI IMG/M metagenome (GOLD analysis project Ga0116152, IMG submission 89894) | Active sludge microbial communities of municipal wastewater-treating anaerobic digesters from Hong Kong - AD_UKC119_MetaG | ecosystem: Engineered > Bioreactor > Anaerobic > Digestate...
GAGGTCGTCCTCGTTGATACGACCATCGCCATCGTTGTCGATTCCTTCTTGCCCCAGGACGATGTAATCGCCTTTTTGGTCCCCTTCCACGGGCACCAGGATGCGCGGATCGTCGCGATCCAAGCGGTGGGTTCCCATCCCGAGCGGCACCTTCTTGCGCATGGTGAGGATCTCGCCATCCCCGTCCAAGTCGTCCATGGGGTCCTCATCGAACTGACCGTCTTGGTCGTTGTCCGTGGGTTGCACGCCCGTCCTCGAACTGTGCGGCGTGTTGGCCGCATCGAACCAATGGTTGCGCCCGTCGGGGTTGACCGAGGGCAGCAAGTAGAACGTCCTGCTCTCCAGCAAGGCCTTGGCTCGCGGGTTGGTCTCGGCATGCTCCAGGAGCCACCAAGCTAGATAAATCGTCGCCTCTCCGCCCTGGACTTCATTGCCGTGGACGTTGCCGTCCACCCACATGCCGGGTTTGCTTGCGTGGTTCCCTGTGCGTTGGTCGGTCAAGATCAGCACGCGCATCGGCTGGCCTTGGGTCGATTTTCCGATGTCCTCGAGCTCCACGAAATCGGGGTAAGCCTGCTTCAGGCTCTGCATGTGCTGCAAGAGCTCGTCGTAGCGGTAGTAACGATTCCAGGGAATCTCTACCTTCGGTTGCCATTGCCCGCCGGAAACCTGGGCCGTAGCCCCGGATGCCATGACCACAAAACCCAACCCAAGGGCCCACGCTTGCCAAATCATTGTTTTCATCGGAATCACTCCAGGGTGTAGGTGGCTTCGCCGGCCGTGTTGCATTGGGCGTAGAGAACGGGGGCTGCGCTCCCCTTGGGTACTTGGACGATCCAGCGCAAGTCTTCCGCACCGCCTCCGCCTTCAAGGCGCTGGATTTGCGAGCGTGCGTTGCCGACCAGCACGCGCGAACCTTCTGGCAACCTAAGTTCCACCATGATGGGTAGTTTGGACCGAGTTTTGGCTTCCATGGCCGAGGTTGTCGGCAGGAAGCCAACATTTGCGAGTTTGGCGCGAATCTCGAGCACGCCCTCCCCATCCAAGGGTTGCACGTGGACTTCCGTCCATTCGAGGCGGGCGAAGTCGGCCGCCAAGCCGTCGACAAACTTCATGTAGCGAACGCCCAAATCGGTCAGCCATTCGGCCGGCGGATTGTTCAGCACTAGGGGCGACCAGCCACCAATCTGCACCTTACCCATTTCGGGGTGTTCGAAATCCTTCCAGGGCGTGAATGCCCCGCGCTTGTAGTGCTCGTCGGACCAGGCCAAGCGCTTGGTTTCGGTGGTCGCGTCCGCATCGCCCCCTTCGGCGGGCATCGTCCAAATGGCGCTCTCCATGGTGAATAAGCCCAGTTGGAAATAGGCCCAATCCGCCAGGTTGCCGGCGCCTTGGGGCCCACTTTCCGGCTTGGTCCAACGCGGGTCGGGTTCGTCGGAGTCGTCTTTGGCTTTCTTCGGATACAGGCGCTCGCCCCACGCCTTCAGGAACAGCGCGTCTTCCTGCAAGGGGTCGCGAGAATACTGGTCCACTTTGTCCACGCCCTTGGGCGGACTGGCCAAATTGTCCTCGTCATCCAGCACGAGCACCCAGGCCAGTTTCTTGCGGCTCAAAAGGAACTGGGCCAAGATCAACGACTCGGGTTCGCTGAGGGGATAGGGTCCAGCCTTGGGCTCGTATTGCGGCCACAGGTGCGGGAAGTTGGCGTCGACCTGGATGCCGCCCGGCGGATCTTCGACGTAGCGCCGGTCCCCGTCCTCGTCCCAACCTTCGCGACGCAGTTGGAACGCGCCCGGCTTGGGGCTGGCCCCTTCGACGGGCTCGGAAGCCCTTGGGTCTTTCGGGTTGGCGTACCAATGACCGGCTTGGGTGGGCGCGCGCAGCCAAAGGATCTTGCCATCTCCGTCCACATCGCTGGGTCCGTTTTCGTCCAGGCGACCGTCGCGATCCTCGTCGACAGGCGCACCACGGGTAGGGAGTTGCCCGGCCATGACGCGCGCGTAGGCATCGGGGTTGGCCACCGGAATCACGTGCAGCGTGCCCACCTTGTCCCACGGAGAACCCGACGTCGCCAAATCGCGGATGATGGCCATGGCCACCTCGGTCGCGACCGGACGATCGCCCTCGAGGTTGGCAATGATCAAGGCTTCGGGTCGGGTGGCGGCAAACTGAGGAGACCGAAACGTCGCGAGATAAATGGGCGTTTCGTCCAGCGTGACCCTCAACCGGCTCAATTCCAACCGTCCATAGGACTTCTCAAGCTTCAACAGCTCGTCGCGCAGCGAGTCGGCGTTGAGGTACCCAGAGGGGGGGGCGGTCAGGTCCTGGGGCGGCTCGGGCGGCGGCGGCTCGTCGGGCTCCTGGGCGGCTGCCAAGGGTCCGCCTGTTAGGGTCAGCAGAATCGGAACAAGCCACGTAAGCGCGAGAGGCTGGGGCATCGTAAATCGCATGGGGGCATTCTAGCTGCCCAACCCCCTGCGGGAAGCTCGGCCTAGACCATCCCGAATTCCGTACAGTAGGTGTACTCGCTGAACCCTTCGCGATGGCCCCACCGGGACTACTGCCGGCTTGATCCGTATCGAACCGGCTTGATCCGTATCGAATAGGAACAGCCGGGGCCGATGGAAATCCACCGGCCCCGACCCTGCGCCAACTCGTGCAAGGCCATCCCGGCCCCGAGAGGACTTCGCGGGTGCCCCTTGCTCGGGTTTCTGGGATTCCAACAAAACCAAAGCCTGAGCGCTCCGTTTGGCCCAATGGCCCCATTCTTTCGCATTGGGTCCAATGGCCCCATCTTTCGTCTGCAGCCCCTTGCTCCCATGACCGTATCCAAAACCCGCTTGCCCCTTTCTCCCTGGTTGCTAGCCCCCCCGCTCGGACTTTTGTTCGTGGGGACGTTGCTCGCGATTTCGGCGGTTCAAGACTCGGTTCCCCCTCCTCGAACCGGCGGGCCCCCGAGCGAAGCGGTGCGCATCGCCCTCCTGAAGGGTGCCACCGATGAGGTCTTGCAGCTCCTCAGTGAGGCCGCCAAAGTGACACCCGATCGGCAGGACCAATTCACCTATTATCGCGCGGTGGCCTTGGCCGATGCGGAGCGGTGGGCGGAAGCAGCCAGCGCGTTGAAGGATTTCGCCCAGACCTTTCCGCAAAGTCCGTGGAAAGCGAAGGCCTCGTTCCGCATGGCGGAAGCCCAGCGGATGCAGCAACAGTTCGCGCAGGCCGAGGCCGTCTATCGTGCGGCCTTGATCGAACGTCGCTCTGTCGAACGCCAAACGGAGCTGGCTCAGATCTACGTCAAACTGGCGGACTTCTTGATCCGTCCGAACGCTCCTGATCAACCGGCCACACGCCAACCCAAGTACCAGGAAGCGATCGTCTTGTACGGATTGGTCTTGCAGATGGATTGCAGCGAGGCGCTCAAGTTCCAGTCGTACTTGCAACTCGGCGAGAGCCAGGCCGCAATCCGCGACTCCGCTGCGGCAGCGATTTCGTTTTCGAAAGCCTACGCCATGGAGTCCATGAAGAGCGATGCAGATCATTGGGTCGCCGGCCGTCGTTGGGGAGAAGAGTTGGTGGCTTCCGCGCAATACCCTCAAGCCCAACGGGCCATGGCCGACTTCCTACGCACCAATCAGGGGGTTGCCGTCGATGCATCCAAACAGCCCGCAGCCGCCCAAGCCTTGCTCGACGCCCGTGCTGCGGCCCAACGCCTCCTGGGCGACACCTGGTTGGCCATGGGTCGGCCCGCCTTGGCCCTCGGTGCTTGGAAAACTTGCTTGGACGAATACCCCGCCCACCCGCGCAACTACGAGGTGATGCTGTCGATTGCCAACCAACTTTCTGCCCAGGGGCGGACCGATGAAGCGGTTGCCGCCTGGAACACGTTGGCGACGAGTTCGGCTCCGGCCTCCGCTAGCGACCCGAAGGTGCTGGCCGCTTGGGAAGCCGCACGCCGCTTGGCTTGGTTCTCGAAAGGCAGCACCGAGTCCGCCGCGGGGCGACTGCAGGAGGCCATCACCACTTGGCGCGAGTACGTGCGCCGCTTCCCCGACGGGGAACAGTGGACCGCGAGCCAAACCAAAATCGTCGATTCGGAGCACGACTGGGCCTATCGGCTGCTGGGCGAGGAGCGTTGGGAGGAGGGTCGCCGGGCCATGGAAGCGTTTGTGCTGGCCCATCCCCTCGATTCCCGCCTGCGCCGGGTCCAGTTCGACTTGGCCCGCTCCTTCCGAGACGAGGCCCTCGCAGACGAACCTGTCGATGCAGCGCTCTTGCGCGAAGCGGTGGCCCACTGGGAACAACTGGCAGCCTCCGATCCGAACTCTGCGATGGCCGGAGAAGCGCTGTTCGAAGCAGGGGTCACGCTCGAAGAGGACCTGAGCGACATGGAACAAGCGGTGCGCTTCTATCGCCGTGTCACCCAGGAGAACTTCGCCTCCCAAGCGCAGAATCGGCTTGCAAACCTCGTCCGCGAGGAGCTTTCGATCGAAACCGAACGCACCTTCCGCAGCGGAGAAAATCCAGCGCTTGCAGTGGAAACGCGCAATGCCAAGCAATTGAAAGTGCAGATCTACCGCTTGGATCTGGAGTCCTACTTCCGCAAGCACCACAGCTATCAGAACATCGAGGCGTTGGATTTGGATCTGATCTCGGCCGACTCCGAGTTCACCTTCGACGTGCCACAGTTTCGGGAGTACGCCCCGCTGCGCTTCCCCCTGCCGCTCAATCTGGAAGGCCCTGGTGTCTGGGCCGTGGCCGTTTCTTCTCCAACCCTGCGTGCGACCACCTTGGTGTTGGCATCGGACATCGACTTGGTCACCAAGATTGGTGCGGAAGACGTGTTTGTGTACGCGCAGGACATGACCACTTCCCAGCCGGCTTCCGGTGTTCGACTTTTGGTTTCCAGCATGGAAGAAGGTGCGCCTGCGATTCACGAGGTCACCACCGACGCCAGTGGTGTCGCGCGTTGGATGCCGACGGAAGGCCGGCTGCTATCCGGTGCGGTCCATGTTTTGGCAGTGCGCGACGGTCATGTGGCCGCTACGGATTTGGCCTTGGGTCGCTTGACGGCATCGATTCCTGTGCCCACGCAAAGCTTGGTCTACTCCGATCGACCGGCCTATCGTCCTGGGGACACCTTGCATTGGCGCGCCATCGTGCGCGAGAGTCTCCAGGGTTCGCCGATCATCCCAAGGGATCCGAAAATCTGGGTTCGCCTTCTGGACGTGCGCGGCAACATGCACTTTGAAACCGAAGCGACCCTGGGTGAATTCGGTACAGGAACTGGCAGCTTCGAGATTCCTGGGTCCGCCCTGTCTGGACCTTGGACCCTCCAACTCGAATCGCCCTCGGACGGCCTCGTGGCCAGTGAGGTGACCGTGGAACCCTTCCGCGTCCCTCGGGCGGAAGTCCATTTGGAGGCTGACCAGACGGTCGTTATGCGGGGCATGCCCATCCGTGTTCTGGCCGTCGCCCAAACTACCTATGGGGCCCCCTTGGCGGATACGCCGCTCCGCTGGGATCTACCCGGCGGTACGGTGGAAGAGGTGCGCACCGATGCCCAAGGTCGCGCCTCGATTGAGGTGCCTACGGAAGCCTTCAACAACGACACGGCGCTACGCCTGGGAGCGGCCCTGTTGGAAGAAGGCGTGAGTGATTCGATCCTGGTGTTCGTCGCGACCCAGGGCTTTACGGCACAAATCGGTGTCGATCGGCCGGTGGAGTTGGCCGGTTCGAGCTTCCCGATTCATGTGACCACGCTGGCACCGGATGGCAAGGGTTTGTCGGTGCCTATGCAACTCGAAGCGTACTTGCGTTTGCGCTCCAAAGCGGGTGTGTGGTCGGAAGAACGTCTGTTCGAGCGCACATTCCAAACCGATGGGCAGGGCAAGGCCAACTTCCCGATCGCCATCGACCGGGGAGGCACGGTGGTCCTGAGAACCCACGGAGTGGACCAGTACGGGCAACGCATCGAGGCCCAGACCACGCTGACCATCTCGGGAGCGGAAGACGAGGTGTTGTTGCGCATGCTGACCGACCGCTCCGAGGTCGTTCCTGACGAGTCCGTGGAAATCGTGGTCGCCAACCGCGCCCGGGCGGGCAAGGCGCTCTTGACGTTGGAAGCGAACTCGGTGCTGGAGTACCGCATGGTCGACCTAGCCAAGGGCGTGACACGCGTTCCGGTGACCCTGGGGGAAACATGCGCTCCGAATGTGCGCGTGGCTTTGGCCTACATGGATGGGACCCAGCTGCACGAGGCCAGTACGGAATTCAGCGTCTTGCATACCATCCAGGTCGAGTTCCTGGGGTCGTCCGAGGATGTCGAAGCAGGCCAGGCGGGCGAAGTCACCCTGAGGGCGACCGACCTGAGGGGAAATCCAGTACGGACCGAGTTCTCGCTCTCGATCGTGGAGGCGGCGCTGTACGACCTCTATCCCGACCGGACTCCGGGACTACAAACGCACTTTGTTCTGCCACGGCGCAATCTGGAGGCCCTGGCCACCGGCTCGACCTGCACGTTTGCCTACTCAGGCCAGACCACCGCCATCGCTTCGGCCATCTTGGAGGACGCTGAGCGGGTTCTCCGCGAGGTGGAATGGGCACGGGCCAAGTTGGAAGTCTCTGAAGCGCTGGCCAGACCCAGTCAGTCGTTGGAGCTAGGCCTCCAATTGCGGCCGGTGGAAGAACAGTTTGCAGACCTAGAAGAAATGGACCATGCCGCGCAAGGCTTCGGAGTAGGCGGCGGAGGTGGAGCCGGTGGTCGGTTTGGTGGCCGTCGCGGTTTGCGCGCCCAGGGTGGCAAGGCCAATGAAGTCGCACGCTCGGGACCTCCCGAAGATCCGACCGCGCTCTGGACGGGCTCGGTCTTGACCGACGACGAAGGCATCGCCCATGTGGCTGTGAGTTGGCCTGATCGTGCCACCCGTTGGCGCCTCACGGCCCATGGCGTGGGCGTGGGGAATCATTTTGGCAGCGCCACCGCCGAGCGTACGACGAAGCAACGCTTCTTCGTCGAGCTGCTGGGCCCGGAAGCCTTGCTAGAAGGCGACCAGCCCCGTTTCGCCGTTCGGATTCACAACGGCTCCAACCTTTCCGGCATCGCCCAAGTGGAGCTTCAAGTGGGGGCTGCAGGAGCTCCTTCGCTCTTCAGAGCGGATGTACCGTTGGGCTCGAACCCCCTAGTGGAACATCTCTTCGAAGCCATCCCAGCGGTCTCGGCGGAGTTCCCGCTCCAGGTGACAGCCTACGTGCGCATGGAATCCAGTGGACAAACCCTGGAAGCGGCCAAGACCGAAAAGATCCCCGTTCTGGAGTCGGGTATGGAGGTCTTTGACACCGCCAGCGGCGTGTTGACCGATGCGCGGCTCATCAACTTGGAACTGGCTGGGAAGCGGCGCATCCTGGAGATTTCTTTGGGTGCCCATCTGGAATCGGACTTGATGGCCATGGCCCTCGGCGAAACCAACTGGCCCACCCGGTGCCGCTGGGTGGAGGGGCCCGCCGAACAGGCCTCCAACCTCTTGGGGGCCCTGGCCATAGCAAAAGTGATCACCCGTGGCGCACCGGACCCGCGCTATGCCGAGCTGCGGGTGCGCATCCAAGGTTTGATTGGCTCGCTGTCGGGCCAACAATCGCAGGGTGGTTGGGCATGGGAAGGCGCGAATGGCAAGCGGGACGCCTTCACCACCGCGCATGTGGCCTTGGCCATGGCCGAAGCGCGTCGCCAGGGATTCCTGGTGCGCGATGGGGTCTGGCAAGAGATGGCCGACGCGTTGATGGCGGAATCCCAGGCCGCAGAGGTGCAACAGGATGACCTCAAGGCTTTCCTGCAACACGCCCTGGCCCGCATGGGTTCGGTGGATTTTGCCGCCCTCAACCGACTGCACCGCAATGCGAGTTCACTCAGCCCGGCCGGTCAAGCTCACTTGGCATTGGCGCTCAGCCTTGCCGATCGCAAACCCATGGCAGAGGAAGTCCTTGCCTTGTTGGTTGCGCGGGCAGAAGCTCCGACGGTATCCAAACCCATGCATTGGGAGCCGAGCACGAGCGCCGCTTGGTTCGGCTCGACCGACGAGGTCACCGCTTGGTGCGTGCTGGCCCTTCAATCCACCGCGACCCAACGCGCCGCTGCGGACGGAGGCTGTGACTACCTGGTGACCCAAAAGCCCTGGTTCGACCGCAAGGCTGCGGGATTTGCCGTTTGGGCTCTGGCCCAACAGCAACGTCCGCCGACCCTGGGAGCGGCCAATGGCTTTGTCAGCGTGCAAGTGGGAGATCAAGCCCCGACGCGCGTGGCGCTTGCTTCGGAACCCGGGCGCGAGCGCAACGTGATCCGAGTCGAGCTACCCGACGCCACCGAAGGATCGGCAGCGAGCAAGCTGACGATCCGGCTTCAGGTCGAGGGAAACCTCCACCCGAGCTACATGGCCGTCTTGCGAGGCTTCTCCCCCACCTTTGCGTCCACGGATGGCCTTGCCTTCCGCGTGGGCCGGCAACACTTCCTCGCCGATGCCCCCCGCTACCGGGGAAAGCAGGTGCGCACGGGATTCAGTACCTTGCTGCCTGGAAAACGCTGGGAAAACGAACGCTCGAATGTCCACAAGGGCGAGCTGATTCACTTGCAAGTCTCTGTCGCCGTCGACTCGAGTCTGCGTGACCGCAATGGGCTCTTTGCCGAGTATCTGGAGCTAGAAGTCCCCATCCCCGCTGGTTTGGAGATCTTGGAAACCAAGCGCCCCACGGATCGCAACTACCGCAAGGTGGGGTCTTCCTTGGTCTTCCCGATCGGGACCGGCAATTCGGGCTTTGCCACCGATCTAGAACTCGTCGGCGCTTTCCCCGGTGAATACGTCTTCGCGCCTGCGGTCCTGCGCAGCGCCTACAGGCCCGATCGAGTGGCCGTGGGAACCACCCAAACCCTGCGCGTTTTGGACCCTTCCGAAACGGACGACGAGCCCTACCTACCGACCCCTGACGAGCGTTTCTACCTGGGCAAGGCGATGTACGGCGCGCAAGATCTCGCAGGGGCGTATGAGCAACTGCTGCCATTGATCGATGAATGGGAGGCGCGCCTGCGTCCGGAGTACCTGGCCGAAACGGCCCGCATGCTGTTGTTCGCGAGCATCCAGCGCAACGAACCGAACGCGATGGTGCGCTTCTTCGAGATCATCAAGGAACGGGATACCAACCTGGTGGTACCGATCGAGCAATTGATTCGAGTGGGCGATGCGTATGCGAGCCTTGGAGAGCACGAGCGCGGCATGCTCATTTTCCGGGCATCCCTGGAGGAAACCTTCGGTCGGGATTTGAAGATGGTGGGCACCCTGGATCCGCTAAATCAGTGGGTGGTCGCCACGCAAGTGCTCGATCGCTTGGTCAACGAGTACCCGGACTTCCCGGTTGTGGTGGAAGCGGAGCTTTCCTTGGCGGATCGAGCGCTGTCCATCGCCGAAAGCGGCGCCGATCGCGTCGATGTGAAGCAAGCCGGACTAGGGCGGGCAGAACTAACCGCCATGGGAATCCAGCAGCTGCGCAAATTCTTGGCACAGCACGCCCAGTCCTCGCTGGCGCCGGAGGCGGGCTTGAGCTTGGTCGCCGCCTTCTTCAGTCTGGATGATTATGTCCAGGCGGCAGCGATGGGCGACGAGTTCGCCGCACGCTTCACCAAACCGGAGTACTTGGACTCCTTCCGCTACTCGGCAGCCCTGGCCCATTGGTACCTAGGTCTCGATGACCAGGCGTTGACCGAATTGAAAACCATAGCGGAAGCCACCTACCCCGATGCCCGCGGCAACCCCAAGCCTTCGGTCAACCACGAGCTGGCCTTGTACATCATCGCGCAGATCTACCACGCCGCTCAGAACTTTGCGGCGGCCAGCGAAGGCTACGCCAAAGTCAAGGGCGAGTTCCCCGATGCCGCCATGGCCCTGCAAGCGTTGAATGCCAAGGCGCTTGCGTTTGCGGAGGACGTGATCCGCGTCCAACCGGGCGAGCCCGCCTCGCTTGAGTTGACCTACCGCAACCTCCAGCAAGTCGAGTTGCTGGCGTACCCCGTGGACTTGATGACCTTGTACTTGCGTGAAAAGGATCTGAGCCGCGTGACCCAGGTCAACCTCGCGGGCATCTCGCCGACCCTTTCCCAAGTGGTGGAGCTGCCCATGGAGTCCCCGTGCCGCTTGGGGCACCACCAAGCCACGCTGGCCCTCCCTGGGGCGGGCGCCTATCTGATCATGGCCCGCTCGGGCGAGGAACACGCCTCGGCCCTGGTACTGGTCAGCGATCTGGAAGTGCAAGTGCAAGACTTCGTCGATGGCCGGGTACGCGTCCAGGTTCTCAACACCAACACGGGTAAGTTCGAACGGGATGCGGACGTTCGGGTGCTCGGTACAGGTGGCGGTTCCATCCAAGTCGGTAAGACCGACCCTCGGGGCCTGTTCGCGACCTCCGGAGTCGAAGGGAGGGCCACCGTGATTGCGCGGGTGGACTCCAAGCGCTACGCCTTCCACCTCGGCACCCGCGAATTGCAGCCGCAGAAGGACAAACAAGCGGAGAAGGACTTACCCCAGTTGGATCAGGACTTCTACCTGCAGAACTTCTCCACCCAGAACCAGTTGGGCGTGGACAGTCGGAACACCAAACTCGGTCAAGAGATCCAAGCCGACCGCAAAGGCGTTCAGGTTCTCAAGGTCAAGTAGGGTCCCTACCGGGGCTCGGCACCCGCCCCCAACGAAGCACCCCCCGATCCGCGCTTTGCAGACCGGGGGGTGTTGTTCTGGTATCGCAAGCCAAGGCTGGCCTGCGATGCCAAGCGCACTAGAAGTTGATGCTGATGGCGTCCGTGAAGTTCGAAGTCACGTTGGCCGTATCGCGGTACCAGCACTGGAAGTTCCAGGTCTGGCCAGCGAGGATCGCGGTGGTTCCCGAAGCAGTCGGAGTCTGGGTCAAGTCGAGATCCAGCTCACCATAGCCCAGGTTGCCCGTGTTGAAGATCGCGTTCAGCTGGTTGTAGCGACCCAAGGTTCCGCCCAAGCAAAGGTTGCCAGCGCTTCCACCCGGGTTGGCGGTGAAGCCCTGTGCCGTTCCGTTCAGGAAGAAACCGAACTGGTTGGAAGGCATGCCAAAGGCCGACAGTTTGACTTCGTTGTCCACCACGTTGGGGCTACCCACCGCGCTGATGAACCCGGGGAAGCCCGAGCTGTTGGCAACGGCCGGTCCACAGTAGTTGGTACCTAGGGCAACCGTGCTCGGATCCAAAGAGAAGCCTTGGACATCATCGATGGCCGCCTCCACGATCGAACCAGAACCGGTATCCGACGCCACGAAGCGCAAGCGCATGGTGGCGGTCGGCGTCATGAAGCCAGCGATGTTGACCGTGTGCTGGTACCAACCGCCGGCAGCCTGGGCTCCGGTCGGACCCACGGTTTCCACCGTGGTCCACGTCGCGCCGTTGTCACCCGAAAGGCTGACCACGAACGTATCCGCGTTCGGGGCCGAACCCGAGTTGTTGGAGTACCAACGCCAGTAGCTGACCTTGGCATTGGCCAAGCCCGCCGCGTTGAACATGGGGCTGAGCAAGGTGGTCGCGCCGCCATCGACGTCGTTCTCACCCAACGCACCACCCACCGAACCTTGGCCCGTGAACCAGCAGTTGACGCCCGCATCGGTGTGGTCGTCTTCCGGTTGCGCATCGGTACCCAAGGGGTTGCCGCGGGTCCAGATGCCGGTGGATGCGGTGTCGCCCGCGACGCCACCGGTCCAGCCCTCGTTGGTAGCACCTTCGAAGTCGTTGAACAGGAAGGTGGTCACGGTACCGACTCGGAACGAAAGCGCGTTGCTCGCGCCACCGGCCGGGTACTCATTGGATCCGCCGGTGTTGTCCGTACCACGGATGTAGTACTCGACGGTAGCGGGCGACAGGATTCCGGGGATGTTTCCGGTCCAGGTGTTGCCAGCGCCGTGGCTCATCGGGACCGAGCTCCAAGCTCCACCGTTGACGCGGTAGAACGTGCTGCCGCTGGCCACCGGGGGGTTGAACACGGCGGACATGTCGACTTGAGCGACGTACGGGCCGTCTTCATCACGGGTGTCCGCGATCGGAACGTTGTTGGTGAAGGAGATGAACGCCAGGTCGAAACCCGGGAAGTTCTGGTCGACAAAGCCCTGGTTGATGCTCTGGTAGTTGGGCGTACCGTTGTTGATGTCGCCATCGTTGTCGTCCAAGGTCAACCACTGGATCTCGATGATCGAGTTGATGTTCGACTGGTTGTAGGCGTTCATCCAACCCAGGAACAACAGGTCAGCGGTCAGGTCGCCCGACACATTGCCCAAGGATGTGTTCAGGTACTGACGCACGTTCCACGCAGCGCCCATCCACGGCTCACCATCGTTGTGAACTTCGCCGTAGCAGCCACCGTTTCCATCGCCACAGTAGGGGCGGGTGTTGTTGCCGGTACGCACGTAGCCGCCGCCGGTGAAGAAGAAGCTACCCAGGATCGGATCATCGTACAGGTACAATGCAAACACGTCCGCGTTGCCTTCGCCCATGCCGTCCGATCCGTTGCCGGTACCGTAGCGGTCATTCAACCAGTGTCCCACTTCGTGCGCCACCACCGAGCTGAAGCCCGTGTTGTTGCACCCGCCACCCATAGCGTAGTAGTTGGTGGAAACACCGTCGTAGTAGGCGTTGCAGGTCGAGGCCAAGTTGCAGTTGGCCGCACCGAGGAAATCCGCCGTGGCGTCCCCGGGAATCCGGTCACGGATCCAGTTGCGTAGATTGGCGATAGCGAGGTAGGCGTTGGCCTGCGAGGTCACAAACTCGGTCGGCGCACTGTTCATGACCAACGAGTTGGCCACGTTCGGCTGCACGGCGTTGAAGGTCACCGAATAGTCGGCTCCCTGGTCGTTGTTGGCATCGGTGTAGGTACCGTAGTACTGAACCGACAGGTTCTGAGCGGTGTTGACGCCGGGGTACGAGAAGTTGCCGTTGGCGTCGGTGTAAACCGTACCGGCAGCGCTCGTGATGCGCGCATAGGGCATCGGCTGGTCCACCGGCGGGTTGGCGGCCCGGTCCGCCGTGGTGCCGGGGGTCGCCTTGGTGTACAGCGTGCCGAACACGTCGAAGAAGTGGATGGAGTCGCGCTGCTTCAGCACCGCGCCGGTGTTGGCGTCCACAGTGTAAATGTGGCCCACCGGAGCATCGGTAGTCTTGGTATTCTGTACGTCGATCTGCCAGGCAAGCGTCCAGCGGCGGGCTTCTTGGTCATCCACGTGGGCGAATAGGAGTTGGGCCTGGCCGACGCTCAGCGGGGCGAGTCCTTCTTCGGCCGCAAACGTGCGCATGGCCACTTGGGTTGCGGCTTCCGCGTCCAGAGCCGGACGGGTCGAACGGTTGTCGATCCTCGGAGCCGAGGTGGAGTGCAGCGAGAGCAGCTCGCCTTGCAGCGAGTAGAGCGCGTTGACGCGACCGTCTTCCACCGGCACGCCAGCCACTTCTTGGCGCAGCGCAACGGTGATCTTGTCGGTGGTGTTGGTCTGGGCCAGGGGCAGGAACACCACCCGGTCATCGACCAAGTCGAGTCCAAAGACGCCATGCATGGCATGGGTCTGATCCACCCAGTAGCGGGTCAATTGGAACCAGTCGCTATCGGTGCCGATGCGCGGTTCAAAGGCGGCCGGCGCCTTGCCGCCGTACAGCATTTCCATGGTCCCCGTCAGGGGGTTGGAGCGCACGTGCCATTGGGGTCCAAATTGGCCTTGCCAATCGGCCAAGAGCGTGTCCAGGTTGGAGCTAGCTAGGTTCGGACGCGTGTCCTGGCGAGCTTGGCTGAAAGCAGCCGGGGCCAGGGTAA
>Ga0116152_10002916_pt1 | contig 13833 bp, 7 predicted proteins | sample AD_UKC119_MetaG_FD_89894 | JGI IMG/M metagenome (GOLD analysis project Ga0116152, IMG submission 89894) | Active sludge microbial communities of municipal wastewater-treating anaerobic digesters from Hong Kong - AD_UKC119_MetaG | ecosystem: Engineered > Bioreactor > Anaerobic > Digestate...
AGATTAAAAATACATATTTATCTTTCCGGAGTATTACAACAGGTGTAATTAATTTCCGTAGAGTGCAAGTCCCTTGCGCACGGGAGTAAAGTGACAGGCTGACCGCCACCGGGGGCAGCGGAAAAGGAAGCCAGACTGTAATCCCGACGGGTGTTTACGTATTCGTCTCAGGTATTGTATCTGGTCTCGTCAAATATAACAGGAGAAGAAACCCCGCCGCAAGGCGATAAACCTTATCAGGCCTGGTGTTCCGGAACGTACGGCATGGCAATGGGCTCACAGCCATATGGGTGGCCGGGCTATCTCATGTAGTCCAATACCCATTACCACAATCACACCCGGCCGCCTCAAACAAAGAGGCTACAGATCGTTCCTCGATTACTATCTCGAAATTAGATGATGGTGTTTGAACCGCCGTATACGCGACCCGGGAGTTTACCCTGACGAAGGAAGGGTACGGTGGTGTGAGAGGCGCACCGGTGGGCTTATGGCTCACCGGCCGTCTACTCGATTACCTGCTGCCCTGCTGTCTGTCCGAAGCGTTGTCGTTCCAAGTTTGGTAGAAAGTTTGTTCATTGCGATTAGTCGTTTTTAATTTCATTAAGTATGTCAAACACGCTATAAAAATTTTGAAAGTCGTCAACAGTTCCATTTTCAATTATCCAATCGCACAAATTCTTTTTCTCATTCTTATTCGCTTCCCACAATTCTGGAATTATTACTTGCTCACCTCTTTCTAATTTTTGAATTTCAGGTGTGATGTCAATGAATGCTGGCTTGTGCTGTTTGGCTGAATTGATAATTGCGATTGGAAATAAATTCTCAATTCCTTTTTTTATCGGATTCTCCGCAACGGTTGGCATAACTCGTTTGTAAACTTTTCCCTTTTTACTTGGCTGTTTGTTTTGGTCGCAATCGTAAAGCAACAAAATCTTTTGGGGAGTAACTTCTGCAAGTTTGCTATCAAAGTGCTTTGCCACATTTGAAATATTTCCATGTCCGTCTGAATCTACCAATTTGAAGAAGTCAAGGATTTCTTGCTTGCCAAGTAATTCAGCCGCTTTTGTCAAATAGCGAATGTCATAATCACCTTCAACAAATAATAACGCTTTATGTGAGTTGGCAATTTCTGTATTTACATCTTCCTTAAACTTGAGAGATTCTTTGAAATAGGAATATGCTTTTTCAAATTCAGAAAAACTTTCAATATCTATTTCCTCTCCATCCGGAAGGTTTGTAATTTGAAAATTTCCCTCACCTAACTGATTTTTTAATCCAAGTAAAAACAGAGGGGAATGACTTGTCAGAATGAATTGAACTTTTGGAAATAGTTTTATAAGTTGAGGTAAAACAATATACTGCAAGTTAGAATGTAAGTGACTGTCAACTTCATCAATTACAACTATGCCTCGGATTTCAGCCAAGTTCTGAAAGGTTGCAGTTGATAAGTCAAAGTCCTTTATGATTGTCAAAAAGGTATTGAGTAAAATTGTTTCCCCAGTTGAGAGATTGAAAATACTTTTTATCCAGCCCGTTTCGTTCTTCAAAATTTCAATTTGTCTTGCTCTTCTCTTGCCGATTCCAAATCGCAGTTTTTCTTCTGTTTGAAATAGCAACCCTAAGAATTTCAGAATCTCATTATGGATAATATTACTTTCTCCTTCATAACCAAGAAAAAGCGGCATTGGAATATTTACTTGTGGTTGTCCGGGTTGGTTTACAGGGAAGTTGAAATTTTGGGTTTTAAACTCTAAAGTAAATTTGTCAAACAGTAAATCAAGTAACCAATTTTGATTGTCCTTTAGCGGTGAATAGTTTATGATTAAACGATTTGACAAATTAGCAAGTCGCTTGTTGAAACGGTAGTCAACTTTGTTTACTAAGTTGTCATAATTCAACCAGCCAGGTTCTTCAAAACGATTAGGCGGAAAATAAAGAACACAATTTTTATCAAACAATTCTTTCAAGGCAACTTCTTGATTATTGAAGTTTGAATTTAAGTGAGAGCTTGAGTTTGCATCAATTTGATTCCATTCTTGAATTGCAGGAGTATATTGGTAGTGATTTTCAAAATCACTTTTTTTTCTGTCAAGTTGCCACTCTGACTGAAACATATCTTGTTCAAACTTTACTTTGGAATATGAATAGGTGCAACCTGCTTTAATGTAACTTGGACTTCTATATTTGAAAACTTTCCCTTCTTCAACTTCTGTGTCGTCATAAACTACCTGTTTAATTGATAAGAGTGCGTTTACAATATGCGAAATGAAAATACTCTTGCCTGCACCATTTTGTCCAATGAGAACTATCGGTTTAGGGTTGCCATTTTCATGAAAAGGCAAATCAATTTTTATAAACCCAATTGGTCCGCAATTTTCAATTATTATTTCTTTAAGATACATCGTCTGTCGTTTGTTTTATGTCTGTCGGTTCAAAGTTGCACTGTCGCCATAGGGTTGCAGGTAACGGATTGGCGGTATGTTTTTGTTGCCGATTTCGAAGCACTGTCCTGTCAAGTTACACGAAAGTTTATTAGATGCAGAAACGCTGAAATCCGCACTATCTCGGCAATAAAATATACCGCCTGTTATGCACTGGCGGTTCTTGTCTGTCCGTAGATTCCTGTCAAATTGCACTTTCATATTAAACTTGTCATTCGTTTCATTTTCCTTTTCTGTCTATGTCGCCCGTGTGTTGGCGTGTTTTAATTTTTTTCTTTTAAGCGTGGGAGAAAAATTTTGAAATTCTTCTCTTGGGCTGGCTTTGCAAGCTCTTTGACAAAGCTTTGGTTGAAGCGCTGGCTCGTGGGGCTTTGGCAATGTGCTTGCAAATGCGCTGGCTTATTCAATTTTTGTCTGACTATTAATTTTATCTATTAACTGCTTTAATGTTTTCGTTGTCTTTTTATCCACATTGAATATTGCTTGTTTAATTAACAGGTATTTCCATTCAAAACCTGTCTGTTCTGATACTGCTTTGCACCAGCGTTCTATCGCTTTGTTCTTGTTGTCAAGATCGGGGTATTCGCGTCCTTTGGTTTCTAAAATCCAGAATACCTTTTTCTTTCCGACTAATTGTACTGCCACAAAATCCGGAAAATAATAGCGAATTGCTCCGGAATTCGAAAGATAATCTATTCTGAATATGTCTGCCAATGCAGCAAATGCTTCAATGTCTGTTGCATTGTCAAGAAATTCAGCAAATTCAGCCTCAAATGGATTATAAGTAGCTACAAAATTAAACACCGTTTTCTTCAATCTTATGTGACCCCGCCTCCAAGTGAATTTTGGTGTATCTGATAGCTTGATGCTTTTTCCTTTGACTTTTACTTGCTTTTTCTCAACTGTGGCTTTCCCTATTTCTTTTGCCAAGAGTTCAATTATAGCCTCCTGAATAGAGAGTTCTCGCAGGACTTTCCTTAAATCTTCCTTTTCGATATCATCAATTTTAACCTCAAAGCATTTATTCAGAATGTAATCTTCACAAATCGGGTAAACAAATTGAAAGCAATCTGTTAATCCGGCTTTCTTCATAACCTGCGAAACAATGTATGAAGTAAGGTCCCTTCCTAATTCGAGAAACTCAGATTCAACCTCAGTCTGATGCACTTCAACACCAAGGTTCATCACTTCCATTTTCAAAAGCGTTTTCCTGTCTTCTGTTAATTTTGAAGATGAAAAAAGTGAAGGAAATTTTTTGCCGTCAATACCTGAAAGATTCTTATATGCCCTTGTATATGAAAAGTCAGTAGCCGGAATCTCGATGTCAAAAGGCAATCTCTTTTTCTCAGGTGCTATGGTAACAGGAAGTGGCGGTGGTGTTTTGGTTGTGTTGATGCCAACTCCTTCAATTTCTAATTGCTTAACAATCTTTTCAAAATTTTCATTGCCAATTACCTCCAGCGTTTGGGTTCGGTCAGGACTGATATCTCTCATTAAACGCAAGCCTCTGCCAATAGCCTGTTCCGGGAGTATCGCTGAATCAAATGCACGTAGACCCAAAACAATGGTTACATTTTGAACATCCCAGCCTTCACGTAACATTAGAACACTAACAATTACTTTGATTTTGTTTTTTGGATTGTCAACATCCCGGGCTTCTTCCCGTAAACTTTCCAAATCACTTTTTTTAACATCACCTGAATTGTCAGTGTGGATAACCATTATTTCATCTTTATCAATTCCGTAAGTTGCTCCTCTGCGGGCAATTGATTCGGCAATTTTATCAGCAAAGGCATTTTTTTCCGCCATAATGAAAAGTACAGGTTTCTTCTTCACACCCTTATATGCCTCGTTGTGTTCTTTCCATCGGGCAAGGGAAGCTGAAATCCAATCGCCATACTTCTGAACTACATTGTCTTTTGTAATTTTTTCAGGGTCTTTTTTATTTACAGAGTGAACTATTAATGGAACTTTAACAATTCGGTCTTCCACTGCCTGCGCCAAGGGATAATCACAAATAATCCAGGGGTAATAAGTATTTTCGGGTGTTTTAGGTGTCGCTGAAAAATCAACCCACATCTTTAAACCGCCCGGTAAATTCTTGTGAATTGCAAGCAAACTTTCATTCCATTTAAGTTCATCGTCATGTACATGGTGAGCTTCATCATTCATTACCAGAAGATTGTCAAGTTCCTTTATTCTTTCCAGTAAAGTTTGTGGTGATTTACCCGGATCGCTTTGGGGTTTACGGCCCAAAATTGCCTCTATGATTGTGTTTGGATTGAATTCTTTAGTGCGGCTTTCGTAAAGCTGATGAATATTGTTAAGAATGAAGTTATTTTCTGCTGCCAAAGGGCTTTCATCATTCCGAAGTTTAATATTCAATTTCCACTTCGATTTCCATGAGCCCGGAATAAACGGGAGCTTCTCAAATATCTCCCCGTTTTTGAAATCTTTTGCCAGACGTTCGTAAACTATTACATTTGGCGCAACGAGTAGAAAGTTATTGGCATATCGTCTGTCTTTTTCCCTTAAGCGATTGAAATAACTCCATACCACCACGAAAGCCATCACAAAGGTTTTTCCTGAACCTGTTGCCATCTTTACAGCATACCGCAATAAATCTTTTTCAGGCAACTCCTGTTCGCCTTCCTGATCTTTTTCCGGAAAATATCTTTTTACTTTTCGCTTGCCTTCCAGGTCTTCGCTGAATTCAACAGTTGAGGCAAACAGGTTTCCACTAAATTTCTCATGATATTTCTGAATTAGTGGGATTACATCAGTGAATTTCTTTATTTCAAAAAGATAAATGATGGTTTCCACTGCTTCTCGTTGGCAGAAATAGAAATGGAAAGGCTCATTGCCAAATACCGGAGGGTGTGACTGGTCGAACCAGAATGCAAGCAATTCCTGAGAAGTAGCCGTAGCTCCGGGATAACCGTCATTTCTCCATTTATCAATTTCAGAACGCAGTTTATTTACAAGAAGCATTTTGCTTGGTCTGCGACCCTGAACCAATTCATATTCGTTGGCAGTTTTCTTTTTCAGATAACTTACCGGTACTTCCCATGGATTGCGGTCTTCAATATAGGGAAGTGTTTTATCGTATTGAACTATGGATAGTGGAGTATTACTTGCCATTATTTTGTTCTTTTAATTGTTTTTGCAATTGTTTTCCTCTTTCGGTAAGGCGATATTTTTGATTTGGGTCATTGGGATTTTCCGGAATAGTCATTTCAATCCATATTCCCTCAATGGCTGGTTGAATATAAGCATAAATAAATGTGGGCCTGTGCTTTAAATCCAGTTTTTCCATCATTTCCTGTCTCGACATTTCATTTGCCAGTATCAGCACAAGTCTTTTAACTTGTTCGGTAACTTGTTCGGTAACTTGTTCGGTAACTTGTTCGGTAACTTGTTCGGTAACTTGTTCGGTAACTTGTTCGGTATCTTGTTCGGTAACTTCCCCGGTAACTTCCCCGGTAACTTCCCCAGTAGCTTGGTCGGTAGTTTTTATTTTTCTCCAAAGAACAGCCCTGAAAGAAGTTTCCTGCTTAAAATCCGGTTCTTCCAATCCAGCACCGATGCAGTTTTTCACCATATCAGGAATACCAGTACCCAGACGTTCTATGTAGCCGGCATAAAAAAGTGGTTCAGCAATCAGCGGATTGGCAGGGAAGGATTCGTGGTCTTTTTTAAGATCGGCAAGTGTTAATTGATGCGGCAGGCGTCCGGGATTCCAAATTTCTACCCGGTTACGAAAAACCATTACCTGCACTGAACCGGTGCTTGTATAGTCGCGGTGGGCAATGGCATTCACAATGGCTTCTGTTACTGCAGTGCGTGGGATTTCATATTTTACATCCACATCCACAGATTGGCTCCTGTCGCCAACATATACATCAATGCGTGAAAGAACAAAATCTACCGCCTGATCAACCAGTTGAAACACATCTCCTTTATATACCTGGTAGGATGGAATGGGTTTTTGTATCTCATTCCCATGAAAAAGGGCACACCTTACTTCTGAAGAAATAAAAAACCGTTGTGGTTCTTTTCCAAATAGCAGGATAGCCGCATTGGTGAGTTTATCATGTTTAATCAAATGCAAATGGGTAAGAATCTTTTCAAGCCGTTCATCCGGTGACAGGGGAAATCCTCTTTTTCTCCGGGCAGTTTCCACAAACCATTTTATACGTTCATTATCAATGTCTTCAATAACAGCTTCTTTGCAAATAGATGCATCAAACGGGCCTGTACGTATAAATTCTTTTTCTTCCAGAAATTCAACAAGAGCAGAATATACGGCTGTTTTGAGTTCACTAAGATCAGGAAACCTTTTACGAACCACAACCTCCTCCGCTTTTTTAATAAGTTTTTGTTCTTTGGGATGCCTCTCTTCATTTTTATGACTGCTGATAAAAATCAACCGGGTTTTGTGTTCAGTGCTTGCCAGGTCATATTCGTGTTCAGTGGGTGAAATTCCTTCCTTGTCTTCAAAACCATATTCTTTTCCAAAAATGCCAAGATAGATATCTGATTGCCGGAGTTCATCCAGGTAAGCTTCTGATGCACTTTTATCTTTTGCAGGTAAATTCTCAAAAATAAACACCTCAAAGAACCGTCCCAGCATAGCATCAGATATTATATAAGAAAACAGCATCTGCCTTTCGGTAGCAAATTCGGCTTGCACGCTGCTGATGAAGATTCTTTGTTTATTCATTTCACTTTAATTTCATAAACCTGAGAAGTGTCAATTCCGAAAATATCAATGATTTTCACAAAGATTTTATACGTACCTGGTTTTGGATACTCATAATCGGCCACAAGCCGGAGTTTGCGTTCCTGTTTGGTACGGTAGCTGGTCCAGCCGTTGTTGAAGGTGTCGTTCTGAAATTCAAAATCCACCGCCCAGTAGTCAATCCAGTCGCTCCATTTTTTTATGCTTTCTTTCACATCGGGTGGGATTAAGTCGGTATGCGGTATGACAAAGTCTTCCAGTTTCACTTTCGCTTTCAGTCCTTTGCTTTCTATTTCGGTTTTGAAATAGGCCAGTTCAAAAAACTTCACATCGCCTTTGCCGGCTGCCTGCGGGTCAATGGCATCCATGGGGATGATGCGGAGTTTAAGCCGGACACCCATTTGTTTTGCGACTTCCTGTATGGCATCGTTTAAGCCCATTTCCCATTCCCAGCCCAGTACATGGAGCTCTTTCTGTCCCATATCCTTGGTATCTTTCAGGGCATCGGTAACTTCCTGTATGGTTACCGGTGCATCCACAGCGCCAATGTACACCAGAGCATTGCCTTTTTTGCCGTGAATGTGCGAAGAACCAGCAATGGGCTCAGCTCCGTATAGCTTAAGAATAAAAGCAAGGTACTCGTACAATGCCTGCTTCTCATCTTTTTTGCCAAAAGCTTTTACCTGCCAGAACTGACGTTCATATTTACCGAGGTTTAGGATTTCAAAGGGTCTAACTTTCTTCCCATATTTTTTGCTCGTATCAGTTAAACTTTTACTGTGCTCAATCTCCAGCAGACGCTTGCGGGTGGTATGAATAGCATAACGGCCCAGATCAACACCTATCCATCTGCGGTTTAATTTTTCGGCAACAGATAAGGTAGTTCCTGAACCAGCAAAGAAATCTGCAACTAAATCTCCATCTTTTGAACAGGCAGAGATTATTCTAAAAGGTAATGCTTCCGGTTTTTGTGTAGGATAATCAACTCTTTCTTTTGAATTTCTAAATAGAGGAGTTATTGCCCAAACATCTCTCATGTTAGACATTTTGTACCATTGTCCCTTCAACCCACAAGTTGGACATCCAGCATCATCAATCTTTGCACCCAGTTCTTCTTTTGCAAAAGTTCGGTTTGCAAGTGTTGGGATATAAGTTTTTTCTTTCAATAAATTAAAAGTATATTTTGGAGATTTACTGTAAAATAAAATTGTGTCATGTTTCTTTGCAAAAAAATTATCAGAAACTCCTCCTGTCCTATATTCCCATATTATTTCGTTTACAAAATTATCAGTCCCCATTAACTCATCCATCATTATTCGAATTTGAGAACTTGTTCTATAATCAAGATGAACAAAAACAGATCCTTTGTCAGAAAGCAAATCTCTCATTATTACTAATCTCTCATACATCATTCTGTTGAATGAATCAGTACCTTCACCCCAAGTGTCACGATATGCTTTCTCCTCAATTATTGAATGGTCTTTATGAATATATTCTTCCTTTTCACCAATTTCAACATCAACCATAAAATTTGCCCCTGTAGCAAAAGGAGGATCAATATAAATCAGGTCAATTTTGCCGGCAAATTTTTCGAGCAGCGAGCTCATCACAAATTTGTTGTCACCCCAGATTAGTTTGTTTTTCCAGCCGTCTTCAAAGGTGTTACCTTCATCGCCTTTCCAGATATCGAAAAGAGTGGTTTGTTTTGGTGTTTCATCACCTTTTTCAACACGGGGTTCGTTAATACTCTCCACTATCTGAAAAGGATAGGGGCCAGGTTTTTCAACGGGTACGAGTTTGCCTTCATCATCGTATTTGCCACGCCAGACGAGTTCGGTTTTTTTGATGTCAATTTTGCTCATATTGTTACTTTATTTTGTTTCAATTCTGCAAAAGTGCTTAAAGTCACATTCCTTGCACACTTTTGTTTTATCGGGTTTGGTTTTAATTTCAAAATCTTTATTTATAATGCACTTTGCAACAGAGTCAAAGTGCTTTCCGGCAGCTTCAACCAGTTTTTCATCATAGTCAATTTCCATAAGGGCATCTTTGCGGTTATCCTCGGCAGTCCAGTAAATGTATAACCTTTCAGGATCTTTCTGATAACGTTCCTTCAGAATATGTGCATACACATGAAGCTGGTATCGATATTTTTCCAAAACAGCATCATTTTTCACAGGACGGGGCTGGCTCTTAAAATCCAGCACTTCCAGTTTATCATCTTTCCCCAACAAAAGATCAACTTTCCCATTAATAATGTAATCGTCCTTTTCGTAAGAAACATCTATTTCAGTTTCAATTACTCTTGATAGCAAATCCTTATTGTTCTGGAAATAATTTAAACAGTGCCGCAATGCTCCGTGTTTTGATTGTTCGGCAAGTGGACGATAACCATTTGCAATAAGCCCTTTGTAATTATTTTCAAAATCATCAGAAATGATTTTTTCGTTTACTTTTTCTTCGTCTATAATTCTGCGGTGAAGGTCTTCGATGGTTTGGTGAACTAAAGTACCAAATAATAACTGTCCGGAACGGCTGGGTGTAAAATCATATTCTTTGTAAAAAAGATATTGCCTTGGACAGGTTTCGTAAATATTGATATGTGAAGTAAGCGATAGTGATTTTTTAGGAACATAGGGGTCTTTTGATTCAAATCGTTGGGCTTTCAGTGTTTCCTTTTTAACGTGAGGCCATTGGTCAAGCCCTTCCCAAACAGAATCAAAAATATCCTTTGGTTCTCCACTGCTTGACAGTACCAGAATTTTCTGAGGTCTTGAGAAAGCTACATAAAACAGGCGTGCATGGTCAAACTGAGTAATCCGGTTTTCCGGTTCAAATACTGCCCTTGTATAAAAGGGTGAAAGGAAACGGTCGGTTTGCTTATTCACGCTATACTGTTTATCCAAAGAACTAACAACCACAACAGGAAATTCAAGACCTTTAGACTGATGGATGGTCATAATCTGAACATAACCCTTTGGAATAGGATTGTTTTCATCTTCATACTCGTTCTGTCCTGTATTAAAAAGAAGATTAAAAAAACTGTTGAAAAGGCGGTATTTGGCGGCAACCTTATTCTTTGCATTAATGAGCGGAATATGATAATAAGTCATGTACGAACTGATAAGTGAAGAAAACTGCGATAGGTTTCTGGCAGCATTTTCATCTTTCAGATATTGGCTGAAAGGGGCATAAGCAAAAAGTTGGTAAGGAATATCAGAGGGAAGTTCATCAAGACTTTCTTTGTCCTTTAAGGCATTGATTTTTTCGTTCATCAGCCGGATATATGCACCCAAAGGATTTGAAGCATATTTGCCCAGAAGCTGGATTCCTTCGTTTATAATTTCCTTGTGTGAGTAATTATCAAGGTCACTGCCAACAAACTCGAATATCAAGGCATAGCAAGCAATTAAAAGTTTAATCTCTTCATTTTCGAAATATGCTTTTGCCCGAGGACAAAATGCTTTTATGTTCTTTTTGTATAGTGCAGTAATGAATGGCTCGCTGTGTTCCAATTTCACACTTCGCAATAACAAGGCAACATCACTGGGGTCGTTTATTACTTTGTTTTTTAGTAAATACTCTATCATGTCAGCAAAACGTTCGGCTTCAGCTCTTGCAGTATCGGCCCAAATACAAAACACAGCCGGGTAGTCAGGCGAGACTGTTGAGTTTGCAGGAATTACTTCTTTGCCAGGATACCGGAAAGGAACTTTACCTTTCGGATTTGTCCAGTCAATCTGCTGCATGAATGCATTGTAATGTTCAATAATAGTTTCATGGGAGCGGAAGTTTTCAAGTAATTTTATTCTTCTGCATTTTTTAAAATGTGTTTCAAATTCAAGAATATTACGAACTGTAGCTCCTCTGAACCGATATAATGCCTGGTCTTCATCTCCGACAACTGTAATGTTATTATGCGGTTTGACCAGCGTTAAAGCAATTTGCTCCTGTATGAAATTTGTATCCTGATACTCGTCAATAAGCATGTATTTGATTGTGCCTGCAATTTTTTCTCTGGTTGCTTTATCCTGCAGCAGGTCATAGAAAATCCTTTGTTGGAAGGAAAAATCAACCCGGTTGTTTTCGAACATCAGCTCACGATAACTTTTGTATGATTCTCCAAGTTGTTGCAAGAAATCATCTGAGGAGTCTGTGAAATCATCAGGATCTATGATCTCTTCAGTAATCTTATCATAAAAGTTTTTGATACGACCAATCGTATCCCATTTGCCTTTCCATCTGCCGAAATATTTCTCTCCATCATGAAAAGGTTCAATAATAGTTTCAAAATGCTCATTAATAAACAGGGAGCAAGTAAGATCGTCAAGTACGGTATAGTTTTTCTTGAGAGGTGTTCGTTTAATAAAAGCATTGTTGAAGTTGTTGCATATACCATGTATCGTACCGGTAATTAGTTCATGCAGATTTATTTTTTCGCCTAATCTTTTAGAGAATAAACTTAAACGGTCACGCAATTCAAAAGCTGATTTTTCAGTAAAAGTAGTCAGTACAATTTCTGATGGTTTTGCTTTTCCGGAAAGAATCAAATACAAAGTCCTTAAAACAAGAGTGTATGTTTTTCCGGTGCCGGGACCGGCAATAATTAATGTCGGACCATCAGTTTCAAAAACTGCTTTTTGCTTCTCTTTATCAGAGCCAAGTCCAAAAGTTTCGATAAATTTCGTTTGCAGATCTGTCATACTTTAAATGAGCTTATTTTCTTTGAAACTGAAATACTTATCCTCGGCTACAATGATATGGTCATAAATCGAAATATTCAGAACTCTGGCAGGAATTTCAATAGCTTTTGTAATTGTAATGTCTTGTTCTGATGCCTGTGGATTTCCGTTTGGATGATTATGCAGGAGTAAAATCGAACTGGCTCCGTTTTTTATCGCTTTTTCAATTACTTGTTTTGGATAAACAAGGGTTTTGTCAGACAGCCCTTTTGAAATCAGGTTTTCTTTTATTATAGCCTGTTTGCTGTCGAGTGAAATCATCCAGAATTCCTCGTTTGGTTGAAATCCAAGTTTTGCTTTACAGTAGCCTATTAGTTGTTCTTTTGACTGTGTAACCGGTAATTGCTCTGCTTGTTGCTTATAATAGAGCAGAGAAACCTCTTTAATGAATTTACGAAGTGCAAGAGCTTTATCCTTGAAAAAAGGAATCTGACTTAATTCTTTCTCATCAGCATCAAAAAAACCTTTAACAGAACCGAATTTATCAATTGCTTCTTTTGCTGCCGGTTTTACATCTTTTTGAGGAATTACAAATGTGAGAAACAACTCAATTATTTCATAAGGCTGTAAACCGCTTATTCCTTGCTGAATAAAACGATCCCTTAACCGGCTCCGATGATCAAGATAATGTGGTTTATCTATGTTGCTTTTTTCTTTCATAAATTAATCTTCACAATGCAAATTACCAATATCTATAATTAAGGTAGTTAACTAAACTTCGATACTTAGCTTCAAAAATAATAGGTTTCAGCAGTTTTTGAGGTGTAATTACATTGTATTTCTCAGTAGCTTTAAGTTGCGACTTCCACGCTTCTTCAATTCCTGATTGAACCATGTCAGGTGCCGGAACCTGATAACGAAGATTCAAATTATTTTCAGGAATCACATCAAAATGCAACCAATCATCGGCTTTAAATTCATTCGCATTATTTTTTGTCATTTGCCATGCCAACAAGGTTTGTCGCATGATTTGATAAAACGGTTCGTAATATAAATTGTCAATACTTACTGTCCTTTTTATAGGCGAGTCTTTATCATCAATCAGGGCATCATATCTGTTTTTTCTTGTTGCTCCGCTTGACCCTTCCGACTTATCAGATTTTGAATAAAGTTCCGTGTATTTCCATTCAATTAGAACCTGAATTTTCTTTCCATTCTTTAATATACCTGTCATCATCGCATCAACCGAAGTACAGTTAGCCCCTCGCGTTTGTTCTTTACCTTCTGCAACTTCTCCAAGATAGCTTTGTATGCTTACCACTTCAAAGCCAATATACCCACCTTCAAAGTCAGGACATACCTCTACGAAGTCAGGGTTTTGATTTTGCAAAACCATTAAAGCAGCATCCTTGTCATTTCTCAAAAAAAACAAATGATTTACACATGAAACCTGCGAAGATAAAAGATGACCAGATGGTTCTGTTGAACCTGGCCACCAAACTATTTTATTGTCGGAAAAATATTTAATGGCTTCCTTTCGGATTTTTGTCCATAAATTTTTCTCTGCATCAAATAAAACAAACGGGTATTTTACTTTTAGATGCTCACCATTGCCGGGGTCATTGAAGAATTCATCTCTGATTCTCAGGGCTTTTTCACGTTCGGATTCTCTATAATTCATAATACTTTATTTCAATGATGTTTCTTCTGTGGGTCGGCAAGATTGCACTCTTTGACAAAGCTTTGGTCTCAGCGCTGGCTTGTGGGGCTTTGGCAATGTGTGCAATGAGGGTCGGCAGAATTTCAAAATTTTTGTGCGGTAGGTAAAAAAAATTAAAACACATTAGGGTCGGCAATGAGTGTCGGGTTATTTGTCTGTCAGTTTCGTTTTTCATTCCAAGTTTAATATTCATTTTTCATTGTCAATTTGATGTGTCGCTGTCTTTTTCCCGCTTGTGCATAACGAGTG
>Ga0116152_10002922_pt1 | contig 13819 bp, 12 predicted proteins | sample AD_UKC119_MetaG_FD_89894 | JGI IMG/M metagenome (GOLD analysis project Ga0116152, IMG submission 89894) | Active sludge microbial communities of municipal wastewater-treating anaerobic digesters from Hong Kong - AD_UKC119_MetaG | ecosystem: Engineered > Bioreactor > Anaerobic > Digestate...
GGTAACGTGGATTGTTTCCTTTTTCGATAAATGCATCGATGGTTTCCTGTTTACGGAAGAACCAGTTGATTTCGCTCACATTCTCGAGCAGCATTTTTGAAATAGCCGTGGCCCAGCTGCCGCTCCCAATTACGGCAACTTTATCTGTTTTTATATTCATCTGCATTTCCCTTTGCCGCAAATGTACAACTTGTAACCCCAAATCAGGAATAATCGGGAAGAAACAAGGTGTATTCGTCGCAAAAAAAGTAATAAAACTGTTTAGAAAGATACCAATTGAATACGTGGAATCGCTTCATAAAATGTATATTAAACAACTAAATAAAGCGATCAGACAGCTATGGAAAAATTCATTTTATCACTCGATTCAGGAACAACCAGTAACCGTGCTATTTTATTTCGTCACTCTGGTGAAATTGTCGCTGTTGCACAACAGGAGTTTGAACAGATTTATCCCAACCCGGGATGGGTGGAACACGACCCCGAAACGATCTGGGAAACCCAGTTGAAAGTGATGCGGGAGGTGGTGAAAAAAGCCGGAATCAAGCCGAATCAAATTGATGCGATTGGGATTACCAATCAGCGCGAAACAGCAATCGTTTGGAACCGCGAAACGGGAGAACCGATATCGAATGCCATTGTATGGCAGGACCGGCGAACTGCCGAATATTGCGATCAGTTAAAAGCTGAAGGGTGGGAACAGAAGATTGCAGAAAAAACAGGTCTGGTCATTGATGCCTATTTTTCGGGAACAAAAATTAAATGGATACTGGATCATGTGGAAAATGCCAGGGAAATGGCTGCGCGAGGGAAACTGGCTTTCGGAACAGTGGATAGCTGGCTGATCTGGAAACTGACAAAAGGGGCTTTGCACATTACCGATGTGAGCAATGCCAGCCGAACCATGATTTATAATATTCACGAATTGAAATGGGATAAAGAGCTGCTTGCGTTGCTTGATATTCCGGAAAGTATGTTGCCTGAAGTAAAAGCCAGCAGTGAGGTTTACGGAAAAACCTCAGTTGAGTGGTTAGGTGAAGAAATCCCAATCTCAGGTATTGCCGGCGACCAGCAGGCAGCCATGTTCGGGCAAATGTGCATTAACGAAGGGATGGTAAAAAATACCTATGGTACCGGTTGTTTTGTAATGATGAACACGGGCGAAAAACCGATTGCATCGAAACACAAACTATTGACCACCATTGGCTGGCAGATCGGAGATAAAGTTACTTATGCACTTGAAGGAAGTATTTTTATCGGAGGTGCAGTGGTACAATGGCTGCGCGATCAATTAGGTATCATTAAATCATCATCTGAAATTGAAGGACTGGCGCGCGAAGTGAATGATAACGGGGGAGTCGTGTTTGTTCAGGGTTTTGTTGGCCTGGGGGCACCACACTGGGATCAGTATGCAACAGGTGCGATTATCGGGCTTACCCGTGGAACAGGAAAAGCACACATTGCCCGTGCAGCTCTCGAAGCCATCGCTTTCCGATCGATGGAAGTCATCAATACAATGGTGCTCGATTCAGGAATTGCATTGAACGAACTTCGTGTGGATGGCGGTGCAGCGGTTAATGATCTGCTAATGCAAATTCAGGCTAATTCAATCGATACAACAGTAGTACGTCCGCAGGTTACAGAAACAACAGCATTGGGCGCTGCCTACCTGGCCGGACTGGCAACAGGGTACTGGAGAGGTATTGAAGATTTAAAAACGCAGTGGCAGATAGACAGGAAATTCATACCCACAGAAGACAAAACAAAAATGGAAAAAACCATAAAGAATTGGAACAAAGCCGTAGAACGGAGTAAATCGTGGAGCTTTTAATTCGTATGTACGAATAAATACTGAAACTAACTAACTATCTAACTACTAAACTAGCATTAATATGAAGCGGAAAACAATTCTGAAAAAGATCAGGGACAAAGTAAAACAGTGGGACATTGTAATCATTGGGGGAGGAGCAACCGGACTCGGGTGCGCGGTGGATGCTGCTTCCAGAGGTTATAAAACGCTTTTACTTGAGCAACTGGATTTTGCGAAAGGTACTTCGAGCCGCAGTACCAAACTGGTGCATGGGGGGGTGCGTTATCTTCAGCAAGGTGATGTTTCTTTGGTATTTGAAGCCTTGAAAGAACGGGGCCTGATGTTTAAAAATGCTCCTCATCTGGTTCGAAATCAGTCTTTCATCATTCCAACATACGATTTTTGGGGAGGACCTTTTTATACGGTAGGGTTGAAAGTGTACGACCTGATGGCAGGGAAACTGGGGCTGGGGCCTTCCAAACATTTGAGTCGCGAGGAAACCATCGAAGCCATTCCAACTGTAGAAGAAAAAGGATTGACAGGTGGTGTAGTTTATCACGACGGCCAGTTCGACGATTCGCGAATGGCAATCAGTCTGGCTCAAACGGCGGTTGATTACGGCGCAACAGTATTAAACTATTGTAAGGTAGTCGGTTTATTAAAAGAGGGAGAATTGATAAGTGGGGTGGAAGTTGTGGATGAAGAAAGTGGGGAAACCTTTACCATTCAATCAAAATCGGTCATTAATGCTACCGGTGTTTTTGCCGATGCTATCGTTCAAATGGATGAACCGGAGAAAAGGCAAATGATCACACCCAGCCAGGGTATACATGTGATTCTGAGCAAAGAATTTCTTCCCAACGAACACGCCATTATGGTTCCTCATACCGACGACGGCCGCGTAATGTTTGCTGTACCCTGGCACAATCATGTGGTGGTGGGCACGACCGACACCTTGATCGATAAACCTTCGCTGGAGCCGGTGGCACTGGAACAGGAAGTTGATTTTGTTTTAAGTACTGCCGGAAAATACCTGGTGAAACAACCCACCCGTAAAGATGTGCTCAGTGTTTTTGCCGGTTTGCGGCCACTGGCCAAACCAGAGGATGACGGTAAAGCTACAAAGGAAATCTCACGCAGTCATAAGATTTTGATCTCAGTTTCGGGTTTAATTACGATTATTGGCGGAAAGTGGACTACCTACCGAAGAATGGCTGAGGACACCATCGAAAAAGCGATTATGCTGGCTGGTTTGCCCGAACGCGAATGTGTAACCCACCATATGCCCATCCATGGTTTTCGAATGGATACTACACCAGATGATCCAATGTCGGTTTATGGTCTGGATAAAGAAAATATTCTTGCCATGATAGAAGATGATGAAACACTTGGAGAATTTTTAAGCGAAAAACTAAAAATTATTAAAGCTCAGGTTGTTTGGGCGGTGAAAAAGGAATGGGCACGCACTGTGGAAGACATGCTGGCACGCAGAACCAGGGCTCTTTTTCTCGACGCACGAGAAAGTCTTCGAATAGCTCCTGAAGTGGCAAAATTAATGGCCGCCGAATTGGGGCATAACGATGAATGGATATCAAATCAGATAAAAGCCTTTGAGAATACCGCAAAAAACTATTTCTTTAATTGATAAAATCTAATCTATGTTAACTGAACTTTTTGGTGAATTTCTGGGAACTTTTATCCTGATTCTACTCGGAAACGGCGTGGTTGCAAATGTAAATTTAAAAAATGCTTATGGTAACGGAGGGGGATGGATTGTAATTACAGCCGGGTGGGGACTGGCAGTGTTTACGGCTGTTCTTATGACTGCCGACCTGAGTGGGGCTCATTTGAATCCTGCTGTTACCATTGGACTGGCAGCCGCCGGACTTTTTAGCTGGGCAAAAGTACTTCCTTTCATTCTTGCTCAGATAGCCGGTGCCATGTTCGGAGCCTGGATGGTGTATCTATTTTACCTTAATCAGTTTAAAAGTACTGACACACCTGGGATGAAACGTTCCTGTTTTTGTACTGCTCCGGCTATTCGGAATCTTAAAAACAACTTCTTCTCCGAGTTGGTTGGTACCTTTGTTTTAGTTTTAGGTGTGCTCTTAATTACACTTCCTGAATTTCATCTGGAAGGTATGCAGAACAGTACAAAGGTCGGACTGGGTGCCCTGGGAGCGGTACCCGTGGCTCTTGTTGTTTTTGCAATTGGTTTGTCACTTGGCGGAACAACCGGTTATGCCATTAACCCGGCCAGGGATATCGGACCCCGCATTGTACATTCGCTGCTGCCGTTAAAAAACAAAGATGACAACGGATGGGATTATTTCTGGATACCCATACTTGGTCCTGTGGCAGGCGCTTTTCTTGCTGCTCTGGTTTATTTGTTAATTCTGATTTTAACTACACCGTGATCTAATTTCAATAAAATTTGTTCCATAAAATAAAAAGTATAATAAATGAAACATGAAGTTAGTGATAGCTCTCTTCGATTGAGAGAAGCTATTGAAAAGGCAATTGAAGACCACAAAATTACACGTGAAGAATACGATCGTATTCTGAATATTGCGATGGAAGATGGATACATCGATTCGCATGAACGTGCACTTTTGCGACAGTTGCAGCAGATGATCGAAGAAAAAGAAGTACGTTTTGTAATATAAGAAACAGTTTACTTTAAAATATACGCAACAATTACCCCGAGGTAATTACCAACGGCGTAACCTGCTATTCCAACAAACATGCCTGTTAAAATCACTTCCCGGTTTTTAAGCGCGGAAGCTACTACGGGTACAAACGGTGGCGAACAGATTAACGCACTTCCCGAGATGATTACTGTATCGGCATCGATTTTAAAAAAGCGGGCAACAAATGCATGCAAAATATGTGAGCCAAACATTGCAATTCCAACATAGTAAAACAACGATATGGAAATATTGGCCAGCTTGCTCACATCCGCCATTGATGCTACCGAAATACAAAAAATCAGGATCAGGTACATTCCCAGTTGAAAGGTTTTTTTAATCCGTCGGATGCGGGGAACAAAAGATAGCGCAATTCCAAAAGAAGTAACAAATATCACTACTGCAGCATTTGCAAAATCCTTCGAGAACAATTTGCTGAGTCCGAAACTTACACCCAGAATTAATACGGAAAGCCCAAAAGCTGCCAATAAGGGTAAAAAAGTATCCTTTTTAAAAAAGCCGTTGTACGATTCAAACTCTTCCTGCAAATCAATTTGAGGGACTTCAATCTTTGGAATTCCATCTTCTGTTTCCTTCGATTTAAATGGTGGAAGAAACCAGAGAAATACTTTTTGTCCGATAGAAAAAATGAAAACCAGGTAGAGAGCACCCAGCGACATTTCATAGGTGTGAGTTAAAATATATACTTCCTGCGAAACATTAAGAGCAGTTTTAATCGCAGCCATGTTAGGTGTTCCTCCTGTATATACGCCCACCAGCATTCCCGATACTTTCCAAATTTCAGGGATGCTTCCTTTGAACATCCACCAGCCAACAAATATCATAATCAGAACAGTTGCTAGTCCGATCAGTAACGATCCGATAGCTGCCCTTGCATGTGTCATCCATTTTTTTACATCAAGAGAAAAAAGGATGAGTGGCAAACACAGCAAAATGGCAATGTTTGTGAACATGTCCTGGATAAAGGCAATGGCATTTCTGGTCACATCCTGGTCAGTTACTACTCCGGTAGCCAAATATTCCCTCATTTTAGCAAAAGGGAGATAAACAGCTCCCTGCAGCAGATTATGATATGCTTCGGAAGTGGCAGGTAAAATGCCGACATTCCCGATAAAAATACCCAATCCATAGCAGATCAGAACAGCTCCGATTTTTTTTGCCAGCGAATATTTACTTTCAAGATAGATGATAACAATGGGTGAGATAATGAACAAAAAGATAATCACAAAGAAATGTGTTCCCATTCTTCATAAGTTTGGTTTATGTAGTGTAAAGTTATTAGAAAGAGTGACACTTACAAATTATTATGTTGAATGTCAGAAGATCAGGGAAGACTCTGGGTATGTTTAGTATGCTTTATCTCTCACTTTAAAATGTAAGCTACTAATACACCCAGGTAATTCCCAATTGCGTAGCCTGCAATACCCACAAACATGCCGGTAAGAATGACCTCACGGTTTCGGAGTGCACCCGCAATCACCGGCACAAAGGGAGGAGAACAGATGAGCGCTGAGGTTGAAATAATTACCGTGTCGGCATCCACTTTGAAAATACGTGCCAACGCAATGTGAACCACGTGTGATCCGAAAACGGCAAAAGCCACGTAATAAAATAACGAAAACGAAATATTCGAAAGTTTGCTGATATCGGCCATTGAAGCAACCGTGAGACTGAAAATCAGGATCAGGTACATGCCCAGTTGAAAGGTCTTTTTAATCTGTTTTACCTTTGGGACAAAAGAAAAAATTATACCCAAAGTGGTTATTAAAAGGATAACTGCAGCTGTTGAATAATCGGAAGGTACCAGCAGGCTTAAAGTGTAACTGATTCCCAGAATTGCTACCGACAAACCAAAAGCACCCATAAGCGGCAGAAAAATCTTTCTACTGAATATGCCATTGTATGATTCGTATTCCTCTTCCAGATTTAACTCCCCCACCTCAATCGAATGTTCGCTTGGTTTGAATGCAGGAAGGAACCAAAGAAAAACGCGTTGCCCGATCGACAGAATAAAGACAAGAAAAATACCGCTGAAAATCAGATCGTAAGTATGTGTCATCAGGTACAATTCCTGCGAAACATTCAGGGCGGTTTTGATGGCCGCCAGGTTGGGTGTTCCTCCGGTGTACACACCGACGAGCATCCCGGATACCTGCCAAATATTTTCTAAACTTCCGCGAAAAATAAAATAACCAATGATAATGACTGTCAGAACCGAGATCAACCCGGTAATAAAAGCAGTAACTGCCGAACGCATGCGTTTCACCCACGATTTAACGTCAATTGAAAACAGAATGAGGGGAAGTGCCAAAGGGATGCTGATTGTTGAAATCAGATCCTGGTAATTACCGGCTCCTTCAGGCAGGATATCCATGTTGCCTACTACCAAACCAACTCCGTAACAGATAAGTACAGCGCCAATTTTTTTTACGATGGAAAACCTGCTTTCGAGGTAAATAACAAGGATGGGGGCCAGAATAAAAAGGCCGATGATGGCCGCAAGTGGTATGCTCATTCAAGTTTGGTTTATGAAGCGGTAAAATTAAAATCTTTCAAATGAAATGCAAATGTGTGTAAATTCTGTTGAATAGGCTTACTTCGTAATAGATACTAATCTTGATTAATTTATTTACCAGATTCTTTATTGTTAAATTTATACATGATTTTTATTTTAGCGCAGTAAACAAACCCAAAATATGTACCCAAATATTTTAATAATTCAATTGAAATAATAAAAAACAACCCCGCAAAGAAGCGGGATTGCATACGTAATTTGTTTAACCGGGAAGAAGAGTTCCCGCTCGCCAACCCACAAATCGTATAAAACTATGAAAAATATGTAATTGTAATTGTGTTTTTAACAGTGCTGTCTTTCATATTTCATTCCTGCCGGGAAGAAATTATTAATAGTGTAGTTTCTGAAGAAGATGACATTAAATTGTCGGTAGTTGAAGAACGGTTCCTGGAATCTGGTTATTTAAAATCAGGTGGCAATAGTGAAAAAGCAAGCTTTGTTGTCGATGTTATTAAAGACCTTGAAAAACGGAACAAAGAGAAACGGTTTATCGAGCATTTTGTTGAAGAATACGGTTATCCCGATTGGGAAATGACGCGTTTTTTTAGCAACGAAGAGCAAACCGTTGCGTAGGTTGCGGTAAGCCACGACGAGAGTTGTGAAACTGAAGCAGTTATTTTGTGTGTGAAAAGCGAGAATAAGATTAAATACCGGCTGTTTGTAAGAGATAAGTTGGACAAGTTTAAAGGGAATAAAAAGCCAAAACCAACTTTTGAAAAGATAAAAGATTTGTTTATAATATTTGATATTCAGAAATATGGAGAAAGTAGTTATTTGCCTGAAGGAAGGATTATTAGTGAGAGCGAGAAACAAAGTATGCTAAAAGGCAGTTGGATTGGAATTGAAACATGTTATTATATGGAAGTGTATTCAGGAGGGGAACTATTAAGTTCAAGGTATGAATGTGAAACGGAGTATATTTGGACAGATGACATGGATACCGGAGATCCAGGCGATCTTGGAGGGGGAGGTGGTGGTTCTCCTGAAGATAATAGTGGTAGTGGAGGAGGAGGTGGAAATGTAGCACCTGTGCCTGCACCTGAAATTAGTTTTGATCCAACTTTCGAAAATAATATTAAAGCAAGTTGTGTAATGGGTAATTTGGTAAATACAGGAGCAAGTGTTTATAATCCATTGGTTTTATCGTTTTTAGCTTCATTCTCAGGGAATGAGCCATACCATGATATAGTTTTTAAAATTGAACCCATTAATGGGTCATATGGAAGATTTGACGGAACTAAATATCCGCCCATTATTACATTAAATTCGGGAACAATATCTAACAGGTCTTCCATTGAAATAGCCAAGACCTTAATGCATGAAATGCTCCACGCATTTATTTATCAAGATGGAATGTTAAATTACTCAAGTTTCATTGATAATTTTGGAGAGTATCTTGCAAAGACAGGTAAAGGAACTTACATTGATCATCATGAAATGATTTATGATCATTATGTAATACCAATGATTAATTTTTTAAAAGCTTTTGACTCATTATCAGGCCATATGGAAGATGACGGTTATTATAGGGGTTTGGCCCTTAGTGGTTTGCAAAATGTTGTGGGATTTACTCAGATTGAGCTAAATTCAATTACACAAGCAGAAACATTTTTTTAGAAACAGAGGACTAAATTGTGACTAAAATGAAATGTAAAACTGTATTTATTGTTGCGATAATTTTAATTGTTATTCTGTTTGTATATAAGACAATGGATAAAAAACAGGTCGTTTACATTAAGTTTGAAGATTTAAAAGGTTATTCATATCATTTTGTTAAGGATTCTTTAGGGCAGGATAAATGTATAAGATTATCTCAGGAAGGTAAGTTTGATTACATCAGTTGGGAATTAGATATTGAAAGAGATAAAGTGCAAAAGTTGGATTTTTCATTTATTGATGAAGTTGATGTAGTATCTCAATATTGGATTATTAATAACTTTTCAGGGATACAGATTGAATTTGATCCGGAAAAGAGCAGTGATTATGATATTTATGCACTAAAACTAAATGGTGATTCTATCTTGTTGTATCCAATTTCTTTTTTGCATTACATAATTGAATAATAGAATTACAATTGTTAGACTAAATGACATCATTTTGGATGTCATTTAGTCCATGTAAATTGATATTAAAGATTATAGCTTAATGAAATTAATCGTATTTCTTTCTTGGGGAGTCTTTTTCTTTCAGATTCCTCAACAGCATAAGAAAGAAACCAATCTTGTGTACATCCTTTTTGAAAACAATGTAGACGGTATGTTTAAGAAGGTTGAAAGTAATTCTGACAGCAGTTTTTACTTTACGCCCAAGCTTAACCGGGGTTTTTGGTTAGGTTTTCAGCCAATAGCTGAAACGTAAATAATATCGAAACAATGCTTTTATAAGTATTCATCAAGATGAATTGAAAGATATTTAATGGTTAAGATATCTGATTGATCATCGAAAGGATTCTTTTCAAGGGAAGAAAAACATCTTTATTGTTGAAAAATTAGGGCAGGACAGTGTAAAGATTACTAAGACCAGGTACTTCGTAGAAATGGAATAATGATGAAAGGGTAAAGATTTCATATCTTTAAAAGATATGGAAACGGCTGAACCGGAGTCTGCGGCCGTTTTAAGGTAGGTTTTTCCTTTACCTTGTTTAGAGTTATCGGAATACCAATGCGATTTTTTTTCCAGTCACCTTTGATGGTGGAATCGTTCAAAAATTCACCATAAAAAGTACGGTTATTTTGGTTATGAAAAATGGTGATACTGTCCTTGTTCAATACCAGCAATGCGCCGCGAAGATCTTTTGCCCCCTGTTCAGGGATATTTAGAAATACCGAATCGATAGTTGTACCTGTTTTTTTTGATCTCAAAAATGGCTGTAAGTTTTGCTATTGGGATATTCACTTTTCCACCCCATTAAACGTAAATGTTCCGATTTTGTGAATAAAGCAAATGACTGAAAGATGTCAGAATTACGAGCAGAACAATTTTATTTACTGATTTCATCAGTGTTATTCCTGCTTATTTAAAACCTTAATTTCTTTCAATAATAATTCCAGTGCAGGCGAAGCCATTCCGCCGTGGTCAAAGCCATCGAGTTCGTAGATTTTGGTTTGCTTGTTCCCGGCTACTTTCATCATCCGCCAGAAATAGGCATTTTCTTCGTAGCGGCCCAGCATTTCCAGTTCACGATCGCCGGTTATTAAAACAATAGGCGGTGTGTCCGGACGTACAAAATAGAGTGGTGCAAATGCATCTACGATCGCTTGTGTCCCCGGAATTCCGTGTTCATCGCGAACAGTAAAATGGGTGATGGTATGCCCGCTAAACGGGATCAGCATAGCAATATTATTGGCATCAATGTTATGCTTTCCCAAATAATGTTTGTCGAGTCCGATCATCGAAGTCAGGTAACCACCGGCAGAGTGACCGGATACAACGATCTTATTTTTACTGCCTCCGTATTTTTCAATGTTTTTGAAAGTCCAGGCAACAGCGGCAGCAGCATCTTCGATATAAACCGGACATTTTACTTTTGGAGAGAGCCTGTAATTTACCGCCACCACGGCAATTCCTTTTTCTTTTAATTTTTCCGGAATGAACTTTTCCCCGGATGTCAGTCCTCCACCATGAAACCAAACCACGGTAGTAAAATCAGTGGCATTTTCAGGATAATACAAATCAAGTATACAACGATCGGCAATATACTTATTGCTAATTCGCTCAGCTTCTGTCCGGTATGGAATATTTTCGATTGTTTGATAAGTAGTTTGAGCAAGAATGGTATTTAAACCCGCAACTGCCAAAAGAACAAGGAAAGTGCTTACAAAACGTTTCATTACAGATGGATTTTATCGATCAATTAAAGATAAAGGATTTTTGGGGAGCTGAGTTGTATATGAGAAATAAAAAAAGAGGCCACAGAATCTGCGACCTCTTTCAAATATGTTTATTACAGGATTATTTTGTCAGTTTTTCGAGCCGTTTCATAATGGTAAAAATAAAGGCCGCAGCCAATAAACTGCAGGTAACAAAAATGGCCCATAATTGCCAAATCTCGATTTTGTCCCAGAAGAAACTGCCAATACCAAGTAGTTTATTTCCAACAGCAGTTGCCAGCAACCAGCCACCCTGCATCAGCCCCTGGAAACGTGCCGGCGAAACTTTCGATACAAATGAAAGTCCCATCGGGCTCAGAAATAATTCGGCCACGGTAAGGATCAGGTAACTGCTCATCAGCCAGTAAGGCGAAACCCTTGATGCATCAGGTACCGGTGCACCGTTCAACTCAAATGGCGAAACAATATTGAACGATCCGATCAGCATAACCAGGAAACCACCGGCTGCAATAACCATCCCGATACCAATTTTACGGGGTGTGGAAGGTTCTTTCCCCCGGTTGGCAAGCCAGGTAAAAATTCCTGAAACCAGGAAGGTTAGCGAAACGATGAACAATGGATTAAACGACTGGAATACTTCGGGTTGAATATCATTGCTGCTTTCTCCCTGGCGATACAGTAAGAAGGTGAGTATTCCAAATACAACTGTCATTCCGGCACCGATCAGTTTATTTTTGGTTTCACCTTTCCGAAGCAGCAGCACCAACCCGGCTACCGTTCCGATAAAGGCAAGAATATTATCCAGTTCGAAGAAAAGGAAGGTGAATTTACCTACCGCTTTTGCTGTGTAGTCACGGGCGAAGAACGTCATGGTAAGTCCGTTCTGATGGAAGGACATCCAGAAAAAGATCACTACTCCAAAAACAAGTAACAGGGCAGTAATCCTGGGGCGTTCTTCCTTGGTTGAAATACTGATTATCCAGGTGACGAAAGCCGCAAATAAACCAACCGCAAAACCAATTCCGGTGTCGATTTTCAGAATAAAGAAAAGCGATGTTACAGCTGCCATAATGGCCAGCGAAAGTAAGATTTTCAGAACACCCACATTCGATTTGGTTTCTTTATCCGATTTTGTTACTTCTACTTTCGGAAGCAAACGGTTAAAGAAAATATATACGGCAAGCGAAATCAACATGGCTCCTGCCGCCACTGCAAAGGCGTAGTTATATCCTTTCGAGAAAACATCGATGTAATTTTGCGCGAAGGTGTGTAAATCGGTAACCGGTCCTGCCTGGTTGGCGGCGTTGGCTAGTTGCTGAAAGGTTTCGGTATCTTTTAACGTTCCGTTCAGCATTTGATGACACATGGCAGGCAAACTACCATCGTGGTTGAGTCCATTGGAGTGTAACCACCAGTTACGGGCAGCATTGGCTGCGTACGGGGCAAAAAAGGCACCTACGTTAATTCCCATATAAAACAGGAGATAGGCTTTGTCGCGCAGTTTTTCATACTTAGGATTGTCGTACATCTGGCCGACAACCGCTTGCAAATTCCCTTTAAATAAGCCATTACCCAATGCAATAGTGAACAGGAAAATGATGGTTGTAGTCAGTCCCATTCCAGGTATCGCCATCATAACGTAACCCAGAAACATTACTACAATTCCAACCATTATTACTGATTTGTACCGTCTGGTAGCATCAGCGATGATTCCACCAAGCAGCGCCAGCGCGTAAATGGCAAAATAGAACCAGCTGTAAATACTACCTGCCGTTTCTGCATTGACATCGTATTTTGCTTGTAGAAAAAGTACCAGGATAGCCATCATGGTGTAGAAGCCAAAACGCTCTCCCATGTTGGCAAAGAAGGCTACTATCAGCCCTTTTGGATGATCTTTGAACATTTCTTATTGGTTTTATTGATAATTAATTTTTCCCTTATTTGGTTTGTCGGTAAATTTAGAAATCTTTTTAAGTCTGCCAACCTTACAAAAGTCAGGTTCTGAAGGAATGTCCGTAAATGTTTTTATAATTTTGTTGAAAACGATGTTTATGAAGCTTTTCACTACCAAACAAATAGCAACACTCGATCAGTTCACCATTCAAAACGAACCGATTACTGACGTTGATCTGATGGAAAGAGCTTCGATGCAAATTACCAATTGGCTGATACAACGGTTTTCTACAGAACAGAAAATGGTGTTTTTTGCCGGCCCCGGAAACAACGGAGGAGATGCGCTTGCAGTGGCGCGGCAACTGGCGGAACTTGATTTTGTTTGCGAAGTGTACCGGATGGCAACCGGAAAAGAACTGAAAGGATCGTCGGCCATCAACTGGAAACGTTTGGAAGAACAAGGGAAAGTGAAGCTTTCAGAAATGACTTCGATGAAAAATTTCCCTGAATTGGAAGACGATGATGTGATCGTGGATAGTTTGTTTGGTTCGGGGCTGAGTCGCCCGCTGGAAGGTCTGGCAACCGAAATAATTAGTCGTTTGAATCAGATCACCAACACAATTATTGCCATTGATATTCCAAGTGGATTAATGGGAGAGGACAACACGGCAAATGATCCGGATAAAATACTGAGGGCTGATTTTACGCTGACTTTTCAATTTCCAAAGGTCAGTTTTCTGTTTGCCGAAAACGAGCAATTTGTGGGCGATTGGAAAGTTCTCCCGATTGGATTGCACGAAGATGGAATTGCCGCCGAACCAACCCCTTTTCATTTTATTCAGAAAGAAGATATTCATGCAATTATGCCAGTTCGGTCGAGGTTCGATCATAAAGGAACTTTTGGTCATGCTCTGCTGATTGCCGGGAGCTATGGAAAAATGGGAGCTGCTGTTCTGGCTTCCAAAGCTTGTCTGCGATCCGGTGTCGGATTGCTGACAACACA
>Ga0116152_10002923_pt1 | contig 13814 bp, 8 predicted proteins | sample AD_UKC119_MetaG_FD_89894 | JGI IMG/M metagenome (GOLD analysis project Ga0116152, IMG submission 89894) | Active sludge microbial communities of municipal wastewater-treating anaerobic digesters from Hong Kong - AD_UKC119_MetaG | ecosystem: Engineered > Bioreactor > Anaerobic > Digestate...
GATCGGGAACAGGTTTCGTCCAGTTTGCATTCAATATGTTGTCCGGCAACAAGTTGATCCGTTTTAGCGGCGGAGGCCACCACGATGACGCGATCCGCTGCCACGGTCCTGTTCCTCGTCGCCGGCCTCGCCGCGACCGCCGCCGGGCGGGCCGGCGCCGCGGTGCGGCCGCTGGCCGAGGCCGCGCCGGACACCTTCCGCTTCGCCAACCTGCCCGAGATCCGCGACTACTTCGCGGCGGCCGACTACACCCTCGACCACTGGCGGGCGGGCGAGCGCTCGGTGCCCCGCTACTACCTGGCCCGCGTGCCCAGCCGCTGGCGCAAGGAGGTGGCGCCGGAGCTGCCGGTGCACCTGAAGAAGCGTTACTTCTTCTTCGTGTACGCGCCGCTGGTGCTCGAGGCCAACGAGGACATCCTGGCCGACCGCGAGCGCCTGGCGCTGCTGGCCGGGCGTCGCGATCGCAGCGCCGGCGACGAGGCCTGGCTGCGCGACCTCGCCCGCGCGTACCGGCTCGATCCGCCCGCCGACGGCACCCTGGCCGACGGCATGCTGGCCGAACTGATGCAGCGCGTCGATGCGGTGCCCACGTCGCTGGCCCTGGCCCAGGCGGCCGTCGAGAGCGGCTGGAGCACCTCGCGCTTCGCCGACCTGGGCAACGCCCTGTTCGGGCAGTGGACCTGGGGCGACGACGGCATCACGCCCCAGGAGCAGCGCGGGCACCTGGGGGACTACAAGATCAAGGCGTTCGCCACGCCCGAGCAGTCCATCGCCGCCTACATGCGCAACCTGAACACCCATCCCAGCTACGCCGATTTCCGCGCCGAGCGCGAGCAGTTGCGCGGCGGCGACGAGAAGCTGATCGGGGCGTCGCTTGCCCGCGCGCTGGTCTCGTACTCGGAGAAGGGCGAGGAGTACGTCCACACGCTGCTGTCGGTCATCGACGTCAACGGCCTCGAGCCCGCCGACGAGGCGTACCTGCGCGACATGAAGCCGGTGGTGCTGCTGCCGGTGGGCGATGGCGCCGACTGACGCTCCGCCCGGGAAGGACGAGACCATGACCAGCCGCCTGCGATGCCTGTGCGTGGCCGCGGTGCTGGCCTGTGCCGTCCCGGCTGCGGCCTCGGTGCACGACATCCACCTGTACACCTCTTCGACGCCCGACTGCGTGTCGCTGGACGACCTGGTCGCCACCATCACCGCCACCTGGTCCGAGCCCGAGGACCAGGCCCTGGCCTTCTGGCGCTGGATGGTGCACAGCCACCTGCAGACCAGCGCCACGTTCGAGGACGGCGCGCCCATCTGGGATCCCATCCAGTTCTACGGCAGCTACCCCAACACCTTCTGCGGCTACATGGCGTCCTACCTGACGGCCTTCGCCGACCGCATGGGCGGCGACTGGCGGCACCGGTACGTCGAGCTGGCCGACCACACGGTGGCCGAGCTGTCGTGGGATGCAGGCGCCACCTGGCACATGTTCGACACGTCGATGGTCGTGTACGTGCGGCGGCACGACGGGCAGATCGCCTCGTGCGCCGACATCGCCGCCAGCGACGCCTGCGGGCTGTCGGCCTTCTGGGGTGCCGCGGGCGCCGAGCCCGGCCACCTGTACCTGTTCCACGCGGCCGACGAGTGCATGACCAACCCGCCCGATCCCGTCCACACCGAGCTGGGCTATCCGAGCGGCTACCGCAAGGGCACGGACAACCCGGTGGTGTTCTCGCGCACGCTGCGCAACGGGGCCGACTCGTACATCGCCGGCTTCGACGTGCAGACGGCCTTCACCCACATCCGCAACGGATGGCGCAACCGGCTGCACCTGCACCCGGGGCACACCTACACGCGGTCCTGGACGCCGCTGGGCGCCGGCGCGGAGTACGCGCGTCTGAACTCGCGCGGGCTCGACCCCAACGACTCGTACTACCCGGCGAACATCCGCTCCAACGGGCTGTGGGAAATTGCGCCGGGGTTCGGCGACGTCGATCCCGCCCTCGGCTGGTTCGACCTGCAGGGCCTGGTGCACCGCGACCAGGACGGCGGGCAGGGGCCCGCGTTCCGCCCGGCTGCGGGGCAGGCCGCGGCCATCGCCACGGTGAAGGTCGATGCGGCCAACGTGCTGACGTCGGCGCGGGTGTGGGCCGCCGGCACGCGCGGTGCGGACGACGGACTGTTGCTGGCGTTTTCGCGGGACGCGGGCTGCACCTGGACGACCTTCGCTGCGCCCGGAGCCGGCGCATTCGCGGCGTGGTACGACCTGGGGTCGGCGCAGGTGGGCGGCTGCAGCGAGCTGCTGGTGCGCGCGGTGATGACGCCGGGCGCGACCCGCACCGACTGCGGGCTGGACAACCTGCGCATCGAGGCGATCACCCAGCTGAACCGCATGACGCTGCCGGCGCTGCAGCGGGGCGCCAACCGCGTGCGCTTCGCCGCGGGCGTGCCCCGCGAGACGCTGACCCTGCGGCCGACGCTTCACCAGGGCGCCGCCTACCACTGGTCGACCTCGGCCGAGGCGTGGGGCGGGCTGGTGTCGGGCACCGAGGTGCTGGGGTACTCGACGGCCATCACCTATCCCGCTGCGGCGGGCGTGCCCGGCTTCGTCACCTGGCGCATCGCGACGCCCACGCCCATCGTCGCGGTCGAGTACGGCGGCAGCTTCGTCACGCGGTTCCCCGGGCCGGCGGACCGCGTCCTGCTCGAGTCGTCCTGGGACGGCGCGTCGTACGCCACCGATGCGGTGTTCGACGCGACGACCGCGCCGACCTGGGATGCACGCATGGACGCGTCGCCCGCCGGGATCCCGGTCGGCGCGCAGGAGGTGCGCCTGCGGTACGAGGCCACGAGCTCGGTGGATGCATCGTCCCAGAGCACCGGCCTGCAGGACGTGCTGATGATGGTGCAGCATGCGCCCTGGGATCCGTCGTTCGCGCCGGTGGCCGTGACCTGGTGCTGGACCGAGCACCGCACCGGGGGCGACGTCACGCGCAGCCACACGAGGGTCGTCACCGGGGCCCAGGACACCTGGACCCTCGACGTCGGCGGCTACCGCGACCCCACCATGCAGTGGGTGCGCGTGCGCCTGGCCGAGCCCGGCGACCTCGAGGGCTACGACGACGGCGTCGACGTGGGGCCGGGCGCCGGCCGCGACAAGGTGCGCATCGCCGCGCGTTGGCTCGACGACTGCGCCTTCGGGCGGCCCTACACGGTGTCGCACCCCGCGGCCGCACTGAACCCGGACACGGGCGGGCGCGAGCTGACCGACGGCGTCGTCATCCCGCCCACCGACTACCAGACCTCGACCTACGTGCAGGGCCAGGCGGCCTACTGGGACGGCGATGCGCCGGTGACGGTGACGATCGACCTGGGGCAGGAGCGTGTGGTCAAGGCCGTGCGCGTGACCTCGCACCAGCCCAACGCGCAGTTCGGCCACGCCGGCACGGTGACGGTGACGGGCATCGCCGGCGACGGGTCGTCCGCGCCCCTGGGCGTGATCCAGCACGACGACATCTGGAGCCCGCCGGGCGACCACGTCGACTGGGGCTACGTGCGCTCGGAAGACTTCGCCGACCTGCCGGCGGGCGGCCGCCTGGCCTACGGCTACTGGCTGGTGCCGGCCGCGCCGGTGACGGCCGCCGAGGTGACGCTCGACTTCGTGCCGCTGGCGGGGCACGGCCTGGGGCTGAGCGAGATCCAGGTCTTCACCGACGTCGCCGTCACCGACTGGCCCGACCACGATGTGGTGATCGGCAGCGGGGCCGCGGACGTGGGCGATGGTGAAGGTGCGTCCGTGCCGTCGCTGCAGGCGATGACCATCTATCCCAACCCGGCGAACCCCGGCGCCTGGATCACCTACGCGCTGCCGCAGGCGGCCGACGCCGAGCTGGCGGTGTACGACGTGCGCGGCCGCCTGGTCCGCACCCTGGTCGACGGCTGGCGACCGGCGGGGCAGCACCGCGCCTGGTGGGACGGCCGCGACGGCCAGGGCCGCAGCGTGGCCTCGGGCGTGTACCTGGCGGTGGGCCGCTGGGGCGGTGCCCAGGCCGTGGGACGCATCACCCTGGTGCGCTAGCCCGTCTTCGATCGTGTCACCAACCCGACGGACCCACGTATACGCCGCTGTCCGACAATTCGAGACCTGACCGACTCAGGGGAGCGGATCCGCCCTTGGACCTGCGCAGGAACTTGCGAGACCAACGCCACCGCGTGCTGCTGGCCCTGGCCCGCCGCGGCAACGAGGACGCCTTCCGGCGGCTGTACCGGGAGCTCTTCGGACCCGTGAGCGCCTACGTGGGGCGGCGCGTGCCGAACCGGGAGGATGCCGAGGATGTCACCGCACTGGTGTTCAGCCGCTTCGTGCACCGCCTGGACGGCTACGACGCCGACCGGGGGAGCGTCATGACCTGGGTGCTGACCATGGCCAGGACGGCGGTCATCGACCAGCACCGGCGCCGGCGGCCCGCCGCCGAGCCGGTGGACGAACTGGCCGACCGCCTGGCCGGGCCGGGACCGGGGCCGCTGCAGGAATGCGTCCGTGACGAGGACCTGCGGCGCGTGCGGCGCCTGCTCGAGCGGCAGCCCGACGACATCCGCGAGATGTTCGCCCTGCGCTTCGAGCAGGGGCTGCGGGTGCACGAGGTGGCGGAGGTCATGGGGCTGTCGCCGGACGCGGCGAAGCAGCGGTTCGCAAGGGCCTTGCGCAGGCTCCAGCTGGAACTGAAGGACGAGGAGCGGGGACCCGGACCGAACAAGGGGGACGCACCATGCGCCACGATCGACTGAACAGGCTGCTGGACGCATGGCACGAAGGCGGGCCCGTCGACACGGGGCGCCGGGCGGACCTCGAGGCCGGGCTCCTGGAACAATACCGGAAGAACCATCCGCGCAACCGGAGGTGGCTCATGTTTCTGAATCCCTGGAACCGCGCCGCGCGCTTCGCCGTGGCCGGCCTGGCCGTGGCCCTGCTGGGCGTCGGCGCCTGCTCGACCGAGACGACGACCGAGATCGAGGCGGGCCAGCAGGCCCACATCAGCCTGCGGCTGGACACCTCGGTGCCCGACAAGGCGGGCGAGCTCGACCCGCGCGTCGTGACCGACTTCATCGCGGCGCAGCCCGGCGTCGACGAGCTGAACGTGAACGTCCGCGAGATGATCGACGACGCGGGTGCGGTGACCACCGACCTGGGCCTGGTGATCTGGGGCGGGAACCTGGACGCGGACGCCCTGGCGGCGGCCCTCCGGGAGCGCTTCCCGTCGCTGGGCGCGTCGGACATCAGCTTCGAGCCGCTGACCGCCACGGTCACCGAGAGCCTGTTCGACAAGCTGGGCCGCGAGGTGTTCCACGTCGAGGCCGACGGCGCGAGCGCCGAGGAGATCCGCGCGCAGATCCTGGAGCAGCTGGCGGCGCAGGGCGTCGAGGGCGACGCGCAGGTCGAGGTCATCGACGGCGACGGCACCCGCGAGATCCGGGTGATGATCGAGCAGGACGACGCCAAATAGACCGCTGTTCCGGTCAGGTCGCGGCCGGGCCGTCGAGGCGGTCCGGCCGTTCCTTTTCGGCCTCGGCCAGGTGCACGGTGCGCGTGGGGAACGCGAACTCGACCCCCAGCCGGTCGGCCAGGCGCACGATGTCCAGGAACAGCGCGTGGCGCACGGCGCGCTCGTCGGCCTGCGAGCCGGCATCGACATAGCACGAGAACTCCAGGTCGATGGACGAGTCGTTGAACTCCCACACGCCGGCGCTCATGTACATGGGCTGGACCAGCCGCTGCTGCCGCATGGTCTCCATCAGGCCCGTGGCGAAGGCCTCGAGCCTGTCGGGCGGCGTGCTGTAGAGCACACCCACGCGGGACCTGATGCGCCGGTGGCGGCGTCGGCCCAGGTTGTCGATGACCTCGTTGGCCAGCAGGCTGTTGGGGATGGCGACGAGCGAGTCCTCGCGGGTGCGGATCTGGGTCGAACGCAGCCCGACCCGGTCGACGTAGCCCTCGTGCCCGGCGACGGACACCAGGTCGCCGCGGGCGAAGGGACGGTCGGCCAGGATCACGGCCGAACCGAACAGGTTGGCCAGGGTGTCCTTCGCCGCGAACGCCAGGGCGAAGCCGCCCACGCCCAGGCCGGCCAGCACGCCGCTGAGGGGCAGGCCGATCTCGTCGGCCAGGAAGACCACGCCCGCGACCACGACCAGGACCTTGAACAGGCTGCCCAGCATCGCCACCAGCAGCTCGTCGTAGTAGCCCGGCGTCGCGGCGGCGCGGCGCGCCAGCGACTCCTGCAGCAGGTTGGTCAGGGTGAACACCGTCCAGGTCAGGCCCAGGCCGATCACGAGCACGGCCACGCCGTGCAGCACCGGGAACAGGCTGAGCGGCAGGCCGAGGTTGGTGATGCAGGTGTACCCGACGGCCGTCGCCAGGGTGATGACCAGCGGCAGCAGCAGGTGGGCCCGCAGGCGACGCCTGACCTCGGGCTCGGCGCCGCTCAGGCCGCGGTCGACCAGCACGCGCGTCAGTCCGCCCAGCACCGCCACGATGCCGAACGTCAGCAGGGCCGAGGCGACGATCGCCAGCCATTGCCAGAGCTCGAGGCCTCCCGTGAGCCGAGTCAGCTGCGGGACGTGGTTGCGGACCATCCGGTTCAGTCGGAAGTAGACGGCCTGCTGGCGGTCGGGGATGAGCTCGCCGGCCAGGGGCACGTCCTCGAGGGTCTCGTACAGCGTGCGCACGTCGGCCAGGGTCTGTGCCGTGAACTTCCAGGTCACCACGCTGTCCTGGCGCGCCGGTGCGATGACCACGGCGCCGCGCGGATGCTGGAAATGCACGTAGGGGATGGTGCGCCGCGGGTCGTCGGGCACTTCCTGCCAGATGACGTAGCCGATGCGGTCGAGGGTCTGCTTCAAGTAGGTGGCCAGCAGCGGCAGCATGGCGTCGCGCAGGGGCGGGCTGATGCCGGACAGGTCCAGGGCCGCGGCCACGTGCTCACGGCCGCCGTGGTCCCACTTCTTGTACTCCTCGATGAAGGTGCGCAGCGTCGCCCGCGGGCTGCCGAGGTCGAGGTACTCGAGCGAGTTGACCATCGTTCGGCCGCGCGCCGCCAGTAGCCGGCGCAGGTCGGCGCGCAGGGTGTCTTCGGACGGTACGCGCAGCTTCCAGCCGCCGGCGGTGCGCACCGCGGTGACGGTCACCGACTGCCCGGTGCCGGCCTGGCCCAGCCGCAAGGCCAGGGTGTCGACCGCGCAGCTGTCGGGGATGTCGGCCAGGCGGATGGTGCAGGCGTTCAGCACGTCGAAGAACAGGATGGGGCGGTCGCTCGCGTGGCTGCCGGGGTTGGGGTCGTCGGCCCGGCCGGTCTCGAGGCACGCGAGGGCCGTGTTGACGTACTCCCGGCGCCCGGCCTGGATGGCGTTGGCCGCGGTCAGGAACGTGCGCAGGGCCGCGCGCGGCGACGCCAGGTCGGCGGCGAAGCTGCCCTGGCCGTGGGCGCTGCCGACGCGCGAGCCCGACCACCAGTCGCCGTTGCCCAGATGGCCGAAGAACGTCGTGCCGTCGCCCGATATGTCGATCTCGAACGTGCCCGACTCGGGACCGTGTCCCCAGCGCCCGCGCAGCGCCTGCCCGTCGGCGGTGCCCGACAGCGTGCCGTGGCCCGGTTCGTACGTGCCCGTGACCTGCGCGCCGTCCTGCATCAGCACCATCCGGACGCCGCCGCCGGTCCAGTTGGAGTCCCAGGTGCCGGTCCAGTCGGAGGCGGCGGCGACCGCGGCGGTCAGCAGGCAGACCAAGACGAGGCCGGGGCGCAGGGCGGCGGGGCAGGCGGTCCGCATGGGCAACGATCCATCCGGGAACGGGGTGGCCGGTTCGGTGTCGCCGCATTCTAGCCGCTGACGGCGCGGGAAGCCACTGCCGGGCCGCGAGGGCGCCATGAAGAAGCGGGGCGGCCGGACCCCGAAGATCCGCCGCCCCGCCGCGTGTTCGGCCGATGGCTGCTACTCGTCGATGCCGCCGCCGCCGCCGGTGTTCAGGCTGCGGAAGATCAGCACCGCCGAAAGCAGGTTGTCGCCGGCCTTGGCCGCCCCGTCGGCGCCCTCCTGCACGATGAGCGTCTCGCCCCACGCGATCAGCACGCCCACGAAGGCCGGATCGGCGCCGGCCAGCGCATGGCCGCTGACGTGGTTCAGCTCGGTGACCAGCAGCTCGCGGTAGAGGTCCTCGACGTCGGTGCGCGGGTGGCGGCGCAGCGTCTGGTAGGCCTCGCGCAGCTCGTCGCCGTCGGTGAACTGGTAGGGCTCGGGCAGGGCGAGCTGCTCGATGGCGGCGATGAACTCGAGCAGGCGCGCCGGGCTGTAGAATCGGCCCTGCCGGCCGTAGCCGCGGCCGTGGTCACTGGGCTCGTCGCCGTCCTCGCACGAGCGGATGGCGTGGTGCAGCTGGTCCTTCCACCAGCGCAGGGTTTCGCCGGCAGGCTGCAGCTCGCCCTGGTCCAGGCCGTCGAGGATCTGCGCCGTGTCCGGCGTGAAGCCGAAGTCCAGCCCCGAGGCATCGGGCCCGACGCCCACGTCGAGGGACGTGGCGGTCGTCGGCAGGAAGAGGCTGCCCAGGGTCGGGTTGAACGCGTCGGCATGGGCGTCGGTATCCACGAGCACGGTGTAGGCGCCCGCCGGAACCGAGGCCGACCAGCTGCCGTCGCCGGCGGTCAGCGCAGTCACGACCTGGCCGCCCGCAGCGACGACATCCACGGCCACGCCCGGGATGCCGCCCTCGCCCGGGCCGCGCAGGCCGTCGCCGTCGGCATCGGTGAACACCGAACCCGCCAGCGTGAACATCCCGGCCACCGCGCCGGCGCAGGGGCCGGGGATGACCGCGGTGAAGCCGCCGGCGTAGGTGGTGGCCAGCGACTGCACTTCGCCCTCGGCGACGTCGCCGGGGAAGGTCAGGGCATAGTCGCGGCCTGCGGTGTCCTGGGCATCGATGGGCAGCTCCCACTTGAAGCCGCTGAAGCCGTAGGCCGGCGCATCATGGAACTGGCCGCCCTCGGCCGGATCCCAGGCCGACGGTTCGGGTGCGCACGCGGGCAGCTCCACCATCCACCAGATCAGGTTCGGGTCGGCGCCCGTGCCGGCCACGTTCCAGCGGAAGGTGGTCTGCTGGCCGTCGAAGGTGCGGCCGAGGTAGGTGACGGTGAAGTTGCCGATGGGCGTGACGGCGTCGGCCTTCTCGGCCGGGCCGGCGGGCGCCGGCGTCGTCAGCGGATCGGTCTGGGAACAGCCGGCCAGGGCCAGCGACAACAGCAACGCGGTCGACGCGACCGCCAGGGACAGGCCTCTGCGGAATCTCATGGACGCAACCCCCTCGAACGTGCGCCGCCTTGAACCGGGCATCGTCCGCGTCGAGGGGCCGACCGCGTGGCGCGGCGGTCGCCGAGGACTCCATTCCCCCTGGGCCCTCGTGGCTGGCGGACGATCAATGTGGACCATCTTACACCAGAATTATCACGATCCGCAACAAAATGATGTAACTTATTGGATGTCTTTAGCTTCTTCGGCCGGCCGGATGCGGTCGGCACGCGCCTGGATGTCGGTGGCCTCGTTGGGGCGGCCCGCGTGCCGCAGGGCGGCGGCGTAGTCGTCGAGGATCCCCGCCAGCTCGGGGTGGTCCGCGCCGTTGGCTGCCGAGAACACGCCGATGGCCTGCCGGAACCACTGCAGGGCGGCCGCCGTGTCGCCGCGCGCGTCGGCCAGCAGGCCGAGGTCGCGCTCGCTCCAGGCCACGTCCGGGTGGGCCTCGCCGAAGGTGCGGCGGCGGATGTCCAGCGCCTGGTGCAGCAGCGAGTCGGCGGCGGCGTAGCGGCCCTCCTCGCGCGACAGGTTGCCCAGGTTGTTCAGCGTCTGCGCCACGTCGGGATGGTCGGCGCCGAGCGCCGCGCGGCGGATGGCCAGCGCGCGCCGCAGGTACGGCTCGGCCTTGGCGTACGCCTTCTCGTCGCAGTACAGCAGGCCCAGGTTGTTCAGCGCCTGCCCCAGCCGCGCGTGCCCGGGGCCGAGCACCTTCTCGTAGATGGGGATGGCCCGCAGGTACAGCGGCTCGGCCTCGCCGTACCGCTTGAGCTGGTGGTACAGCAGCGCCAGGTTGTTCAGGCCCTTCGCCACGTCGGCGTGGTTCTCGCCGTAGGCGTTCTCCCAGATGGTCAGCGCGTGTTTGAAGCGCGCCTCGGCCTCGGCGTAGTCGCCGCGGTTCCAGGCCAGGGCCGCCAGGCTGTTGTCGCTGGCGGCGACCAGCGGATCGTCGGGGCCCACTGCGGCGGCGCGCAGCTCGCGGGCCTGCTCGTAGAGGGGCCGTGCCTCGTCGTAGCGGCCCTGGCGTCGGTAGACGGCCGCCAGTTCGCCCATGCTGTCGGCGAGCTTCAGCTTGTCGGGCGCGCCGCGGCCGTGCATGTCCTGCAGCGATTCGCGCAGCAGCGCGGTCGCTTCGTCGTAGCGCGCGAGGTTGCGGTAGAGGTCGGCCAGGTCGGTCAGGCTCGCGGCCAGCTCGGGTCCGCCGCCCTCGGCGCGGCGCAGGCGCAGGGCCTCCTCGAGGTAGGGCCGGGCCGCCTCGTAGAGGCCCAGGTTGCGGTACACGCGGCCCACGGTGGCCATCAGGCGGGCGCGCACCTGGGGCTGGTCGGCCAGCTCGCTCTCGATGCGGCCGGCGCCCTGGTCGAGGATCTCGCGCGCGGTGATGGTCTCGCCCCGCGCGTGCTCGGGGTCGGACACCTCGAACAGGTCGACCAGGAAGTCGGTGACGCGCGTGGCCGTGGTGGCCTCGTCGCGCGCGACCTTCTCGGCGCGCACGGCGCGGATCATGCCGACGGTGGTGCCCAGGGCGCCCAGCACCAGGGCCACGGCGACGATGGCGCCGGCGACGACGCCGGTGCGGTGCCGGCGGACGAACTTGCCGACGCGGTACGACGCCGTCGGCGGCCCGGCGCTGACCGGCTCGTGGTTGAGGTGGCGCCTGAGGTCGAGCGCCAGGCCCAAGGCCGTGCTGTAGCGGCGCTGGCGGTCCTTCTCCAGGGCCTTCATGGCGATCCAGTCGAGGTCGCCCGCCAGGCGGCGGCGCAGCACCGGCGCCTCGACGCCGCGCGCATGGGCCAGCGTGTCGCGCTCGCCCGCCAGGGTGGTGAAGCGGTCGCTGGGCCGGGGCGGATCGACCTCGCGGATGATCCGCATGGCCTCCTTGAACCCGGCCTTCTCGAGCTTCTCGGGCGGGAACGGGCGCACGCCGGCCATCAGCTCGTAGAGGATGACGCCCAGGGCGTAGACGTCGGCGCGGGTGTCCACGTCGTGGGCGGCGAAGTCGGCCTGCTCGGGGCTCATGTAGGCCGGCGTGCCCACCAGCTGGCCCATGCCCGTGCGCAGCGTGTTCTCGGTCAGGTCGCGGTCGATGGCCTTGGCCACGCCGAAGTCGATGATCTTCGGCAGCGGCTGGCCGTCGACCTCGGCCACCAGCACGTTCGAGGGCTTCAGGTCGCGGTGGATGATGGCCTTCTGGTGCGCGTGCTGCACGCCCTCGCAGACGTGGATGAACAGCTCGATGCGTTGGCGCAGCGACAGCCGCTTCGCGTCGCAGTAGTCGGTCAGCGGCACGCCGTCGACATACTCCATGACGAAGTACGGGCGGCCGCGCGGCGTGGCGCCGGCGTCGAAGACCTTGGCGATGCAGGGGTGATCCATGAGCGCCAGGGCCTGGCGCTCGGACGCGAAGCGGGCGACGAACTCCTCGGTGTCCATGCCGCGCTTGACGACCTTCAGGGCCACGGTGCGCCGGATGGGCGCCGTCTGCTCGGCCTTGAACACCTGGCCCATGCCGCCCTCGCCGATGGGTTCGACCAGGCGGTACGGGCCGATGACCTGCGACTCGTCGGCGGGTTCGCCGGACGCCGCGCCGGCCGAACCGCCCGAGACGACGGTCCGGTCCGGATCCCCGCCCGCGAGGGTGCGGTCGGGGTCGTCGTCCGGTCCGGCGAGCGTCGGGGTGTCGTCGGTCACGTCGCTGCCGACCTCCGGCGGTCAGGGGCCGCCGCCGCCCGGGCGGGCGGCGGGCATCCGATCCTCGCGGATCGGAGGCCAGCATAGCCGCAATCGCTGCCGGGGGCGAGGAACGGATCTACTTCGGGCGCTGGCCCAGCAGCCGGGCGGGCAGGTAGATGATGCCCTTGATGAAGGCGAACACGCCGCCGACCACCACGCCCAGCAGCCGGAACGGCAGCAGCACCAGCCACACCAGCGGGTACAGCACCAGGGCCAGCAGGGCCAGGGGCCAGCACAGCACGAACAGGATCAGCCAGAGCAGGAACTTCAGCATGGGGCGACCTCCGGGGGATGGTTCGGACCATGATACGCGGGGGGAGGCGCGGTTGTTCGCCGCGCGGCGAAAAAAGGCGCCGCCCCGCCCCGGACCGGAGCGGGGCGGCGCCCTGCCGCTCGGGCCGCGGATCAGCGCAGCAGGGTCATGGGACGCGTCGCGCTGGCGGCGCCCGCCTCGACGCGGGCGAAGTACACGCCGCTGGCCACGCTGCGGCCGGAGGCATCGCGGCCGTCCCAGCGCACCGCCTGGCGCCCGGCGGGCATGACCGCGTCGACCAGGACCGCGACCTGGCGTCCCGCCGCGTCGAACACCGTCACGCGCACGGGTGCCGAGGCCGGCAGGTCGAAGGTGATGGCCGTGGTCGGATTGAACGGGTTGGGTACGCAACCGCGGTGGGCGAAGGCCGCGGGCAGGCTGCCCACCGACGCCATGTCTGCGGCCACGGCGATCTCGACGCTGGGAGTCCCCTCGTTGCCGTGCACGTCGACCGCGGTGACCCGGTAGTAGGCGGTGCCGGTGGCGGTGCCGTCGACGAAGGCGTCGGTCGGACTCGTGCCGACGAGATGGACGGCATCGAGTGGGAAGCCTCCGGTGTCGCCGCGGTAGATGCGGTAGACCGAGAGGTCCTCGTCGTGGTCGCCGCTCGGCAGCCACGCCAGGTCGACGGCGGCGCCGGACCAGGTTCCGCCCAGGGCCACCGGCGCGCCAGGCGCCAAATCGTCGACCGACCAGGCCGACAGGATGTTCGATTCCCACCAGGTCGTCGCGTCGGCGTGGGCCAGGACCTGCACCTCGATGGCGTGCGTGCCGGTGGCGGTCGAGTCGCCGTAGGTGGGGACCGAGCAGGAGTAGATGCCCCGCTGCGCCGCCGGCACCTGGGCCACGTACGACCAGCCCGCGGTCAGCAGGGCCGCCGCGGCTTCCGTCTCGAGGCCCGCCGCGGCCGCGATGCGCGCCGGATCGGCCGGCGCGGCCTTGGCGCCGTCGAGCGCGCGGCGCCACACGGTGTACCACGCGACGTCGGCCGCCGGGTCCACGTCCAGGACGCTGGCGTTCCAGTCGGCACGCACCAGGCCGCCCTGGTCGGGTCCCTGGTCCGCGACGCCGGTCAACAGGGGCGATGCATCCAGCAGCAGGCCGTTGCGATCGATGCGGCCGGCGCCGACATCCTTGATCCCGTCCCCGTCGGCGTCCGACAGGAAGACGGCCATCAGGCCGCCCCGGCCGTCGGAGAGACAGCCGACGGGCAGGTCCTCGCCGCGGCCCAGGCACAGCGCGACGGCGTCATCACCCCAGCCGCGCGCGCCGTCGGGCCCGATGTGCTGGCCGCTGACGTCGATCGTCGCGCCGTCGTAGGCGCCCAGCGCGATGAAGGCCCCGCCGGCGCCGTCCGCACAGACGTTGCGCATCCACCAGGCCGGTCGCGCCGGGCAGGCCTCGCTGCCCGCGGCGCCCCAGAGCCGGCTGCCGGAGGCCGTGATCC
>Ga0116152_10002924_pt1 | contig 13812 bp, 13 predicted proteins | sample AD_UKC119_MetaG_FD_89894 | JGI IMG/M metagenome (GOLD analysis project Ga0116152, IMG submission 89894) | Active sludge microbial communities of municipal wastewater-treating anaerobic digesters from Hong Kong - AD_UKC119_MetaG | ecosystem: Engineered > Bioreactor > Anaerobic > Digestate...
GCATACGTAGGCGAAACCGACCATTTTCACCAGATGGCCCTGTCGCCAGGCCCGGGAAAACATATTTTACGGCTGATGGATCGGGATGGAAATATATTGGAAACAGCGTTTTTTGTCGAAAAAGCGTTGTACGAAAGAGAAAGGTTTTAATTTTGAAGAAGTATCCAATCAAATACCGATCGATGAAAAACAAAATGAATTTTCTTTGGTTCGTCCTGTTTCTAACGGCTTTCACAGCCTGCAGCACCGGGCAGTCGGCTTTCCGCCGGGGTGATTACTACGAAGCAACGAAACAGGCCGTTGCCCGGCTCCGTTCGAATCCCGAATCGGATTCAACCACCAAGCCAGTATACTTTTCAACGTCTGCTTTGACACGTTCTTGGATGGACCATGCCACTTCTGGGATAATCATACCATAATAAACAACAGGAAAAACAGTAATCGAAACGAAGCCTTCTTCGTTCTCGTGAAAAACAACACGAACTCCACGCCCCTCATGAACAAAGCCAAGCGTTTCTTTGATGGCAACTGGCGTAGATGCCATAAGACGAGCAACGCCCTCCGTACGCAAGGCCGCTTCTGCCGCATATTGTGCGACAAAGCCTTGTGACATCGAGCGTTCCCCTTTTATGGATTCAGATACGAGATTTTCGCTCATGTTCGAGACAATTCTCCCTTCTGTATACTCCTGTTTATTACGTGCTAATTATGCACGTTCGAGATATTCACCCGTTCTTGTATCTACACGGATAATTTCGTTTTGGTTTACAAAGAGAGGAACCTTTACGGTTGCTCCTGTTTCCAATGTAGCAATCTTTGTGGCATTGTTTGTCGTATCACCGCGAACACCTGGTTCACATTCTGTGATTTCGAGTTCTACTGTAATAGGAAGCTCAACACCGAAAATTTCATTCTTGTAAGAAAGAATTTTGCAAATCATTTCTTCCTTCAGGAAACGAATGTTATCGCCGATGCTGTCCTTCGCAATCGGGCGTTGCTCGTATGTTTCTTGATCCATGAAATAATAAAGATCACCATCAGCATAGATATATTGCATATCATTGCGCTCCAATTGAGCCTGTTCAAACTTTTCATTTGGGTTGAAGCTACGCTCAACTACAGAACCTGTCTTTACGTTCTTATATTTTGTGCGAACAAAAGCGGCACCCTTTCCAGGCTTAACATGTTGGAATTCAACAACTTGATAAACCTGACTGTCCATTTCAAAGCAAATGCCGTTTCTAAAATCACCTGCACTAATCATAAATAACTCCTCTCGAAACAAAGCAAATATTAATCAATTTTCTTATGCTATAGTATTTTACTTGACCATTTTCAAATCCGCAACCCAAAAACTTGAAAGATACATGAAAATAACCTGTTTTCACGTTGATTTGTCAAAAACGGCAAAAAAAGCGGACGATTTTCTCAAATGGACGTTTCAAACGCACATAAAAAACCTCTTTTTTGCTGACCGGAGTCACTAAATAAGTACATATTCCCGCTCGATTACCAGCAATAATATCCGTAAAGACTTGATCTCCGAACATAATGGACTTCTCTTTTTCTGCAGAAATCAGTTTCATAGCTTTCAGAAGTCCAGACGGAGACGGCTTATTGGCATAGGATACGCAAGGAATCCCAAGAAGCTTGGCGACATCCGCAGATCGTGTCGATTTTGCATTTGAAACAAGACAACATGAAAAACCTGCTGATTGCAATTTTTCCAGAATTGCAAAAGAAAGCTGCGACGGTTCCTTGGCATGATCCTCAGCCATCGTGTTGTCAAAATCCAGAAATGCATATTTGTAGCCTTCGTCTCGAAGTGCTTCATAATCAATATTCATCATCGCATCGACGCATCGATCCGGCACCATAGCTTTGCACATAGTAGTCTCCTTCGTTCAATTCTTATAAGAGAATATCAATGAACCCCTCATTTCGCAAGGAAAATCGTCATTTTACACTGCGCTTTATCCTTCATTTGTCTTGATAAATCTGTCTTTTTACATATATAATTACTTATCAATCATTTGAGGAGGATCCGAGACATCTCGGAGTAAGAATATGAAAGTAGCAAAATTCGGCGGTTCTTCCCTTGCGGACGCCGCACAAATCAAAAAAGTATGTTCAATTTTGACCAGTGACGAAGATCGTAAGGTTTTGGTGGTTTCCGCGCCTGGAAAACGTTATTCTGACGATATAAAGGTTACGGATTTATTGATTGCTTTAGCTGATGCTCGCATCGCTGGGCAAGCAGGCAATCGCGAACTAGATGCAGTATTAAATCGTTATTCGTCCATTTGCGAAGAACTGGATATCAAAGATGTCATGCCATCTATTGAAGAAGCCATTCGGACGCGAGTTATCGAAAAGGCTGATTCTTCCGAAGCTTACATGGATGCAGTCAAAGCATTGGGTGAAGATTGTTGCGCGCGCTTGGTTGCTTCCTATTTAAATAAAATCGGCTTTAAGGCAAATTATTGTAATCCAAAGGTAGCTGGTCTTTTCTTGAAGAGTGAGATGGGACACGTTACTGTCCTTCCGGAGTCCTACGATCAGCTCGCCCTACTTGCTGAGCTAGATGGAATTTGTGTTTTCCCTGGTTTCTTTGGTTATTCAAAAGATGGCAAGGTCATCACATTTTCTCGTGGTGGTTCAGACATTACCGGTGCCATTTTGGCTGCTTCTCTACATGCTTCTGTTTATGAAAACTGGACAGATGTCGACAATGTGTATGCTGTCAATCCAAATCTTGTTTCTAATCCCTTCCCTGTTAATGAAATCACCTACGACGAAATGCGTGAGCTCGCATATGCTGGATTCTCCGTACTTCATGAAGAAGCACTTTACCCTGCATTTGTAAAAGGTATTCCGGTTCACATTCGAAATACAAACAATCCATCCAGCAAAGGAACACGTATCGTTTCAAAAAGAAGAAACTATGATTCTTTAGTAACCGGTATTGCTGGTGAAAAAGGTTTCTGCACATTGAATATGAGCAAGTATCTCATGAATCGTGAGGTTGGCTTCGTGGTGAAGGTGCTTTCTATCATTGCCGACGAAGGGCTCTCTGTTGAACATATGCCGTCAGGTATTGATTCCATCTCTATTATCTTGCGTTCGGCTGACTTCACAGCAGAAAAAGAAAGACGTGTCATCGAGAGAATCAGTATTGAATTGCAAGTGGACGAGATTTCAGTCAATCGCGATTTAGCCATTGTCATGATTGTTGGTGAAGCCATGGCAAATACGGTTGGTACAACGGCACGTGCCGCAACTGCATTAAGTAAAGCTGGTATCAACTTAGAAATCATTAACCAAGGAGCATCAGAGATTTCCGTTATGTTCGGTGTTCGTGAAGAGTATTGTTCTTATGCCGTACGAGTACTATACAAAGAATTCTTCGGCTGATTATTTTGTTCAATCCTCGATTCCTTCATATCAAAAAAGAAACACAAATAAAAGACCGTCCGAAATATCAGGCGGTCTTTTTAGTGCATACATTTCTATGTCATTAAATCTCTTCAGTCGAAGCCGTGGTCGTTTCTGATGGAGCCGTAGTCGTTGGTTCAGATGGTTCCGTTGTCGGTGCTGTTGTTTCAGATGGTGAAGTTGACGGCTCCGTATTGCTCGGATCTGTTGGAACGGATGCATCTGTAGACGGAACAGTCGTTTCTTCTGATGTGACTGGCGGTAATGTTGTTTCCGATGGTAATGTATCCGTCGGAGCTGTCTCAGATTGCTCAGTTATCGATGCCGGTGTCGGGTCAGCTTCCATAATAGGTAAAGTCTCACCAATCGTTGGATCCTCTGCGCTTATCATGGCAGTAATACAATAACCCGTTACACCAGATGATGTGATTACCTTTGAGAAGCTTGCATTTGTCGCAAGCATCGTAACTGCTTCTCCACGTGTTAAATACAGAAGGATGTTGCTTTCTAGTGATTCTTCTACATAAAGTGGTGTCGAATCACCAAGTGAATACATGACTTGATTCATTACATCATTTGTGTTGACAGTCGGCTCTGTCGTAACCTTGCTATCTTTCCAGTGACCTGCATTGAAAAGAACATACATACCACCAAACCCAATCAGGAAGCATGCAGCGAAAATACAAATTGGAATCAAAATATTTTTCATGAGTCTCTTCTTCTTTTCTTTGCCTTCGTCTTCTTCCGATACTCGTGACACATCGGATTCGTCATTACCATTCTCTTCTACGTTATCTGCAAGAACATCTTCTTGAGAAAGTGTCGGAGCAACTCTTGTTCCATCAATCGGCGCAACCGGCGTGGGGACTGCGGCAACAGGTGCAGCTGCTCCCATCAGATTAGCATCGCCAGGAAGAATCAATGTGCTTTCAATAAGCATAACTGCAGCAGTTAATCCATAATTCGTGCCCATTTGCATTGCAAGAGAAACTAGCTCGCTCGCTTTTGTTTCTGGCTGAGTCGGTTTTGCAACCAAAGCACCTATCATTTGCGGCTTCAAACCTTGTGTAATACCCGTGCCCAACAAAATGATCTCATCGCCGTCACACAACTTCATGTGAACTTTCTTTTCAGGTAAAATTGGGCCTTCTTGTGGGAATCGTCCAAGATACTGTGTTAATGTGTTTCGATCTGGATGAGTCGCTTCTGCTTCTTTAGGAATAACACCCATTTGTACATAACTATGTGCTTGGGTTTGCTCCTCAGTTAATGAGATTAATCGACCTCCGCGATAAAGCAAGGCCTTCGTATTACCGATGCTGATAATACGTAATGTATCTCCTTCAATAATTGCCATCGTCATAGAAACGCGAAGTGGCGCTTGGTTATTCGCAAGTGACATGTTGCAAATGACATTATTTAGGGCAGTTGTAACCTGTGCAGAAAAGGATTCAAAATCCAGCACTGAACGCATCTCAACTTGATTTACGATAGCATGAAGATTCTTCATAGCTTCTTGTAATGCCATGGCAGATAAAGTGTCATTTCCTTGAGCGGAAAAAACCGCACATATCTGTATTGGTGAAGTTGAATGCGCAGTGCGCACAAATGATCTCGAGTACTCATTTGGTAAACGATATAGACTATGGAAAAAAACATTTTCCTGATTTTTTCCTAAGATTTGATTGGTTTCACATACTACAGAAGAAACAGTCTTACTCATTTGATTATTCCTCCCATATAAATGCATGTAGCTCATCGAGCTGACGTTCCCAATCGACCAGCATCATCCAAGGATTGGATTGAACTGTATACATACCATCTACCGGAACACGATATTCTTTCATCGTTCCGAGCAAATCAACGGCATCAAGACCAACACGCATTAAATCAACAGATGTCATATTTGTTTCAAACATTCCTGCAGAATCCTCAAGCAAAGCCATTTGGTCCAATCTGCCCATGTTTGCGACCTTTTGCATCAATGCCGTTGCTAATACTCTTTGACGGCTCGAACGCACGAAATCAGAATCCAAATAACGAATACGTGACCACGCAATCGCCTGTATTCCATTTAATGATTGTGCACCAGCATGTGACAAAAGCTCCGTATTTGAATTCAAGAGCATGTTTTGTTCATTGATACTGTGATTTGCATATTTCACTTCGCCTGCTTGGACATCAATCGTAACACCGCCGACTAAGTCAATAATATTGGCAGAACTGTTGAAATCGAGCATAACAAAACGCTGTATATCGAGTCCGAAATTGTCATTAATAGTATTAATCAATAGTCCAACACCGCCATATGCATATGAATGTGTCAGTTTATCGGTTGAAGAACGGCCTTCAATCGTAACGCCCGTATCACGCATTAAAGAAATAAGCTTTACGCAATTCGTATTTTTATCAAGCGATACAATCATGATCGCATCGGCACGACATTTGTAGTCATCCGAGCCACGTGAATCAACACCAAAAACCAAAATATTTTCGACATCTTTATCCTTTTGAGCCACTTTCTTTATCGGGAAGTCCTCATTCACATAAACGCGAGTATGGCCACCGTCTGCCCATGAAGAAGTAGTATCACCATCGGAAATTTCGACATCATCTAAAGCTCCAATGTCAATTGTCTCATAATCATCGGCACTAACAAAGGGAGTATTTACGAAAATAAATCCGCCTAAAACCTTGTACAAATAGCTGAAAGAACCAATACCCAAACCTAAAAGAGCAACCAAAATATAGCAAATGACCTTAATAACAATGGTCTTTTTGCTGGATTTACGCTCATTTTCTTTCGATTGATTGTTTCGCGATTGTTCTTTACTCATAGTAAAACCCTCGCTTTCATAAACGCATGCGCTTATAATAAATGATTTCTCGATTGATTTCAATGTTATTGAACATCGAAGAAAAATAATTGTGTTACAATAGTACAAGATTAATAAAAGGAGCACATTATATGAACAAAAAAGTAAAACAAGTAGCCATTTTGTCATTGGCATTAATCATGTTTATTCTGCCAATGACAGCATGTAAAAAAGACAAAAAAGCAGAAACTGATTCATCATCAGTTGTATCAGATAATTCGACACTCACTAGCGATACTAGCACAATAGAATCAACAACAGAAACAACTTCAAATCCTTTAATTTCGCCGGATTCACCCTTTGCATTGAATCCATTAACTGGTGTCCAAAACATGGAGCCGGATAATGAAGGAATGCGTTCTTGCGGCATTGTTGTAAACAATCATATTCTTGCCAATCCATCCAAAGGTACCAGCCGTGCCGATGTAATTTATGAATATGAAACAGAAGGCGGACAAACGCGTATGTTGGCCCTCTTTGCCGATATTTCTTCTGTTCCGGAAATCGGGTCTTTGCGAAGCGCAAGAATCATCGCATCTGACCTTTGTGCAGGTACGAATTCCATTTTCATTCACTTCGGAAAAAATGCACGCGTTCCAGATCACTTGGTTCAATATGGAATTGATCATGTTGACGGAAACAACTATGATGCAGGCATCAACAGCTCGACTGACGGGCAGATTGAATTGGGCAGCGGTCTTTTCTTCTGGCGTGACCGTACTTGGAGAAGCGAACGTGACCTCGAGCACACAGCAGTTACTAATGGTACGCAGTTACTGCGCGCTATCGAGTTCTTAAACATTTCACGAGAAGGCGAAACAACTCAAATCTTTAATTTTGTGCCTTTCGGCCAATCCACTACCGTTGGTGCAGAGGCTTGTACCGATATTAACGTTTATTTCTCGGCAAATAACGATGATGCTCACTTTGTATATGACGAAGCAAAGAAAGTTTATTACAAGAGCCAATACAGCGATAGTCCGCAAATCGATGAAACAACAGGTGAACAACTTTGCTTTACTAACGTTTTCGTTCTCTTTGCAAATATCCAACCACACGGTGATACAACAATTGATGCCTACCTCGAACAAGGTGGTGACGGTTATTATGTAACTAACGGACAGCTTATTCACATTACGTGGACCAAAGCTTCTCCAAATGATCCCATTCTCGTATTTGATACGGATGGAAACGAAGTAAACGTGAACGCTGGTAAATCCTTCATCGGTATTGTAAGAAATACCGAAAGTGCAAAGACCACTTGGTCTTAACGTTTTCTGTATTTCAACAAGCTTCAACCGAATCAACATTATTGCATAATGGAACAATAGTATAAAAAATAATCACGGCATCGTAACCCACAAAGGAAATCGATGCCGTGATTCATTTTATTCAAGAAAGAGTAGCGAATTAATCGCTTTTTTGATAGAAGTTAAGCTACAATATTCTTTTTCTTTTCAAGTACCATTCGGACAGAAACAATTATTCGAATGATGACCATCAATAGAATCGGACCTGCAAAATCAATCACACAATCCAACACAGAGCCTTCTCTACCGTTCACAAAGAGTTGATGGTATTCATCCGATACCGCAAAAAAAGCTACAATCCAAAGTGTAAATGAGATATACATTTCGTTATTGGTTTTCAGTTTTTTGTCTGCATTTTCTTTATATGCATAATCCTTGGAAATGTGATTGGTCGTAAATAATGCAATATAGCTAAATCCTGCAAGTATTGTATACTCAAAAACATGCGCAGCCAAACGAATCACTTCGCTCCCAAAACTAAGCGTCGTTGTTTGGTTTACTTGCGTAGCAAAAGACGCCGCCCTATTTGCCGATTCTACACCAGTTTCTGATGACAAAGAGAAAATAACTGCCATCCATGCCACCACTATCAGCCACATGAAAATCGACACAACCAAGTAAAGTGGATGAAAAGTTTTTTGTTTTGAATCATTGTCAAATTGAGTCATACATGTCGCTCCTGGATACTGATTTTTGTGGTCTTCCAATGGATAGATATGTAACATTATGAGATTGGAATCGATCAATTGGATAGCAGTTTCTTCCGTCAATTATCACAGGTTGATGCATCAGCTTGATATATTCATTCTCCGACAAATTTTTGACATCGTTCCATTCCGTCAAAATAATACAGGCATCGGTATCCTTGATACAATCCGTCAACGAAGAATAGTACTCAATATTTGAATCATGTTCTAATTCTGGATGTACTTTTTGAAAATTATTGATTGCAATGGGATCCCATGCTTTAACAAGAACATTTTCATCAAGTAATAATGGAATAATCGTATGTGACGGAGATTCACGGACATCGTCCGTGCCCGGCTTAAATGACAATCCAAGAACAGCAACGGACAGACCACTTAACTCGCCATATACAGCGGAGAGAAGTTGCATCGGTCGAAAACGTTGCGTCTGATTCACTTCTATTGCCGCCTTGACCGTTTTCAATTCGCAATTTTGATATTGCGAAAGCCAGTGTAATGCCTTCGTATCTTTTGGAAAATACGATCCACCGTAACCAATACCAGCACGAAGAAACTGATTACCGATACGATTATCAAGCCCCATTCCCATGGCTACATCCTCGACATTGGCACCCATTTTTTCACAAAGATTCGCGATTTCATTAATAAACGAAATCTTCACAGAAAGAAAAACGTTGGATGCATACTTAATCATTTCGGCAGATTGGCGATCGGTATATACCTTCGGGCATTTGAAATCCGCATAAACCTTATCTATAACATTTTTCGCCCATTCTGTTTCAGAACCGATAACGATTCGAGATGGATTCAATGTATTCTCAACAGCAGTTCCCTGCGCCAGAAATTCCGGATTTGAAACAACTTCCAACATAATATCAGGTTTGTTAGTATTACTGATTTGGAATTCTTGAAGGAGTGCTCGTTCAATTTTTTCATTGGTACCAACCGGGACGGTAGATTTTACAACGACAACACAATCTTGATTCACATGTTCGGCAATATCAGAAACCACGGAATATACATAGGTGAGATTCGCACTTCCGTCTTTCTTTTCTGGCGTACCGACAGCAATCATAATGACATCGGATGAAGAATATGCTTCACTTGGCTTCGAAGTAAAGGACATTCGATGAAAGTATTCGTCTAAAAGCTCTTGTAATCCTTCTTCATAAATGGGGAGTTGTTTGTTTTTCAGCATATCAATCTTTTGGGGGTCAACATCATAAAATGTGACCTCGTGTCCCTTGCTCGCTAAGCATACACCAGTTACCAGACCAACATAGCCAACACCTGCACAAGTTATTTTCATTGTACTGCCCCCTTATAATTGCTTATTATCATGGTTATTATACTACAGTATTTCTTGACGAAACACAGATATTATGACTCGCGGCGTTGATTTTTCAATGCTCTGTCAATATCACGTTTGGCTGTTCTTTCTGCCATAGAATCACGTTTATCGTAATTCTTTTTTCCTTTTGCTACACCAACTTCAATCTTAACATGACCATCCTTGAAATAACACTTCGTTGGTACTAACGTCAGACCATCCTCTTTAACAAGTGAAAACAATCGAATAATTTCCTGATGGTGCATCAAAAGCTTACGCGTACGCATCGGATCTTTATTGGAACGGTTTCCCTGTTCGTATGGGCTGATATGGACACCGATGAGCCACATCTCACCCTCTTTAATCTGTACATAACTATCCTTCAAATTGATCTTTCCGGCGCGAATTGACTTCACTTCTGTACCCGAAAGAACGATTCCAGCCTCAAACTTATCTTCAATAAAGTAGTCATGGAAAGCTTTTCTATTATCAGCGATAACCTTAATTCCTTTTTGTATTGCCATAATGATTCTCCTTAATGATAAAGCAACGGGTCAAGAGAAAGTGATGGGTATGCATTCATTGATAAATCATCACGAACCCCGTTTTGATAGTCAAAATAGCCTGCGCTGGCAATCATTGCAGCATTGTCCGTACAATATGCCATTTTGGGTAAACAAAGCGTTGCTTTTCTAATATGTGCTAGCTCCTCTACATATGAACGTAAAACGCTATTTGCGGATACTCCGCCCGCAAGGCAAATGGAATGAATACCAGTTTGTTTCATGGTTTCATCTAAACGTGATGTCAGAATGTGACAAATCGCTGATTGGTAAGATGCCGCAAAATCCGGAACAGAAACAGTTTCTCCCTTCATGTCCATTTGATGTAACACATTTAATGCAGCCGTTTTTATTCCGCTAAAAGAAAAATCAAGCGAGTCCTGAATACGAGGTGTTGGAAAAGTAAACTTTTGGGGATCACCGTTGATTCCGGCTCGATCCAACTTCGGGCCGCCGGGATATCCGAGCCCGATAACACGTGCAATCTTGTCGAACGCTTCACCGGCAGCATCGTCTCGCGTTGTGGCAAGCATTTCCATTTCGGCATAATCTTTTACCAAGAGGATTTCACTATGTCCGCCGGATACGATTAAGCATAAAAACGGAGGTTTCCAATCAGGATTAGTGATGTAATTTGCGGCAATATGACCAGCCATATGATTCACACCAACAAGTGGAATACCCGTTACTTCTGATAATCCCTTTGCTGCCGAAACACCGACAAGAAGAGCACCAACGAGTCCAGGCCCCTTCGTCACGCATATTGCAGATACTTGAGACAGCGAGATATTCGATTCGGAAAGAGCCGTTTCTATACACGGTATGATGGCCTCGACATGCATGCGAGACGCTAATTCCGGCACAACCCCGCCGTATTGACTGTGAAAGTCGGCCTGAGATGCAATTATATTGGATAAAACTTCGCGGCCGTTTTTTACAACGGCACAAGATGTTTCATCACAAGAAGATTCAATTCCTAAAGTTATGATATCCAATCTCAGTCACTCCCAAGCTTTTGTTCATTTTTATCCACGCAATGATACCATACTTCACTAGCAAGCGAAAACTATACTATTGGAAATAGACAGTAAGATATTCCTTCACAGTATCACGATATCCTTGCGAATCAATGTAGTATGATTCGACATATCCAGCGCCAGAAAACATTTTTGCCAAAGTAGTATTGGGGTTCAATCGTGTTCGTTCGTCCACGATTTGTTCGATTTTTTCTGTTCCGATAAATGTGTCACGTCCGCCGTATATTATGCAAACCGGTATCGGTAAACGTGCGATTTCGGTAGCTAGATTGGTACTGGATGATACACCAGACGAGACGCGAATCGCATATGGCACGAAGTATTGCGTAATGAATCCGAGTTTTGACTCTTTCACAACAAATGGTCGAATATAATCATCGGTATTCTTTGCCGGTGAATCCAAAATAATGCCCGAACAATAACTACGATCAAATGAAAGTGCCAAAATATCATCAGGGTAATCCGAATGGTCATCAGACGGCGATGGCAATTTATTCAATGCCAATAATGATGCGCTACATCCTGATCCGATACCATAGAGAATAACATCGGTCGTAACCGAAATCTTCTTTACATGATTAATCGCGCCTATAACGTCCTGCCATTCCAAATAACCATACCCGGAAATAGCACCTTCCGATTCGCCCGAATTACGTAAATCAAAAAGGAAAACATTGTATTTCATGTCGAGAAAATCTTCAATCATATCGACCATATCAACATTGAAAGGCATACGGTTTGATCCAGTATCATGCACGACAATGATTGTACTGATGGGATCTGGATCACTCGTTTTAAAGAACCATCCGGAAAGGTTGGTCTGATTATCGAAGCTCTTAAAGCTGGTCGGTGAGTAACTCGGCAAAACATTTGAAGGAATATTCGATATTTCCTTCTGTTCAACACTCATGAGTTTATTAGCGGTCGATGTCGTCAAAACAATGAGAATAATAACGGAAACGGCGAGAATACTTAAGACCAAAGCCATTCGTACCGCAATTTTTCCAAATGAAATACGCGCACCGGGATGTTTTTCCAATCCATGGCTCATCGATTACTCCGCCTTCCCTATAAAATCACAACATCCTCTTGTGTTTGAGAATAATCGCAGCACAAATCATGCTTATTGCCGAAACCACTACGAGAATGATAAATGGTAAGAAATTTGATCCGAAATCGGTATCCCACGGCATTGGCATATTCTGCCCGAAAAAGCTCGTAAGAACAGTCGGTACGGATAATACAATCGTTGCCGCAGCCATTATCTTCATGATTACATTCATGTTGTTGTTAATAATTGATGCATACGCATCCATTGTTCCATTAACAATCGATGCATAAATATCTGCCATCTCACGAGCCTGTTTATACTCGATAATGACGTCTTCCAAAAGATCCTCATCTTCATCATATTGCTTTACAATACGACCGCGCATGAGCTTTTCGAGCACCGCCTCATTCGATTTCAACGAGGTTGAAAAGTAAATCAAAGACTTACCCATCTCCAACATTTTATACAGATCTTTATTACTGATGGATTGAGACAGTGCACGCTCCGAGGTCTCTAAAGTCTTATCCACAAAACGCAAAAGCTTTAAGTAATCCTTCGCTACGGCAAGCAAAATCTGTATGGAAAATCTTGTTCGATAGCTACTACGAAAATCACGGACTTGATTACTAATAAATGAATCCAAAACCGGCGCATTACGAAGCGATACCGTGATAAGATTACGGCGTGTAATGATAATGCCTAAAGGTGCCGTCTCATATCTTGCTGTCTCCCCGTCACGGCGAACATATGGAATATCAATAATGAGAAGAACATCCCCCGTATCATCATCTAAATCGATACGCGGTCTCTCCTCTTCATCCAAAGGATAACGTAAAAATTCTTGGGGAACAGATAGTTTATTCTCGACAAGAAGTAACTCGTCCTCTGTCGGTGCATGCATATTAATCCAGCAATCGTCACAAATTTCGTCAATTCGTTCCAAACGATTTACCATTTTATCCTTTAGTGCGGTTACTTGTTTGGTCATGTATATTTCCAACATTTTACTCGCCTCCTTAGGTAAATATGGTGGTTCTGCCTGCGCATAGCCTTTACTATTTTATCATTTGAAATGCTTGAATACTACCCTCAGATTCGTTATCGAGGGATAATTTCGAATCAAGAAAAGGAAGAGTGTCAGCGTTAAATACCTGTGGATCCAAAACCGCCGTTACGATTTGTTCCCTTGTCCTTAATATCTTCAATTTCAATCAGATTTGGATGGATTACAGGGGCCACTACGGCCTGTGCAATCCGATCTCCCACACGAATTAAATAGGTACCGGAAATATTTCCCTTACTATTGAGAAATAAGGGGGCATCATTCTTTGTATGCATATGCGAACAATTTTGCATAATGACACATATCTCATCCAAATATCCGCAATCAATAGTACCAGGTGCGTTTGGAATGCGTAAAGGCGTATGTAAAGACACGCCACTTCTCGGTCGAATTTGCACCTCATAACCAAAAGGAATCGACATCTTGATACCCGTTTTCAC
>Ga0116152_10002925_pt1 | contig 13810 bp, 12 predicted proteins | sample AD_UKC119_MetaG_FD_89894 | JGI IMG/M metagenome (GOLD analysis project Ga0116152, IMG submission 89894) | Active sludge microbial communities of municipal wastewater-treating anaerobic digesters from Hong Kong - AD_UKC119_MetaG | ecosystem: Engineered > Bioreactor > Anaerobic > Digestate...
TGGAAAAAGTGCCTGGTCTAAAAGATCTTGAAATCAGTCAGGACCTGGCTCAGCCTGAGTTGCAGGTGGTTATCGATCGCGAAAAGGCTTCTTCTTTTGGCTTTAACGTTACTGAAATTGCCAGAACCATCGAAACCTACATCAATGGCAACAGCAGAGTCAAATATCAGGAAGACGGGGAAGAGTATGATATCGTCGTGCGCCTGCGCGAAGAAGACCGTGCCCGAACTACTGATCTTGGCCAGGTTCCGCTGATAACTCCGGCTGGGCAGACGATCAGGCTCGAAAATGTAGCCCGAATCGTCAATGAATTTGGCCCGACCAGCATTGCCAGAAACGAACAGGAAAGGTACGTGCAGATTATCGGTCAGGTATATGGGCGCGGTTCGGGTGATGTCAGCGCCGATGCCAGGGAAATAATCGATTCTATACCGGTTCCGCCCGGTTTTTCCTGGCGTTTTGCCGGAAACGAAGAAGAGCGTAAAGAGTCTTTTCTGCTGATGTTTCAGGCGATGCTTCTTGGTATGATTCTTGTTTATATGGTCATGGCGTCCCAGTTTGAATCATTGCTTGCGCCATTTATCATTGGTTTCAGCGTGCCATTCGGCTTTATGGGGGCTATTTTTGCTCTGGTCATAACCGGATTCCGCCTTTCGATCGTTTCATTGCTGGGTTTTTTGATTCTGATTGGTATCGTCGTTAACAACGGTATCGTTTTAATCAGTTACATCAATGTTCTGGTTCGCCGCAAAATGACATTGCGCCAGGCTCTAGCCGAGGCCGGAAAAAGCCGTCTGCGCCCAGTACTTTCTACGACCGCGACGACGATGCTCGGCATGTTGCCGATGACTCTTTCTACCGGTGAAGGCGCAGAAGTATGGGTGCCGTTGAGCTTGAGCGTAATCGGCGGACTCGCTGTCTCAACGATAATGACGCTGATTTTCATGCCGGTATTGTATTCCCTTTTCAGCCGCTGGTTGCTGCCGAAAAGACATAAATCTCTGATGGAGGCGAAATGATGGAATTTCTGATCATTGTCTGCAGCGCAACCCTACAGGATGAAATTGACGCGTTGTTCGAGCGCCTGGAAATTACCAATTACACACATGTTCCTGAGGCGACCGGTTCAGGTAAAGGGGGTGGCACCAGATTGAATGATGAAATCTGGCCAGGCGAAAACAGTATGTATATGATTGCCGGCAGCCCAACTCAGGTCTCCAGAATCAAAGAATGGGTTAAAGAATACCGGCAAAGACCATTGCGCGAAGGTTTGAAGCTGTTTTCCCTGCCACTTAATGAAGTAATCTGACAAGCATTGATTGAAAGATCTTTTCCTTTAGAAAAGTTCGAAAATAAAAACCGTTAAAGGTTAGCAAGGTTCGTTTCCAATCTAAAGCAAAAAAGCCGCCTGAATGGCGGCTTTAACAATTTTAGAGGAGTTTTATGGAGAAAGCTTGCAAATAAGCTATTTTCGAACTTTGTTTTTCATGTTATCAAGAACGGCTTTGAGGGTTTTAACATCGGCTTTCATCTCTTTGATCTGCATCATGATGACTTGTGCCTGTTCCTGGGCTTCGGGGCCGCCTTCTTCGTTCAATTTGCGAAGTTCTTCGTAAGCTTCCTGAATCCGTTCGTTGAGCTCACTGATTTTCTGGCCGACTTCAAACATTTCGTGCTTGGTCGCTGCCTGGATCATGGATCCGAAAAGGGTGAATACAAAAAGGGTCAGTACCAGGGCGATGCTTCCTCTAGTTACCAGATTTTTCATTTCAAGACCTCCGTGTGGTTGTTCTTAATACATATCGGAGGAATGTCATGCAAAGTTTAGTCAAAAATAAACAAAGATAAAAAAAAATGAACAAAGATAAACGCTAACAAACTTAAAAAGACGAAACGATGGTGCCTCCGGCAACCAGATGGTCGTCCTGATAAAAAACCGCAGATTGGCCAGGTGAAATGGCGTAAACTGGCTCCTGGAGCTTAACTTTCCAGGATTGAGCATCTGCCGAAATCAGTCGACAATTAACCGGGCGGGTTTTGTAGCGAACCTGAACCTGAAATTCGCTGCCGGCCTGGGGTGTTTCAATCAGGGAGTTCATTTTCTGCACGATAAACTTGTTGCCCATCAACGATTCACGTGGCCCGACATGAACTTCGCGGGTGGCGGCATCGATGCGACACACATAGAGCTTTATGCCATGACTCCCATCGACACCTTTGCGCTGGCCAACCGTAAAATTCATGTAGCCATCATGCTTGGCCAGAGTGCGACCGTTTGGGCCGACGATCAAACCGGGCTGAAAACCAGGATGGTCGGCCGGCAACTGCTGGCGCAGAAAATTCATGTAATCGCCGTCGGGAACAAAGCAGATTTCCTGCGATTCGGGACGTTGAGCATTGGCCAGACCGTGTTCTTCAGCGATAGCACGTATCTGTGGCTTGGTAAAATTGCCGACCGGCAGCAAAAGGTGTGGCAGAACATTGGCAGGGACTTCCCAGAGAAAGTATGACTGATCCTTTTTGGTGTCGAGACCACGTTTGAGCAGGTAATTCCCGGCACTTGTGCGATCTACGGCGGCATAGTGTCCGGTGGCGAGAAAATCACAACCGTAGCTTCGGGCTTTTTCGAGCAAGTAGGGAATTTTGACTGTGGCATTGCAGCGCACACATGGGTTGGGAGTCCGCCCGTTCGCATATTCATTGACAAAATCGTCAATGACTTCCTGCTGAAAGGAGTCGGCGACATCGAGAACCAGATGGGGAATGTTCAAGTGGGCGGCAACCGCCCGGGCGGCATTGACGCCTTCCAGGCCGCAGCAGGCCTTGGGGCCGGTTTCCCCCTGGTAGCAAAAGGTTTTTAGCGTGACGGCCATGACGTCATAGCCCTGTTGCTGCATCAGAATTGCGGCGACTGAAGAATCGACACCACCCGAGAGTGCTACGAGAACTTTTTTTGCTGAAAGGTTCATGATTGATTTTTATGTAACTTAATGAAGAATCTGTTTGCGTGAAAAGATTGCCAGAGCAAGAACATAGAAAAAGGCTGCCCAGGCGAAAGAAGAGCCGAGCGAAGCCATGACTTCACCATCGAACAGGCTAATTTTACCTTCAAGAATTTTTTCTATGCGCGAAATGGCAAAAAGATCAGAAAGATGCCGGGAAAAAACCCACTGCGCGGCATCGATATACCAGGCATCGAGCTTGCCAAGAAGGTTGGTGGCGATCAGATAGAAAGTGTGCAGGCCCATCAGCACGCTGAGACTGGTAAAAGACATCAGTATCGCTGATTCGAAGAACAGTGAGAACAAAATGAAAAAGCCGATCAGCATCAAATTGCCGGCAAAAGTCATGAAAAGCAGTTGCAAGGCGGCCATTGTTCCAACCAGATTGGCGGGTTTGTCCAGGTTTATCCCGTCAGGTACCAGGCCGGTATTGTTCAAACCGCTGTTCTGGGTCATGGCACGGGCGACGAGCAGATCTGCCTGCAGGAAAATACCGCCGATAGTTACTGCCAGCAACAGAAAAAGCATGACCGCCAGCGTTTTCGCGGTGATGACCTGCCAGCGTTGAATCGGTGTGATAAGCAGCATTTTCATGTAACCGCGGTTGAATTCAGTTGAAAAACTGTCGCCGACGACCAGTGCCAGAAAAAATGGCGCGATGTAGGAAAACAACTTGATGTGTGCAGTAAAAAGCCCTTGAACCACTTCGTAAAGCATTGAAAACTGCAGTTCGCCAAAGCCGAAACTTTTTACCTTTACATAGGCAACTATCAGGGCAATGCTCGCCACCAGCGGAACCACATTCAGCGCAATCAGAAACAGCAGAGCCTTTTTGCGGTTGAGGATTTTTTTCAGTTCAAACATTAGTAAAACCAGCATTCGCCGCATCATGACAGGCCTCCGTTACCATCTTCGCTGGTGAGCTTGATAAAGGTTTCTTCAAGCGATGCTTCTTTGGGAATCAGCGCGCTAACCCTGACGTTGCCCTTAACCAGTGCCTGATTGATTTTCTCCGACATGTTCGCTCCCATGGTGAGGGTGAAACCACGGGGGCCTTCGCTCCATTGCAGGCCTTCGGTGGCAAAGGTTTTAAAAATCTCAGCTGCTGCAGAAAAGCACTCATCAGGCATTCTAACTTCCCAGTTTTCCTGGTGTCCTGAGAGAATTTCGCCGACATAGCCTTCTTTTACCGTTTTGCCGCGATCGATGATTACCACGTAATCACAAAGTCTTTGCACTTCGTCGAGCAGATGGCTGGAAAGAAAAATTGTCGTTTTTTCTTCAGAGTGAATTCTTTGCAGTATCTCACGCATTTGTACCCGACCGGCCGGGTCCATGCCGCTCGTCGGTTCATCGAGAATCAGCATGCGTGGTTTGTGCAAAATACCAAAGGCAACGCCCAGACGCTGTTTCATGCCTGAGGAAAATGTGCCAAAGCGTTGATCAGCGGCATCTTTTAGCCCAACCAGACCTATTGCCTCAAGAATTCTTTCGCGACTTACCGGTTTATACAGAGAGCCGAACCAGTGCAGGTTGTCAAAGGCGGTCATCGTTTCGATGAAAGTCGGATTCTCGACAACCGCGCCGATTTGCTCAATCGCTTGCGTGCGTCCGCCCGGCAAATTTTCGCCGAGCAGCGAAATTTCACCGCTGCGCAGAGGAATCAATCCCATGAGAATGCGCAGAGTTGTGGTTTTGCCCGCGCCATTCGGCCCGAGAAAGCCAGAAATGCTGTTCATCGGCACATTGAAGTTCAGATTTTGCAAAACCGCTTTGCGGCCGAAATTCTTGTTGAGGTTGGCGACTTTGATTGCAGGGTTTTCCATGGTTTCAAGCCTTTTCATAAAGCTCGTGATAAAGTTCTTTGCCCAGAACTTTCAGTATCACGGTAACCGGCACTGCCAGTAACATGCCTGGGATTCCAGCCAGGCTGGCGGCAATCGCCAGAGAAAGCATGACTACCAGAGGGTGCAGGCCGGCCTTTTCACCGACGACATTGGGCTGAAGATACCAGCCGTCGATGGATTGAACGATGACGATGGCAATTGTGGTCTTGATCAATACTCCGACCAGTGTCGAAGAGAAACCATACTGGGCGATGGCGATGAAGAAGGCGAGAATGACGGTAAATAGCCCGCCCAGGTAGGGAATGAAATTAGCTACTCCTGACAATGGACCGAGAAAAAGGAAAAAACTTATTCCCGAAATCCATAAACCGAGGGTCATCAGCAGTGCAAAAATGGAGTTTGCGAGAAGCTGGCCGCGTAACAGCGAATTGAGCTGTGTGTCTATTTTGCCGAAAATATCGAGGGTTCTTTCCCGAAAGTCGGGAGGGATGAGCATTTGAAAGCCTTTGTAGATTTCATCCATGTCGAGAAGAATGTAAAAGACGAGAATGGGAATCAACACCATGTTTACCATTCCTGAAAAAGCGGTGAGAATGAAACCGAGCAGTCTTTTGAAACCTGAAACTATGCCGTCTTTCACGACAATAACCCCATTGGCGGCCAGCTCTCTGATCTTGTCGCCGTTAACGAACTCTTTCAAGTATTCATTTAAATACGGAATGCTTTGCGTTTTGTCATAAAAGCTCGTGCCGGCTTCCTTGAAGTTGTCGGCAAGTTTGTTCACGTCGAGGTTAGTCAGCTTGGTCAACATGTCGCTGGCCTCTGAAAACATCGATATCGTGAAAGGAACGACAAACAGAGTGAAAATGACGATGCCGATCGAGAAGATGGTCAAAACAGCCCAGGGCCGCGGGAATTTTCTGGCGACGAGGATCTTGACCAGTGGGTTCAATACGTAGGCCAGAACCAGAGAAATCAAGAATGGAGCGATTACATGTGAGAGATAGTAGCAAATCGCGATCAGACAAGCGAAGCCGATGGTAATCAGCAGGTTTTTCAGTTTAAAAAGAGGGTTTTCTTCTGTTTTGGCGCCGGCTGCTTCTGGTTTAATCGCTTCTTTTACTTGCTTGTCCTTTTTCATCTGCATTAAACCACGTTTCTCATATTGATTCCCGAACCGTACATCTTCAGTATCAGTTCGATCTGAGCCTTGCCCATGCCCATCGATCGGGCTATCTGCGGCAAGCTGACTCCCTCTTCGGCCATTTTAACAACCTCATATACCGGTGAGCCTGGTTTGAGCTCTGGAGCGTTGTTGGCTGGCTCCGGGCCAAGCTCTGTTTTTCGCCTTGGAATGCGAAGGTTTTCCGAAATATTCGAAGATTTAAGCTCTTTACCGGGATCAGAGATTTCCTGGTTTGAACGGCTTTCCTTGTCGAGGCCGCGGGCCACAAATTTGGTATTGAAACCGGTTTCTTTCGATGCCGGTCTGATTGGCACGACGCGGTCGCTAAAGATTTCTGGTGCGCTCGGCGGCTCGAGCTGTTGTTCGAGAAAGTCGAGCTGCCGCGAGATCTGCCGTGAAACCTCTTCTTCAATGGCATTGCGAATTGCGCCGAAATCAATTTTCGGCTGGACCGGCGGCTGGTTCTCGATGCTGTTCAATCGCCCCGAGAACAGTCTGATTTCATTTTGCAGCTCTTCAATTGCGTCGTTGATTTCCTGGCGCAACTTTCTGTCGCCCGGTTGATGAACTGGCTCGATACCTGAATTTTTGATGCTCACTTTTCTTTTGAGCTCGGCGGCTGTCTCATCGAGTTCCTTGAGAAAGTCGTTAACCCGAAGAATCTTTTTGTCGGCGATCGTCAGCAGTTCAGACAGCTCTTCGCTCTGTTTTTCGATTACCTTCATGTTGTGGTTGGAGGCAAGCTCCATCTCTTCTATCAGATGATTGAAAGACAGTTCCAGAGCCTTCATTTCTTCGTGAAGCTTGAGATACTTGCGTTTTCCAAAAAAACGTCCAACCCAATATGCTGCCAGAACCAGAAACACAGCACATATTGTCAGTTGAATTGCCATCCACATGCGTAAAAGGTCACCTCGACGCCGCTGATTTTCTAAAACAGAAAAGTTGTTTAAGATTCGATAGAATGGTACCATGCCTGCTATGTTAAAATCCAAGAAATTTTGGGGATTTCTTGTAAGTATTTTCTTTCTCTGGCTGGCCCTGAGAAATTTAGATTTACAAACAATTCCAGCGACCCTTGCCAAATTAGAATTCTCATGGCTGCTGCTGATCGCTTTTACCTATACGCTCGAACATCTGGCCCGCGCTTACCGCTGGCGGGCAATTCTGCCGGGCAAGCCCCTGAAAATGAAGCACGCCTATTTCGGCATTGTTCTGGGCTATCTCTTCAACAACCTCTTGCCGGCCCGTGCCGGCGAATTTGTGCGTGCATACTATCTCAAGAAAAAAGATACCGCGCCGGCTTCAGAAGTTTTCGGTTCGGTTGTCTTTGAAAGGTTCCTCGACGGCATCATCATCGTTACCATGATCGTTTTTTCCCTGAATTTTTACCCCTCGACACCTTTGATTCGTCAGGCGAGCATTTCGGCAATCGTTTTCTATAGCGTGATTTTATTTGGCATTTTAATGCTGCAGTTTCGCCGTCGGCTTTTTGAAAACCTGACCATGCGATTTTTCAATCTGTTCCCGGGAAAAATTGCCCGGGTCCTCAATCATTCGCGCGAGTCTTTCATCAACGGGCTTGGCTTGATTGCGCGCCCGCGCCTGTTTTTTCGTGCCGTCATGCTCTCGGTGCTTTCTTGGGTTTTGTCGGTAATTACCGTTTATGTAAGTTTGCTGATGTTCAACCTGAATCTTGGCTGGCCTGATGCGGTACTGCTGATTTGCGTTCTTTCCATCGGTGCCATGTTGCCGGCCAGTCCCGGGATGATTGGTATCTATGAGTATTGCTGTGTTCTGGCTTTACACGGCATTCTCGGCCAGCCAAAAGATGTGGCGGCCCTGTTTGGGCTGGTTTCCCACTCGATCGGTTACTTCTACGTGTTGATTGCCGGGTTCATTATTCTCGCAATCGAAGGTTTGAGTCTTTCTGAACTTCAAAAGGGTGAGAGCCTTACTGCCGAAACGAGTTAAGCCTTTTTCCTAAAACTTCCAGTGAAATTGCCGATAAATATTATAGCTTCACAGGAGGTCGGGTATGAAAACCCAGAAAAACAAAGGAAAAACTAAAAATCAGTTCGGACTGTTCCTGTTTTTTGTCGTCGGGCTGTTCATGTTGCAGATTGCCTTTGCCTTTACCATTCATGGAGATATCGGCCCGCAGACGGATTTGATTCCCTGCATCGACAAGCCGGCCTCACCTTTTCTGGTTGGCAGAATCGACAGCCTGGTCAGTAACTCAAACTTGCAGGTCGCCAGAAAAGTGGTGCCTGAAGGCGCTTTTGCTCCTGCTTCCCGCGAGATTTTCGAAGAAAAGGTTAGCCTCGCTCGAATCGATAGTGAAAATGCCCAGGAACTTGAAGGCATTGTCGTACGCCGGACCTCAGAAGGCAGATTCTACGAATACACTATTCGGGCTGGTGACAATCTCGAAAAAATTTCCCGCAAACTTTACGGCAGTGGTCGCATGGTTCAGGCTTTGACCAGACTGAATCGCATCGTTGACGAAAAAACACTGCAGCTCGGTGCTTCTCTGCTGGTCCCCAAAAATGGAGTCCTCGATACAATAAAGGTTCTTTAATCACTGATGCTTTCTAATTTTCTCAAGCCACTGAATCTGATCTGCATCTTCTTTTACGTTGTTTTCATGCTCGTTGCCATGGATTCAACCGCGGTAGATGCATTGGTCTTTTATGTAACTGAAGAGAATGAAACTCCAGTTTACACTGCCGGTAAAATGGCCAATGCCCGGGTCGGTAAAAGCGACGGGCAGATTGTCGCCATTCAGTTCAAAACTGAAAAGGCTACCGAAAACATCGATCAGATTCAAAAGCTCGCTGAGCCTGAGATCAAACCTTTAAAGGAAGCAAAGCCCGCTGAAGTTCCCGTTGAAACGAGCGTGGCGATGAAAGCTCCCGCAGTTGAAGAAAAGGTGGTTGCCACTGAGTCTGCTTTGCCGGTCGAGCCAGAAAAAACCGTTGAAAAACCGCAAAAGAAACTGCCTTCGGCCATTTCCTACATTAAAGCTATTTCTGAAAAAAAATGGGAATACGCCCCAAGTCTCGACCGCTATGTCGTCAGATATGACGATGAAACCTATGTTGTTCTGACGATCAGACCCGCTTTGCAAAAGCAGCTCGAAGATATCTTCAAAAAGTACTCAACCCGCATTGGTGCCAGTATCATACAAGATCCGACTACCGGAGAGATTCTGGCCATGACTTCCTGTCATAAGAATCAGCCGCTGTCGATCGAATCAGAAGATTTTAAAACCAAGCATTGGGCGCTGCGGGCAACTTTCCCGGTCGCTTCAATTTTCAAGATCATAACTGCGGCGGCTGGTATCGAGTCTGGAAAAATAACGCCCAACAGCAATTTTATTGCCTGGAAAAAATCTTACATGAAGGTCTGGAAAGCTTTTGCCCGTTCCCATAATGGCGTTTTCGGCAAGATTGCCCGAAAAACCGGTAAAGCCATACTCGAAAAGTACATCGATGCCTTTGGCTTCAACAAAACACTGTTTTTCGATCTGAATGTCGGCAAGTCAATCGCATCATTGCCAGCGAACAGCGTTAAAATGGGCCAGGCCGCAGCCGGTCTCAATCGTGATTTTCTCGTCAGCCCCCTGCATGTCGCCTCGATAATTTCTACGGTTCTCAACCGTGGCAAGACGATGAAACCCTACCTGGTCGACTATGTTGTGCGCAAAAACAAGGTGATCTTTCGGCGCAAACCGTTTCAGATTGCTCAGCCGATCAAAGACAGCACTGCCCGTGACATATACAAGATGATGTATACCACCACTGCCGTTGGAACCGGAAAAAAAGGGTTTGGCGGTTACCGAAGGTGTCCTAATCTGGCAAAGATATGTGGTGGGAAAACCGGAACTCTCACCGGAGCCTCACCCCATTACCTTTTTACCTGGTTTGGCGGCTTCACCAAGGCTACCGGGCGCGATATGTGCATTGTTACGCTTGTCGGCCAGAAAAACCATTCCGGTACCAAGGCCTCTTCAATTGCCGGACAGATTGCTTATGAGCTTTACATGAACCGTCGTGGGAATGAAAAGGACAAGGTTGCTACCCGCTGATAACCGCTATTTGATCCAATAAAAAAAGCCCCGGATTCGGGGCTTTTCTTTTGCTGTTTTATTCTTCTTCCTGTTGAATCGGCGGGTCGTCGAATTCAGGAATGACCGGAGCCGGATCTTGTGGCTCAACTTCTTTCACTTCGAATTTGCCGGTAACTTTGAATTCGGCGCAGTCTTCGCCTTCTTCATCCTTGCTGCAGACGGCTGAAATCTCATCGCCTTTGCTGAAATTTCCCATCAGAATTGATTCTGCCAGTGGGTTTTCAATGTAACGATGAATGGTGCGGCGTAGAGGCCTGGCGCCATATTTCAGGTCGGTGCCTTTGTCGACGAGGAAAGTTTCAAGTTCTTCGGTAAATTCAAGTTTCATGTTCAGGCCAGATACTCTTTCAGTTACTTCCTGAAGCAGAATCTTGAGAATTTCGAGGTTGTCTTCCTTGGTCAAGGCTCTGAAAACAATGATATCATCGATACGGTTGAGAAATTCGGGTGGGAATTTCTTTTCGAGGCTTTTTCGAGTGATCTTGGCTTTTTTATCGTGCGATAGATCTTCAAGCTTTTTATCGCCCTTGGCGACATCGGTATCGCCTCCGACTCTGAAACCAGGTTTGCTCTCTTCAGAGGTGACGTCACTGACACCGACGTTGGTGGTCAGAATGATAACGCATTCGCGGAAACTGACGGTTTCGCCTTTGCTGTCGGTGAGAATTCCTTCATCGAGAAGTTGCAGTAACAGATTGTGCACCTTTTCATGGGCTTTTTCGATTTCGTCGAAAACGACTACGCCATTGGGCTTGTTCTTGACCGACTCGGTAAGGTAACCGCCTTCGTTGTGCCCGATATAGCCTGGAGGCGCGCCAATGAGTTTTGCATATTCATGACTCATGGCAAATTCTGAACAGTCGATTCTGACCAGGTCGTTTTCGCTGCCGGTCATGAATTCACAAAGGGCTTTGGCCAGCTCTGTTTTACCGACACCGGTTTGACCCACGAAAATGAAACTGCCGACAGGGCGTTTCGGGTTCTTGAGTCCAACCTTGGCTTTTCTTATCGCCTGAGCAACGGCTGTTACCGCTTCGTCTTGGCCGATAATTCTCTTGCGCAGGTGATTTTCTATTTCCATGAAGCGTTGCTGTTGTGCTTTAGCTTCGTCGGTTTCTGAGCCGAGCATGGGAATAGCGCCGCTTTTCGCGGCATTTTCGTCGACCTGAATGGTTACTTCCTTGATATCAAGTGACGGGTTCACCTTTACACAAAGGTTGTAGAGTTCCTGTTCGATAATCTCGCCCAGGAGCGGGTATTCATTGTTGCCAAAAACAAGAGGTGCGATCTCATCGAGATAATTAACGACCGAGGCATTTATAATGAGCCGCTTGTAAGATTTCTTGTCTGTTATCTTGATGTTTTTGAACAACTGTTGTTTTTGCTCTGGTGTGAACGAGCGAATGGCAACAAAGCGGTCTAAAGATTCACAGAATTTCATCTTGATTCCGGGTGTGGAATCCATGAGAACCCTCCTGAGGGTACGTTTTTCCCATTGACAAGAACTGCACGATGGGGTATAGCTATTGTAACACTAACCTTACTGCAAGGCAATACCTGTAAAATGTTTATTAGGTCAAAAGAAGCTGAAGAACTCTTTGACAGAGGAATTAATTATTTCCGCGCCGGTTTTTTCGCTGCCGCAATTCAGGAATTCAAGTCAGTTAAAAAGACCGAACCTGATTACCCGAACATTGATTATTTCCTCGAAGCAGCGCAAAAAAAGAATGATGAAATATCCGGCAAACTTGCAAACTTCATCGAAGAAAATTTTGATGCTGAAATTCAGCAGCTTTCAGATGAGCTGACCTTTGAAGACTCTTCAAACCTTGGTCGAAAAGTTAATTCCCTGCTGAAAAAGGACCGGACTCGCGATGCTTTGCAGTTATTGGAAAAGGCCGAAGCCATCGTTCCCGATTCCAAACCTTTGCTGCTGCTTTTGGCCAACGTGCAGCGCCGCCTGGCCATGCTCGAAGAGGCCGAAAAAACCCTGCAGCGGGCTTTGCTGGTTTTCCCTGGTGATGTCGATATTCTCAACAATCTGGGCAACGTTTTTCTCGCCCGCAGTTTTTTCATAGATGCCGAAGACGCTTTTCGTGAAGCCCTGCGCAACAGCCCGGACGATCCGAGAATTCTCAACAATATTGCCGCCCTGAAAATGCAGACCAGCCGCCTCGACGATGCTGAAAGAAATCTGAAGCGGGCTCTGAAAATCAAGCCCGACTGGCAAAAAGTCAGACATAATCTTGAAAACCTTCAGGCGCGCATGAGCGCTCTCGACCTGGAAATTGAAACCTTAAGAAAAGAATTCATCGAGCACCCGACCTATCTCGACATCGGTCTGGCTCTCGGCCGAACCCTTTTTTTTCGCGGGTATTTTTCTGAGGCCAGGAGCACGTTGCGTAACGTTCTGAAAAAGAATCCCAACCTCATTGCCGCCTACTTTTATCTTGGCATGGTTCATGAAATGAACGAAGATCTTGAAACCGCCATCGATTATTACCGGGAAATGGTAATCAGAAGTGGCAAAGAAGATCGCCCTGAATTTTTGAATTTCGAAAGCCTGATCAAACAGGAATTTCTCGAAGAAGCTTTGGTGGAGCTTAAGAAAATTGCCGTTCTTGACCTTGATATGGCCGCCAGCCGCATCAATCTCGGCATCAAGTATTTTGAAGATTGCCAATGGCAGGGAGCTTTGCGTCATTTTCAAGAGGCAGTAAGGCTTAATGATGCTTATCCCGATGCCTTTTACTGGCTGGCACTGACGCATATTCAGCTTAATGAGACTGCTGAAGCGAAAAAATGTCTTGAAAAAGCGCTTGAGCTCAATCCGGATTACGCTGACGCACATTTTCAGCTGGGAATGCTCTTGAAAACCCGTGCCAAAAAGAAGGCCAAAACACATCTTGAAAAGGCTCTGAGCCTTAATCTTCGCCCCTCGTTCGCCAATGTGGCCAACCAGATTTTACAGCAGCAGAAATGATATCGATGGTGTAGCAATTTATGGATCAAAGTATTTTTAAAGAGTTTTTTCCCGGTTTCCCCGCTGACGATGAAGCAATAGAAAAGCTTGGTCGACTGCTGGCAACGAAAGAACTGCTTGAAATAGCCACTTTTGCTGAACTCAGAGGTCAGCACAGTGACAATAACGCTTTGATTGAAGCAATCGCCCTGCGTGAAAACATCACCCCCGTAGAACTGGCCAAAATCGAGGCCGATATTTTGAATATCCCCTTCATCAATCTCGATGAAACCTCGATTACCGCTGAAAACTTCAAACTGATCAGCCTTGACATAATCAAGGCCAAACAGGTCATTCCGATAAAGATTTCCGGCCAGGAACTCCTTACCGGCGCAGTCAATCCCGCAGATCCCGAAATTTTTGCCGCGGCCGGCCCGAACACTTCACTGGCGATAAAGCCGGCAAAGGTTCTGACTGATCAGTTCAAGGTAAAACTTGGGCAAATGACTGGCGACAAATCGGCCAAAGCCGCCAAAAAAGGTGAGAAAAAGCGTCTTGGCGATATTCTCATCGATCAGAAATATATCACCGCCGATCAGCTTGGTGAAGCCCTGCAGGGCGCAAAAAATGAAAAGCTGCGCATGGGCGCTTACCTGGTAAAACATGGCATTTTGACCAACA
>Ga0116152_10002927_pt1 | contig 13808 bp, 12 predicted proteins | sample AD_UKC119_MetaG_FD_89894 | JGI IMG/M metagenome (GOLD analysis project Ga0116152, IMG submission 89894) | Active sludge microbial communities of municipal wastewater-treating anaerobic digesters from Hong Kong - AD_UKC119_MetaG | ecosystem: Engineered > Bioreactor > Anaerobic > Digestate...
ACGGCGAATACCCAAACTCTCTTCATACGCGCTTTGCGCGTCCGACCAGCGACCCTGTTGTTGCGCGACGGCCCCGACCTTATCCAGTGACACCGACAGGTCCCGCAGCGACTCCGGCGTATCGCCTTCCCCCAGTTGCCGAGTCCAGGCCAGCAGGGTTTCAGCCACCTGCCCGGCCTCACTGAGCCGACCGTATTGCCGATAAACAGCCAGCGCCCGACTTCCGGCAAGCAGGTATTGACGCTCGGGAGCCCCCGTGGCTTTCTGCAGCAAACGCTGCCATTCGTCCAGAATGACCTGTTGCGTGGCAGGTATCTCAAAATACCGGGGAGAATCTAACGCATCAGCAGCGACTGAACGGGCAGGTTCATGCTCGGCTCCGGATTGTAACAAGGCATCACCCAATTGCTCATCCAGACTACGGATTGACCACAAATCAGGGACCAAAGCAGCAATTTCAGGCCGAAGCACCTCGGGCAGCACAAGAATCATGGGTGCAGGATAAACACTGCGCCAGACATCACGTCGTTCATTCAGACGCATCAGCAGCTGCCGATACCGGGCAAGGGCCTGCTCATCCTGAACGTGGTGCAGGGCGAGCCAGACCGGGGCATGCAACACCCGGTACTGTTCGTCCCGATCCAGCAGACTCTGCATGGTCTGCAACAACCAGTCAGGTTGTCCGGGCTGATAATGAATTTCCTGCATGCGGGTCGTCTTGCCGATGAAGAACTGTTCCAGCCGGCTCCTGAAGATATCGGTCAGCCTGATATTGGCAGCAAACAGAAAAACCAGAGCAAAGCCTTCATTCCAGTCCATGTGCTGGCGCAAATCCTGCCAGATCGCCTCCCCCTCAGGTGTCAGCCTCGCGCTCACTCAGTATCCTCATTCGCTCTGTCACATAACTGTCAATCAACGGATGAATGCCATACCAGTTTTCACCATTCTGGTAATGGATGACGAGGTTGCGGTCAAACAACTGTGCCAGCGCCGGCAGGCGGTCCTTTTCATCCAGCTCAGCCTGCCGGGTTTCCCGGACTCTGGCAAGCCAGCGAACAGACACGTCATCAATCGGTTGCAGGCTCCGCGCCAGCTTTTCCTTCGCCTGCCGTGCCAAATCCTGATCCAGTGGCAGTTCCAGTACCTGTCGGGATCCTGCCTTGACCAGCATGCTGCTGATCAGGGTAAAAAAGTCACGGATATCACCACCGCTGGCAATCGCCAGCTCCTGCAGAATATCCGGGGTAAACAGGGTTTCGGCGGCATCAGCGCGTTGATGAACAATATCAGTCAGTATCCTGATCCCCTCGGGGTCGGGCGTATCAGCCTGACGCTGGCGCACATGGATACTGGGCAGGGCTACCGGCGTCACACCCGGCCCGATGGCAATACTGTTCAGGTAAGGTGGGATGGTGATAACGGTATGGACCAGTGGCAGGTGCAAATGCCTGGCGTCGGCACCAAACAGTTTGACCACACTCTCATAAACCTGAGCGACATTGCCATAGTACCCGCGAATCTGCTCAAACGAATCGATAATGATGGCGACCTGCAAACCGGGATTATTGTGCTTCCTGCGCAAGGCACCGACCAGTGCAGTGACAAAGTTGTGCACCTGGGCCACCAGTTCGGTCGTATAGCCACGCGTAATGCTCTGCAGGCGCTGTTTGAAAGTATCATCCGCTTTAAGACGGGCAGCAATATCAGCCCCAAACTCTACCGCCGGCAGTTTCAGGCTGGTCTTGAGTGTGGTCTTTTCAATTTCGAGACGGCTGATAAAGCTCTTCAGCTGCTCCCAGTAGCTTTGCTCTTCCAGTATCAGATCGTGCTCCCTGCGTGCCTGCTCTGCCATGCCGGCACTGACAGCCAGCAGGAAGTCATTAATTTCAGCAGGCTCCGACATGTGCAGGTATTTGAGCATGTCAACATAGAAGACAACAACACCGCTGTCTTTCAACAACCCCCGCAGGCGCAACAATTCGGTGCTCTTGCCCGTGCCACGCTGACCGGTTACATAATGAAGACTTTCCGTATCGTTGAAGTTGATCTCATTACATATCTCACCGATCGGGTCGGCCTCCAGCTGCTCGACATAAGGCACATACCACCGGGCCTGCACAGGATTGGCCGGATCAAGCGGTTTGTCCTTCAGGGCCTGATACAGATTTTTCAGTGCCTGTTTGGGGTTTGCCATCGTCATTCCCCGATCCTAACGCCCAATCCCCAGCATCTGCAAATGTTTGGGGGAATTTTCCCAGTCCTCCTCGACCCGCACCCACAGTTTCAGCATCACCTTGCGCTGCATGAATGCTTCCAGGGCAATGCGGGCCGAGCTGCCGATGCGCTTGAGAGTCTCGCCTTTGCGCCCGATCAGGATGCCTTTCTGGCTTTCACGGCTGACCCAGAGAGTGGCATGAATTTCCAGCACCGCAGGACGGGTTTCATCAAAGCTTTCGATTTCCACGGCGGTGGAATACGGCAACTCCTGATGCAGGTAGTGCATCAGCTGCTCACGAATCAGCTCGGCACAGATGAAACGTACCGACTGGTCCGTCACGTCATCATCGGCATGGGCCCATTCGGATTCCGGCATCAGCCGGATCAGGGCCTGCAGCAGCTCGGCGGTATTGGTGCCCTGAGTGGCCGACAGCGGGAAAATCCCGGCAAACTCACGCTTGCCCGTCACTTCCTGCAGCCAGGCCAGCAGGCTTTCCTTGCGCTTCACCCGGTCCACCTTGTTGGCCGCCAGCATAACCGGGCAGCTCACATGTGCCAGACGCTTGAGTACCAGCGTGTCTTCCTCGGTCCACTGTCCGGCTTCCACCATCATCACCACCGCCTCCACCTCTTCCAGTGCGGACACGGCCTCCAGATTGATGGTCTTGTTCAGCAGGCTGCGTGCCGTCTTGTGGATGCCTGGCGTATCGACAAACACAATCTGACAGTCATCACCGCTGTAGATGCCACGGATATTGTGACGCGTGGTCTGCGGCTTGTTGGCAATGGCGGAGACCTTGAAACCGATCAGGTGGTTCATGAGTGTGGACTTGCCAACATTCGGACGACCGGCAATCGCCACCCGGCCAAAGCGGGTGCTCATGAGGCAACCTGCTCAAACGCCCTGGCAGCGGCATCCTGCTCCGCCTTGCGCCGGCTGCTGGAACGGCCCTGGGCCACAATATCCATGACCGGAATCCGGCATTCAGCGGTGAACGTCTGGCGATGCGCCTCGCCTTCCACCGTGAGCAGGTTATATTCCGGCAACTCCAGCCCGCGTGACTGCAGGTATTCCTGTAAACGGCTCTTGGGGTCTTTGAGATCGGTTTCAGCCGGCAAATCAACCAGACGCTGACCATAGATACCCAGAACAAACACCTCGGCCTGCTTCAGGCCCTGCTCCAGGTAGATGCAGCCGATCAGCGCTTCCAGGGCATCGGCCAGAATCGACTTGCGCCGGAAACCGCCACTCTTGAGCTCGCCCGGCCCCAGACGCAGGAAATCCCCCAGCTTCAGCTCGACAGCAATACCGGCCAGCGCCGCCTCATTCACCAGCGAGGCCCGCAGGCGGCTGAGATAGCCTTCACTGGCCCGCGGAATACGCCGGTAAAGCTCGGTGGTGATAATGAGGCCCAACACACTGTCACCCAGAAACTCCATGCGCTCGTTGTTACGCCCGTCCGCACTGCGATGGGTGATGGCACGGACAAAAGTCTCCGTCTCCATCAGGCCCGGTGGCAACAACTTCGTCAACCTGTCCACACTACGCTTTCCCTACTGCTTTTTTCCCTGCAACACGGCCTGATGCGAGAAATTCAGCATCAGGTCAATATTCGCAAACCAGGTTTTCCTGACTTCATAAGCGACCTGCAAAGCGGAGGCATTGCCCTGCTCCGCCACCTTCACGATCGAAAAATTCTCCGGTCCGACATGGCTGAAACGATTGATCTGCAGCACGCTGTCCAGCTTGCGGCGCAGCTGATGTGCATCCAGCTCCGTCATCTGCTGGGGGGTGGCAGCGGCAATGTCGTCCGTCGCTCCCTTGATCGACTCAAACTCGATATAGGATGGAATCATCTTGGCCACAGTCACCAGAACAAACACCAGCAGACACAGCACTACCAGCCAGTTCAGGAAGGAAAAACCAAACTGCTTTTTCATTATCGTTATCTCCACAGTCAAATTACAGGTTCAATCACCGCCTTCCCTGACTTGATACGTTACTCCCGACTCAATCAATCAGCCCGATACGGCTGAAACTCAGTCCATCACCGCCCCAGTTGAAATGCAACCACACCAGGATGGCCTTGCCCACCAGATTGGCTTCCGGCACCAGTCCCCACATGCGGCTGTCGTTGCTCATGTCGCGGTTGTCGCCCATGACAAAGTAATGTCCTTCCGGCACCACGATGCGTCCGGTACGTCCGCCGGTTCCCGGCAGGATCAGGATATCATGATCAACCTCACCCAGTGTTTCGCGCTGGCGTTCGGTCTTGTGAATGATATTGCGCTGGTCGCGCGCCTCATACTCACCCAGTGACTCACGCCGGACCACTTCACCATTGATGAGCAGCTCCTTGTTGTTCCACTCCACCAGATCACCCGGCATGCCCACCAGACGCTTGATGTAGTCGACACTCGGATCATCGGGAAAGCGGAATACCACCACATCCCCGGTTTCCGGCTCGCCTACATCCACCAGCTTGTCATGCGTCACCGGCAGGCGGATACCATAGGCAAACTTGCTGACCAGAATGAAATCCCCGATTTCCAGGGTCGGCAGCATGGAGCCGGACGGAATGCGGAACGGTTCGGCCACAAAGGAACGCAACAACAGCACAATCAGCAGCACCGGGAAAAACGAACGTGCATATTCGACATACCAGGGTTCAACGCCTTTATCCGTGCGCCTGCGGGTCAGCAGCCAGTAGAAAAACCAGATTATCCCGCACAGGGCGGTCACAATAACCAGCCACAATTCCAGATCAAAATCCATGCAAAAGGTTCCTTCTTGTTACTTGTCACCGACTTTCAGAACGGCAAGGAAAGCTTCCTGGGGAATTTCCACACTGCCGACCTGCTTCATGCGCTTCTTGCCGGCCTTCTGTTTTTCCAGCAACTTGCGCTTGCGGCTCACGTCCCCGCCATAGCACTTGGCCAGCACGTTCTTGCGCATGGCCTTGACGGTGGTACGTGCGATAATGTGCGCACCGATGGCAGCCTGGATGGCCACCTCAAACATCTGACGCGGAATCAGGTCTTTCATGCGTTCAGCCAGCGCCCGTCCGCGTACCTGGGCAAAATCACGGTGCACCATCAGGGCCAGGGCATCCACCCGCTCCCCGTTGATCAGGATATCCACCCGCACCATGGGTGCTGCCTCAAAACGGTTCAGCGCATAATCAAACGAGGCATAACCCCGGCTGACTGATTTGAGCCGGTCAAAGAAATCCAGCACCACTTCACTCAGGGGCAGATCATAGGTCAGCGTGACCTGATTCCCCAGAAACTGCATCTGCTGCTGCACACCGCGCTTTTCCACACACAGGTTGATCACGTTACCGACATAATCCTGTGGCACGAGAATGCTGCCCCGGATGATGGGCTCACGGATTTCGGCAATCTCGTTGATCGGCGGCAGCTCGCTCGGATTATGAATATTGAGCGTGGTACCTTTGTTCAGGACCACCTGATAAACCACGGTAGGTGCCGTACTGATCAAGTCCAGGTTATATTCCCGCTCCAGCCGTTCCTGCACAATCTCCATGTGCAGCATGCCCAGAAAACCGCAGCGAAAACCAAAGCCGAGCGCCTGGGAAACCTCGGGTTCGAAATACAGCGATGAATCATTCAGGTTGAGCTTCTGCAGGGCATCGCGCAGGTCTTCGTACTGATCGGCCTCAACCGGAAAAATACCGGCGAACACCCGTGGCTGCACCTCCTTGAAGCCAGGCAGCGGCTTGTCGGTCGGCTTGCCGGCATCGGTGAAAGTATCCCCGACTTTGGCTGCATCAATCTCCTTGATGCCCGCCATCAGGAACCCGACCTCACCGGCCCGCAGTACGTCTTTATCCACCATTTTGGGGGTAAAAATACCGACACGCTCTACCTGAAAATCGCGCCCGGTCGACATGGCCCGGATTTTCTGCTTCTTGCGCAGTTCGCCATCCACAACCCGGACCAGCGACACTACCCCGACATAATTGTCAAACCAGGAGTCGATAATCAGCGCCTTGAGCGGTGCATCCGGCTCACCCCTGGGTGGCGGAATACGATCCACCAGCTGCTCCAGCAGGTCCTCGACCCCGATGCCGGTCTTGGCACTGACCAGCACGGCATCCGAGGCATCCAGACCGATGATTTCAGCAATTTCGTGCTTGACCCGGTCCGGATCGGCTGAAGGCAGGTCAATCTTGTTCAGAACCGGCACCACCTCCAGATTGAGATCGATGGCGGTATAGCAGTTCGCCACACTCTGGGCCTCAACACCCTGTGAGGCATCCACCACCAGCAAAGCCCCTTCACAGGCAGCCAGCGAGCGCGATACCTCATAGGAAAAATCGACATGTCCGGGGGTGTCGATGAAGTTGAGCTGGTAGGTATTGCCGTTACGGGCCTTGTAGTCCAGTGATACGCTCTGGGCCTTGATGGTGATGCCGCGCTCACGCTCCAGATCCATGGAATCCAGCACCTGTGCTTCCATTTCACGCTCGGACAGACCACCGCAGACCTGGATAAAGCGGTCTGAAAGCGTGGATTTGCCGTGATCGATATGTGCAATAATGGAAAAGTTACGGATGTGGGGATTGATTTCTGCCATGTTCTTCTATTGCTTGTCTTATGCTTTCTTCATCGAAAAAGTGGCAGCACAATACTTCATCGTCCAGCGCCACAACAGGCACATCGACATCATGGCGCTTGCGCAGTTCTTCATGCCTGTCAATGTCAACCAGTTCAAAACCAAAGTCCATTTCCCCCTGTAATTGGCCCAGAGAGGCCACCATCTGATCACACAGATGGCAGCCCACGCGATAATACACGGTTAATGAAATTTTGTCCTGACTATTCAATTTTCATCGCCAGGAAGCGTGCCGCACTGTCACGGTGTACCAGCACGGCAATGGTTTCACCCGTTTCCAGCTCCACCAGTACCGAGTCCAGTGTCTCGGGTGAATCAATCTGCCGGCCATCCACCATGGTTATCACATCACCGGCATTCAGGCCGGATTTACGCGCCGGATCACCCACCACCCGCTCAACCAGCACCCCGCCGCTGCCGATGTTCAGACCCTTGCGGGCAATGTCATCCAGAGCAGCCACTTCGACACCCAGGCGGCGGCCCGCCTTTCCGGCCTGCTCCGGGGCTGTCGGGGAAGTGGACGAATTGCCGCCCTCGCGTGATGCCAGCTCATCTTCACCGGGCAGCTCGCCGATGGTCATGAGCACATTCTGGCGTGCCTTGTTGCGCAGGATGGTCAGCGGCACCTCCTGACCGGCATGTGTGGTACCCACCATGGAAGGCAGTGTCGCTGCCGAACGGACCGGCTTGTTGTTGAACGTCAGAATCACATCCCCGGTCTGCAGCACCTTGCCGGACGGTCCGTCCTTCATCACCTGTGCCACCAGCGCACCACTGGGTGTAGTCATGCCGAAGGAGCGGGCCAGCTCCTGATCCACCTCCTGAATATAGACACCAATCCAGCCGCGTGACACCTTGCCTTTGTCCTTGAGCTGGCCGATCACATCCATGGCCATATTGACCGGAATCGCAAAGGAAACCCCCATGAATCCACCGGAGCGGCTGTAAATCTGGGAGTTGATCCCGATCACTTCACCATCCAGGTTAAAAAGCGGGCCACCGGAGTTGCCGGGATTGATGGCCACGTCAGTCTGGATAAAGGGTACATAGGAATCATTCGGCAGACTGCGCCCGGTCGCGCTGACGATACCGGATGTGGCACTGGACTCAAACCCGAACGGTGAGCCGATTGCCAATACCCACTCCCCCACTTCCAGCTGGCTGGAATCACCGATCTTCAGGGTCGGCAGGCCGCTGGCCTCAATTTTCAGCAAGGCCACGTCACTGCGCTTGTCACTGCCGATCAGCCGGGCCTTGAACTCGCGCCGGTCATTGAGCTTGACCGTGATGTCATCCGACCCATCCACTACATGGTGGTTGGTAACCACATAGCCATCAGCGGAAAGAATGAAACCGGAACCCCGTGCATCGGTATCCGGGCCTCCAAACGGAGCCCCCCCTTCACCACCGCCACCGAAATCAAAAAAGCGCTTCATCAGTTCATCAAACAATTCATCGGTTTCCGGGGAACGGAAGCGCTCGGGGAGCATCTGGCGGTCCAGTTTGCGGCTGGTGGTCACATTCACCACCGCCGGGCTGTTTTCCTTCACCAGCGTGGCGAATTCAGGCAGGCTGTTCCGGGCCTGCACCGTCGTACCGGCCAGCAGAAAAAAAGCCAGCAGGGCATAAAGAAAAGAAAGGGATCGGGTTCGATAGGCACGGTTCATTGCCGGTTTACTCCTGCATTTGGCCAAGGGTTACAGTTCAGACTATGGATGCCAGCCTGCTGGATTTCAAGGCATACTGCACTACTCTGCACCCATTCAGAACCGTATTCTAGTGTTGTTTGCCAAACCGCGACTGTACAACAACAAACATTACCGGGATTTAATCTTCGCGAACAGGCCACAGGGTACCGGCTGTAACCCGGTTTGCGGTTTTTCATTCGGATTGCCCGGCAAAACCTTTACGCCCTACCCCAATCCGGCTATGTTCAGCAGCTCCCGACCAAGCACTGAAGCGAAAGGAATGTCACAACAACAATATGATGCCGCCGCCATTGAGGTACTGACCGGGCTGGACCCGGTTCGCAAGCGCCCCGGCATGTACACCGATACCACCCGCCCCAACCATCTGGCTCAGGAAGTCATCGACAACAGCGTGGATGAGGCACTGGCCGGTCATGCCGACCGGATTGAAGTCACCCTGTATGCTGACGGCTCCTTAAGCGTTACCGATAATGGCCGGGGCATGCCGGTAGACCTACACCCGGAGCAGGGACTGCCGGGCGTGGAGGTCATCCTGGGTACCCTGCATGCCGGGGGCAAATTCTCTGACCGTAACTACCAGTTCTCCGGCGGCCTGCACGGGGTCGGTGTCTCGGTGGTCAATGCCCTGTCCGAACGCCTGGAGGTCGATATCCGCCGCGATGGTCAGGTCTGGCACATGGCCTTTGCCGGCGGCAACAAGGCCAGTGACCTGACGGCACTGGGCAAGGTGGCGAAAAAGGATACCGGCACGGCAGTGCATTTCTGGCCCGATCCCCGGTATTTTGACAGTCCGCGTTTCTCCATACCGCGCCTCAAGCACGCCCTGAAAGCCAAGGCGGTACTGTGCCCCGGTCTGTTGATCCGCTTTCACGATGAAAGCACGCAGGAAACCAGTGAATGGCATTACGAAGCCGGGCTGCGTGACTACCTGTGTGAAGCGGTGCAGGAATTCACCCTGCTGCCGGAAACCCCTTTCACCGGCACCCTGAGCGCCAGCCGCGAGACCGTGGACTGGGCCATCCTGTGGCTGCCCGAGGGAGGGGACAGCGTGCAGGAAAGCTATGTCAACCTGATTCCCACCCCACAGGGCGGCACCCACGTCAACGGCCTGCGCACCGGTATCACCGATGCCCTGCGCGAGTTCTGCGAGTTCCGCAACCTGCTGCCTCGCGGGCTCAAGCTGACCCCGGACGACGTGTGGGAAAACATTGCCTTTGTGCTCTCGTTCAAGATGCAGGAGCCGCAGTTTGCCGGACAGACCAAGGAGCGCCTGTCCTCGCGTGAGGCCGCCAGCTTCGTCTCCGGCACCCTCAAGGATGCGTTCAGCCTGTACCTGAACCAGAATACCGATACCGGTGAGCAGCTGGCCCAGATGGCAATCAGCAATGCCGGACGGCGCATGCGTGCCAGCAGGAAGGTGGTGCGCAAGAAAGTCACCAGTGGCCCGGCCCTGCCCGGCAAACTTGCCGACTGCACCCTGCAGGACCCGACCCGTACGGAACTGTTTCTGGTTGAGGGTGATTCTGCCGGGGGGTCGGCCAAGCAGGCGCGTGACCGCGAGTTTCAGGCCATCATGCCGTTGCGGGGCAAAATCCTGAACACCTGGGAGGTGGACTCAGACCAGATTCTGGGCTCACAGGAAATTCACGACATTTCCGTGGCGGTTGGTGTCGACCCCGGCAGCAGCAATCTGGAGCAGCTGCGCTATGGCAAAATCTGCATTCTGGCGGATGCGGACTCGGATGGTGCGCATATTGCCACCTTGCTGTGCGCCCTGTTTGTACGCCACTTCCGCCCGCTGGTGGCAGCCGGGCATGTCTATGTGGCCATGCCGCCGCTGTTTCGCATTGATGTGGGCAAGGAAGTTCACTATGCGCTGGATGAGGCGGAAAAACAGGCCCGCCTCGACCTGATTGCCGCCGAGAAAAAGCGGGGCCAGATTTCCGTGACCCGTTTCAAGGGGTTGGGGGAAATGAACCCGCTCCAGTTGCGTGAAACCACCATTTCCCCGGATACCCGGCGGCTGGTGCAGCTGGTGATCAACAACCCGCAGGCTGCGGACGAGCTGATGGACATGTTGCTGGCCAAGAAACGCGCATCCGACCGCAAGCAGTGGCTGGAAGACAAGGGAAATCTCGCCAGTGTCTGAGGTATCAGGCTCTGATATTGACGCCACCCGCCGCTTTGGCGGTATCACCCGTATCTATGGCCAGCATGGTCTTCTGGCCTTCAGCCGTGCCCATGTAACCGTGGTCGGGGTCGGCGGGGTCGGTTCCTGGGCTGTGGAAGCCCTGGCACGTTCAGGCATCGGGGCACTGACCCTGATTGACCTTGACAATGTGGCCGAATCCAATATCAACCGGCAGCTTCCGGCCCTGGACAGCACCCTGGGCATGGCCAAGATCGAGGTGCTGCGGCGACGTATTCATGACATCAACCCGCAGTGCCATGTGAGCCTGATTGAGGACTTTATCGAGCTGGAAACACTGGAGCAGCTGATCGATCCGACCACCGATTTTGTGATCGACTGCATCGACAGCTTCCGCATCAAGGCCGGCCTGATTGCCTGGTGCCGACGGCGCAAAATCCGCATCATCACCCTGGGCGGAGCCGGGGGCCAGCGTGATCCGGGCAAAATCCGCCTCACCGACCTGGCACGCAGCCAACATGATCCGCTGTTGGCACGGGTCCGCAAACAGCTGCGTCAGGAATACAGTTTCAGCCGCAACCCCCGACGGCGCTTTGACGTCCCCTGTGTCTGGTCGGAGGAGCAGATGGTCTTTCCCGATACCGATGGTAATATCAGCCACCAGCGTCCGAATGACGGCTCCATGAACGGACTGAGCTGTGCCGGCGGGCTGGGTTCGGTGATGACGGTCACGGCCGGCTTTGCCCTGTTCGCCGTCAGCCATGTACTGGAGAAACTGGCAGCAACAGGCACTGCTGCCGCTGTGGCAGAACCGACTCAGCCCACGCCTTCCAGCACCACCTCGTAACCCCCGTATTTACGGATATTGATCACACCGGTATCAAACAGCAGGTACTGGCCCTTGATTCCCTGCAGGGTGCCTTCCAGTACCGGGTCCTTGTCAAGATTGAAGGCTTTCACCTTGCCTGGGTAGTGTGCAACCGGGTATTCGATGGTTATTGGTGATTCATCCAGCCGCTCCAGTGCTTCTGCCCCGAAGCGCTCCCGCAAAGCCGCCAGCTCCGGTGCCACCCGTGCCAGCAATGCATCCCGCTGCTGCAGTAAATCCACCGGCTCACCGGCTCCCTTGAGCATGCGCTGCCACTGGGTTTTATCGGTCACGTACCGGCTCAGGGCAACCTCCACCAGCCCGGACAGATAGCGGCTTGAAACCCGCAGGATCGGCAGGGCCTGAATGGCCCCCTGATCCATCCAGCGCACCGGAATCTGGCTGCCACGGGTAATCCCGACCTTGACCCCGCTGGAATTGGCCAGATAGACATAATGGGGTTGCATGCAGTGCTGCCGTGCCCAGTCCGGGTCCCGGCAGGTCCCCTGATCAAAATGGCACAGCTCGGGCTTGATAATGCAGCGGTCACACTCGGCCAGACGGGTGAAGCAGGGATAGCAGTAGCCCTGATTGAAACTCTTTTTGGTCAGACGCCCGCAGTGGATGCAGTGAATCACACCGGTATGGGTCAGCTTCAGGTGCCTCCCCAGCAAAGGTGCAAGCGGAATGGCCGCCTCATCCAGTATCAGCTCATAGCTGACCGGCTGGGTCAGCTCGGTTCTCATCTTGCGCAGGTGGCCGATTTTCTGCATCAGAATACCCTTTCATTCATCTTGATCAGTCCGCTGCTCAGGCAGGCAGACAAAGTGACCATTATATCACTGTCAGGGGTTGGAAATGGCCACAGACTCCGGCTAATCCCGGCCAAACCCATCACCCCAGCCACTGAAGCCACTGAAGCCACTGAAGCCACTGAAGCCACTGAAGCCACTGAAGCCACTGAAGCCACTGAAGCCACTGAAGCCACTGAAGCCACTGATTTTCAGCCAGCCAAGAGCGCCCTTCAAGCACCCTTTGCCTGCCTGAAACCTGCCGTTGTCCATCGTCCTTCAACACCCGTCAAATCGCTGATAACCCGTGGCGGTGCTAACCGGAATCTTGTCACACAGGTGGGGCTGACGGATCGGTGTGCCAGATGATGGCGGCATACAGGGATTCCCAGGAGTCGATCAGACTGATGGCAAAATGGGCGCGAAATCCGTTCCCGGAGCCGGACTTTGGCGCGATAGGAGCGGCGAGCCTCCTGAAAATAGCGGCAGCACAGTTCCTGGACCTGATCGACCAGGAAGGTCAGCATCATCAGGGTCGCGAATACGGTTGACAGGTGTTTCTTGCCATGACCGTAATTATGTTCCAGGTGATAGCCCTGATTTTTCAGGGTGTTGAAGGTTTCGTTCTCGATTTTCCATCGAGAGCGGCCTGCACGCACGATCGCCGCCACGTTGTCGACAGTCACGGGGAGATCGGTGACACAGGCGTAAAGGAATTGTTTTCCCTTGGGGCTTTCCTCCCAGTAATCAATGAAATTGACCTTCAGGTCAGCATGTTCATGATTCAGGGGAACATTGTTGCGGAAACGGTAGCCGCAAAGTCCCCCCTCCTCATAAGAAATCTCAAACTCGGTCGTCTCGTCATCCTTCAGACCATCCAGAACCGTGTTGAGCAGCAGGCTGTTGCTGCGCGGTTTGCTGGTGATGATGAAGCTGAAGTTTTGTGCTTTCAGGTTCCTGATGTGCGAGCCATTGCAGGCCAGCGCATCCTGCAGAACGATCATGTCCAGACGTGGAAACGCTTTGCGGATCGCTGGCAGCAGCCGCTGACTGGCATTGTGCTCACAGTCATTTTTCTCCACGCCATCCTGACGGGTGATGGCCTCCGGAAACAGCGGGAGTACCTCGGATCGGTCCGGATGCACCATCACCGCGCCAAGCAGTTGATGGTAATCGCTTTTCTCCCCGTTGTGATGCTGCTTGCAACAGCACTCCGGGCAGCTGACATGACTGGAACGGTACAGTCCGGTGCCATCAAAACTGACCAGGTACTTACCCATGAAACGGCAGCCTTCCAGCATGCCCTGTTTCTGGGGTGTGACCGGAAGTGATGCCAGCCAATTTTAAGCGGCCTGTCGGGAGGAGAGGTTACTCCAGTAATCGTTCCATCCCCCATTCAGTCGGGTGACCCGCAAAGCCAGCATGGGATCAACAT
>Ga0116152_10002929_pt1 | contig 13807 bp, 6 predicted proteins | sample AD_UKC119_MetaG_FD_89894 | JGI IMG/M metagenome (GOLD analysis project Ga0116152, IMG submission 89894) | Active sludge microbial communities of municipal wastewater-treating anaerobic digesters from Hong Kong - AD_UKC119_MetaG | ecosystem: Engineered > Bioreactor > Anaerobic > Digestate...
ACTCCTTCGCTGTAACTGCTTACCCCTGTATCTGAGCCAAACCACAAAATGCCATCCCTGTCTATTGTCATGCATTTCACATTGTTCCCGGCCAAACCATCTTTTACCGTAAATGAATACATCGCTGCATGATCAAACATGCTTACTCCTTCTTCCGTAGCAAACCAAATATTGCCTTTTCGGTCTTCAATAATCGATTGTACCTTGTTGCTGATCAGTCCGTCATTTGTATTAAAAACCGTCCATTTTTCAAGTGTTTTGTATCCTTCGTGTTTGGCAACTCCCTGTTCGGTTCCAAACCACTGTGTACCATTACGGGCGATGCAGATGCAGTTAACTGTATCTGACGGAACTTTTATCGGTCCCCACTGAATGTATTCGGAAGCGCCCGAGATAGCGTCGACATCATCACGGTAAACCCGAGAAATTCCAGCGCCTTTGGAAGCAATGTACAATGAGTCGCCGTCATTCGAGGTTGCCATTGCAGTAATCGGAAATATCTCAAACAACTCTTTTGAATACCGGTCAGAATATGCATCTGCCAGCCATTTACCATCTTTATATGCTGCTATTCCGTTATCGGTACCAAACCAGTAAACCGAGTTATTCCCGATAGCAACAGCACTCACATTCTTACTGATAATTGCCGTATCGCGCGGGATATATGTTTTTACATCCTTGATCTCATCCATAGGTACCCGGGCAAGAACGGCTCCTTCTGCCGTAGAAAACCAAAGCTCCTTGTTTTCTCCTGTAAATGTGTAATCGATTTCTCTTAATCTCGTCTTGGGCAACTTATCAGGGTGGATTTTCCAGGTAGTCCCATCAAAACTGACCAAGCCATCATTCGTTAAAAACCACTTGATGTTATTTTCGTCAGCTACCACCGAATAATAATCTGTTGCCTTTACTTCATTGCTAAAACTTTTCTCAACCACAGTAGTTTTAAGCGTATTTTCTTTCTTTACACCGTTTGTAGTGGAGGAACTATCTTTTGCCCTCTCCAAAGAAGGAGACTGATCCTTTTTTGTAACTGTTCTCTCGGCAATATGATTGGTACCGTATATTTCAGAGCCTGTCTGCCCAACCAATGAATCGGGTATGGCAAGCAGTTCTATTCCTTTATTCTTTCCAAGGTTACGGGAATACTGCTTTGAAACCGGGTTATTCCAGTGTTCGTGCACCCCAAGGCTGCCAAGTGGTTTGCCCGAATTGTCAGGATCGTAAATAATACCATCGGGCCAGTTTGCCCGGTCAGCTGCCTGGTGAAGATAATCGTCCACACCATTTACATTCGGGATCGATTCATAATCATTATTTGCGTCACTGTGTTTAACAGAACCATTCCATTCTGTACGCAAAAAATCGTAACAAACCGATTCCAGTGCCACCTGATCTTGCGAAAAGAAAACAGAATTACACCAGTCGCCGCTAAAAGGTTTGGTGAAATATTTTACCGGAACTCTTGTTTCGTTTGATCCCCCCCCGTAAAGTCCATCTACGATATAAAGCAACGTATTTCCGCCAAGGTACCTGCTCCCCATAATATCAACATGTACGCGGTACTTTTTATATCCGTTGTTGGTCGGATGACCCAGCGAGATAGGGGAAATCAGCGAATAGTGAAGATGAAAAGCGGATTTTCGGGCATGTGAACCAAAATGATTTTTGGCAGTAAGCGATATTCCCGCCCTTCCGTGTGGTTTCAGGTTGGCAGCATTAATTAGGTAATCCGCATTTTCAATAATATCATATAGTTTATCGCTTTGCTTTTTATCAGAATAAAATATAAGGTCGTTTTCTGTCGGGTAAATAAGTGTACGTCCAAAACCATCAGATTCTCTATCGGCATAAATCACATCAGGAAATTCGGTGGCCCAAGCATCATAATTATGACCGAAAATATGGCTTATCGGGTCTCCAATGGAAATATCTTTCTGATTAACACCTACAACATAAACTAACTCACGCAAAATTTCCAACACAACGTTTGGGTTGGTCTCGCATGTACCTGAAAAACCATTTTGTGCGTCTTCACTGCTGGTCATTTTCTCCGGGATATAAAACCCAGTTGCAATCTCTTTCTCACGTAGCTTGGAATTGGCTGTTCCCTGGTTGATTTTTATAAATATCTTTTCGCCTGGGGTATAACCTTTGTTTCCTCTTCCTTTTGTTTTGTTAAAATAAATAAACAGTGCTTCCCACGAATCCCGTAAATTTGATTGCCCTGCCAACTTTTTAATTCCGTCGGCAACCATTTTATTAACCACTCCCTGACTGGTATTCTCGGGCTTGTAAAAATCATACACATTTTTACAGTTCTCGTTGGTTGCCGCAGGGTTCCATACCCATACAACACGACCGGGGTTAACACCTCTGCCTTCCCCTACCGGTTGGTTTGCGCCATCATCAGGCCCCGTTTTGGTTGTTTCTTCTGCAAATACATTTTGTGAATGATAACCGAATGAAAAAAACAACCCGGTTAATCCAATCACCATCAGCAAACCTGCCAGTAAATACTTCGAACGCAAAAGGTTCTGCCGTGCTTTCTTTAAAACCATAACAGAGCTTCCCAGCGAAAGCAGATAAAGAACAAAACTCGACATAAAAGGTGCCGCAACTTTCATACAAGGGTAAGCCGCGCGGGATGGCTTTGGAATTACCCGGATTAAAAACCATACCGTTGAGATAATCCCCATAAGGACGAATAACAACCGCGGAGGAATACAGTGATGCTGCATCCGGTCCCGGATGCTACTCAGTTTTCCTTTTAAATTATTTATGTCAAACCTATTTTTCACCTTAAACAGCTATTTCTCTTATACAAATCTTTATCCGCAAAGAACATTGCCTTCAACAGGTACATATTGCGTATTCTTTAAAGAGAATGCTGCACCAACAATCAGTACAATTGCTGGCAGACAGCATTCATCTTTTGTGATCTAACTAAAACACGATTAAAACTAAACTAACCACTATATATAAAGAACCTAACTCCATATTCTGTCGTGTGAACGCACCTGGTTCCACTCTTCGGTAGGAGCAAAAAAGCTCTTGTCATTTTGATTTAAGTGTTCTTTAACTACATCTTCATTTAATTCAATTCCCAACCCGGGTGAATCAGGCACATGGGCAAAGCCTTTTTCAATTATTGGCTTACTGTCAGTCATTTTTACTAAACTCTCCCACCAGGGCAGATCCACTGAATGATGTTCCAGCGCCAAAAAGTTTTGCGTAGCCGCAGCACAGTGGACGTTAGCCATAAAGGAAACAGGCGTGCCTGCCTGGTGCATCGCCATAGCTATGCCATGTTCCTCTGCATAATCCCCAATTTTCTTGGTTTCCAAAAGTCCGCCTGAAGACGCAAGGTCGGGATGAATAATATCAACAGAATGATTATCGATAAGTGCTTTAAAATTTTGTAACAGAAAAATATCTTCGCCTGTTGTTGTTGGTGTTTCCAAAGCATCCGTTATCGTTTTCCATTGGTCAGTATATTCCCATGATACAACATCTTCCATCCAGGCCAGGCGATACTTTTCAAGCGCTTTGCCCAGGCGGATACCATTATTTAAATCAAAATGGCCATAATGATCCGTTGAAATCGGAATATCCCAACCTATATGTTCACGTGTATGCTCTACAATTTTTGCCAATTCTTCGAGTCCTTTATCCGTAATCTGAATTTGGGTAAACGGGTGTTTTGTATTTCCATATCCCGTAAACTGGCTTAAGTCATATTGTCCACCGGTCCAAAATTTCTGATTTACTAAAGTGCCAGGAATATCTCTTAAAGAATTTATGGAAACATCCATTTTTAGCCAGGTATAACCTTGTTCTTCGATCCTGTAGGCAATACGTTCTGCCTGTTCGTCGTGTGACCTGCCTTGCGGAGTGTCGGCATATAACCGTACTTTGTCACGGTACCTCCCTCCCAGCAATTGCCAGGCAGGTACATTGTAAGCTTTTCCTACAATATCCCAAAGTGCCATTTCTACACCGCAGACCCCGCCGGCCTGACGGCCCTGACCACCAAACTGCTTAATGATTTTAAAAATCATTTCTACGTTACATGGATTAAGACCCAGAATGCGGCTTTTTAACATTAACGCATAACGCACATCAGCTCCGTCTCTCACTTCTCCCAAACCATAAATACCCTGATTTGTGTCAATGCGGATAATTGCTGTCCTTCCGAGTACCGACGTCACCGCATAACGCATATCGGTAATTTTTAAATCAGACGGTGAAGATGCCCTGGATACTCCGGATGTTGTTTGTGCAATTGTATCTTCAATTGACAAATGCATCAACCCGCCAATGGCCAAACCGCCCAAAGCTGTCTTTTTCAGAAAATTACGCCGGTTATCACCTGTGACAGGATTGTTAATTTCTGCCTGTATCTTCTCCCTCTCAATCTGCTCCATTTTTCGGTTCTGCTCAGTAATTTGTTGAATAATACTTTTCATATACTTAATTTTAGTTGTTATAATTATTTTAAAAGGTTATTTTTCTTTTTGCAATTTATCAGAATGGCTTCCCTAATTCTAATATCTTTCCTTACTCCGTTCCTATTAAACTCCCCAGGCAACGATTAAACTCTAAATCATATTAACATTTATCTCAATTTAGACAGATAGTTTTCTATTTCTCGACACATCACTTTTTCTGTTACAACTTATTAAAGATTTAACCTTCCCAAATCTTCTAAAAGGGAACATTAAAGTCCCTTTTAAAAGATTCGGTCTTGTAACTATTTCAGTTCAAAAAACTTAAAATATCCATTTGTATAAACTGGCAGATGGAATTTCGTTTAATTATCCCACCAGAGTTTAAGATCTAATTTGTCAGCACCTTGCATAGCAATCATTGCATCAAAATTTTCGCTGTTAACAGAACTCTCCGTATCAGGATAAGTAAGTCTGTAAATCCATTCAACTTCTCTTCCCGGATATGGGTTAGGTGCCATGTCAGGATAATCAGTACGCCTGAAATTCGCCCATGCTTCTTCTCCACACATGATTGATGAAATCCAGTATTGAGAATTGATTTGCTCCATTTCTGTTCCAGCATTAAGAGGATTAGCACTAACATACGCAGTGATATCACCTTCAGGAATTGCAGCATCGGCGTCAAAGAGAGCTACCTGTTTTAAGCTCTGTTCAATTCCGTCGGCAAAATACTGAGCAGCTGTACCAGAAGATATCCAACCCCTGAAACGAGCTTCAGCCAATAATAAATTAGTTTGACCTGCTGTTACAATAAAGGTCGGTGCATATTCACTTGCTATACAAGTTTTACTTGCCTGACTATATTCATAAAAACTAACCAAACCATCAGCAGTTGCTTGTCCTTCAATACTACCATTATCAAACCCCATTGGCATTCCAATCTGGTCCTCAGCATTGGTACTTGCTCTGGCTGCAGTTTGGTCATTACCTGAAAGTGCCCCGATATAACGAACCGAGAAAGCCTCAAGCCTTGGATCGTTTTTGTCTTTGAGCCAATCAACCAACGTTTTTGTGAGGTAATAATTCGCCGATTCATTTCCAACCAAAACAGATGCAGCCGGATTTTTATAATTATCATTGGCATTTATCATTGCATTGTCGTCATTTGAAGTAATGACACCTCCACTAAAGGCAGAACTTACGATAGAAGCAGCCCGTGTTGGATCTACATTGCACAAACGCATACCCATACGCAATAACAATGAATTACCAAATTTCTTCCATTGTGTAATATCTCCGCCGAATAATATATCTGCATTTTCAGTTTTACCGGAAGCACTGAGTGCATTTGTTGCTTCAGTAACATCTGTAATTATCTTATCGTAAATATATTCCTGTGATTGATATGTAGGGAAATAAACCTGACTGTAGTAGCCATTCCCTCCTTCATCATAAGGTATTGCGCCATAGGTATCAGTAAGCACCATAAATGCCCAGGACTGAATTATTCTGGCCATATTAACCAGATTCGCTCTGTCCGGGTTTTCACTTGCTATTGCAATAACATCTCTTGTATCTTTAATAACTTCAAAATAATTAGTCCAGTTTTCTCCAACAGATCCTTTATTGTCGGTATTATAATTTGCACCGGCCAATACACCCGAAAAAGGAGAAACTATCCACTGAACTGCAGCATGCTCATATATAAGCGTTGAATGCCTTGCATTAACTATGGCTCTATTTAAAACAAATGCTGGGTCGAGTGATGTTGCATCGTATTTATTCGTATTCAATTCATCAAAACCGTTATCGCATGAAGAAATGACAAATACGGACATAAGAGCCAATATAAAAAGTTTATATATCTTATTTTTCATTTTTCAGAAGTTTAAAATTTAACATTTAAATTGAAACCCAGATTTCGGGTGGTTGGAACACCAGCGGATTCCAGTCCTACGAAATTATCATTAGCAAAGCCAAAGCTATCAGGATCAATATTGTCCACCCATTTTTTCAATATCAGCACATTGTTTGCTGTTAAGCTGAGAGATAATCCTTTAATCATAGAAGATGAAGGCAATAACTTCGAGAAATTATATCCCAGGGTTACCTGACGAAGTTTCCAGTACCCTGAATTATAAACAATAGGTTCAATAAGAGATCTTGATCTTATCACTTCCCAATAGGTTTGAGGATCAGCAGCAACTGTGTTTATTTCTCCTGCTTCGTTAACACCAACGCCAACGCCTCCTGCCTCTCTGATTGGTACCGACATTTGATGAATTCCGTGACGAACCATATTGAAGTTTGTACCTGAATTAATTAAACCTCCCAACTTAAAGTCGATCAGGAATGAGAGTGAAAATTCTTTGTAATTAAAAGTATTGGTAAAACCTCCGATCCAATTAGGCAAAGCACTTCCCCAATATATTTCTTCATCAGTACGAATTGGAATACCGGCAGCGTTATGTACGATCTGACCATCAATCTTTTTAAAGCCATATCCTGTAACCTGGCCAATCTCCATACCTACAACCTGTTTCATTGAACCATTGAAAAAGCTATTCGCTACCAGAATGTTTTCTCCAGGAGTTTCAGTTTCAAGTTTCAATACTTTTGTTTTATTATAAGAACCCGTAAATGTGAAATCCCAGGAAAAATCGTTTGTTTCCACTGGTACTAAATTCAACATAAATTCGATACCCTTGCTCGAGCTTTTACCAGTGTTAATACGAGTATTGCTAAAACCTGATGCAGTGGAAATTTGAGCTGAAATAATTTGATCGATGGTCAATTTATTGTACGCTGATACTTCAAGACGAACCCTGTTCTGGAACATTCTCATCTCCAAACCTACTTCGGATTCTTTAATCCTCATAGGTCTCAGGTTAGGATTCGGTACTGAAGTGCCGCTTGAACCTCCGATAGGTTGCAAAGAGCCATCCGGATTGGGAAATAGATTTGAATTGACACCGTAATACAACACATTGGAATAAGGTGGTACATCGGTATCGCTACCCACTTCTGCATAAGCTGCTCTTAACTTTCCGAAATTTAACCAGGCTGGCAGTTCTGAAAAAGACTGTGTAAACACATAACTTGCAGAAATAGATGGGTACACAATACTCCTATTCTCAGCAGATAACGTTGAAAACCAGTCATTTCGAACTGTTCCATTAATATAAAGAAGATTATTATACGATACTTCTGCTGAAGCATATAGCGAATTAACCTTACGTTCTGAAAGAGAAAACGTTGGAGTCGTAGATCTTGCATTTTCCACCGTATAAAGATCCCTTACAATAAAGTCATTGGCCTGAACAACATTGCTTAAAGATTTTCTATACATCTGGTTTCCACCTGCTTGAACATCTACGCCAAACTTACCAAATGTTTTATTTGCAGCTATTAAGAAGTCTGCATTGGTTTCTCTAAATCTCAAAACACTCTGAGTATATCTTCCATTCACGAAACCTTCAGGGGCCGGACCAAGTGAAGCCTTTCCTGTAGGAAAGTTGTTAAGATCCTCGTCGCGCGACCAGTAATCCTGTCCAAAACGTCCTTGTATAAAAAGCCAATCAAAAAGGTCATATTTAACAGAGATATTTCCAAAAATACGATCCCTTTCAATGTTATGAAATTGCTTATCTAAACTAAAATAAGGGTTTGTCCTGTTTCTAAAACGTGACCAGACAATCTCATCGCCATTTTCATCGTAAGCATATTCTTTTAATAAATCCAAAGGTATGGTGTTGGCCAAATTATATAATGCTGTAGTCATTGTATTATCCTGGTCCCCGATTGAAGGAGGATTCGTATTTTTCTCATTGGAATAATTCATGGCTCCCTGGAAACTCAACTTATCCGTTAAGTTATACGTGTAACCCAGGTTTATTGAATTTTTCTTAAATGAGTTATTTGGTGTAATACCATCGCTTGACAAGTTGGAAAAAGAAAGGTGCATTCCTCCTTTTTCGCTATTGGTAGAAAGCGTAATGGTATTAGTTAAATCCTGTCCGTGCCGGTAAAACTCATCTATCCTACTTCCCTGAGCAACGTAAGGAACATTATCAAGATCGTATAATGAGTAGGTCATACCGGGTTCAATCTTTTCTCCAAAGGACCATTGGCCTGATGTTGGATACGGTGATGTTGGACGAATCCCATGCTCACCCTGTCCATACATTTGCTGAGGATCAGAATAATCCAAAGGTTTATTATTGGAGTAATTTAAATTATATGTTACACCAATTCCTTTAGAATCTCCTTTCTTCTTGGTTGTGATCATAATAACCCCATCCTTGGCACGGGATCCATACAAAGCAGATGCGGCAGCACCTTTAAGTACAGTCATGGTTTCAACATCATCGGGGTTGATACTTAATAAACCATCTCCACCATCAGTCGTCATACCTCCACCAGGTACTGACTCAGAACCATCTCCACCTCTTGCACCAAAGTTGGTGTTATCAATTGGTACACCGTTTACCACTATTAATGGAGTATTATTTCCTCCCATCGACGATTGTCCCCGAATACGAATCTTGGATGAACTTCCAGGCCCGGCTCCCATTGCAGAAATATCTACACCAGCCATTTTACCTGTTAGTGCATTCATAATATTGGGTGTACGGTTAACGGTAAGCTCATCTGATTCAACCTGAGATGTAGCATAACCTAAACTTTTGCTTGATCTTTCAATACCAAGTGCGGTTACAACAACTTCTTCCAAACCAACAATATCATCATCCATGGTTATATAGAATTCAGTATTGTCTCCAATTGGTATTTCCTGTGTTTTCATTCCCACAAATGATACCACTAAAAGTTCAGCTGAGGCAGGTACTTTTAGAGTAAACTTTCCATTAAAATCTGTGGTAATACCGATGTTTGTTCCTTTTACAACAACAGTTACACCCGGTAAAAATTCGCCGTCTCTGGATGTTACGGTTCCTCGAATTTCTTTTTCTTCCTGAAAATTACCTGAAAGACTATCTTTTGAAACAGGTTTTAATATTATCTGCCTATTCTTAATTTCATAGTCTACATTTGTTGCTTCACAAACACTCTTAAGCGCTTCTTCAATAGTTACATCTTCCAAATTAATGGAATATTTTTTTGAAGGATCAAAGAGTCCATCCTGGTATAGAAAAATATACTCAGTTTTATTCTCAATCGTTTCAATAATTTCCTGAATAGTTGCGCTTTTAAATTCAAGTGAGATATTACTTTGCGAAAAGCTTTTCCCGAATGAGAAAAACACCAGAAACATTAGAAAAAGAGCCAGTTTCATTTTCATAAGTTTTAACCTCATCTCTCCCTTTACGGGAAAATAAAGTTCTCGTTTTTTTTTCATAAGTTTGAATCGTTAAATTGTTACTACAAAAAATATTTAACACTGAGACCGGAGAGTGGTGGAATACTTTCCGGTCTTGCTTTATAGTTTTGTTACTTCATAATATTTATCTCCTTTCTTTTCAATTTTGACAGAAGCTGCAGTTGCAATACTTTGCAATACCACATCCAATTCTTCTTGTAAATCAAGCTTTCCTGAGATTTTACGGATACTCAACATTACATCATCAAAACGAATCTGAATGTTATAAAAGCGTTCCAGTTTTTTTGTAACTCTGTTTAAATCACTACTTTCAAATTTCAATATCCCCTCTTTCCATGAAACATAATTTTCGATATCTACTTCTTTTACTTCCATTTCCCTAAGTGTCCTGTTAAAGGTTACTTTTTGATTAGGCTGAATCACAATTGACTTATCAAAGAAACTGGATAAATTTTGTCTGATTCGAACTTTACCTTGGACAAGAACAGTCTCATACATATTATCGCCGCCATACGCAGAAACGTTAAATTTGGTACCAAGCACCTCAAGGTTAATGTCTGTTGTCTGCACAATAAAAGGATGATTACTATCTTCAAACACATCAAAGAAAGCCTCTCCTATAAGAAAAACTTCTCTTTTTTCATTAGAAAAAACATCGGGGTAAATTAATTTACTGCCAGCATTTAAAGTTACTTTTGTTCCGTCTGGCAGGATAAGGTTTGTCATTTTACCATAAGGAATAATAAGCTGATTAAGCTCATTCTTAGCGCTTTTGGCTTTGCGTTTTGATTTTAATACTTCTTCATCGTTTATAATCAATTGCCCATTTTTCTTATACTCAATCGTCGATTTTTCTTCCTGAATAATGTAATTCTCGCCACCAGAGCGGATCAATTGCGCATTGTTATTTGAAGCAGGCTCAGTATAACTTTCAGAATAGAACTGGCGATTCAAAGTATCTTTTTTGTTGTATAACAAAGCTACCCCTAATGAAAAAAATAAAACAGCCACTGCTGCATATCTGGCAAAAACAATTAAAGGTCTAATTCTTCTAATTCGCTCTTTTCTATCCTCGATATTCTTAAGAATATTTGTAAAAAGTATTATTTTTTGATCGCTATTTAGCTGACTATCTTTGGTCTGAAACCGATGAAGTATACTCCGCGCTAGTTGAATGTTTTCTTTTTCGTGTGGATTTTTTAACTCAAACAATTCCCACCATCTTTCTAATTCTGGTGTCGAATTAAATATCCATTGAATAAAATTTTTGTCTTCTAAATATTTGTTGATTTCATCCATTTAATAAGGCTCGTTTCCTTAAAAGGAATCAAACAGATTAAATATGGACAATTTTTCAAGAAAAATTTACAAAAAATTAATACTGGATTAGTTAATTATTGATAACCAAATACTTACTGCATTTCTGGTTTCATTAAAAGGTAAAACAGTACTAAGTCTTTTGAATTCATTGAATTTTTTACAGCTTTTAATGCACGATAAACATGTTTCCTTGCAGTCTCAACAGTAACGTTAAGTATTTGTGCTATTTCATTGTATTCCAATTCCTGGTTAAAACGTAAATAAATTGCTTCTTTTTGTTTCGAAGGAAGTTCCTGTATCAGTTTTGCAAGCTTTCTGGGAAGCTCCTCTTTCTCTTCAAAATCAATAATACTTACTTCTGCAGAATATTCAGGTTCAAAATCCGTAATATTTGATTCTTCAGCAAATCTGCGGTTTCTTTTTAAACGTTTAATAAGATTTCGTTTTAAAGCTAATAAAAGGTAAAACTTAACATTATCCAGATTGGCGTGATTCGAATTTCTTTTGATATACAAATCAACAAATACTTCTTGAATTGCATCCTTAACTGAATCTTCATCATTCATAATCTTGGTTCCATAATGATAAAGATCATCAATATAAAGATTATAGTAATAAGCAAAAGCATCCTTATTTCCGGACAAAAAAGCCTTCCATTCAAGTTCCAGAAGTTTGATATTATTTTTATTAGGTTTATCCAAAAGCTTAATGTCTTCTACAAATATATAAATCTAAATATATCGTACAATAAGTGGCGCAGCATATAATTTTAGAGGTTATTCTCCGTCGTTAATTCAAATTTGAACATTTGTTCTCAAACAGAATAAGAAATGCATATCATTCTAACTCATAAAGATAGCCCTGGCTCTGAAGATTTATTATGTCATATGGTTTTGGCTATTGCATTTTATTTTCTGCAATATTTGAACATACCTTCCATAGCATTTTGAAGGAAATGTGTTTAACAAAATATTTTATTTCTATTTTCTCTTTTTAAAATAAAAAAACAGAGCAACAGCTATTTTAGTATAGAATCAGCTGGTCAATAACACAAAAATCTGATTTCTTACAGAACGAATAACAGGAGAAGAATCCGAAGGTGCCAGCGAACACGTTTTATTGATCTTGGTAACTCCTCGCTTGATTTTGAAGTTCTGTTTTTTTAGTAAAATATTTTCCGTATCGAGAATGTAAAATCAGATATCAGAAAAACGATCAACCGAAAATTTAACGAAAACAATATTATTATTCCTTTCCCATAGATCTGTATCCACATTTATTCGGATGCAACCAAATAGAAGGTTAAAGTAGGAAACAAAAAAAGCATCTGTAATACTTCAGATGCTTTTTGTACCCCGGACGGGATTCGAACCCATGACCTACTGCTTAGAAGGCAGTTGCTCTATCCAACTGAGCTACCGAGGCGTACCTTATTTTGCGGTGCAAAAGTAAAAATCAAATCGCAAAAAACAAACATAAGGCAGCAAATTCGAAATTACTTCGCATTTCTACTTCAGGTTGAATTCTACAACAGCTTAATTCCGTTTGCTTTACAGGTTTCAATCATTTCGTCGGGCCAGATACTCGACTGAATCTCCCCAATGTGTGCTTTTCGCAAGAAATACATACACAGGCGAGATTGTCCAATTCCCCCTCCAATGGATAAAGGAAGTTCATCGTTTAACAATTTTTTATGCCACATCAGGTTTTTTCTTTCTTCTACACCCCTGATTTTTAGCTGCTCTGTCAATACTTTCTTATCTACACGAATTCCCATTGACGAAATTTCAAAAGCACGATTCAACACATTATTCCAAAGGATAATGTCCCCGTTCAGTCCTTTAAAACCTTTTTCTGTTGGCGTACTCCAGTCGTCGTAATCGGGAGCACGGCCATCGTGAATTCCTCCTCCCGGAAGTTCTCCACCGATTCCGATTACGAAAATGGCTCCATATTTTTTCGCTTCTTCCGTTTCCCGTTCAAGCGGAGTAAGGTCAGGATATTTTGCCTGTAATTCTTCGGTATGTACAAAAGTAATTTCATCAGGCAGTTCGGGTTGAATATCAAGGTAAGTTTCGCAAATGTGAAATTCAGTGCGAACCAGCGCGGCGTATATTTTTTTTACGATATATTTTAAATAATCCAGGTTTCGCTGATCTTCAGAAATAACTCGTTCCCAGTCCCACTGATCGACGTATAACGAATGAATATTTGTGAGTTCTTCATCCGGTCGAATCGCATTCATATCAGTATATAAACCAAAGCCTTCGTTGATATTCAGTTCAGCTAAAGCCAGTCTTTTCCATTTTGCCAGAGAATGTACAATCTCTGCAGTCACATCTCCAAGATCTTTTATAGGAAACGCCACGGGGCGTTCAATACCATTCAGGTCGTCGTTGATACCAGTACCTTTCTTAACAAAAAGCGGAGCTGTTACCCTGCGCAATCGCAACTCTGCGGCAAGGTTCAACTCAAATAAATCCTTAATTTGCTTAATCGCCTGTTCTGTCTGATTCACGTCTAAAACTGACGTGTAATTTTTTGGAATCGTAAGTTGCATATCAATTATCTGTTTTTATCTGTATCGGCAAATGTAAAACTCTTCTTTTATATTGAAAGTCGAAACCTACTTTTTCTAATAAAATAACAGCAATAAATACTAAATTACTTTTATCCCGGAGGTTTCTTAATTCCAATA
>Ga0116152_10002933_pt1 | contig 13799 bp, 12 predicted proteins | sample AD_UKC119_MetaG_FD_89894 | JGI IMG/M metagenome (GOLD analysis project Ga0116152, IMG submission 89894) | Active sludge microbial communities of municipal wastewater-treating anaerobic digesters from Hong Kong - AD_UKC119_MetaG | ecosystem: Engineered > Bioreactor > Anaerobic > Digestate...
GCCGTGTTCCAGCAACAAAGTGCGGACCCAGCCGGCCAAGTCATCGGCGTGCCCGTCTCCATGGTCCCGAGCGCGAAACGACATCAATGCGCCTTTCCCGATCTTCAGGACACGCGTCATGCGATCGGCATCTGCAAACCTGTCGAGATCGAGAAGCAGGTACGCAATGCGATAGCGAAGGAAATGACCGGGCGTCCCGAACCGCCTGTGACTCACCTGGCCAACGTAGAATGCGGCTGGATCGCTCATGCCGCGATCCGGCCATGGACCGGGCGTGACAAGCGTTCCCGCGCGATATCAAAAGCCCACGGCCGGCGCCACCCGCTTAGCAACTCCGCTACCGCCAGGCCGGATTGCAGTCCGTCCTCATGGAAGCCATAGCCCTGCCAGGCCCCGCAGAACCACACATTGCGCCGTCCCTGTATGGTCCAGACGTCGCTCTGCGCCCTCATCGCAGCGGCGTCGAACACGGGGTGGTGATACAGGAACTCGCCTTCGACGGCTTCCGGCGACGGCTCGTATTCCGGATTGAGGGTGACGAAATAGTTCGTCCTCGTATCGAGCCGTTGCAACGCGTTCATCCAGTAGGTCACTGAAAGCTGCAGGGCTTCCGAGCGGGCGGCACGATAGTTCCAGGCCGCCCAGGCCGCTCGTCGTCTTGGCATCAGGGATTTGTCCCGGTGAAGGACGACCCGGTTGGGCTGCGTCCGAAAGCAGGACAGAACTGAAGATTCGACACCGTCAGCGTCCTTCAGCAACCCCAGGGCATCGGGTGCGTGGCATCCGAATACGACCTGGTCGAATAGCTCTGCGGAACCGTCCTCGAACTGCAAGTGTACGCCGTTGTCAGTGCGCGTGACGGACCGGATTGCACAATTGCAGCGGATCCGGTGCGCGAACCCGCGTGTCAGCGGCGCAAGGTAGGTCCTGCTGCCACCTTCGACCGACCGCCAGGGGAACTGGGGACGAACGCTGACCATGCCGTGATTGACGAAGAAGCGCGCGAGGCTGGCGGCCGGAAAATCCAGGATCGTGGACACAGGGCACGACCAGATCGCAGCAGCCATCGGCAGGAGATGGAAATCCACAAAGGCCCTGCCATATCCCTCTTCATCAACATATTCGCCTATCGTCCGGCCGCGCGTGCATGCTGCCAGATCACGCGAAGCGCCATGAAACCGGAGAATGTCTTTCAGCATCAAGTAAAAGCGAGGGTTAGCCATGTTGCGCCGCCACGCAAACAGGCCACCAAAGCCGTGGCTGGCATACTCGATGCCCTCCCCGGGAACCGATACTGAGAAGTTCATCCGCGTCGGACTCGACGACACTCCCAGGTGGTCAAAAAGGGCCATCAGGTTGGGATAGTTGGGCTCATTGAAAACGATGAACCCGGTGTCGACCGGCACTTGGCCCTCAGGGGCATCGACTGCGACTGTCGCTGTGTGTCCGCCGATGCGCCCCGCGCTTTCGAATACCGTTATTTCGCAAGAATCCTGCAGCGCCCATGCCGCAGAAAGTCCTGAAATGCCCGCACCGATGATGGCGATCCGCGGACGTTGTTGAGAGTTCGAGGCGAGGCCGCCGCTGCGGGGCACTGCAGTGTGGTCAAATGGCATGGAAAAACTCCGCTCGTGCCACTCCTTTACGGCTGCGAAGACTGATCGGATTAAGTGATCCGGACAGCCTCCTGTTGCGTATTAGCGGCTGAGGAGGCGATGATGCAGCTATCGAACCCGGCGCCTACAGGAGCGATCTATGATGCCGACACGCCTGGTACGGCCAAGGTGACCCCGCTCCCGGGACGGGCAGACCTGGACCGCGACCTGATGGTGCGGGTCGCATCCGCTGACCGCGCCGCATTCAATTCGCTGGCACTTCACTATGCGCCCAGGCTGAAGGCGTGGCTGCTCCACCGCGGCGAAAGCGACGCTACATCGGAAGATATCGTTCAGGATGTTCTGGTGTCTGTGTGGCAGAAGGCGGACCGCTTTGACGCTCGCAAGGCGAGTTTTTCCACATGGGTGTACCGGCTGACCCGCAATCGCTGGATCGACTACAAGCGAAAGCATGACCGCATAAATCCGGTCGCACCGGACGAAATGGCGCGTCTCGTCGACGTGCCTGTAGAGTCGTCACATGCGGATCTTGAGGAGGCTGAATCGGCAATCGCGGTTCATGAAGCCCTGTCGACGCTCCCTCCGGAGCAGAAGCAGATGCTCTATCTCGCTTTCTTTGAAGGCCTGTCTCACAGCGAAATTTCGGCGCGCACCGGTATTGCGATCGGCACGGTGAAGAGCCGCATCCGCGCGCCCCTGAAGAAATTGAGAGGTGCGCTCGAAGCGCACCGAAAGGATGAACCATGACGGAGGCAGATAAGATGCCCATCACGGTTGATGAGGCCTGGCTTGCAATGCAGTCGGCCGGGACACTGTCGCCGTACAAGCAGCTACTGCTGGCTTGTCAGGCGGAGCTTCGCCCAGAGGTCAGGCAAGCGTTTGCGATCAGCGATCAGGTCGGCGGCGCGATACTCGAAAGTGCGAAAGGCACAGACCTGTCTGATACATTCATGCAGCGACTGTCCGAACGCATTGCACCGGCTTCCGCACAAACGACGACTGAAAGTCATCGGCCGGGCATGCAAAGCGCGAATGATCCTGAATGGGTGCCCGGCGCTCTGTCTGACTTCCTGCGCCGCTCCGGTCAGCGTCTTAAGTGGCGGAGCGTTGGTGCTGGCGTCCAGCAGTCACGTATTGCATCCAGCCCGTCCGGAGAACGCTTGTACCTGCTGAAGGCACGTCCTGGTTTCGCGGTGCCCAAACATTCGCATCGCGGACAGGAGTGGACCCTTGTCCTGACCGGTGGATACAAGTCCGGCGCGCAGCAGTTTGTTGCAGGAGACCTGCATCAGGAGGACGAAACCTGCCTACATGACCTGCGCATCGATGACGATGGCCCCTGCATCTCGCTTATCGCCGATGACGGCAAACTCACCTTCGCAAACCCGCTCCTCAAGCTGCTCCAGCCTCTTTTCGGTCTGTAAGGCCCAGAAATGTACTGCCTTCAGATTCACAGCTTTCGTCCTGGTCGGTTGGCTTAGATTTTTTCCAATTTGCAACGCGGGCGACGGCGCGCGATCGCTTCATATTTCTTCAGCCCGCCCAGTTGTTCGGATTGACTTCAATCGGCAGGAACTGGTCCTCGGCCTTCACGCAGTCCCGCAGCGCAGCAACATCCAACATGAAAATTCGGCCGTAACCCAGCTGGATCAGCGCTTGTTGCTCCAGGCGCTTGAGCGCTTTTCCAATCGCCACCCTCGACACGCCAAGCATGAATGCGAGGTCTTCCTGCCGACATTCGACGGTTGCAGTGTTGGACGTTCCTTCCACCGCAGTCAGCAGCAGGCGAGCGATCCGGGCGGAAAGAGAAAGCCGGCGTTGCGAATCCAGGAAGTCGAGCAATTCGTAGTTCCTAAGGAGCGTCAGGGTTAGCAGCGCGCGCATGATCGCCGGATCACTGTCCATCAGATCCATGAAGGCTGCCCTTTTGATGTGCGTGATGCTACAGGCTTCCTGCGCCCACAGACTGTGCGTCCTCGGCAAGCCAAGCAGCGCCGTGAACTCCCCGAAACACTCGCCCGGCCGAAGGATGGCGGATGCGAGGAAGGATCCGTCCGCACCCGTGTTGCCGGCGACAACCTGACCGGAATTGACGATCGACACGCCTTGCCATGTGTCGCCGCGATCCTGAATACTCCGCCCCGCCTGATATGTCTTTGTACTGCCCGCCTTGCGCAGATGCGCCATCGTTTCAGGCGGAAGCAAGTCCGCAAGCGTCGCGCTTTTCTCTCGCAGGATCTTCATGTTTGGCCAAAATGTAACTTGTTAGCATTCTTGCTCCCAATCCGGCGCTAGAGTCAAAGCCTGAGAAATGGCTAACCGCCGCCCGGAAGGACAATTGCATGAAGGTTTATGGCGTTTCGGTGTCCTATTTTACGGGCAAAATGGAGGCTTATCTTCGCTACAAAGGGATTGAGTATGACAAGAATCATCCCTTCGCCGATCAGAAGCGGATCCGGGAACATGTCGGTGCAATCCAGGTGCCCTTGATCGAACGGGATGACGGTCGGTGGATGTCAGATACAACGCCGATGATCCAGCAGCTTGAAACCGAGTATCCTGATCGACCCGTCATGCCGGCCGATCCGGTTGTGCGGTTCATCGCCCTGCTGATGGAGGACTATGCGGACGAATGGTTGTGGCGTTCCGCCATGCACTACCGGTGGAGCTACGATCACGGCCGGGAGCTGATTTCCCGCGTTCTGGCTGACGAGATACTCTCCCATCTCTGGTATCCGCGGATCGTCCGCCGGCACCTGATGAAATACCGCCAGCGCGTTGGATATGTCGTCAACGACGGCGTCAATGCCGAGACCTGGGATCATGTCGAAGCGGGCTATTTCAATGCGTTGCGCAACATGACGACCATGCTGGAGGACCGCCCCTTCCTGCTCGGCAACTCACCCTCCATCGCCGATTTCGGATTCATGGGACCGATGTTCCGGCATTTTAGCCAGGATCCGGACCCGACAGCCATCATGCGCGACAAAGCGCCGGATGTATTCGAATGGGTCGGCCGGGTCTGGAACGCCAGCAAGCGATATGGCGAAACGGCTTTGCTCGAACAGGTGCCGGACGATGCGGCGCCAATGCTGAAAGAGATTGCCGAGACCCATCTGGTGCAACTTCGCGAGAATGCCGCCGCGTACGGACGGGAGGAAATGCATTTCCAGATGACCGCGCAGGGCTGCCACTATGCGAAACTGCCAACGTCACAGTACCGGGTCTGGTGCCTCGAACGCCTGCGCGAGCACTTCGATGAACTGACGCCAGAGGCTCAGGGCGCCGTGAAACAACTCCTTCCCTATCCCGACGCTTCGGTGCTGTGGGATCGGACGGTCGCAGCAATTTCCGGATACGACACCGAGCGGCTCGCTCCCTTCAACAAGGCGATCAAGGTGTTCGCACCAAACCGCGCCGAAGGCCGCTTCGGAAAATGAAGCAGGTCATGAAAGGCACTCTACGGCTGCTCGGGTCTCTTGCCTGCTTTGTGTTCCTGCTGGCGCCGCTCCATGCGTCTGCGGAGCAGCCAAATATTGTCGTGATCCTGGTTGACGATGCCGGGTTCATGGATTTCGGAGGCTTTGGCGGGGAAGCCCGCACACCGAACATCGACCAGCTCGCGGATGCAGGCGTACGGTTCAGCAACTATCACACATCACCCTTGTGCGCGACGTCCCGTGCCATGCTGCTGACCGGCCTCGACAGCCACCGCACGGGTGTCGGCACAATCCCGGAGATCCTGCGCAAGGAGCAGAGGGAGTCGCCGGCCTATAGCCTGCACCTACTCCCGGGCGTGGAAACCGTAGCGGATCAATTCCGCGGCGCCGGATACGAAACCTTCATGACGGGCAAATGGCACCTTGGGCGGGGGGGCCGGTGACCTGCCGGATTCCCATGGCTTTGACCGCTCCTTCGCACTCGACGCATCGGGCGCGGACAATTGGGAGCAAAAGCCGTTCATTCCCTTCTATTCCGAAGCGCCATGGTTTGAGGATGGCAAACCGGCAAAGCTGCCGGACGATTTCTATTCGTCGCGCTTCCTCGTTGACCAGATGATCGACTATCTGAGCCAGCGCGACCCCGACCACCCTTTCTTCGCCTATGTGGCGTTCCAGGCCATTCACATTCCCATCCAGGCGCCAAGAGAGTTCACCGATCACTACAAAGGTGTCTATTCGGATGGATGGGAGGCCACATTGCGGCGCCGATTTGAGCGCGCAAAGGCACTTGGCCTAATTCCCCCGGATGCTGCCCCGCCCGCCATGCATCCGAGCCTTCGGAAGTGGGACTCCCTGACCCCGAAAGAGCAGGCCTATTTTGAAAGGCGCATGATGGTGAATGCCGGCATGCTGGAAGCCATGGACTACCATGTCGGCCGCCTGATCGAATATCTCAAATCATCGGGCGACTTCGACAACACGATCTTTGTTGTCACGTCGGACAACGGCCCGGAATTTGGCGATCCGACAACCGATCCCGTGTTCCGCATCTGGATGGCGACACATGGCTACAACGACCACCTGGAAACCATGGGCGAGAAAGGCAGCATGGCTGCAATCGGCCCGGAATGGGCGAGCGCGGCCGCCACACCGGGGCGTCTGTTCAAGATGTATGCAAGCGAAGGCGGCACGCGTGTTCCGCTCATCATCAGCGGGCCCGGTATCGCGCCTCAGCGCTTCAACTCTGCGCTGAGTTTCGTCACCGATATTGCGCCGACTCTGACCGAGCTGGCAGAACTGGAAGAGGCAGACGTGGATGGGCGGAGCCTCGCGCCGGCGCTGATGAATCGCTCAAACGAGATTCATGGCGACCACGAACCTATCGCCCTGGAAGTCGGGGGGAACTCGGCGGTGTTCAAGGGCGGCTACAAACTAACCCGCAACACGCTGCCACATGGCGACGCAGAATGGCACCTGCACGACCTGGCGATAGATCCGGGCGAGACCCGCGACCTTTCGGGTGAGAACACCGCGCTGAAAGAGGAACTCCTCGCAGACTATGCCCAATACGCAAAGAAGATGGGCGTCATCGCATTGCCCGCCGACTTTGATGTCCAGGAGCAGATCAGCATCAATGCACGCAGGATGATGTTGAAGCGAGCGCGCCCGCTTCTTTTCGCGGCTGGACTGATCCTGTTCGCGATCATCGTCCTGCTGGTCAGGTGGCTCCGCCGACGGAAGATAAACTGAACAGGCAGGCCCGCAGTGGGATCACATACTCAGGGAGGTAACATATGACTCAGACTGCACTGATAACCGGAGCATCGAGTGGGATCGGGGCCGAGCTTGCCCGCATCCACGCCGAACATGGCGGCGGCCTTGTTCTGGTTGCCCGCCGGAAGGACCGGCTGGAGCAACTGAAGAACGAGCTTCAGGCGAACCACGAAGTTCCTGTCGAGATTATCGCGGAGGACCTGAACGATGAAGGCGCGCCTCAGCGCATCTTCAATCAGCTTCGAGCCAGCGGCACCCGGATCGACATCCTGATCAACAATGCGGGCTTCGGGGGGCGCGGCAGGTTCCATGAACGCGACTGGGCCGACGACCGTTCGATGATCCAGGTCAACATCGTCGCCCTGTCCGCGCTGACGCGCCTGTTCCTGCCGGACATGGTGGCACTCAAGTCCGGAAAGATCCTCAACGTCTCGTCCACCGCGGCCCTGATGCCCGGCCCGCTGCAGGCTGTTTATTATGCTACCAAGGCCTATGTGACCTACTTCAGCAATGCGCTCGCCGAAGAGCTGCGCGGCACCGGCGTCACCGTGACCGCCCTGATGCCGGGTGCGACCGACACTGGATTTGCGGCAACCTCCGGCATGGATGCCACGTCCCTGTTCGACAAGGCGGTGCCGCCCCGGAAGGTCGCCGAAGCGGGCTATGCGGGCATGCTGAACGGCACGCTGGACGTGATAACGGGCCTGTCGCCCGGCCAGCGCTTTGCGACACGCATCATGCCGTTCCTGCCCAAGAAGGTCCTTCTGAAGCAGATCCGCCAGATGCAGGAAGTCGGCCAATAGCGCCGATGTGCGCGAATGTTCCGTGGAAGGAAAAGAAATGGCAGACCGTTTGGAACTCATGGGCGTACCGGGATCGCCCTACACACGCACGATGCTGGCGCTTCTGCGCTACCGGCAAATCCCCTACAGCGTGATTTGGGCCGGATACCGCGTACCGCCGGAAGGCTATCCCCGACCAAAGGTCAAGCTGCTCCCCACCGTCTTCTTTCCGGAAGCGGACGGAAGTCTCACACCGGCCGTCGATTCGACACCGATCATCCGGCGCCTCGAGAACGACTATGCCGGACGCGCCGCCCTGCCGGATGACCCGGAACTTCGTTTCTACTGCGACCTGATCGAGGACTATGCCGACGAATGGCTGACCAAGCCGATGTTCCATTATCGCTGGTATCATGCTCCAGACCGCGCCAATGCAGGCCCGATGATCGCATACTGGAGCGTGAACATGTCTCCCCATGCGGAAGCAGATGCGTTTGCAGACCAGATCACGAAGGCGCAGTTCGAGCGGCTCTACGTCGTCGGGTCGAACGACGTGACCGCCCAAACGATCGAGGACAGCTATGTCCGGTTCCTCGACATACTCGATGAGCTCCTGCAGCTCCGCGGCTATGTGCTTGGCGCACGACCCAGCGCCGCCGACTTTGCGATCTACGGCCAGCTGACACAGCTCGGCGTCGTCGAGCCAACTTCGGCAGCGATCATGTCACGCGACTATCCGCGCATACGTGCCTGGGTGGACCTGGTCGAAGACCTGTCGGGCCTGAAACCCGATAAAGCCGACTGGTTCTCCCCCGAAGAGGCGCGCGCCGCCCTTGCTCCACTGCTCTGTGAAATCGGACGCGTCTACGTTCCCTTCCTGCTGGCAAATGCCGCCGCTGCGGCGCGTGGCGACAAAGATGTCTCGACCGAAATCGACGGGCGCGCGTGGACGCAACCGACTTTTCCGTATCAGGTCAAGTGCCTGGCGTCCCTACGCAATAACGTGACAAGCCTGCCCGAAGGGACGAGGAGAGAAGTTGAGAAAGTACTCGCCAAAGCAGGTTGCTCTGGACTGTGCCCATGAACTGTTTTCGCAGGCGCCGGCACGGCGCGGCGGCGACCCTGTTCGCGCTGATCGCGTTCTGTGCGCCGGCCGCATCACGACCTGCCGACACCGGGAGTGAACGCCTGTCCTGGGTTTCCGTACCTGGCGGTTGTTTCGAAATGGGTGACGGAAATTCGTATCCGGAGGAAGGGTCTGCGCATGAGATATGCATCGCTCAGTTCGAATTGAGCCGTACGGAAGTCACCAACCGGCAATTTGAACAGTTCGTAGAGGCAACTGGCTACGTCACCCGCGCTGAACGGGGCTGGCGCGCCGACGAACCCGGGAGCCCGGGTATCGCCATTCCGCCGGCGTCGGCGGTGTTCAGACCTCCGTCCGGCGGGCCGATTGCCGAACTCAGCTGGTGGCAACTTGTCGACGGCGCCGACTGGCGCCATCCAACGGGGCCTCAAAGCTCCGCGGAGCCCGACTGGCCCGTTGTCCACGTGACACGGGACGATGCCGAGGCCTATGCCGAGTGGGCTGGCGGCCGGCTTCCCACCGAAGAAGAATGGGAATTTGCGGCGCGCGGCGCCGGGGGCAACATCACGATGTCTCTGAAGGAAGCTGAACGTGCGGAACTTTCTGCGAAAGCGAACACCTGGCAAGGCCTGTTCCCGGTGATTGATACAGGCAAGGATGGTTATGAGGGCATCGCCCCGGTTGCACAGTATCCTGCAAACCGCCTCGGATTGTATGACATGATCGGGAATGTCTGGGAATGGACCAGCACCCCCTATGCGCCTTCGCATTCCCGGCATGATCGTGAGCGCGCGGGCGCCCAAGGCCTGGATCCCAGACAGCCCGGCGTTCCTGTTGGCGTCATCAAGGGGGGATCCTACCTGTGCGCCCCGAACTATTGCCGGCGCTTTCGAGCCGCGTCACGCCAGGCACAGGATCTTGCCTTTGGAACGTCGCATGTTGGCTTCCGCGTCGCACGCTGACTGACAGCAAGAAGGCGAGGCCCGCACTCCGCGCAAAATTCGGTTCTCGAGTTGCGGCGGCGAACTGATCGGCTTGCCGTCTCAGGCCCGACTCCTTGGGAATTCCGTCCGCGCAGAGCCTCTCAGCCCACCGCCTTTTGCATGATCCGCTCAATCAGCGGCAAATGCTCCCGGCCGACAAACATCTGGTCGGCAAGCCGATAGGTCGGCGTGATGAAGATCCCGTCCTCTTCCAACTGTGTTTGGCGCGCATCAAACGACGCCACGGCCGTTTCAAGTTCGATCCGTCGAACCGGATTCCCGGTCTTCTCCAGTAGCGACAGGACCGTTGGCGCATCATTCAGATCGGCCCCCTCCACCCAATACGCCCGGAAAGCGTGCCAGACGAAAGAGAGAGGATCGGCCAGCCGACAATCCAGAGCACTGAGGGCCACGTCGCTCTCGCCGGGATCGTCACGGAACACCATCTCCACACCGCGCAAGCCAGCATATTTCAGATGGGTCGCGCGTCGCTGGCCCGCGCGCACACGCCGGTGTGTCTCGCCCCGGGTTTCGTCAGTCCGCTCGGCCGGAAGCCGGTCCTGTCGGCTACGGAAGGCATGCCAGTCGACCCGGGTCCCCAAATGCGACGCGAGGGCGACCGTTGGATCGAACGCCAGATATGAGGCCGGGCATTTGAAATCGATGAAGAGGCTCAGCATTCGAATACCTCGTACGCAATATCCGGCGCGGGCCCGTTGCGGCCGGTCAGATGCCAACGCACATAAGGCAGGTGCTCCCGTCCGAAGAGTATCTCCCCATCGAAAACATATGTCGGAACACCGTAGATCCCGGCGGGGTGCAGCTGGGCCTGCAGGTCGTCATGGGCCTGCCGGCCTTCGGTCTCGCAATACTCAGCGAAGCCCTTAACAGGCGCTCCGGCGGCTTGCAGACAGGATTCCACGACACTCATGTCTTCCACGTCCAGTTCGCGCCGCCAGAAGGCGGGATAGACGTGATTCAGGAATGCCGGCAGCCGGTCCCGCGCTGTCGCGTTGACCCAAAGGATCGCCGTATTGATCCGCCGCGTGTCCCAGATCTTTTCGGTGCCTTTCAGAATATGCCCCTGCATCTCGGCATAGCGGCGGGCGTCACGATAGGCGTAGCGCACGGCATTCCACTGCGCGGGACTGCGCTGGGCTTCGACCACCTTGCCGGCCTTCTTGCGGGCCGATCCGAGATAGCTCGGAATATCCAATGTCAATGGACGCCAGTCGAAAGCCAGACCCAACTCGGATTCAAGCCTGAGCGTGGGAGCGACCGCCACGAACGCGTAGGGGCTCTTGATGTCGATATAGACGATGAGCGGACTGTCTGACTCGAGCGCTTGCATAGAGTCAGTATCGCAACTGACGGCGCGTAGAGATAGTGGGGCTGTTGCGCTTGCCAATTTGAGCTGCAGTACGGCGATTTTGCCAATGGCAGAAATCAGGCGCCATGACGACGGCCACAAGGCACACTAGTCTTGCAGTCTCAGTTCGCTTGCCACTGTCCTCAACAAGAAGCCGATACCTCAGCCTGCTATCGCCCAGACAGCCGTGATCGCAGAGCGCGACAAAACTTTGATGGAGCCTGGAGTGTCAGAAACATCGACCTTCAGATCCACACTTCCATCGCCCGAATTGAACGCGATCAGCACGATTTCTCCGTTCGGATTCTGGAAGGCTACTACTTTCACCGTGGCGGAGGATGAGATCGCCTCAATCCGGTATGCGCCGGGATCAACAAAGCGACTATAGTGCGCCAGCGCGTAGTATTCCTGATTTCTCGTTACCTTCCCTGTCTCTCTGCTGACTGTAACAACACCGCGGCAATTCCCGCACCCGCCAAGGTGTGGCCCGTAATCCTCATCAAGGGCAATGTTCCAGAGCAGCACGCCACGCGCCCAGTTTTGCGTCGCACCAATGATGAGGTTCTCAATCGTCCACGACCACGCATCCGGCCATTCCGATGACCACTCGCCACCGGAGCATTCCGTAAAGAAAACATCCTTATCCGGATGGCGTCGGCGGACCATATCCTGAGCGGCGACGTCACCAGCATAGCAGTGCCACGCAACCCCACTAACGAAGGCCGCTGCTTCAGCATCGGACAATACGTCGAGCGGCTGCTGAGGCTGATCCCAGTTGTGATCCCATTCCAGAATCTGGACATCGAGCCCTGAAGCGGCAAAAGCCGGCCCCACAAAATCGGATATGAGCTCTGCGCGTTCGCGCGCCGGCAGGCGCATGCCCGGATAATCCGCGGGCTCAAAATCGGGTTCGTTCTGAAGGCTGATATAGTCGACAGGAATTCCATTCTCTCCAAACTCCCGTACCGTCTTTACCAGGTAGTCTGCAAAGGGTTGGTAGGCGCTTCGCAGCAATCGGCCCGTAATGAGCGACTTGCTGGTCTTCATCCATGCCGGCGGACTCCAAGGCGATGCCATTACCACGAGGGAAGGATTTGCTTGTCGCGCTGCCTGCAATGTAGGGATCACAGTCTCTTTGAGAGGGTCGATCGAGAAGTGGGACAGATTCGGATCCGGCTCATTTCCCGGAGAGTCATCAAGGCTATAATGGCGGGTAGAGAAGTCTGATGCCCCGATCACCACACGTGTGAACGACAGGCCGAGACCTGCATCCGGATCAAACAGCTCCCGGATCAGGTCAGATCTTTCAGTTGCCGGAAGCGTATGCTGCAACAAGTCTGCAGATGCATCCGTGATCGCCGCACCCATGCCGATCATCTTCTGGTACCGCACCCCGGTATCGATCGACACATGGACCTGATAGTCGCCCGTTGCCGGAATTTCGTCAGGAGATACGAAGTCGAGCCGATGCTTGCCGTCTGGTGTGGTCATCCAGAGCCCCACTAGCCTTTTGGATGAACTGGGCTGCGCCGGGGACGCCGATTGCGTTGTTGTTCCCTGGCACCCGGAAAGGATGACAAGCGCTACGCTAGCAAAAAGCAGTCGGCCCGCGACGGCTCCGAACATGGAATGACTCAAGCGTCCGCTCCTAGTTTCTACCCCGATGTTCTCAGATGCTCCCGTCAGACGAACACGCAACCTTCATTGAAACGCGGGACAATTCTTCGCCACGAATTCGTCATGCGAAGGCATCACGTCAACGCACTTTCCGATTACCGATTCGATGTTCGAAAGAAACGTGCCGATCTGCTCCTCTGACTGAATATCTACCATCGGGTCGTAGGCCGCAGGAATAAGCCCCTGGCCGATGAAGACCTGTATCCAGCTTTCTTCAGAGAAAAGCTCGTCGTCTTCACGGAAGATGCGGCCGTTTGCAGAAAACAGGTCCATCTTGCGCTGCAGCGTGGCAGGGACATCCATATGCTTGCAATAGCTCCAGAATGGCGTGTCTTCACGCTCCGTCAGTTTGTAGTGAAGAATAATGAAGTCGCGAATTCGCTCATATTCAAAGTCGGTCTGGCGATTGAATTCATTGATGGTCGCCGGGTCGAACGACATGTCCGGCAGGAATCGCAGCAAGCGAATGATGGCAGACTGGATGAGATGAAGGCTTGTCGACTCCAGTGGCTCAAGGAAGCCGCTCGACAGGCCTATTGCGACGCAGTTGCGATTCCACACCTTCTTTCGCTTGCCTGCCTTGAATCGGATATGGAGAGGACTGCTCGTCGGCTCGCCGTCGAGCGAGCTGAGCAGAATCTTCTCGGCGTCCTCGGTATCCATGTGCTGGCTGCTGTAAACGTGACCATTGCCCGTGCGGTGCTGGAGAGGAATGCGCCATTGCCAGCCAGCCGCGCGCGCAGTGGATTTTGTGTACGGAGTGAAATTCTTCGATCGTTCGCATCCGACCGCAATCGCCCGGTCGCAGGGCAGCCAGTGACTCCAGTCGTCAAAGCCGGTGCCGAGCCCCTGTTCGATGATCAAGCCGCGGAATCCGGAGCAGTCGATGAACAGGTCCGCCTCGAAAATCTGACCGTTTGCCAATGTAACTGATCTTACGAACCCGTCCTCTGGCCGGAGGGTGACCTTGACGACCTTTCCCTCAAATCGTTTCACGCCACGTTCTTCCGCAAACTGGCGCAGGTAGCGAGCGTAAAGTCCCGCGTCGAAGTGAAAGGCATGCGCGATA
>Ga0116152_10002935_pt1 | contig 13797 bp, 16 predicted proteins | sample AD_UKC119_MetaG_FD_89894 | JGI IMG/M metagenome (GOLD analysis project Ga0116152, IMG submission 89894) | Active sludge microbial communities of municipal wastewater-treating anaerobic digesters from Hong Kong - AD_UKC119_MetaG | ecosystem: Engineered > Bioreactor > Anaerobic > Digestate...
AACAACTGCGCAACCGGTACAGCGAAAGCCAACAGGAGAGCCAGCGGCTGCAGAGAACCATCGCCGAGCAGCGCCAAAGCCTCGACGAGGCGCGCCAGGAGAACCTCGAGTACGAACGGCGTTATCTGGTGCTGGCCGACGACTTCGACAGCCTGAAGGTCAAGTACGATAAACTGGTGCGGCCGGCCCGCAGCTCATCCGGACGGCATCTGATCGAGGTCCGTTACTGGAAAGAGGATGGCGCATATCAGATCTCCTGGCGCGAGGGTGGCGAAGGCACCTATCAACCCATATCGCGCGGCCAGCTCGACAAGGTCCTCACCCGGCTGGCACAGGCGAACGAGAACGGCCTGTACGTCAAAGTCATATTCCCGGAAAACAGCGGCCTTTCGTACAACGAAGCCTGGGAGTTCACCAGCCACCTGCACAGCAACTACGACTATTACTTCAAGGCCGAAGCGGCAGAGAAGCAACAGCTGGAGCAGCAAGGGCCGCAGGAAAAGGCCCAACCCTGACCCGCGTGCAGCCGATCCCGATCAACCTGATCACCGGTTTCCTCGGCGTAGGCAAGACCACGGCGGTCCGCCACCTGCTGGCGAATCACCCGGAAGGTGAGAAATGGGCCGTGCTGGTCAACGAGTTCGGCGAGGTCGGCGTCGACGGGGCACTACTCGCGCAGCAGGACGTAATCGTGCAGGAGGTGGCTGGCGGCTGCCTGTGCTGTGTCGCCGCACCGGCGTTCACCACCGGGCTGAATCGCCTGATCCGCCGGCACAGGCCTGACCGCGTCCTGATCGAGCCGAGCGGCCTGGGCCACCCCGCGCAGGTGTTGCAGACCCTCGGTGGCCCCCTCTACGCGGACGTGCTCGATGTCCGTGCCACCGTCTGCCTGATGGATGCCCGCCATCTATCGTCACCCCCTCACGTCGAGCACCCGACTTTTCAGGACCAGATCCACCTCGCCGATGTGCTGATCGCCAACAAGGCCGATCTGTATACCGACCATGACATCGATGCGTTCGAGCAGTTCGCCGCAGGGCTGTCGCCGGCGAAGTGCAGGGTCGCCGTGGTCGAGCGCGGCACAATCGATCCCGACTGGCTGGATATCGGTCGCAGCAGCGAACGACAGGCGGCCTTTCCCGAGGCCCACGCATTCCTCGTCGAGAGCGGTGCGACAGCCGAGGCGGATGCGACGGCAGGTACGCGGGACTGGTTGATGATCGAGGGCCGGGGTGACGGCTACCACCGCGTGGGGTGGATGATCCACCAGCACGCAGCCTGTGCCATGGCAGACCTGCAGCGCCTGCTGGCCGGGCTGGACGTGGAGCGGAAGAAAGGGATCTTCTTCACCGAACGCGGCTGGCTGGCACTCAACCAGGACGACTGGTCACTGGTCGATCCACCCAACGACGGCCTTTCGCGCCTCGAATTGATCGACCGCCGGCCGCTGCCTGCCGTCGCGATCGATCGGCAGCTGCGGATGCTGCTGGCGCCCTAGTCTTCCACCCGACAGACCGCCGAAAAAACGCGAAAAAAAAAACCGCCGCGAAAGGCCGCGGCGGTTTTTTGCGCACCGACCTCAGGTCAGGACGAGGAAGAAGACTTGATCTTTTCCTTGATGCGCGCGGCCTTGCCGGCCAGGCCACGCAGGTAGTACAGCTTGGCCCGACGCACATCGCCACGACGTTTCACCTGGACATCGACCACGTTCGGGCTGTAGGACTGGAACACGCGCTCCACACCCTCGCCATGCGAGATCTTGCGCACGGTGAACGAGGAGTTCAGGCCGCGGTTGCGTTTGGCGATACACACACCCTCGAACGCCTGCAGACGCTCACGCTCACCTTCTTTTACCTTCACCTGGACAACCAGGGTGTCGCCGGGACCGAAGTCCGGCAGGGTCTTGCCCATCTGTTCTGCTTCGAGTTCCTGGATGATCTTGCTCATCGCCGCTGCTCCTATACCTCAAGTGCCCGCATGGGCACGGATAAATTCGTCAAGTAAAACCTGTTCTTCACTGCTCAGCCGGCGGTTCTCCAGGAGGTCCGGTCGGCGAAGCCATGTCCGCCCAAGGGCCTGCTGCAGGCGCCAACGGCGTATCAACTCGTGGTTGCCGGATGTCAACACCTCCGGCACCGTGCGACCGTCGATCTCTTCGGGTCGCGTGTAATGCGGACAGTCCAGGAGACCATCCCCATACGAATCCTGTTCGGCGGAATCCACATGCCCAAGCACGCCAGGCAAAAGGCGGATCACCGCATCCATCATTACCATCGCTGGCAATTCACCACCCGACAGCACGTAGTCCCCGACCGACCACTCCTGGTCGACATGGGCATCGATCAGACGCTCATCGATCCCTTCGTATCGGCCGGCCAACAGCACGAAGCCGGATTCCAAGGCCATCGCGCGGACCGACGACTGATCCAGACGCCGCCCCTGCGGACTCAGGCAGAGCACCCGGCTTTCCGGTGCCGCTGCCTTGGCGTCTTCAATCGCGCGCCGCAGCGGTTCGACCATCATCACCATGCCCGGACCACCACCATAGGGCCTGTCGTCGACCGTGCGATGCACGTCTTCGGCATAGTCCCGCGGGTTCCACAGCGCCAGGGTCGCCTGGCCACGCTCGATCGCACGTCCGGTCACCCCGTAACGCATCGCCTCGAACATCTCCGGGAACAGGCTGATCACGTCGAAACGCATGCCCGCCCCCTAAAAATCCGGATCCCAGTCCACCACCATCACGCCGGCATCGAGATCCACGTCGCGCACCACCTGTTGCCAGATGTAGGGCACCAGGCGCTCCCTGTCCCCAAGCACCACCATCACGTCGTTCGAACCGGTCTCGAACAGCTGGTCAATCCTTCCGAGCTCGACACCGTCGAGCGTCCTGACCGCAAGACCGACCAGATCGGCCCAGTAGAACTCGCCAGGCCGCGTGATTCGTGGCAACTCAGTGCGTGGGATCGTGATCACCGCGCCAGCGAGACCCTCTGCCGCATCGCGGTCGTTGCAACCTGCCAGCTTGGCAACCACCGCCTTACCCTGCAGCCGCCCGGTATTCACCTTCCAGACCTCGCGCCGGCCGTCGCGCAACAGGTGCCAGGGTGAATAGCTCACGATGTTCTCACGCGGACTGGTATCCGAATGCACCCGGACCCAGCCCTGGATACCATGCGCCCCGGAAATGCGACCGAGGGTGACGAAACGCTGCTCGTCACCCTCGGCAGGTATCCCAGTGTCCGTGCCGGCGTCCTCGCTCACGGGAACTTGCCCTCGCGCGCCGGCAGGGACCGACTCTCCGACAGATCAGCCCTGGGCGGTCTGGCGGTAGCTGTCGACCAGCTTGCGCGCACGATCGCTCAGCTGCGCACCGACCGATACCCAATGGTCGACGCGACCCAGGTCGATACGCATATCTTCTTCACCCTCGACTGCAACCGGGTTATAGAAACCCAGGCGCTCGATATAACGGCCGCCGCGCGCACGACGCGAATCAGCGGCGACAAGGTGATAGAAGGGACGCTTTTTCGCACCCGATCTTGCAAGACGAATCGATACCATTTTCTGTTAGCCTTAAATCAACGTCTGGTTGGCCCGGGACCAAGCCGCCCCGAGAGAAACGGCGTATTCTACGCAAAATTCGTACTTTGTGAAGTGGCAATTTGCCGCAGAATCAGGGTTTTGCCCGAGAAGGGCCGGCGGTACCGTATCGGCCAGTGGCTCGCCTCCTGCAACGCGCACCCCGCCCCGCAGGGCCCGGGGCCTCCCGGCGAGCTCCTGCTAATCTCCCGCCCTGTCGTAAATCAAATGCACCTCTATCCGCCGGTTGCGGCGATGTGCCGCCGAACTGTCACCGCGATCACGCAGCTGGGTGTCGGCAAGACCGACCGTGGACAGGCGGTCTTCTGGCAGCCCGTGCGACACCAGAAATCGCAGCATGCTGACCGAGCGCGCCGCCGAGAGGTCCCAATTGGTCTCGAAGCGCTTGTTCGAACGCAAGGGGCGACTGTCACTGTGCCCCTCGATCCGGAGCCGCCAGGGAAACGCCACCGGCAACTGCTGCACCAGGCCGTTCAGCACGTCCGCCACCGGCATCAGGCGCTCCTGGCCTTCGGCACCGAGCTCCCCCTTGCCAAAGATGAACACCGGGTCGCTGGCAATGATCAGTCGGTCGGGCAGCACCTCGTACAACGCCGACACCGGCAACTGCCGCCGCAGCTCGCGGAAGAACTCACGACGCTGACGCCGCTGTGCCTCGGGCTCGTAAGCGCGCTGGGCGCGCAACTCCGCCTCCAGGCGATCGATATGCCGCGCCTGCTCGGCATTGCGCTGCTCTGCACGTGACAGGGCCTCGTTCAGCTCTTGCAAGCCCTGCTGCATCGCCTCGGTATGCCGGCGCATCGCCTCGATCTGCGCATTACCCTGCTCGATCAGAGCCTCACACGGATCCGCTGCATGCGCGCCGATTGCCGCCGTGGCACAGCACACCGCCAGGATCAGGCGACGCATGAGACATCCGGACCTCAAAATGGCAGACCACCGCCGGGAGGCATACCGCCACCGGGGAACCCACCCGGCATTTTGCCTTTCATGCCGCGCATCATCTTGGCCAAGCCGCCACCCTTCATCTTCTTCATCATTTTCTGCATCTGGGTGAACTGCTTGAGCAGCTTGTTCACATCCTGGACCTGGGTCCCGGAGCCGGCGGCGATGCGCTTCTTGCGCGACCCTTTGATGACCGCCGGGAACGCGCGCTCCTGCGGGGTCATCGAGTTGACGATCGCGATCAAGCGCTTGACCTCCTTGTCGCCAACCTGGGCCTTCACGGCATCCGGTACCTGCCCCATCCCTGGCAGCTTGTCGAGCAGACCGGCCATGCCGCCCATGTTGGCCATCTGCTCCATCTGCTCCTTGAAGTCCCCCAGGTCGAAAGTCTCGCCCTTGTGGATCTTGGTCGCCAGCCTGGCCGCCTTTTCCTGGTCGACCTTCGAGGTGACCTCCTCCACCAGCGACAGCACATCGCCCATGCCGAGGATGCGCGATGCCACGCGATCGGGGTGAAACGGCTCGAGCGCGGTGGTCTTCTCGCCGACGCCGAGGAACTTGATCGGCCGCCCGGTGATCTGGCGGATTGACAATGCCGCCCCACCACGCGCATCGCCGTCGGTCTTGGTCAGGATGACACCGCTCAACGGCAGCGCCTCATTGAACGCCCTGGCCGTGTTGGCGGCGTCCTGGCCGGTCATGGCATCGACCACGAACAGGGTCTCGATCGGTTTCAGCTCGGCATGCAGCGCCTGGATCTCGGCCATCATGTCGGCATCGATGTGCAGGCGGCCTGCGGTGTCTACGATCAAGACATCGAAAAAGCCCTTACGCGCAGCCGCAATCGCCGAGCGCGCGATCGCCAGCGGCTTCTGGTCAGAACTCGATGGAAAGAACTCGGAACCGACTTCGGCGGACAAGGTCTTCAGCTGCTCGATGGCCGCCGGCCGGTAGACGTCGGCGCTGACCACCATCACCTTCTTTTTCTCGCGCTCGATCAACATGCGCGCCAGCTTGGCGACGCTGGTGGTCTTGCCCGAGCCCTGCAACCCCGCCATCAGGATCACGGCCGGCGGCTGGGCGGCAAGATTCAACCGCTCGTTTGCCTCGCCCATGACCCGGACCAGTTCGTCATTGACGATCTTGACCAGGACCTGACCCGGCGTGAGGCTGCGCAGCACCTCTTCACCCAGGGCCTTCTCTCGTACCTGCTCAACGAAGGTCTTGACAACCGGCAGGGCGACGTCAGCCTCGAGCAGGGCCATGCGCACCTCGCGCAAGGTGTCCTTGATATTGGCTTCGCTGATCCGCCCCTGGCCGCGGACCTTCTGCAGAACACCGCCGAGGCGGTCGGAGAGACTGGCAAACATAATTTTGACTTCGAGACCCTGGAGCGTATCCATTATACGGATGCAGGCACGGGAGCGTTATGCCATGATCTGGGTCCGGATGAACGTTACCCTGATCGCATTTTCAGCCGCCTTCGCGTACCTGCTCGGCGGCCTGAGTACCGGCATGCGGCTTTTCGGTGCTGAGGCCGACTGGCGCCCGTCGCGCGGCCTCGGGATCGGACTCGGTTTCGCCGGGCTGCTGCTGCACGCGGTGTTCCTTTATATAGGACTGTTCACCGCGGCCGGGCTGAACCTGAGTTTCTTCAATGCCCTGTCGCTGGCGGCATGGTCCGTGGCCGGTCTGCTACTGGTATCGTCGCTTAGCAAGCCGGTCGAAAACCTGGCAATCCTGGCGCTCCCGCTGGCGGCGATCATGGTACTGCTGGACCTGCGCTTTCCCGGGAGCCATCTGCTTGGTGAGGATGCCGGTTGGGAACTGCGCATCCACGTCCTGACATCGATGCTGGCCTATAGCCTGCTGACCCTGGCGAGTGCGCAGGCGATCCTGCTCGCGGTGCAGGACAATCACCTTAGACGCCACCACCCCGGCGGATTCATTCGTGCGCTGCCGCCGCTGCAGACGATGGAATCCCTGCTGTTCGAGATGATCAGCCTCGGTTTCGTGCTGCTCAGCGTGGCCCTTGCCACCGGTTTCCTTTACCTCGACGACATGTTTGCCCAGCACCTGGTGCACAAGACGGTATTGTCGATCGTGGCCTGGGTCGCGTTTGCGGTGCTGCTGTGGGGCCGTTACCGCTTTGGCTGGCGTGGACGCAAGGCGATCCGATGGACCCTGGTGGGTTTCATGGTGTTGATGCTGGCCTATTTCGGCAGCAAGGCAGTGGTCGAGTTGATACTGCGGCGCTGAGCGCCCGTGATATCGGACGTGCGGACGACGGCCTGCGGCAGCGATTCAGCCCCCGGCAGAATGGTAGGCCTGGGTGGCCTTGCGTCCCTTGCTGCTACGCCCCAACTCGGCAGCCACCCGGTCGCGCGCCTCGATGCTCTGCGCCATCAGGCGCTTGTCCAGGTCGAGGATCGCACGCACGCGGTCGGTGACAAACTCGTCGGCCGGGGCATGAGTGGCAAACGCCTCCTCGAGCAGCTGGCGGCGCGCCGGCTCCAACGCGACCACGGCATCCCAGTCACCCTCATCACCGAGTTCGGCCATGCGCCGGCTAATACCCAGTGCGTCGTCGAGCAATTGGTGACGTGACGGAGACATCGATCAGATCGCCTCTTTCGCGGCCGCGTATTTGGTGCCGCCGACATTGCGCACCGCCTCGGGCATCGCGTCCCACGCGCCCTTGATTTCAAGCAACAGGTCGATGACCTCGCTCAGCGCATTGGCATCGTTTTGCGCCGAAGCATCGATCAGGCGACGGGTCATGTAGGCGTACAGGTCGTCGAGATTGACGGCGATCGCGCCCCCGGCATCCATGTCGAGACTGGTACGCAGGCCGTTGATGATGGACATCGCCCAGGTGATCTGGCGGCTCTTGCCCTCGAGGTCGTTACGTTCGATGCAGCCCTTGGCAGTGGCGACTTTTTCCAACGCCCCTTCCATCAGCATCTGCACCAGCCGATGCGGGCTGGCATAGGCGACTTCGGATTCGGCAGCGACCTTGCCGTACTGAGCTACGCCTGAACGTTTCTTGCCGTAGGTCATTTATCGGGTTTCCAGAGTGATCTCAAGACAATCAAGCTAACGGCAACGGGCGACGGAAATTGAGGGAATTCGAGTCACCAATTGATGTAAACGGACCACCGTCAGGACGAGAAGTTCTGCAGCAGGAAGGCACTCGTACTCTGCAGACTGCCAACCAATTGATCCAGCGCGGAATATTGCCGACGCATCGCGATCTCGTGCAGATCCAGGCGACGCTCCAGTTCCGCCTGGTCGCTCTCCAGACGTTTCACCCGCGTATTCAGACCGTCCACGCGGCTGTCGATCAGGCCGTCGTTGTCGAGCATGCTGTCAGCCAGTGTCTCGAAACGGAACGCATAGCCCTGGTCGTCATTGGCGAACAACTGGGCCACCGAGGCGAAATCGGTATCCAGCGCCGCGTTGAACTCGCCGCTGTTGAGCGTCAGCTGCCCGGTGTCGCGGTCCGTCTTGATGCCTAACGACGAGAGGGCGTTGTAACTGCCGGTCAGTCCGACCGGCTGAGTGTTCAATGCCCCACGCATCAGGCGCTCCACGCTCCGCAGGGTCGAATCACCCGCGAGTTCGTCTTCGCGCAACGTGGCAATGGTCGAGAACACATTGTTGTAGGCGTCGACGAAATCTTTCGCGGAGGCCTCGATCGCCGCGCTGTCGCGCGTGACGTTCAGGGTGGCACTGCCCTCACCCTTGAGCGTGATGTCGAGACCGTCAATCACTGTACTTATATTATTGCTGGCTGACGTCAAATCGAACCCATCGATACTGTATGCGGCATCAAGCTCCATCAGGTCCGTAAGCGTCGCCCCCAGGCTGTCCTGGTTGGTGGTCGCAAAGTTGAAGGTGCCGGCGCCGATCGCCCCACCGAAGGACAGTTGCACCCGGCTGTCGTAGCCGGACTCTTCAGCAGTCAGGATCAGGCGCTGGTTGCCACCACCGACATTGAGGATGGTCGCCGTCACGCCAGGATTGTCGGTGGCCGAATTGATCGCGTCGCGGATCTCGCTGAGCGTCTTCGCCGTGGACAGGTCGATCGTCGTCGATTCGGTACCAACTGTCAGGGTCAGCGCATCACCGGCACCACCACCGTGTGTGTCCGTCTCGAGGAACGCGTCTGACCCCATCTTGTGGTTCTGCGCCAGGCGGGTCACATCGAGGTTGTAGATACCCGCCGCCGCCTCGCTGGACGCGGTCGCGGTCATCACGTCCTCGTCGGACGACTCAGACTGGAAAATGCGGAATGCATCCAGGGAGCTCAGGCCTTTCATCGCGTCCTGGAACGACGAGATAGCGCTCTTGAGCGAGCCGTAGGCGGAAATCTGTGCCCGCGTGTCCGATTCCCGCCGCTGCAAGGCGACCAGCGGCTGGCGCTCCAGCGACATCAATTGCGAAACGATGGTCTCGATATCAAGCCCCGAACCCACACCGGCCGCGGTAATCGCCATGTCGATATCTCCTTCGTCTCAACCCGGGCTTTCGCCCGTAAGTTCAGGCAGAGTCTTGAAAAAACACCCCTGCCGCGTCTTGCAGTCGCTTGCGCAGATGAATCAGCTCCTCGCTGGGGATCTGCCTCACGACCTCGTCGGTTTCCCGATCGATGACCTTGATGACGGTGTCACCACTGTCTTTGTCGACCGAGAACCTGAGTTCTCTGTGCAATTCCCGCACCAGTTTGTTCAGATCAGAGACCACATCTTCCAGTGGTTCCTTTTCCTGCGCCGCCTCTTTGGCCTCGCGAACAGTGTCTGCGGCGGCCTTCTGCTGCAGATCAGAACCGGTCTTTCCCATCGACGCAGCGGGACTGGCCTGCGCCGCGGGCGTAAGGATCGGCTTGATCATCCCTATATCGTTGTTCATCGCCATGTCCCCATTGTCAGCCGGTCAACCAGCCGCACCGAGTGCTCGACCCGGCCGGTCCCCCGGACCCGCGGAGCAGAGGCCCCGCGGTCCGACTCTCACGTAGCTTCGGGATGGGCTCGCGCCACACCCATCGCTACTTGACGTTTATCGTCCAACCGACGCCTTCCTCGAATCGAAAGGTTCGCCAGAATTACCGCAGCAGTGACAACACGTTCTGCGGCAACTGGTTGGCCTGGGCCAACATCGCGGTACCTGCCTGCTGCAGGATCTGCGAGCGTGTCAGGTTGGCCGTCTCGGCAGCGAAATCGGCGTCCATAACGCGACTGCGGGCCGCGCTCTGGTTCTCGATCACGTTGGCGTTGTTGCGCACGGTCGCCTCGAGCCGGTTCTGCTTGGCGCCAAAGTCGGCACGCTTGGCCGAGATGTTGTTGATCGCCGTATCAAGCAATGCGATCAACGAGCCGGCCTGGCCACCGGAACCGATCGACAGGTTCCCCAGGACCGAGTTGAGGCCGCCGGACGCCAGGGTCTTGGTCTGCAGCGCCTCGGTCGAGATCTTGATCTGGTAGCTGCCACCCGCCTTGAAACCGACCTGCATGGTCAGCGAGGCATTGGTCGCCAGCAGGTTGGTACCGTTGAACTCGGTCGAGTCGAAGATGCGGTCGATCTCGGCCTTGAGCTCGTTGTACTCATCGGAGAGCGAATTCTTGTCCGCATTGCTCACTGTTCCGTTCATCGACTGCACCGTCAGCTCACGCATACGCTGCAGCATGTTGGCGACTTCGTCGAGTGCGCCTTCTGCGGTCTGCAGCAGCGAGATGCCGTCGTTGGCGTTGCGGTTGGCCTGTTCGAGGCCGCGGATCTGCGAGGTGAAGCGCTGGGCGATCGCCAGACCGGCCGCGTCGTCCTTGGCGCGGTTGATGCGCAGACCGGACGACAGGCGCTCCAGAGAGGTCGCCATGCTCGACTGCGAGTTCATCAGTACGCGCTGTGAGTTCAGCGACATTACGTTGGTATTGATTACCTGTGCCATTTTCTTTCTCCTATGGCCGGTCGGCTGCACCAGCCGACCGGGGAGTTATCTTCTGGCGGATATACGATCGATCGTATCTACCGCCTCCGGGGATCTCGATCGACCGTTAACGCAGCAGCGACAGCACGTTCTGTGGCAACTGGTTGGCCTGGGCCAGCATCGCGGTGCCTGCCTGCTGCAGGATCTGCGAACGCGTCAGGTTGGCGGTCTCGGCCGCGAAATCAGCATCCATCACGCGGCTGCGGGCTGCGCTCTGGTTCTCGATCACGTTGGCGTTGTTACGCACGGTCGCTTCGAGTCGGTTCTGCTTGGCACCGAAGTCGGCACGCTTGGCCGAGATGTTGTTGATCGCGGCATCCAGCTTGCTGATCATCGCCGAGGCCTTGGCGACCGTGGAGATGGCGTTGGCGGCCACCGTGTTGATCACGAATGACACGCCGCCACCGGCATAGGTGCGGCTGCCCATGTTGAAGGTCGAGATCTTGATCTGGTAGCTGCCGCCGGCCTTGAAGCCGACCTGCATGGTCAGCGAGTTGGTCGTGCCCAGCAGGTTGGTACCGTTGAACTCGGTGGAATCGAAGATGCGGTCGATCTCCAACTTCAGCTCAGCGTATTCGTCGTTCAGCGAGTTACGGTCAGAGGCACTGACAGTGCCGTTCATCGCCTGCACGCCCAGCTCGCGCATGCGCTGCAGCATGTTGGCGACTTCGTCGAGCGCGCCTTCTGCAGTCTGCAGCAACGAGATGCCGTCATTGGCGTTGCGGTTGGCCTGTTCGAGGCCACGGATCTGCGAGGTGAAGCGCTGCGAGATCGCCAGACCGGCCGCGTCGTCCTTGGCGCGGTTGATGCGCAGACCGGACGACAGGCGCTCCAGCGAGGTCGCCATGCTCGACTGCGAGTTCATCAGAACGCGCTGCGAGTTCAGCGACATGACGTTGGTATTGATTACTTGTGCCATTTTCTATCTCCCATTAATCGATCAACAGCACACGTCGATCGAGGAGTTAGTCTTTGGCGGATATACGATCATTCGTATCTACCGCCTCCCGTTGGCCTGACGTTGCAGGCCTGGATTGCCGGTCAAACCGACGCTCCGAATCCGAAAGGCGGTGGACAACTATAGATAGATGGGTGACTGCCGCTAGGGCTGCTCGACATGGCGCGAAGACCAGGGTGAACGCACCTTGGGTGCGATCCCGAAGTTGCCGCCGGGGCGGCGCGACAGGCGGACCTGTGGCAGGGGCCTTCTGTCTACTTCCTTCAATCGAGCGGCGCTTGAAGCGGCCTGAACGATCGCCGTATGCCGAGCGGATATGCTGACCCAAATATCTGCATTTACCGCCTTCGCGAGATTGAGCGGCCGTCCATCAGCTTTCTTTAATACCTAAAATCTCCAGTTTCGATTTATTTTCGACCGGTCGTAGACGCGCCCCCGCGGCCGACGCCCACCTCTGTAGGCATTTGGCACCGATTCTGCATATCTCCAGACAGCGGTGATGAGGCGTCAATTTTCCGTTAGCAGGCCAGAAGCACACCCAAGTGCCTGACAAACGACGCGATTCACCTTTTTCGCGAATTCGAGAGGAGCATTGCCATGTCATCTGCCCAACCCCTTGTCGACAACGGAGCCACCGCCATGGAGATCAAGACCCGCTTCGGCGCCCAGGAGATCGACCCTGCGTCGGTCATTCATTTTCCCGACGGTCTGGCCGGTTTCGAGCAGCTGCATGAGTTCAAGCTGTTTCACGAGGAAGGCAAACCGACCGTGTTCTACCTGCAGTCGCTTCAGGACCCGGAGGTCCAGTTCCCTGTGGTCAACCCGGACAGCTATCAGGTGAGCTACGAATGTGTGCTCAGTGATCAGGAGGCCGCCACGCTGCAGCTGGAAGATGCCAGCGATATCGCAGTGCTGGTGACCCTGGCCCAGGCCGGCGAACACGATCGCGGGATTCACGCCAATTTCATGGGGCCGATCATGCTCAACACACGCAAGCGTATCGGCCTGCAGAAGCAACTCAACCAGGTAAGCGGCAGCGTGGTGATCCGCGCCGAGTGATTTCCGGCAAGGGCAAGGGCCTGCCGCCCCCCTGTCCGCCAAAGCGGCAAGCGTTTGCCGCTACGCCGAAAGCCAGTAGTTCCTCCGTAAAGCGATGTGCGTTAGCCCCTTTCGACTTCGGCCTGAAAGGGGCTTTTTCTCGTCTTTTCGCCACAAATTCTCTGTTTTTTAGCGGCCTTCACCGATAAACCAACATTGGCATCTTGTTTGCATTGAGTGAAGCGTGACGCATTCGCCCGGCGCCCAGTGCCCGATGCGAACTGTTTGAAACCGGAAAAACATGAGGCCCCGAAAATGGCACAAGTGATCAATACGAACATGATGTCCCTGAACAGTCAGCGGGCACTCACGAACTCACAGAACAGCATGACGACCTCGCTGGAGCGTCTGTCGTCCGGTCTGCGAATCAACCGCGCCAAGGACGACGCAGCAGGACTGGCGATCTCCGAGCGACTGACCGCACAGATCCGCGGTCTCGAGCAGGCGAACCGCAACGGCCTGGACGGCATCTCGCTGATGCAGACGGCAGAGGGCGCACTCGACGAGGTCGGCAACATGCTGCAGCGCATGCGCGAGCTGGCTGTTCAGTCGGCCAACGGCACCGTCAGTGCCGCCGACAAGCGTTCGCTGAACGACGAGTTCCTCGAACTGCGCGACGAGATCGACCGGGTGTTCAACTCGGCCGAGTTCAACGGCGTGAACCTGCTGGGAACCACCGCGTCGCTGACCCTGCAGATCGGCTTCAAGGCGGGCAACAGTTATATGCTGGTGGTATCGACCATCGACATGGAGAACCGCGGCTTCGCCAGCGGCGGACTGTCGTTCATCGTCGGCGCAACGGCATCGCGCCAGATCTCGGCCGCCAGCAAAGCGTTGTTCATGTTGAGCAAGCTGGATGCGGCGATCGACACCATCACGCAGAAGCGTGCCGATTTCGGTGCCAAGCAGAATCGCATCGAGGCCACGCTGCGCAACAACGCCAACGTGATCGAGAACCAGTCGGCCGCACGCAGCCGCATCCGCGACGCCGACTTCGCAGCCGAGACGGCGAACCTGACGCGCACGCAAATCCTGCAGCAGGCAGGCACCGCGATGCTCGCTCAGGCCAACCAGCTGCCGCAGAACGTGCTGCAGCTTCTCGGCTAGACTTGAAGCGGCATTCAAACAGTCACGGCGGCACAATCGATGGCCGACCATGTCCCGCGTCAGGGGCATGGTCGGCGTTTTGACGACCGCCCAGGCACCA
>Ga0116152_10002938_pt1 | contig 13793 bp, 15 predicted proteins | sample AD_UKC119_MetaG_FD_89894 | JGI IMG/M metagenome (GOLD analysis project Ga0116152, IMG submission 89894) | Active sludge microbial communities of municipal wastewater-treating anaerobic digesters from Hong Kong - AD_UKC119_MetaG | ecosystem: Engineered > Bioreactor > Anaerobic > Digestate...
CACAAAGAAGGCCAAGGTTAACAAGCGGTAAACCGCGCCCCATCATCTTGTCGAAAATACGCACGGGGATTTTCAAGGGGGGCGTGCCCCCCTTGAAGCGGGGGGTGCGGGGGGCGGCAGCCCCCCGCCGCTACCGGGCCGCCCTCGCCTGACGTCGCAACAGGAAGCCCGCGATCGTCACCGCCACCGCCACGATCCCGATGATGATCGTCGCCAGCGCGTTCACGTCCGGGCTGACCCCCAATCGCACCTTGGAGAAGATGACCATCGGCAGCGTCGAGGCCCCCGGCCCCGACACAAAGCTCGCCACCACCAGGTCGTCCAGCGACAACGTGAAAGCCAGAAGCCACCCCGACACCAGGGCCGGCGCGATCACCGGCAGGGTAATGTCGAAAAACACCCGCACCGGACCCGCGCCAAGGTCTCGCGCGGCTTCCTCCAGGCTCTCGTCCATGTCCCGCAGGCGCGATTGCGCGATCACCGCGACATAGGCCGCGCAAAAGGTCGCGTGGGCGATGACCACGGTGGTCAGCCCGCGCCCCGCCGGCCAGCCCAGCACCATCTCCATCGCCACAAAGAGCAACAGCAACGACAGGCCGGTGATGACCTCGGGCATGACCAGGGGCGCGGTGATCATACCGGTCAGCAACAGCTTGCCGCGAAACACCTCGAACCGGGTCAGCACAAAGGCGGCGAGCGTTCCAAGCACCGTCGCCAGCGTGGCGCTGATCGTGCCGACCTTGAGGCTGACCCAGGCCGCCGCCAGCATCTGCCCGTCGTCCAGCAATGCGCCATACCACTGCGTCGAGAACCCGCCCCAGACCGTCACCAACCGGCTTTCGTTGAACGAGAACACCACCAGGGACACGATCGGCGCGTAGAGAAAGGCAAAGCCCAGAACGGTGACGATGGGCAGGAACCATCCGCGTTTCATCAGCCCTGCTCCTCTTGCCGGTTCTGCACCGATTGCAGCCACATGATCGGGATCACCACCAGGATCAGCATGACGATGGCCACCGCCGACGCGACCGGCCAGTCGCGCGACGAGAAGAACTCGTCCCACATCACCCGTCCGATCATCAGCGTGTCGGGACCGCCCAGCAGCGCCGGGATGACGTATTCCCCGATCGCCGGAATGAAGACCAGCATCGAACCCGCGACGACCCCCGGGAACGACAGCGGCAGGGTCACGGTGAAAAAGGTCACCGCCGGCGAGGCGCCGAGGTCGCTGGCAGCCTCGAGCAGCGCGTCGTCCAGTTTGACCAGCGTCGCATAGAGCGGCAGGATCATGAACGGCAGATAGGCATAGACGATGCCCACATAGACCGCGAAATCGGTCTGCATCATCACCAGCGGCTCGTCGATGAGGCCCAGCGACAGCAGCACGTTGTTGATGACCCCGTTGCCCCTGAGGAACCCGATCCACGCATAGACCCGCAGCAGGAACGAGGTCCAGAACGGCAGGATCACCAGCAGCAGCAGCACCGAGCGGCGCGGTTCGGGCGAGCGGGCGATGTAATAGGCGATCGGATAGCCCACCAGCAACGCCAGCACCGTCGAGATCGCGGCGATCTTGATCGACGACAGATAGGCGTTGCGATAAAGCGCGTCTCCCAGAATCCAGCTGTAGTTCTGGAACCCCGCCAGGATCTCAAGCGATCCATCCGGCGCGCGATCCCACAGTGGCGTATAGGGCGGCCGCGCGATGATCGTCTCGGACAGCGAGATGCGCCCCAGCACCACGAAGGGGATCAGGAAGAACAGCACGAACCATACCAGCGGCACGGCGATCACCAGCCAGCGGCGCGGCAGCGCCAGGTCTTGGGTTACCTCGTCGGCCAGCAGGAACCCGCCAAGAACCACCGTCAACGCGACCAGGTTGCCGCGCACGCCGTCGATCCCGGGCAGCAGCCCCAGCGCCCAGGCCCCCCAGAAGACCGCGCACAGCCCCAGCGCCACGCGGCGCACCAGCGGCCAGGCGCTGGTCGCGGCCGCGACGGGCGGGGGTTCGATGGGGGCGGACCGGCTCATTCGGTCAGCACCCGGAAATCCGCGGGCTCGAAACTGACCGAGACCTGCTCGTCCCAGGTGATGGGGTTGTCGCGTCGCCCCTCGTTGGCCTGCGTCACGCGCACCAGCCGGCCATTATCCAGCCGCACCACATACGAGGACATGTGCCCGACATAGCCCATGTCACGCACCTCGCCGCGCACGGAATTGACGGCGTCGGCCGGCCTTTCGCGCGTCAGCCAGACGCGTTCGGGCCGCATCGCCAGCCAGACGGTCTGGCCCTGTTTCAGACCGGCGCGCGGCGGCACCACGACAGGACCCAGATCCACCGTTTCGACATGCATGAGATCGGGAGCGGCAGGACCGACCTGCCCCTCGAACAAATTGACCGAGCCGATGAAATCCGCGACGAAGCGCGAATTCGGCGTCTCGTAGATCTCGCGCGGCTCGCCGATCTGGGCGATGACGCCCTCGGTCATGACGCCGATGCGGGTGGCGAGGGTCATCGCCTCGTCCTGGTCATGGGTCACGACGATGAAGGTCACGCCCAGCGTTTCCTGGATGTTGACCAGCTCGAACTGGGTTTCCTCGCGCAGTTTCTTGTCCAGCGCACCCAGCGGTTCGTCGAGCAGCAAGAGCTTGGGTTGCTTGATGAGCGAGCGCGCCAGAGCCACCCGCTGGCGCTGCCCGCCGGACAGTTGGTGCGGCTTGCGCTTTGCGAATTTCTCCAGCTTCACCAGCGCCAGCATCTCGGCCACGCGGGCGTAGGCCTCGGCCTTGGACTTGCCCTCGCGCAGCAGGCCGTAGGCGACGTTCTTTTCCACGCTCATGTGCGGAAACAGCGCATAGGACTGGAACATCATGTTCGTGGGCCGCTTGTCGGCGGGCACGCCGGCCATGTCCTGTCCGTCGATCAGGATCTGGCCCTCGGTCGGGGTCTCGAACCCGGCCAGCATCCGCAGCAAGGTGGACTTGCCGCAGCCCGACCCCCCCAGCAGGCAGAACAGCTCGCCCCGGTAGATATCCAGCGAGACGTCGTTCACGGCGGTGAAATTGCCGAACCGCTTGGTGATGTTCCGGATCGAGATGAAGGGCTTGGCGTCAGGATCGCGCCAGGGGCGGGTGTTCGCGGCAATGGACGGGTTGCTGGGCATCAAAGGGCCTCCGCCGGGGTGAGACACCCCGCCCGCGCCGGAACGCGGGCGGGGATCAGATTACTGGCCAGTGCGCAGGCGCGTCCACAGCCGCGTCACCAGGCGGTCGGTGCGGCTGTCGTGCGGTTGCAGCGTCCAGAAATTGGCGCGGGCCGAGGCCGAGGGGTAGATCGCCGGATTGTCCAGCACCTCGGCGTCGATCAGGGCCGTCGAGGCGGCGTTGGCGTTGGCGTATTGCACATAGTTCGTGTTGTTCGCCGCGACCTGGGCATCCATCATGTAATTGATGAAGGCGTGCGCCTGCTCGGGGTGCGGCGCATCGGCGGGGATCGCCATCATGTCGAACCACAGATTCGCGCCCTCGTCGGGGATCGCATAACCGACCTGCACGCCGTTACCGGCCTCGTCGGCGCGCGCCGCCGCCTGCAACACATCGCCCGACCAACCAATGGCCAGGCAGACTTCGCCGTTCGCCAGGTCCGAGATATATTGCGACGAGTGGAAATAGCGCACGAAGGGGCGCACCTGCTCCAGCATCGCGACCGCCGCTTCCAGGTCGGCGGGATCGGTGGACAACGGGTCCTTGCCCAGATAGCGCAGGGCGGCGGGCAGGATCTCGGTGTGGTCGTCCAGCATGGCGATGCCGCAATCGGCAAACTGGCTGGCGAGTTCGGGATTGAACACGATGTCCCAGCTGTGCGGCGTATAGTCGTCGCCCAGGCGCTGGTGCACCGCATCGACGTTATACCCGATGCCCGTCGTGCCCCACATGTAGATGACCGCATACTGGTTGCCGGGATCGAAGGCCTCTGCCAGATGCATCAGTTGCGGGTCCATGTTGCCCCAGTTGGGCAGCAGGTCACGGTTCAGCGGCTGATAGACGCCCGCGGCGATCTGGCGTTGCAGATAGTTGCCGGTCGGCACCACCACGTCGAATCCCGACGAGCCGGCCAGCATCCGCGCCTCGAGCGTGTCGTTCGAATCGTAGACGTCATAGTTGGTCTCGATCCCGGTGGTGGCGGTGAAATTCGCCAACGTGTCCTCGGCAATATAGTCCGACCAGTTGTAGACGTTCACGACGTTCTGCGCCTGCGCAAACCCGGCCGAGGCGGCGAGCGCGGCAATCGCGGTGGTGGTCAGCAGTTTGGGCATCCGTATCACTCTCCGTTGGGTCCCTTGCGGGGTTTGGGGCGCGGACTCTGAAGGTCCTTGCCAAGACTGTGCGAGAACATGATCAAAATCACAAGGCAGATTTCACCCGCAAAAATGGGCCCGGATCGCACCGGGTCGAGAGCAGACAGTCGGACGTTATCGCCCCGCCAGAGCGGCGGCAAGCATCTCGCGTCTGAGCCGGACACCGGTTTGCGTTTCGTCCAGATCGACGTCAGCCATGCCCAGAATTTCACCCTGCGCCACGTCGCGTTTCAGCCGCACGCGATGCGCCAGACCGATCGGCAGGCTGGCGCGCCGGGCCGACAGCGCGGCGGGGCAGGCGCGGCCCCAAACCGTCCAGCCGCCCTCGCCATCCAGCATCTCGCCGGCCTTGAGCGCGCGTTTCGCCACCGCGACCGCGTCGCCTTGCCAGGCGCGGCTGTGGCCCGTCGCCTCGCCCCTGAGCGCGGCGGACAGCACGCTGATCGACAGCTCCATCCCGATCAGATGGAACGGTTTGTGCATCGCCGCGTATTGCCCCGTCGAATCGGTCGGCAGGCCGTATTGGCGAAAACAGCCGGCGGCATAGTCGGTCTGCGCCTTCAGCACCACATAGACCCCCCAGCGCAGATCCCGGAACACCGGCCGCCCGTCGCGTTCGAGCGAACTGACGACCTCGACCATGCCGTCATGATCCAGGTGCCCGCCCACGGCGCGGGGACGCAGCACATGCGCCAGATCGTCCACCCCGCAAGGCGGAAAGGCCAGCCCGTCTGCCGGCACGTCCAGCCCGCAGGCGTTGGCGATCGCGGCCATCTCGATCGCGGATTTGGTCCCGTCGAGAAAGCTGTTGAACATCTGCGGGTTCATGCCGGCGGTCCGGGCCTCATCGGGCGTCAGGCCGTAATGGGGCCAGACCCCGTCGGGCGTGACCTGGTGATAGGCGGGCAGGTATTTCGTCCCCTTCCCCGCCGCCGCCACCTGGAACCCGGTCGCGCGCGCCCAGTCCACCAGTTCGCTGACCAGCGCCGGCTGATCGCCATAGGCCATGGAATAGACCAGCCCCGCCGACCGCGCCTGCGCCGCCAGAACCGGACCGGCCAGAACGTCGGCCTCGACATTGACCATCACCACATGCTTGCCCGCGTCGAGCGCGGCGCGCGCGTGGTTGAGCCCCGCCTCGGGCACGCCGGTGGCCTCGATCACCACATCGACGGGTGCGCGCGCGGCATCGAGACCGTCCTCGACAAAGACCGTGGCGGCGATGCGCTCGGCGCTCCATCCGGTGGCGCGGCACGCGGCGCGGGCCCGCGCCGGGTCGAGATCGGCGATATGCGTCACGCTGAGCCCGGCGATATGCGGCGCCTGGGCCAGGAACATCGAGCCGAACTTGCCCGCGCCGATCAATGCGACACGGACCGGCCGGCCCTGATCGGCACGCGCGCGCGCCAGTTGCGACAGGTTCATGGGGCACTCCTTTCGAAACGCACGCGCCACAGCAGAAGCAGCGCGGCCAGGCTCAGGGCCGAGGGCACGGCGAACACCATGCCCGGCAGGTCCAGGATCGCGCCCGCGCCAGTGAACAGCGCGAAGACGCGGGTGTAGATCAGTGGCGCGGCGATCATCCCGAACGCATGAAGCGAGGCCAGCGCGCCCTGCAACTCGCCTTGCTGGCTGGGGGCGACGCGGTCGGTCATCTCGGCCCTGAGAGCCGGCATGACCAGCCCCGACAGCGTCGATACCGGCACCATCGCCAGCGCCAGCACGCCGTTCGATATCCAGACCAGCACCGCAAAGGACAGCGCCGCCGCGACCAACCCCAGCGCGATCGTGCCGCCCCGGCCAAGCGCGCGCAGCGCCGGGCGGATCAGCACGCCCTGCACCAGCGCGAACCCCACACCGTAAAGCGCCAGCGACAGCCCCACCTGCCCCGGCGTCCAGTCAAAGCGGGCGATGGCGTAATAGGCCCAGATCACCGGATAGACGGTAAAGGCGAATTCATAGGCGGTGTAGATCACCAGGAACCGCCCCAGCCCCGGCAGGCGGCCAATGGCGCGAAACGTGCCAAAGGGATTGGCGCGGCGCCATTCGAAGGGTCGGCGGTGCCGGGGCGCCAGGGTCTCGCGCACCACCAGCAGACCGAACAGCAGGTTGGCCCCGGCGATCACGGCGGCGGCGACAAAGGGCGCGCGAATGCCGTATTGCGCCAGCATCCCCCCCAGCGCCGGCCCCAGCACGAAGCCGATGCCATAGGCCGCGCCGATCAGGCCGAAGCGTTGCGCGCGTTGTTGCGGGCTGGAAATGTCGGCCAGATAGGCCGAGGCCGTGCCAAAGGTCGAGGACGCGGCCCCCGTCACCAGCCGCCCGGCAAGGATCAGCCAGACCGAGGCGGCCAGCGCCAGAACGATGTAATCCCCGGTCAGCACCGCCAGCGACCCCAGCAAGACGGGTTTGCGCCCGAAGCGGTCGCTGAGATTGCCGATCACCGGACCGCAGAGGAATTGCATCACCGCGAAGCCCCCGGTCAGCACCCCACCCCAAAGCGCCGCGCGGGCCAGATCGCCGCCGGTGACGCTGCGCAAGAGATCGGGCATGACCGGCATGATGAGGCCGTAGCCGATCGCATCCAGCGCCAGCGTGGCCAGGATAAACAGCACGGCGAGGCGTTGCGAGGACGGTTGAACTGTCACTTGTCGAACGTCAGACATAGTATCTGACCCCAGTTTTCGGCGCCTGAATCGCACTTTTTCAACAATGACCGATGTCGCGCAGAAACGACGTCAGGCACTCGGCATAGGCCTGGGGCTGATCCACGCAGGCCAGGTGCCCCGCGTCGCGGATCAGCGCAAAGCGCGAGCCCGGCACAAGTTCGGTCGTTTCCCGCACCAGGTCGGGCGGGGTCGAGCCGTCGGCGCTGCCCGCGATCCCCAGCACCGGCAGTCGCAACCCCGAGGTCGGCGTGTAGAAATCCGTCCCCGAAATCGCCGCGCAACATCCCAGGTATCCGTCCAGCGTCGTGCGCGTGACCATATTGCGCCAGGCGCGGGCCTCGGGTGTGGCGCGAAAGGCGGGGGCGAACCAGCGTTCCATCGTGGCATCGGCCACGGATTCGATCCCGCCGGCGCCGATCTGCGCGATGCGGTCCTGCCAGATCGCCGCCGTGCCGATCTTTGCGGCGGTGTTCGACAAAACCAGCCCGCGCACCAGATCCAGCCGCTTGACCGCCAGCCCCTGGGCGATCATGCCGCCGATCGACAAGCCGACGATCACCGCGTCCGTGATCCGCAGGTGGTCCATCAACCGCTCGGCATCGCGCACCAGCGCCCCCATCGCATAGGGCGCGGGCGGCGCATCGCTCAAGCCGTGGCCACGCAGCGAGAACCTGAGAATGCGCAATCCCCGCGGCAACAGCGGCACCAGCTTGTCCCACAGCCGCAGATCGGTCCCCAGCGCGTGGATCAGCACCAGCGGCGATCCTTCGGGGTCGCCATCAAGCTGATACTGCAGCCTGAGGTCGCCCAGATCCGCCATACGCATGTCATCCTCCGTCCTCGGACCCCGGCGCAGTCTCGACGGTTTTCCGGGGAACGGCAAGCGACCTTGATTCCCGGCCCGCAAGTTGCGATCTGACAGGCTGGAGGTGCCCGATGACCCAACCCAATCCCGTGATGGAATTCCTGCTTACACGCCGATCCAAGCCGGCCAACGCGCTGAAGGCGCCAGCGCCCGACGGCGCGGCGCTGGACCAGTTGCTGACCGCGGCGCTGCGTGTGCCCGACCACGGTGCGCTGGAACCCTGGCGCCTGCTTCTGATCGAGGACCCGGCGCGGCCGCGCCTGGCCGAACTGCTGCGCACCCGGGGCCCCGCCCTGGGAATCGCACCCGAAAAGATCGAGAAATCCGCCCGACGCTGGGAAAACGCGCCCCGCATCGTCGCGGTCGTGGCCTCGCCCAAACCCTCGGACAAGGCCCCCGAACTGGAGCAGATCCTGTCTGCCGGCGCGGTCTGCGTCAGTCTGGTGAACGCGGCCCTGGCCAGCGGCTGGGGCGCGGCCTGGATCACCGGGTGGGAGGCCTTTGACCGCGCGTTCCTGGAAACCGGCCTGGGACTGGAAGCCCACGAACAGATCGCCGGCTTCATCCATCTGGGCACGTGCGAGACCCCGGCGGTCGAACGCTCCCGCCCGGCACTCGAACATCGGGTCGGCCGGATCGCGCAATGATCGTCGGCGCATTCCTTTCGGCGCTGGCCCAGTTCGACGACCCGCGTTTCCGCCGGGCTGTCTGGCTGGGTCTGGCGCTGGCCGTGGCGCTGCTGTTCGCGATGTATGCGGCCGTTCTGCTGGTGGTGCAGTGGGTCACCCCTGACACGCTGACCCTGCCCTGGATCGGCGCGGTCAACGGATTGTCGGCGCTGGTCTCGGTCGCCTCGATCGCGGTCATGCTGATCTTGTCGGTGTTCCTGATGGTCCCGGTCGCCTCGGCCTTTACCGGGTTGTTCCTGGACGACGTGGCCGACGCAGTCGAGGCCCGCCACTACCCGGGCCTCAGCCCCGCGCCCCGCGCGGCCTTCTGGCCCGCGTTGCTGGATTCGATCCGCTACTTTGGCCTGCTGGTGCTGCTGAACCTGCTGGGGATGCTGCTGTTCGTCTTTTCCGGCGGGTTGGGCATGATCTGCCTGTGGCTGATCAACGGCTTTCTGCTGTCGCGCGAATATTTCACCATGGTTGCGCTGCGCCGCCTGTCCCCGGCCGAGGCATCGGCCCTGCGGCGCGACAGGTTTTTCACCCTGTGGGGGGCCGGGATCGTGATGGCGATCCCGCTCAGCGTGCCCTTGGTGAACCTGGCGATGCCGGTGATCGGCGCGGCCGCCTTTACCCACCTGTTTCACCGTGTGAACGGGCGTTAGCGCCCGTTCATCCAGTGGTTCATGAAGTCCATCTCATTCACCGTGATGACACCGGACAGGATGATGCCGACGATGATCGCGTAGATCACGGTCGCCGCGATCGTGGTGATGATGACGCGCTTGCCGATCTGCGGATCCGCGGGCGCCGAGCGCGGCGTGCCGGGCACGACCTCGCCCACGTCCTCTTGCGTCTTCAGGCGGATCGGCAGCACCACCAGCAGCGTCAGGAACCACAGAAAGGCATAGAGAACGAAGCCGGAAACGGGCGAGATCATCAGACTTGCTCCAATTCGATCAGACAGCCATTGAAATCCTTGGGATGCAGGAACAACACCGGCTTGCCATGCGCGCCGATCCTGGGCTCGCCGCTGCCCAGAACCCGCGCGCCCCGGGATTTCAGGGTGTCGCGCGCCGCCAGGATATCGTCCACTTCAAAGCACATGTGGTGAACCCCTCGGGCTGTCGGCGCCCAGGGGATACAGCAGTTCGACCTTGGTGTTGGGCAAGGTGATGAAAACCACCGTGACGCCGTGGTCGGGCTCGTCTTGCGGCGTGCCGACCTCGGCGCCCAGTGTGTCGCGGTATTGCGCGACGGCGGCCTGAAGGTCCGGCACGGCGATGGCAACGTGATTGAGGCGTCCGATCATGGCATGTCCTGTTGCTGCGTCGCGGCCTGAATAGACCAGCCCCCGGTCGATTCCAAGCGGCGCAAGGTCGCGGCGGGTTTAACCGGGCGTTAGTCAACGGCTGTCAGGCTGGCGGCAGACAAGGAGTCGCTGCCATGCCCCATCGTTCCCAACCGCCGCTGCCCACCCGCGCGGTCGCCGGGCCGTCGGCCCTCGCGCCGCTCATGGCCGAGGCCATCGCCCCGCGCACCCTGCTGCTGGTCGAAGACAGCCGTTTCGCCGCCGAGGCCGTGCGCCTGCTCTGCCGCCGGGTGGGAATCCGGCTGCGCCGCGCCGACTCGCTGGCCAGCGCGGCGCTGCATCTCAAGGTGTATCGCCCCGACATCGCGCTGATCGACCTGGGCCTGCCCGATGGATCGGGGCTGGACCTCATCGCGGCGCTGGAGCGCAGTTCCATGCGCCCCCACCGGCTGGTCGCCGTCAGCGGCGACACCCGGATGGAGGACGCCGCCCTGGACGCCGGCGCGGACGCCTTCTTGCTGAAACCGATCAGCCTGGCGCGGCACCTCGCCGCCCTGACCGGGGCGCGCGTGGTCCCCCCTTCGATGATCCGGGCGCCCGAGGCGACGCGCGACGACGAGGCCGGGCGCGAGGCCCCCGGCGACCCGCTTGCGCTGCGCGACGATCTGCGCCTGGTGCGCGATCTGCTGAACGGCCCACCGGACCGTGATCGCCTGCGCTACGCCGGGCAGCTCCTGGCGTCGATCGGGCGGGCGATGCGGGACTCGCGGCTGGCCGAAGCGGCGCAGACCGCGGCCGACTCTGGCGATCGCCCGTCGCTGATCGCGCTGACCGACCGGCCCTTGCACAAGGGCGCGCTCCTGTGACGGCACCGGCACGCCAAAGGCACCACACCGCCGACCGCGCGGTGCAAGTCGGTCGGAGACGCGCGGATCGGTTTATGTCAGGCATTCCAGATCGACCACCCGTCAGGGGTGCGGCGCCATCTCTGCACGAAGAAAACGAGGCTGGCGAGCGGGGACATCAATCGCGATGAAACCCGATGATAGTATGATATATCAACGTTTTGTGCAGTATTCTTGAACGCGGAACGAACGCCGGAACCGGCACCATCTGGTGCGGCGCGTGTGCTTCGGCTCCGGTCAATACTGACAGGATGGCCACGCGGCAACGGGACCCGGCCGGCGGACTCGATCAGCGCGGGGCGCGGCACCGGGCCAAAGACAGCGGGGGCGCATGTCTGCCTGACAATAAAAGGTCAGATAAATTCGGGCTGCACACCCTCGGCCGGCGGGGGGTGCAGGGCCTGCACGCCAGCCTGGTTGCTCAGGTCCTCCCATTCTGTTCGATAGCCCGCGTCCATGTCGCCCAGACGCCGTGCCAACCAATCCGGAAGGTCGCCCTGGTAGCCGGTTCTCACCCGGCCGGCGTGTCCGAAACGGTCGGCGAAAACGCCGACCAGGCGGCTCAACGTGCCGGCGCTGACCGGGCCGGTCCGCGTCAGGTAGCGGTCCAGCCTCAGCCGTGCCTCGGCGCCCAGATCGGCGGCGGCCAGGTCCAGCAGGCCGGCCGTCGGAAGGGAGGCGCCAGCGGGCATCATGCCCCCCAGAACTCGCGGCCAGACGCGCGGCAGGTCCTCGTGCCGCCAGGCCACCAGGCGGGCACCGGGCAGACGCGCGCGGATCGCCTGAACCAGCGCGGTCCAGGGCAGCGTCTCGTCCGACAGGGCGGGCATCAGATGGGCAGCCTCGGGGACCCCGTCGGCGGACAGAAGCGCGGGCACCAGATCCGACGGGCGGCGCACCGCCAGCAGCAACGTCAGCCGGGTGCGCGGAAACAAGGCCCGCAATCCGTCCAGGCGCGCGTCCAGACCGCGCCGGCAAAACCCCTCGGGGCAGAGCACATCGGCGCGCGGCAGCAACGCGTCGGGCGCACTGACGACCATGCGGCGACGCGCGCCCGAGGCCCCCTGCCCGCGCAGAAAGGCCTCTTCGCGCGCCAGCGCGTCGGCACCGGACCCGGTATCGCGCGCCCGCGCCAGGTCCGCGACGAAACCGTCGGGGTCGGGAACGGCGACGCCCGCGCCCTCAAACGCGCGCTGGTTGTGTCGGATCCAGGCGGCGATCCTTCCCTCGTCGGTCCCGGGGGCGCCGATATGAAGGATCAGGTCCACCCGCCTAGCCGCCGCTGCGAATGCCCCGCACGGATTGCAGCGCCGCGCGGGTTTCGGGGGTGCTCAACGCGCCGTCCAGGCGCTGGAACTCGGCCAGGGCCAGGTCGCTTTGATCGTTGTTCAGATAGGCGTAACCGCGCAGCATCGACAGGTCGCGCCGCAAGCTGCCATTGAGCTGTTCCAGCGCGTTCAGATAGGCGATGGTCTGGGCATAGTCGCGCTGGTGATAGGACCGCACCGCGCGCTGGTCGAGGATGGTCGATTCCACCTCCTGGCGCTGCTGATGGGTCAGGTCGGTCGCCGCGGCAAGGCGCGCGCCCTCCTCGGTCATGTTCATGTTGAGATAGGACAGGATCATGCCGAAGCGCGCGTCGCGGGGCACGGTCCCGCCGAGCGCGGCGCCGCTTTGCGCGGCGGCGGTAAACCCGGCCAAGGCCTCGCCGGAGCGGTCCAGGTTGTAGGCGCACCACGAGCGTTCATACATCACGTCGAGCGATCGCGGATTGGCCGAGGCCGCCAGGCACCCGGCCCAGTCGCCACGCTCCTTGGCCGCGCGCACCCTGGCGATGCGGCTGTCGCCCGTGGCGGGCATCCGGCCGGGCGCCACCGGGGCCGAGGGCGTCACGGCCGCGCTGGCGGCAGGCGCCGCAGGCGCCGCGCGGGGCGCCGGCGCGGCCGCGGGTTGGGTCGCGCGCGCGGTTCGGGTCGTGCCCTGCCCGCGTCCGGCGCGCAGACGCGCCTCGAGGTCGTTCAACTGCGCGGTGTTCGCCGGCCCGCTCTGGCGCGCCAGGTCGAAAAGCGAGGCCATCTCTTGCGTCGAGGCGACGTCATTGGCCTTTTCCAGCGTCGGCACCACGTCGCTGAGGCGGGTGCAGGACTGGACCACCCCGCGATAGGTGGTCACAGCGTTGGGGGTCTGCCCGGCGATCTGGTAAAGCTCGGCCAGGCGCCAGGCGTTGTTGATCCGGTCGCAGCGCATCAACGAGGGCGTGCGCCGCGCCGCCGCCACCGCCGCGCTGAGATCGCGCGCGGCATAGGCCTGCTCGAACGCGGCCTGCGATTCGCCGGACTCCAGCACGCGCAGCATTTCGGCGTCGGGCGCCCATCCCGGCACGCGGGCCTGCTCTTGCGCGATCGTCGCGCGTGCGCCGGCGAAATCATTGCGCTGGATGCGCGCCCAGATCGGCTGCACATCGACCGTGGCCGTCGCCGTCGTGCCCATCGCCCTGAGCTGGTTCACGTCGGACGGCGGGGTCCAGTTCGGAAAGGCCGCGCGCAGGCGGCGCATCTCGGCCTGGACGGACCGCTGGTCGTCATGGTCGAGGTAATAGATCAGCGCGCGCAGGTCCTCGGTGCCGGGCACCTGGGCCTGGGCGGGATGCGGTGCCGCCAGGATCAGCGCCAGCGCCGTCGCCAGCGTGGCGGCACCCAGACGGATCGCAGGGAACAAGGGGGTCAGATCGGCACGCATTCGGGACTCACCTGATTGGCGGCGATCATCGCGAACATCTGCAATGTCGCCGGGTAATAGGGTTGACTGGCATCGAAGGGCGGCATGTCCGAGCCGACCTGCGCAGGGGTTCCGGCGCAAGACACCAGCCCCGCGAGCGCCCGGTATCCGGGATCGTTCGACGCCTCGAGCACCGCGCCCGTGGTCGGGTCGATCCGCGTCGGAACCGGCACGCCCGGTTGCACGGTGCGGTCATAGATCCGCATCATCTGCGTCACCGCCGGGTGCTGACGCAGGC
>Ga0116152_10002939_pt1 | contig 13792 bp, 9 predicted proteins | sample AD_UKC119_MetaG_FD_89894 | JGI IMG/M metagenome (GOLD analysis project Ga0116152, IMG submission 89894) | Active sludge microbial communities of municipal wastewater-treating anaerobic digesters from Hong Kong - AD_UKC119_MetaG | ecosystem: Engineered > Bioreactor > Anaerobic > Digestate...
AAGGCGGGGTATCCGGTGCAGGGTTTGGACCCCAATCCCGAAGCGGTGGAGCACGTACAGGCCATGCAGCGCCGCTTCGCACCCACCGCTTCCGAACACAACTTTCGAGCGGAGACGCTCGAAGCGACGAGTTTTCCGGCGGGGTGTTGCGACGTGCTTTTGTGCAACGCGGTTTTGCACTTCGCCCGCGACTTGGCCCAGTGGCAAGCAATGGCCGAGGCCGCCTGGCGACTCCTTAGCCCAGGCGGTTTGTTCTTTGCACGGCTCGCGACGTCGATTGGGATCGAAAGCCTGTTGGATGGCAGGGTGGAAGGCTGGATGACCCTGCCAGATGGCTCGCAACGCTTCGTGGTTCCGGCACAGCGGCTCCACGCTACCGCCCGCGAATGGGGTGCCGAATCGGTCGACCCGCTCAAGACCACGGTGGTCGACCAGGCTCGGGCGATGAGCACCTGGGTCTTGCGCAAGCCACGCACTTAGGCTGCCGCAGCTTCCCAAGGGGCCGAGAACCAGGACTGGCCCGGCTCGTTGCACGCCTTGTGCTCCAAGATTTCCATTCCGCGCACTCCAAAACACCCATTCCCCATGGCTTGCGGGCTGCAACCGCCCAGGCCCGTTCGATAGAATGTTCGGCCATCTCCACCCAAGTGACCATGCAACGTTTCCTCTCCCCTACCCTCTTGGCCCTCCTCGGCCTGTTCACCACGTCCGGATGGGCCCAGCAACCCGTCTTTGTCGAGCCGCTTCGCTCCGAATCGACGCAAGCCACCGAGCGCCTCTTGGGCAGCCTACGGGCCCGCTCGACTTCGGTGATGGCGGCGCTGGAGGAGGGCGTGCTGCTCGGGATGGACGTGCGCGAAGGCCGGACCGTGGCGCAAGGCGACGTGTTGGCGGTCCTCGACGCCCGGCGCCTCACTGCGGAGCGTGCCAAGAAACAGGCGGACTTGGCCATGGGCAGTGCCACGCTCTTGGAGCGCGAAGCGCGACTTTCCAACTCGGAATTGGATCTGCGAGCCCTCGAACAAGCCGCCTCCACCGGCGCGATCTCCGACCAAGATTTGCGCAACGCCAAGACCCAAGTCGCCATCGACCGGGCTCAGCTCGAAGCGGCCAAGCAAGCCAACCAAGCCGCGCAGGCCGAACTCGACTTGTTGGATATCCGCATCCAAGATTGCGTGGTGCGTGCGCCCTTTGCGGCGCGCATCATCGCTCGCCACGCCGAAGTGGGTCAGTGGGTTCATCAAGGGGATCCGCTGGTGACCTTGATCTCCACCGGCCCGCTCGAAGCATGGCTCCAGGTTCCCGAGCGCTTCATGGGGTAAATCGGAGAGACTCCGATGACCGTGCGGTTGGAAGCCACCCAGGCTACGGTTCTAGGACAACGCCCCCGGATCATCCCCATGGTCGATGAGCGGGCGCGGACTTTCCCTTTGCTGCTCGACGTGACCCCTTCCGCCGACCAGGTGGCCAACATGCACGCGGGAATGTCCATCTCCGCGGAAGTGCCGATCGGTACGCGCCAGGACCACCTAGTCATCAGCTCCGATGCAATCCTGCGGCGTGGTGAGTCGGCCCTGGTGGTCAAGGTAGCCGAGGGCAACGTGGCGGCTTTGGTGCCCGTCAAAATCCTGTTCTCAACACCGGGTGGATTCGCACTCGAAGCCATGGTCCCCGGCGACCTGCAAACTGGGGACCAGCTCGTGGTCGAAGGCAACGAACGCGTGTACCCCGGGACCCCCCTGGTCCCCAGCGAACGGGGCGCTCAAGCGCCTACCGGCGAGACCCCCACCCCCCCGTCCGAACCGGCCCAGGAACAATAGGCTCCGGCGTATCCAACCATGAACCTGATCCAACTGGCCGTCCGCCAGCCCATCACCATCGCGGTGGGCGTGATCTTGGCGCTGATTGGCGGCTTGATGACCGTCATCAAGGTGCCCGTGCAAATGACTCCCGAGGTCCAATCGGTGGTCGTCAACGTCTCGACCTTCTGGGAGAACGCCTCGGCCGAAGAGGTCGAAAGCGACGTCATCGACGAGCAAGAGCAGCGCCTGGGCAACCTTTCGGGGTTGGTTTCGATGACCAGCACCAGCCGCGCCGGTAGCGGCGAACTGCGCCTGGAATTCGAAACCGGCACCGACATCCAGCGCGCCATCGCCGAAGTGGCGCAGCGCTTGGACGAGGTCCCCGCCTACCCGCCCGGGGTGTTGCAGCCGACTGTCGAGGGGCTCGACCCCGAGACCCGCGACTACATGGCGTGGGTTGCCTTGGCGAGCTCCGATCCGGACTTCGACGCCACGACGCTGCACGAGTTCATGCGGCGCCGGCTCGAGCCGCGCTTGGAGCGCATCCCCGGCATCGCCGAAGTGGGCATGATGGGCACGCGCGAGAAGGAGATCCACCTGATCGTCGACCCGAGCGAGCTGGCCCGGCGCGGGATGACCTACAGCGAGCTCCTGGCGGCGATCAACCTGAGCAACGACAACTTCTCGGGCGGCAAACTGCCCGAGGGCAAGAACGACATCCGCGTGCGCGCGGTGGGACGCTTCGCGAACGTCGACGAAGTCGGCGAATTGGTCGTGCGCCGCGATGAAAACGGGACGGTCTACCTGCGCGAATTGGCGCAAATCCAGGAGGGCTACAAGGAGCTCACCACCTGGGCCCGTGCCCGAGGCCACGTCATGCCGTTCTTCAACTTCACGCTGGAGCATGGCGCGAACATGTTGGAGACCATGGGGCGCCTGCGGGCGGAATTCGACAAGCTCAACGCGCCGGGGGGCCTGCTCGAACTCGAAGCCAAGCGCCGCGGACTGAACGGCAACCTCAAACTGGTCGTCAACTTCGACGCGACCACCTACGTGGAAGAGGCGCTGGGCCTGGTCCAATCGAACATCGTCATCGGTGGCTCGATCGCCGTCCTCGTGCTGCTGCTGTTTTTGCGCTCGCTGCGCGTGGTCGGCATCATCGGGGTGGCCATTCCGATCTCGGTGATCGCCTCGATCATGGTCATGGTGGCGATGGGCCGCACGATCAACATCATCTCGCTGGCGGGCATGGCCTTTGCCGTGGGCATGGTGGTCGACAACGCGATCGTGGTGATCGAGAACATCTTCCGGCACTTGGAGATGGGCAAACCGGTGCGCAAAGCCTCGCTCGATGGGACCCAGGAGGTGGCCGGCGCGGTGCTCGCCTCGACCTTGACCACCATGGTGGTGTTCCTGCCGATCCTTTTGATCCAGGATTCTGCCGGGCAGCTGTTCCGCGACATCGCTCTCGCCATCATGGCGGCCGTGGGGCTTTCGCTGTTGGTATCGATCACGGTCATCCCCTCGGCGGCGAGCACGCTGCTGGGAGGCGTGGCCAAACGCCAAGCTGCCGCGCGCGCCCTAGAGGCAGCCAAACCCGAGGGCGAGCGCAAGAGTTCCAAGGGCTGGTTCCTGCGCTTGGCAGGTGCCATCACCGGCTGGCTCTTGGGCTCTTGGTTTCGCAGCACCGTCACCGCGGTGGGCTTTGCCGTGATCACGGTTTGGGGTATCCAACGCTGGATGCCCCCGCTCGACTACTTGCCGCTCGGGAACCGGAACATCGTCTTCGGCATGCTCATCCCGCCCCCCGGCTACAACCTTGGGCAGCTGACCGAAATCGGCAAGCGGGTCGAGGAGACCATGCGCCCTGCCTGGGAAGTGGCCGGCACGCGCTTCGACGTGGAGCGCGTGGAGTTGGGCCAACCCTTGGGCGACGGGCCGCAGAGCCTCGAGCCGATCGGCCCCGATCGCCGCAAGCCCTTGCAGATCGTGCCCATGGGACCCGAAGGTCCCCAGCCCGACCAAGCCTTCGAGGTCATCCCTCCACCGATCGAATACTACTTCCTGGTGGGCTTCAACGGACTCCTGTTCCACGGCGCGATCGCGCAGAACGCCAAGCAGGTGGTGGACTTGATCCCCTTGATGAACTCGGCCACAGCGGGGGCGCAAACCCCCGATGTCTTCGGGTTCTCATTCCAAATGCCGCTGTTCAACACCGGAGGCAACTCGGGAACCGCGGTCAAGGTCGACCTGTATGGCGACGACTTGGCCCAGGTCGAGGCCAGCGCGGGCGCGTTGTTTGGCGGCCTGATGGGCACCTTCCCACCCAGCTCGATCATCCCCGACCCGATGAACTTCTCGTTGCCGACGCCGGAACTGCGGCTGACCGCCAACGATGAGGCCCTGCGCGAGTTGGGCATGACGCGCACGGATGTGGGCTTGGCGCTCCAGGCCAACAGCGACGGCTTGTTGTTGCCGCGCCAGTTTGAAGCCGAGGGCGAGCTCAAGGACCTCAAGATCATGAGCCCCGGCTCGCAGGGCGACCACCCGATGGCGGCCCTCGAAGACGTGCCCTTGGCAACGCCCAGCGGGCAAGTCGTCAAACTCTCGGACTTGGCCAGCATGCAACGCATTTCGGTTCCGGAGATGATCAAACACGTGGGGCGCCAACGGGCGGTGACCCTCCAGCTCACTCCCCCGGCGACGATGCCCTTGCAGGTAGCCATCGATTCGATCGAAAGCACCGTGGCCGACCTCCAAGCCAAGGGCGCGATTTCGCCCGACGTGGAAGTAGCCATGGCCGGTTCGGCGGGCAAACTCAACGACATCAAGCGCGCGCTGGTGGGCGATGGCACCCTCGTCAGCACCCTGACGAGCAGTTTGGTGCTCGCGCTGCTCGTGGTCTACCTGTTGATGGTGGTGCTCTTCCAGAGCTGGCTCTACCCGCTGGTGATTTTGGTCAGCGTGCCGCTAGCCACCCTGGGCGGGTTCGCCGCCCTGCGCGCCGTGCACGTTTGGAGCCTCAACGACCGTTACATGCCCGTGCAAAACATGGACGTGCTGACGATCTTGGGGTTCGTGATTTTGGCCGGCGTGGTGGTCAACAACGCCATCCTGATCGTGTACCAATCGCTCAACTTCCTGCGGGAGGGCAACACGACCCCCAAGCAAGCCATCATCGACGCCGTCGAGAGTCGGGTGCGCCCGATCGCCATGAGCACCCTAACCTCGGTCGGGGGCATGCTGCCCTTGGTCTTGATGCCCGGGTCGGGGTCCGAGCTGTACCGGGGCCTGGGCGCGGTGGTGGTCGGGGGCCTGGTGGTTTCCACGCTGTTCACCCTGATCCTGATTCCGATCCTCTTGTCGGCCGTCTTCTGGATGACCGGGGCGGGTCGCTCAACGGACGCAGGCACCCCCGATTCGGGCGAAACCAGCCCGAGCCCCAGCCTGTCCTAGCTAGCCTGTCCTAGCTAGCCGGTACTAGCCAAGCTAGCAGCCCATGCGACCCATCATCTGCCTCGACACCGAAACCGCCACCATGGCGGGGGCCCCCCACCTGTTGGAGTTGGGGGCTGTGCGGGTCGTGGACGGAGAGATCGAAGACACCTTCGAAGCCTTGGTGTGCCCGGCGGTGGCCATCGAACCCGAGACCACCGCGATCCACGGCATCACCAACGACGATGTGCGCAGGGCCCCCTTCGCCCCCGAGGTGTTGGCCCGGTTTTCCGCTTGGGCGGGTGACGATTGGCTGGCGGCCCACAACGCGCCATTCGATACGCGGGTATTGGGCTTTGAGTACGCCCGGGCGGGCTTGGAACCCCCTAGAGGGTCGTTCCTCGATTCGTTGATCCTGGCCCGTCGTTGGATCCCCGAGTCCCCCGACCACAAGCTGGTCACGCTTTGCCAGGTCCTGGACTTCGACGAAGGCGACCACCACCGGGCGTTGGCCGATGCCGTTTGGTGCTGGAAAGTGATCGAAGAGTGCTTCGAACGGGCCGCGGACTTGGGCGAAGACCCTTGGGAAAGCGCCCTGGGGGAACACCGACGCCCTTTGACGATCGCGGCCCGGGGTCCCGCCCGGGCCAAGATGAGCCCCCGGCTACGCCCCTTGGAACGGGCCATCCGCGATGGGGTCACCGTCCGTTTGCTCTACGGCGAGGACATGGGCAACCCCTTCCCCCTGGAAGTTCGGCCCAAAATGCTCTACGAGAGCCACGCCAAGAGCTATTTGGAGGGGGAGTGCCAACGGAGCGGTGAGCTCAAAACCTACCTCCTTCAGAAGATCCGCAAGGTCATCCTGGAATAGGACGAAAGGCGGCTGGGACGCGGATTCGACCGGTCCCACCTTGGCGCGCATCCGGTTCGTCCCTACACTTTGGCGCCCAATCTCTGATTCGACGCCCCGAGCATCCATTCCTATGGCCCGCCCCACCATCAAAAACATCGCCATTGTGGCCCACGTTGACCACGGCAAAACCACCTTGGTGGACTCGATCTTCCGGTTCGCCGGTACGTTCCGGGCCAACCAGAACGTCGAGGAGCGTGTGCTCGACTCGAACCCACAAGAGCGCGAGCGAGGCATCACGATCCTCGCCAAGAACACCGCCATCCGCTACAAGGACGTGCGCATCAACATCGTCGACACGCCCGGACACGCCGACTTCGGTGGCCAGGTCGAGCGTACCTTGGCCATGGCCGACGCCGTGCTCCTGCTCGTCGACTCGTACGAGGGCCCGATGCCCCAGACGCGCTTCGTGCTGCGCAAGGCGTTCCAACACGGGCTCAAGGCGATGGTCATGATCAACAAGATCGACCGTCCTGATGCGCGCCCCACCGAAGTGCTCGACGAGATCTTCGACCTGTTCGTCGAATTGGGGGCCAACGACCAGCAGCTGGAATTCCCCGTGGTCTACGGTTCGGGCCGCGATGGCTTCGCCATGAACGAGCCCGACGAGGTCAGCGACAACCTGGATCCGTTGCTGCAGATGATCGTCAAGCACACCGACTCGCTCAAGGCCGACTCGGAAGGCCCGCTGCAATTCCAAGCCGCGACCTTGGACCGCGACGACTTCCTCGGCAAGGTCGTGGTCGGCCGCGTTTCGCGCGGAACCCTCGAGGTCGGCAACCGCTACCTCCTGTGTCACGAACATCGTCCCGGCGGCAAGGCGGTTTCGGTCAAGAAACTCTTCCGCTACGAAGGCCTCAACAAGGTCCCCGTGGACGCGGTCGAAGTGGGTGACATCGCCGTGCTCACCGGTATCGAGGAAATGGAGATCGGGGACACCCTGTGCCACCCCGAGCACCGCGACCCGCTGCCCGCCATCGTGATGGACGAGCCGACCCTGTCGATGATCTTCCGGGTCAACAACTCGCCGTTCGCCGGCAAGGAAGGCACCTACGTCACCGGACGCCAGGTGCTCGCCCGCCTGCAAAACGCCGCCGCCCGCGACGTGGCGCTCCAATTGGGCCCCGACGGCAGCTCGGACGCTGTCGAGGTCAAAGGCCGCGGGGTGATGCACCTTTCGGTCTTGATCGAGAACATGCGCCGCGAAGGCTACGAGTTCGCCGTCTCCAAGCCCCAGGTCATCATCAAGGAGATCGACGGGGTCAAATGCGAACCGTACGAATTGGCTACCGTCGAGGTGCCCCAGGTCAACGCCGGCCGCATCATCGAATACATGGGGCGCCGCCGCGGCGAGCTGCTCAACATGGAAACCGTGCTCAACACGACCACGCTCGAATTCAAGGTCCCCTCGCGGGGCCTGATCGGCGCGCGCACCGCGCTGCTCACCCTCAGCCAGGGCGAAGCCGTGCTCTCGCACATCTTCGATTCCTGGGAAAAGGACGGCGGCCCGATCCCGCGCCGCATGAACGGCGTGTTGGTCTCGGACCGCACCGGCGACGTGGTGCCCTACGCGCTCGACGGCCTGCAGGACCGCGGTACATTCTTCGTGCCCCCGGGCGCTCCGGTGTACGAGGGCATGATCGTCGGCGCCAACAACAAGGACGACGACTTGCCGCTCAACGTGTGCCGTGAGAAGAAGCTGACCAACATGCGCGCTTCGGGTCGCGACGACAACGTCAAGATCGCCCCCCCGGTGATCCTGACCCTCGAAGAAAGCCTCGAGTACATCGAAGACGATGAGCTGCTCGAAGTGACCCCGATCAGCCTGCGCCTGCGCAAGATCGTGCTGAGCGACAACGAGCGCAAGAAGGCCAAGAAGAAGGTCTTCAGCAACTAAACTTCGGGCGCACAGCCAAACGAAGACCCCCCTATCCGCCATGGCGGAAAGGGGGGTCTTCTGTTTTTCCCGCAGCGAGGGAACGACTGGATCGTTCCCCCACCGACCGTCGGGGCGTTACAGCGTTCGAATCTCGACCACCACCGAGGGATTGGTCTTGCCCATGCTCCCCAGGCGAGCGGACCAGACTCCCGCTTCGACCTCGGTCAGGATCATGGTCCGATCGAGCGAAATCAGGCTGTACTGGGTCGTTTCGTAGGCCCCATGCATGCGGCAGTCGAAGTCCAGCGTGCGCTTGCTCACCGGAACTTGCAGGAATCCTTGCGACTCGAACAACAACCCCTGGCCGTCCACTCGCTGAAGGCGGAACTCCGCCATGAGCCCCTCCAGCGTCAACCGCACATTGGGGTCATCAACCGATGCCTGGCCTGCCACCTCCACATCGAACTCATGAATCTCCGAGTGCTCGCTGCCACTCAAGAGCGACATGGGCATGCCTTCCTGCGTGACCAACGACCCTACCAAGACAGGCCGTGAGTCCCCAGTTTGGATGGAGACGCGCACCGAGTAGTTGGCAGCGGGAGCCAGCAACGACTCAAAGCGCCGGTTCATGCGATCCAACTCGGCTTCCTGGGCGGACAGGCTGGCATCGGACGATCCATTGGTGCGTAGGCCTGCAAAGTCGGCTTGGCTCCATTCCTGCACCAAGTCCGAGTTGGCATCCTCGGTCAACGCATACACCAAATCGGATCCATTGGAGCGCGGATCGATCGAGAGCAGTTGCGCCTCCATGTCATAGCCAGCGGGATCGAATTCTCCGTCCCAGCCGCTGGCCAGGTACCGGTGCTTGAAGCGCTCGGTTTGGATCCCCAGCATGCGGAAGGGCTTGGTTCCTTCCGACCGGTAGCTCGGAGGAGGCGTCGGGCTAGGCAAGCGCCGGATGAGAACCGTCATCGACCCCGTGCCCACCGCCGGACCCACCGAAAGGACCAGCACTTTGCCATCGGGAACAAAGCCGTTGACCGTCATAGCGCGCGCCATTTGATCCGAAAGATCCAGCGAGCCGCCGAGTGGCGTCCACCCGGGTTGCTTGCCCTCTTCCGCCAGCAGCGCGACGATGTCGAGCGACTGCTTGCGGATCTTGGGCTCCTCGGAATCCATCCAGCTCAAGTTCACATCGGTGCCGCCCGGTTGGGGGCAGGCTTGGAAGATACCCCAGGGGCCAAAACGAACCGGACGGACCGCCTCATCGATGGTTGCGGTGCCTTGGGCGATTTCGACCGATGCGTTCGTGATGAGCCGCGTCGTCGACTGTTCGCGCACGCAAGCGAACGAGTCGACCGGAACCGGCACTTGCATGGTCCGTACCTTGGCCGACTCTCGCTGCCCATCGAGCCACTGGTCGGCCTCGGTCGGCGTCACCCAGGAGGCCAACGGAGAGGCCGCCGACACCCAATCGACTTGCAACACCACGCGCTGTTGGACCCAAGCCGCGTAGAAAGCGCGCAGCCCCTCAAAAGCAGCATGCAACTCGACCGGCCCACGCAGGATCCACAGATCCTCGCCGTACTCAGCCCCCATGCGTCCCTCGAACTCGAGTTCCTCCCAGTACAAATCACCGAACAGCGAGGTGAACTGCGACCCAAATGACTGGGTCTCGGGCCCCTTGAATTCGAGACCGGCGTTCATGATGGGCAACCAACGCGCTTGACCGGGCCAATCGGGGTTCGAACTCCGCAACCCGCTGAGGTCGTAGGTGCGCGTGATCAGCTCATCGGACCCATTGGGAACGGGGGATTGGGGAAAGGCCATCGACGCCAGGGTCAAGCCCCAGCCAGCAAACATCCATTGGTGCATAGGTCACTCCAAAGTTTCTGAGGCAAGCGTCGGCTGCAAGCGTTGCAACCGGCGTTGGATCAAGTAGCCGCGTTCGCGGCGGGTGCGCGGGTTGGGGTCGGTCGACCAAGCGAGCACCTGCTGCTGGTCTCGATCGAGCGCTCCCAAAGGTTCGACCCCCAGGGCTGCGCGGACCGCGGGTTCCCCTCCCAGGATTCCCAGCGTGATCAAGATTCGCGCGCGCAAACTGTCGTCCTCGACGCTTGAAAGCTCGAAGAGGCCCTGCAGCGGCTCGATGCAACGGTCATCGCCGTGTTCGGCGACGAAGGCGAGCGCGGCCGATTGCAGATATCCGTCGAGTCCAGGCTCCGCCACGCATTGGGCCACACCCAGCGCCGCCTCCGGCCCGGGTACGAGCATCAAGGCCTCGAGCCAGGCTTGCGCGGTCAACTCGCTAGGCGCGCCCGAGTCCGGACGGATCGCAGCGACCACGCGTGGCCCATCGGCCTGGACCGCCAACTGCCAAGCCGCCAGCCAGCGCGTCTCCAAGATGGCCGGATCCTGGCGCAAGGCGCACAGCGCGCGGAGGCAGTTTGGCCCCGGTTGCTGGGCTAGGCAGGCGAGCGCCTCGGCGCCGAAGCGCCGATCGTGGGTTTGATTGTGCAGCCACCCCACCCACGAGTCGCTCGGATAGCGCTGGGCCAATTCCAAACCCAAGCTCGTCGCCGAGCGTCTCTGATTGCTAGTGAGCCAAGCCTGGGCCACGGGCTCCCAATGGGGAACCGATCGAAGCAAAGGCAGCATGCTGTCCCAGGGCAGTCGTTGCGCCGCAAGCGCATCCAAGACCCAAACCACCCCGGCGGATTCATCGCGAGCCCAAAGGTCGAGCAAGTCCGCGCAGAACGCTCCGTCCATGCTGTCCCCCGGCGCTCGCGCCAACAAGGCGGCCGCAAAGCCGGCGAGGTCCTCGCTCGGAATCCGCTGCCAAGCTTGGCGAACTTCGGGTCGGTGCGCTGCTTCCCAATACAGTTGGCTCGCAGCTTGCGGGTCCAGGCCCTCTTGCTGCAGCCAAAGGCGCACGGCCAAGGATCCAACGTCCGCCTGCTCGCGCAGCTCCCACAGTTCGCGTCGCGCGGCGGTCCCGCGTTCCATGGCCAAGGCCCGGACCGCTCCGCTCGCAATCGTCGCTTGCCCATCGCGGGCCGCTCGCCCCAGCATGGCCACCATCGGCCAACCGGCGCGGCGCAGCGCTTGCACGCGGGTTTCGTAGGCTTCGGGGGTGCTGGGCAGGTCGGCCAAGATGGTTCTCAACTCGGCCAAGGCTTGCGCCCGGCGCTCGTCGTCGAAGGGCTGGCCTTCTTCGCGCAACTCGCCGAACACTTTCGCCTTCCTGGGTGCGTCACCGGCCGGCGAGTCGATCGCCGGGAGCGGCAGAGTTTCGGTGGCGGCGACTTCGAGCCCGTTCGGGTGCGACTCGGGGGTCGGGGCGACCACCGGAACCGTGGGTGTTTGGGCAGGGATCCCTTCCCCGCCGAAGCGCCACAGACCGAGAGCCAGCAACAAGCCCGCTGCCACCGCGATCCAGATAGCCCAGGGCCTACGTGCCTCCGAAGCCTGCGGCACCGGATGCTCGGCATCAAGCGCACTCTGCACCCGCCCGACGAAGGCGTCGATGTCCACGCGGTGCAACGGCGCCTCGCGAAACTCGTGCAGACCTTCGAGCAGCATCGACTGCCTTGCTTGCGCCCTTTGGCAGCGAGCGCACTCGGCCACGTGTTGCTCCCACAGAAGCCGCTCGCCCACGCCGAGTTCGCCCGCAAAGGCCGCCCGTAGCCAACGATCCGATTGACGACAGCTGCTCATCGATCCTCCTCCCCGAGCCAATGGCTGAGCAGGCGCAGCAACAGTCGGCGCGCCTGGTGAACTTGGGTGCGCACGGTCGCGACCTTAACCCCCATGGTGCGAGCGACTTCGGGGTAGTCGCGGCCCTCGACCACGCGCAGGTTGAGCGCCACCTGCAGGTGCTGGGGCAAGCGCTCGATCGCCGCGCCCAACAGGGCTTGGGCTTCGCGTTGTTCCATGGCAGCCATCGGCTCGGGTTCGCGCCCGTCGACTTGTTCGGCGAGCGGATCGAGCTGGACAACGCCTGCCCCCCGACCGCGTTTGCGCAGGTGATCGTAGAACAGGTGGACAGCGATGCGCGTGAACCACGGGCGCAGGTTGCCCCCTTCCTGGGCCTCAGGCAACGCGCCGAAGCCACGCACGAAGGTTTCCTGGGCCAAGTCCTCGGCATCTTCCGGACTCCCCACCAGCCGGAACAGGAGCCCGTAAACCCCACCGAAATGCTGCGCCACGAGCCGCCCATAGGCGTCCCGGTCACCGTCCCGGGCAGCCTGCCAATCGCGGCGCTCCTCCCCGGCCCGGTCGAGCTTCAAGCGCAAGGACCGCCTTTGCATGTTCCCCCCATCATGCCAACCCCGTCGGGGGAGCCTGGCATGGGTCCGGGAGGTTGTTTCGCCATGGGAAGGTTTCATGGGGTGCCCCATACCCTTCCAACGCGCCCTGGCAGCCTGTATCGATGGGTTTCTGGGGTTTCTTGGCGGGAATCCGCGGGCAGCGGAAATGCCCGCCCTCCCAGCGCAGCGCCTCCCGCGCCCAGTAGGCAAACCCAGTAGGCAAACCCAGCAGGCAAAACCGGGTAGCGAGCCCGGATACGTAGCCCCGGCCTGCCCTAGTGGTACCAGGGAGCGAAGGGCAACAGGATCGAAATCGTGATCAGCGCAATGATCACCCACTCGAGGATCTCCAGCCGCCGGGCCGAAACCGTGTCCGACATCTTCTGGTAAAGCCCCTCTGCCACGCCCAACTTGCGCTCGACGCTGCTGGACCAAGCCGGCAGGTCGAGCCGCGCCGATGCCAAACGGTGCAGCCGAGCCAGGTATTGGTTTCCAAGCAGCTTGATGGCGTTGTTGACCCCTTCAAAGAGCACGACCGCATCGGTCTGCACGCTCGCAAAACGCTCGAGCATCCGGTCGGAGGCGAAGCCCGGCCACATCCGTTTGCGTACCAGACTCGCCAGCGTCTCATCGGCATGGTCGAGCAGCGCGTCGAGCTCGTCGTCCAAAACCCGCAGCTCGAGCAGCTCGACGTTGGCGTGCTTGAGCACCGCGATCACGTCGTCGGGCTCCGCATCGATCAGCACCGCAGCGTTCCAATCGATCAAAGCCAAGTCCTCGGGGGAATAGGAAAGGCACCCCTCGCGCACTCGCTGGATTTGGCCCTTGGCCAAGGGCCCGCGCTCGGATTCGACCGTACGCGCCAGCGTTCCCAACGCATCGTCGTGTAGCTCCGCCGGATCCAGCCCCGCGCCCCAACGTCGGATCGAGAAGATCCAGTAGTCCTCGACCGCATCGTGCAACCGCGGCCGCACCACCGCCGGGCGAATCGTGTCGAGCACCTGCTGGATGCGAGCACGGGCCTGTTCCGCCAAAGCCTGGCTGCCATACAGCTTCCAGCTCAATTCAGGCAGCTCCCCCAACGCCTCCGGCAGCGCCCCGCTGTAGGTGATCTGCGCGGCACCAAAGTCGTACAGGATCACCTCCGGGTTCGCCTCCCACACGAGGCCATCGGCCTCAAACGCCTCCGACCGCAACTCAAACCGAATCGGCGCCGGCTGATAATCAAACCAAGGCGGTGCTGCCCGCCGCGAACGCATCGGACTTACCCGTGTCGACTCGCGCGCCAAACTCTCCGCCGTCCGCAGCTCGACCTGAAACCCAATGTCGAACGCGAACACCACATGAACCTGCCCACCGATACGAACCGAATCCGCGGCCACTTGCATGCCAACATCCTGCCCTTCCGCCGCAAAACGTCCACAACCGGGGCCGCCAATCCCAGCCTCCCCCTCCT
>Ga0116152_10002940_pt1 | contig 13790 bp, 14 predicted proteins | sample AD_UKC119_MetaG_FD_89894 | JGI IMG/M metagenome (GOLD analysis project Ga0116152, IMG submission 89894) | Active sludge microbial communities of municipal wastewater-treating anaerobic digesters from Hong Kong - AD_UKC119_MetaG | ecosystem: Engineered > Bioreactor > Anaerobic > Digestate...
AATCCGCGCACCAATGTAATCATAGTCAGAACTGGCAAGAAAAACGGCTCTGTGAATTGGCCCACGCTGATGGCGCACATTTCGAAAAAAATCTGATATGCCTAAAATCGGCGTTCTATCGGATACACATGGGTCTCTGCCTGATTCGGTGGGCGAATTTTTTGCCGGATGTGATGAAATCTGGCATGCTGGCGATGTGGGCAATGATGCTGTATTGAAACAGCTTGCTTCTATTGCATCGGTGCGTGTTGTTTACGGAAATATCGACGGGCAGGATGTACGAGGCGTTGCGCGCGACCACACATTTTTTATCAGTGGTGGAAAACGTGTATTGATGAAGCATATTGGAGGCCGGCCTGGAGCATATACACCCGAAACACGCGAGCAGATTGCAGCTCTGAAGCCCGATATTTTTGTATGCGGACACAGTCATATCCTGCTGATTCAGTTCAATCAGAAAAACAATTTGTTGCACATCAATCCCGGAGCAGCCGGCAGCAGCGGCTTTCATAAAATGATGACTATGCTGCGTTTTGATATCAGCGACGGCAACATTTTAAATATGGAAGTGTGGGAAAAACCGCGCAAGGCGCTTATCTGAGCCGGTCAGCAGCGCGGACTTTCATTTCATCTTTTTTGATGGCTTTGTTGGCAAACACCAGCAGAACCATGCTGATGAGCGGCATAATGATTCCAATTTCTTTATAGTAAGCATGGCCGTGAACAGCATCGGCCAGACGCTCGGGAACAATAAACATGGCGCCTATGAGCAGACAGTTGAGAATAAAAACAAAGGCATTGAACCGCATTTGTCTGATGCGGTTTTTGAACAGAAAAATAGAAATCAGGAAACTGACGGCGGTAATAGTGCCTGCAAATAGCAGCAGTAGTGGATTGTAAACACCTGCCACCAAAACATCTCCTTTGCATTCGTGCAGATAGAGATAGCCGGCAGCACTGTCGGCAATGACTCTGGAAAACGGAATAAAAATCATGGCCAGAATGGCAAGTGCGCCACCAAGCAGATAGAGTGATTGAATTCGCTGAATCATGGTTTCAAATTTTGACAAAAATAGCGATTTTTCATTCCATGAGCAAATGGAGAATTTCCGGCGATTTCAATGCTCCTGTTTCAGGAAAATGATAGCGAAAATATTGCAGCATGACTTGAAAAATTTCTTTTAGAGATCGTGATGGAATGCGGGTTTCAAAGGGTATATTGATTTCGGCTGATATTATTTCACTCAAAAATTCCGAATTTGTCTGATTTAATGCGGCCTGTGTTGTTCCGGGAACAAATCCTTTGTCGAGTGTGAAAATTATTTTTTCTTTGGCATTTGCAGTACTGTCAATTCCAAATCCAAGCAGAGAAGCCAGTCCGAAGCCAAACTGAACAGGGTATGCAGCCGGAAGATATTCGCTTTCATGTACAAACCGGATGCATTGTTCCATATAGATAAACAGTTCCGGGGTCATCGATTCCTCTCGAATGTATTTTACGGCACATTCAGCCATGAATGTTGAAATGGCCTGACGTCTGAAATCAAAAGCACCATATCGTGGTACATAATCGAGCGACAATGATTTTACCAGTGGAAGTTTTCCGGGTGTGCCAGAGATATATTGGCATTCGGTAATAGCAAGAGGGTATGAAAGAAACGGATATTTGTTTTTATTGTTTTTTAAGTAGGACGCGACAAAAAATGTACGAATTCCTTTTGCAGTCAGACTTTTAATGATTAATCCATTATCACCGTATTTTACGGTATGCAGGATAATACAACGGACAGCAGAAATCATATCAATGATAAAACATAAGTTTGGTTGCTTTTGTTACCGAGCCATCGTCGTTGGTAACAAAGATTAAATAGACACCTGTTGCCGGACGGTCGCCATTCATGTCGAGGCAATTCCATATTGCCTGGCCGCCCTGTGCGCGGGTTCTGAAGATCAGAGTGCCAAACATATCCGTAATGCTCACCCATCCGTTTTCGATGAGACCTGATACAGAAACGTATCCATTGAAATCGCTCATAACAGGATTGGGAAATACCAGCACGGAATCAAGCGATGTATTGGGATCTGTTGCCGTTCCGCGAAATGAAATAATGCCGTTGGTTGTGGCAAAAAACACTTCGCCGCTTTCAGGGATGATTGAAATGCCGTTGATGTCGTCGGAAAGCAAGGGTGAGTTGGTTGTTGTGAAATGATAAATTTCTTTTGTGCCATCTTCGCTCAATAGAAAAGCCCCGGCCTTTTCAGTCCCAATCCATTTACGATTGGCTCCATCAACAGCAATGCACTTCACTTTTTCAGATTCAAGCAGATTTTGCACATAACCACCAACTTCAACCAGTATTTGTTGGGCATCATAGCTGCCTCCATCAAAAACATTTTCAGGATTGTAAATCACAGCAATACCCGCTTCTGTTCCGATCCATATTTCGTTGTCGCGGTCAACGGCCATACTGTAAACACTCATGGATGGAAGAGCGCCAAATCCTTCGGCCGTTGTAAGTTTTTTGTATTCGTCATCAGAAGAAATATCAATGGTATTATTGTCATTGAAAACAAAAACGCCTTCGTTGCGGGGCAATGCAATCCATTTGTAGCCGTTTTGATCAATGACCGGATTGGATGCGGAGCTGAAACTATATGCTGATGCAAAGGTGAAAGTTTTGAATTGCCCATTGGCTTTTCTTACACTTAAAAATTTGTTATTGCCGGTGGTAGCAATCCAGAGGTTATTGTCTGAATCCAATGCAAGACCTGCAACATTGACCCGGTCGGGAGTTGTTCCAACAGGCGACAGGGTGCTGTTTGTTTCGTCATAGACCGAAATCACATGCCCGTCTTTCAATTCCACCAATCCGTATCCATAGGAACCGGCAAATATGTGAGCGGCATCGGATGGCATTGTTTGAACGGTTATGAAATCCGAAATAGTATCAAGTCCGTCTGTGATGTAATTGTAGTAGAAATTCCATTTTTCATTATTGAATACCGAAATTTCGGCAGCACGGTACAAGCTTCCCCACGATTCGTTATAACCGCCAGAGACGGTGGAAATAATATTACCATTGGATGAAAGCGAAAAAGCATTGGACGAAAAAGGGCCTTCAGGTCGAAGAATAACGTAGTTCCAATATGCCCAGGTTTTTACCAGACCATAGTTTTGGTCACCGATGTACAGAAAACCGTCGTTGGTATATGCAGCTTGGTTTGGATTGGGAATCAAACTGCCATATTGAAAAACTAATCCAAGCGAATTCAGATTATTGTCGTAAACATTTACAAAATTATACCCGCATATCAGCAGTTTATTTTCAGAGACATTCATGCCGCGGTTTTCAACGCCTTCGAACGGGGCGAATTTTGTCCATGTATTTCCATCGTAATAATAAACAGTGTCGGTATTGAATGACGGGTTGGATTGAACAGTGAAAAGATTTCCGGCAAACACTTCAAGATCTGAGTAATTTGCATTGGTAACCGGCACATGCATTTTGTTCCAGTTGCCAAAATAAGCCAGATTGGGGCTGGCACTGTGTGCCCTGAAAATGCCTTCATCGGATGAAGCATGGATAGAATCATTAAAAAATTCAATATCTGTAATATTCACGTGACTGCCGTTGTTTCCGATGTAGTAAGTATCTTTTATTTCTTTTTTTACGATATCAACAACAACAATTCCGAAGCCGCAGCACATGTAGGCATAACGCCCGTTGATCACAATATTGTTGATGGTTTTGTTTCCGGGTATGCTTTTTCTTTTTATATCAGACAGATTGAAAACACTGCTGTCAGGTAGTATAAGATCAATATTGGTGTTGGAGTATGCAACAACAAGTGTTTTGTAAGTGTCTGAATATTCAATTGCAGAAATGCCGATATCACTTAATCCTTGTACAGTTGAAAGCCGCACCATTTCCCATTTTGGAACGTCGTAATAAAATAATGAATAAGGTGTGGCGGCATATATAAGGTCGCCGGTTATGGCAAGGTCAATTACAGTGGAGTATGGAAGGTGATCGCGCCATTCACCAACGGCTACTCCCTGGGCTGAAATCAGACCAGTCGTAAGTATCTGAAAACAAAGCAGTGAAAGCAGTTTTCTCATATAAACAAAAGTAATGTTTTTTTGTTGATTAACTTCGGATCCGCTTTTTTATTGCCCTGGCTGTGTTGCCTGAAATCGATTTCATTTTTTTGAAGCTTACCAGAAAAACACCGGTAAAAATGAGGAATGCTGCCAGAACCTTTGGCCAGTCAAGAATTTCCCGGCCGGTGATAATGCCAATGGCGCCGCTGATTACCGGCTGCATGTAGATATATGCACCGACTGTTCCGCTGCTTAAATATTTTATTCCGAAAACCGTAAGCAGATAGGTTAGAAATGTTGTACCGATTACTACATAGGCAAGTGCGCCCCACATTTCGGCCGGCATCTGCAATTGCGGCATCTGCATGGCTTCGTTAAATCCAAAAGGGATAAAGGCAATCATGCCTGCGAAAAATATCCAGAATACAACTCGTAAGGGATCGTGACGTGTCATGAGCGGCTTGGCCAGCACCAGATATGCACTGTATGCAGTAATGTTCACCATGATGATGATATCGCCGCGCAGATGGTCCGAACTCCACGAAATGGCTTTGCCGTGAAGAGTAAGCCATACAGCGCCTCCAAGTCCAACGATGATTCCAAAGACTTGAATCAATGTGGAACGCTCGCGGATGATGAAAAATGCCAGAATCAAAACAATGACCGGACTGATAGTATGCAGCAATGCCGCTTCTACCGGGGTCGTCAGATTCAATCCCGTAAAAAACATAAACTGATTGATGGTGACTCCAAGAATTCCACATAGAAAAATGAGTACCCATTCTTTTAACTGGAAACGGCTTTTTTTGGTGAAAGGCAGAATCAGAGCGAAAAGCAAAGTGGCTCCTGCTGTTCTGAAAATAATAATCTGAACGGGATTCATATAATCGGGCATCAACGATTTGGCAATCCAGTAGTTGGCGCCAAAAAGGATCCCGGAAATGATCAGTGCAATGTGAGCCAGGCGGGAGGAATTCATACGGCAAAGATAATCAGTAACTCCTTGCTGAAATACCATTTTTATTTCGGAATATTTTTTCTGAATACGTCGATCATTTTTTCATCCAACAGTGAAAATGCGAAACAGCGCTTGCCGAGATCTTTCAGCGATGCTCCGACGTGATACAGCCGTTTATTGTCAATAAGAAGAAAGCGGTCATGAGCTGACAAGATTGTTAAAATTAACAAAAGAAATACAACTGAGTTCCCGGTCTCTGCGCCGGGATCTCTTTCTACACCTCAGACTTTTCTTTTGTTGATTTTCGTTACCGACATTTCGATGGAGTTTATCCTGCTGTCGACTCTTCGACGGAGTTTATCCTGCGGAACGCAGGGCTCAGAGTGACAGTAGCAGGGCTCCATGTGACAGCGGCGGGTCTCAGGATGACAACGAGGGAGAGCGTTTTTTACTATGCGCGCTTTGAAACAAATCCAAAACTATAGCGATTTTTCAGCAGATTGAATCAAATCAGAGACAAACATCCATGCATCAAAAATCTGTCCTTCGAAGAAGATGCCTTGCTTTGGATTGACATTGCCAGATTCCATGGCGGCAAACACTTGTTCAAATTTCCGCTCTGTGTCCGATTGTTTTTGTTCTAAAATATTCACGCGGCTCAGTATGGTTTTGTTTGAAATAACAAATTTCCGCATTTCGACAAACGCGCTGATGATAAGGATGCTTATTTGCCCTGCAATTTCACTGCGCAACACTGTCGCAAGCATGGCGACTCCCTATTCTGTAAATGCATACGGATTCGTTGCCGAATGTTTCAACATCGACAACCGGTCACATTTTGTGACCAGTTCATTTACTTCGTAATCAGATAGTTGAAAGCGCCATTGGGGCGGAAAGCGATTCAGGTTCCTTTTTACCGATTGATTCAAAACCTTTGTACCAATCTGATATAATTCAGCGAGATCGCGGTCAATCATCACCTGCTCGCACCTAATTGAAAATATGCGGTTTTCAATTTCAACAATCTCTATATTTTCAGCCTTGTTGTTCATTTATTTTTTAATTGCTCAGAATGTTTTTTATGAATCCGTCAATTATTTTTTCATCCATCAGCGAAAATGCGAAACAGCGCTTTCCCAGGTCTTTCAGCGATGCGCCAATGTGGTAAAGTCTTTTATTGTCTATTAGCAAAAAGCGGTCATGGGCTGCGTCAGAAATTTTTATTTCAACAGGTGGATATTGTGTTTGTCAATGTCTGTTTGCAGCGCAGCGCTGACTTTTTTCAGATAAATGTGTGCAGCAATATCCGGCTTCCTTTTCGAAAGCAGCATCAATACCGATGCATCCACTTAGTGGTTCCAAAGTTCAATCGATTTTTCAGTAGAATGAATCAAGTCAGTCACAAACATCCATGCATCGAAAATCTGTCCTTCGAAGAAGATGCCTTGTTTTGGCGCATCAGCACGGGCTTCGAGCGCATTGAAAACTTTTTCGAATTTGAGGTCTGTTTCGTTTTGTCTGTATTCCAAAGTGTTTATCCTCAAATTCAAATCATTGTTTTGATTCCGCATTTTTCTCATGTGTACAAAAGCATTCATAATACAAATGCTTGTCTGAATTGCTACTTTGCTATTGATTACAGCGGATAGCATGGCCACTCCCTGCTCCAAGAATGCGTGCGGAAGCGCTGATGAATGTTTAAGCATTTGAAACCGGTCGCAAATTGCGACCAGTTGGTTCAATTCTTCTCTTGAGAGTCTGAAACAGAAATTCTCAGGAAACCGGGACAAATTTCGTTTCACTTGTTCATTGACACGTTTTGTTGGGACCTGATAAAGCTCAGCCAGATCGCGGTCAAGCATTACCGGAATGCCACGTATGGTAAAAATCCGGTTTTCAATTTCCGGATTAACCAATTCTAAACCAGTTTGCATCATTTCGATGATTTTATGCAGCCAGATTCACTGTCAATTCTGTAGCGAGGATGTACACCCTGTTTTCTTTCTTTCCGCCGCCGATTTCTGTTTCCTGGCTTCGCAGGCGGCCTTTGAGCGATACATGGCTTCCGCACCTGACCATGTCAACAATCTTGCGGGCAGCATGGTCCCAGGCTACAATGTTATGCCAGACAGTCGTCCGGATCCATTGTCCGTTGCTGTCGCGGAACAATTGATGTGTGCCCAATGTGAAACTCGCTTTCAGTCTGTTTTCGCCATAGCGCTGAAATTTGGGGTCTTTTCCCGCATATCCACTCAGCTCCACCTGATTCGACGGCCATTCCTTGTTCTGCTTTTGTTTTTTAGATGAATTTTCCGCTTTCATACTCGTTTTTTTGCAAATGTATTTGCTTCGTTTTGCATGAGCCGGTATTAAGTATTTACTTTCGGATATAAGTATTTGTAACTGTTTGTTGTCGGCTATAACCTCTTTATCAAACCAATCATGTATTTTCTCGAAAGAAAATCAAATTAATTATTTTTGGAAAAAGGATTGTCGCTGTTCGTGCTTCGCAGCTTTCTTTGATGCTTTCGGCCACAATTTCGTTATGCATTGTGCGCCGCATGCCTCAAGCCCTGTCCTAAGCCCAGTGTCTGAGCACCGACGCTTCGGTTGGCACATATTGCTGATGGCTGAAAACTGACAACTGGCAACTGATAACTGGCTACTTGCAACTATTCATACACAATCAGAAAGACATCTTCATTGTCGCGTTTCATGAGATATTTTTCGCGAGCAAATTTCTCCATTCGTTCATCATTACTTACAACTTCGAGATAGGTTTTTGTGTCCCGGTGAATTTCATCGAGATAAAACTGTCTTTCTTTTCTGATTTTGTGGAGTTCGCTGCGCAGCGATTGCTGGTGAATAAAATTGTTCTGGTCAAAAAAACCGACCCACACTACAAAGACGGTGGTCGCAATGAAATATTTATTTTTAATGATTGACCAGATTTTTTTCTTCATAATATGCAAAAATAAAAAAAACTGCCTGAACCTGGAATGGCGCAGACAGTTTTTATCAAACAACAGAAGTTGATATCCTTATTTCAGGATAGTAACCCAGTTGTGTTTATCTTCTTCGTCTCCATATTGAATTCCTGAAAGTTTTTTGTAAAGAGCTGTGCTCCATTTTCCGGCTTTGCCGTCTTTGCAGAATTCGTATTTGGTGCCAGTTTCGAGGTCTTCGATCAGTCCAATGGGCGAAATAACAGCGGCAGTTCCGCAGGCACCCACTTCTTCGAAAGAACCAAGTTCGTCGAGTGGGATGGGGCGACGTTCTACTTTCAGGCCCAGGTCTTCGGCCAGCACCTGCAGACTCTTGTTGGTGATGGAGGGCAGAATTGAAGAGCTGCTGGGCGTTATATAGGTATTATCTTTAATTCCGAAGAAATTGGCAGCACCGATTTCGTCAATAAACCTTTTTTCTTTGGCATCGAGGTACATGGGTGAACCGTAGCCGGCTTTGTGTGCTTTCATAACACCGGTGAGACTGGCTGCGTAGTTCCCGCCCACTTTGATGGTGCCGGTTCCCAGCGGAGCAGCACGATCACTGTCTTTAATAATCGCAATTTTTACAGGATTGAATCCTTCTTTAAAATAAGGACCTACCGGGGTTACAAAAATAATGAACATGTATTCGCTCGCCGGTTTTACGCCTACTTCGGCACCTGAGCCAAACAACAACGGGCGGATGTACAACGAAGCACCGGTTCCGTAAGGAGGCAGATAATCGAGGTTTTCGAGAACAACAGCTTTAATGCACTCGAAAAACAGGTCTTCGGGCACTTCGGCCATAAGAATTCCCTGAGCACTGCGTGCCAGGCGTTTTGCGTTTTCATCCCAACGGAATAAGCGTACATCGCCATTCTTTCCGCGATACGCCTTCATTCCCTCAAAGGCTTCCTGCCCATAATGCAGAGCCGTTGCGGCAATGTGAATATTCATATATTCAGAGTCCGTTATTTCGGGTTTCGACCAGGCGCCGTTTTTATAGTAGCACCGGACGTTTTTTGCTGTCTTTTGATATCCAAAAGGCAATTTTGACCATTCTATATTTTCCATATCAGTGTGTTATAGATTCGCTGCTAAAGTACATATTAATTTTAATTAGGTCTGTTTGTTTCCGTTTTTTTGGATTGATAAATAATAGGAAGCTGTTTGATAATTGGCACTATATGAAGAATTGCTGATTTCTAAAACAAACTTTAAGGAACAGTATTAATATTATTTTTAATTTTGAAAAAAATTAATGTTTGATTCGAAAAATCATGTATAAATCGATGACACTAAGTATCTCTCTATTGTTATTGGTTTTATTGCCGGCAATCAAAATGCTTGGTCAATCCATTATTAACTTGTACACACCGGTAACAGTTAACTCTCCTCTTTTCAGTAGGGCGAATGAAATTCAGTTTGGGGCCAATCTGAACAATTTTGGGCTCAACTATAAAGTGAACGGACAATGGGCCAATACCATCATGATTGCAAGTATTCAGCATAATCCCGGAAGCATTGAATTCGATCCTTTGAATTTCAACGATTATTCGGATCAGACGGATCAGACACATCTGATTCAATCAAGACCGGACAGGATGATGTATTGCGAACTCGGCCTTGGATATAATTTGCACCATAAAACACAGAAAATCTGTTTTCTGGCTGGTGCAGGCCGGCAGATAATTCATCCGAATACTCGATGGTTCTTTCAGTTTGATTGGGGCAATGAGAGCAGTCTGATCAATGCCGGAATTACTGTGAGGGCTAATTATACAAAAGTGAATGGGGTAGACTTCTTCACAATGGAGCCGATGGTGCAGGGAAAGCTGAAAATCTGGAATTTCAGGATTGTCAATCAGTTCGGGTATTCGGTTGCTATGAAGAAAAATGAGGATTATATGAAACCAGTGCTTACCGTCGGGCTGGAGTATGTTATAGGTAAGGCAGCCCGGAATAAGGGATACAAGGAATAGTGATCTGGGACGTGTGTGACGTCTGCGACGAGTCGCAGTTGTCCCCAGCGTCCCAAGAGTGAGGATTTGCCGCTTAATTCTCATTTTGCCAGCGCAATAGTCCTCAAGGTGTTTATTTTGAATTAATAGTGTTTTTGTATTTTTGATTTTATATTTCGATTTTGTCATCTCATGCTGTAGCTTTTTTAGCAATTAATTATGTCCGATCAGAAAAAAAACACTCAGGGCTTTATTCCCACGCATGGTGGGTACAGGAATCTTTTCAGTTATCAGAAGGCAGAGATAATTTATGATGGAACAGTTTATTTCACTAATCGTTTTTTTAGTAAATATGACCGCACCGTAGGCCAGATGATTCAGGCCGCGCGTAGCGGGAAGCAAAATATTGCCGAAGGAAGTATGGCTTCGGCCACTTCAAAAGAAACAGAGATCAAGTTGACTAATGTTGCGCGTGCCAGTCTGGAAGAGCTCCGTATTGATTATGAAGATTTTTTACGCACAAACAAACTCCCTGTCTGGGACAAGAACCATCGCCTGGTAGCCCGTATTCGTGAACTCAACAAAAGTACGCCGACTCCTACTTATGAGACTTTCAGAAAGGCCATTGAACACGAAAATCCAGAGATTTGCGCCAATGCGATGATTACGTTAATTCAGATTACAACCTTTTTACTGAATCAGCAAATCAAACAACTGGAAGCTGCATTCCTTAATGATGGCGGCTTGCGAGAACGAATGACTCACGCAAGATTGCAAAGAAGAAACAACAAAGAATAATTTTTCGGGACTGTTGCGACTGCTGTGACAATGTTGCAGTAGTCCCGAGTGTCCCAGGCGTGGAAAATAGTAGCATCATTCTCACTCCACCAGCGAAATATTCACCATCAGCTTTTCCAGTTTTTTCTTGAGTGCGAAAGCGTTGCCTGAATAATTGTTCACAATGATGCAAAAGGCCATCATTTCATTTTTCTGGTTGGGAACATATCCTGCGTAGGCGCGCACCGTTTTCATGTATCCACTTTTGGCTCTGAGCTTACCTTTCACTGGGGTGCCCTCGAACATGGTTTTCAACGTCCCGCTTTCACCGGCAATGGGCAGCGATGCGTACAATATTTCAAACCAGGGCTCTGTGTGGATATTCATAAGGAATGTGCCCATGGCTTTCGGCGAAACACGGTTGGCTTTCGAAAGTCCGCTGCCATCGTGCAATTCCATTCCGTTTTTCTGAACGCTGTTTTCGCCGAGCAGGTCGTAAACCGCTTTCAGTCCGCTTTCCCAGGAACCACTACCGTATTTTTTCAGTCCGGACATTTTCAGGCAAGTCTCTGCAGCGACGTTGTAGCTTTTATTGTTGGTGTATTGAATGATTTCGGACAATGGCTGCGAATAATAGGTCATAAGCGGTCTGCCGTATTCTCCGTTGTTTAGATAATAGCCACAGCATTTTCCTGAAACGACGATTCCTTTTTGCCCGAGAAATGATTGCACTGCAATAGTGAAACCCAGCGCCGGATCGGGTGTTGAGCCATATACCTTAAAGTTGTTTTTCCCTGGAGGGAGTGTGCCGTTGATGATGCGGGTGAAGTCGAACGGATCGCCCCAGACTATGCTGTTGTCGCCGGTTCCGCTGCGGCCTGCTGTGGTTTTGTTTTCGAGAACAAATTGCTCAAATGCAGGAAATGCTGAAACATAAGTCGTTTTTGCACCAAAAGTGGCTGGCGTGTTGAACGAAAGCGTCAGGGCATTTCCATCCCAGATAAGGCCTGCAGTGCCGGCTCCGTAGTAGTTGCCGCGGTCATCATCGGGATATGTGTCAGGAATGATCAGTGAATCGAATATTCCGGCATAGCCGTTCAGATTTCCTTCGATGGCTTTAATGCCGCTTCTGGTGAGTGCTGCATACAATGAGTCAATAAATCTCTCCTTGGTAAAAAACGGGAATCCGATGGTGGGGTCTGCGCCACCGACAATATTCAGGTTGCCATGCAAAACGCTGTCAGAGCCAATCTCGCCGTCGATATACACATGCGTGACAAAGCGGAATGTATCTCCAAGAACATCAAGCGCAGTTGAAGTCGAAGTGAGCTTTATGATGGAAGCGGGTATCAATAAACTGTCGGCGTTGTATTCTTCAATGACTTTATTCTGATCACAGTTGAATACAATTACTCCCCAATTGCTTTGTTTCAGATACGGATCGTTTTTTAGATTTTCGATTGACTGGTGCAGCAAGGTGTTTTGTGCTCCCATCGGTAGAAGACAAGTATGAAGCAGTAATATCAGCAGAATTTTTTTCATTGTTCGCTGATTTTTTTTCTGATCAGATGAATGATTTCAATCAATTGAGTATCATTTCCGCTTTCAAGATCTTCTGAATTTTCAGGCAATACAATATCAGGAGTGATGGGTGTGAGTACGGGCGGCGCTGTATCCTGATTGAAGCGGAGTATGCTGATGGTTCCTGTGATTCCGCTGTTGGGCAGTTCGAAAGGAGTGGGTTGTCCGAAGGTTCCTGAAATTGCGCATCCGGCGGGCAATCCCGCAAAGAGCGTATTCGGACGTTTGCGGAGTGTGTTGCAAACAAGACCAGTGGTAGAAGCACTCATTCCATTAAATAATACAACCAGAAAGCCGGAATAGTTTTTCGCGGATTGAATGGGTTTAACTTGTTTTTCCCATGTAGTATCAACGATACCTTCTGTTTTGTGCCATAGAGCCCTCATGGCTTTATTGCCGAATGTACATTGCAGCAGTCTGACAATTTCGGGTTGAAACGGCGTTTGTCGGATAATTTCGTGTTGCACTATGCTGCTTGATTTTGAAATCAGATGATTGACATAGGTGTATGGCTCTTGCATCAGAAAGCGGGTCAGCAGCTTACCGTAGTCAGCAAATCCGCCACCGTTGTGACGCAGGTCAAGAATAAGAACCTTGGGTTGTTTGGCGTTAATGTTTCTGAATGCATTATTAAGAAAAAAGTGATATTCTCCCGGGTTTCCGTTCATGAATGATGCTATTCTCATATATGCAATGGTGCGGTCTTTTGAATAGCCAAAAGAAAAAGGTTTTATGCTTTCATTTCCCGCACCTGAAAAGTAGCTGTGATATGGTTCTTTGTTGGCATCGACACCAGGTAATAAACAGGTATGTGTGGTCGAGTCAGTTCCTGTTTGAATGGTATTTATTGAGTCAACGAAAAAAAACAGGGGATATACGGATGTGAAATAATATTCTGCAATTTTTTCACGACTGTGAATGTTGTTTCCTTCTGAGGATGACAACATCATCAGTACCGGATAGATTGAGTCGGCAGGGATATTATTGATGCTGAAAATTTTGTCGCCGGTGATGCATGAGTCGAAGTAATCTCCGCGCACATACAGACTTCCGTTGCTGATAAATACATCGAGCGGCAGAAATGGCTTGCCGGCCTGCAGATAATCATTGCTTTCGGGTGGCAGGTTCAGTGCACAATGAATATCGCGTATCGAGCTGAAAACAGGCATGAGTCGGCGGTAGAGTTCTGTGGCGCTGATCGAGTCTGTGATTCCGGATTGGAGGGTGTCAATGCGATATCGCAGCATGGATGTATCGCAAACCAGCGCCAGATTGATGTGTGCATCGAAAAATATGTTTTCAAAAAAGGAAATATCTGATTTTGCCTGTGCAGGCGAAAGCAACGGTAGTTCCGTTTGTTGTGCTTCAGAAGACAACTGATTCAGAAAAACGAAAATCAAAATAAATTTCAGCAGATTCATCAA
>Ga0116152_10002941_pt1 | contig 13788 bp, 15 predicted proteins | sample AD_UKC119_MetaG_FD_89894 | JGI IMG/M metagenome (GOLD analysis project Ga0116152, IMG submission 89894) | Active sludge microbial communities of municipal wastewater-treating anaerobic digesters from Hong Kong - AD_UKC119_MetaG | ecosystem: Engineered > Bioreactor > Anaerobic > Digestate...
GTCCCGCGAATCAGCGACCCGCCAATAAGCACAAAAAGTAAAAGAATGAGCATTAAAAAATAAACAATCTTGCTGTGCGATTTAAAATAATGATAATCCAAAGCAGAAAAATAAAGCATCGCCGCCACGCCAATAAATGCCGCCACCATTTGTCGAACAAAAAAATTAGTTCCCTCCAAATTATTTTTGGAAACCGAAATACTATAAAGCGCCAAAAGACCCATACCCAAAAGAATTCCCGCCGCCGCGATCAGCACCCAATCTGATTTTAATATTTTTCCTAACATATAACTCTACGAATTACTAACTTATACGAACTTACGAAATATAACTTCGTCATTGCGAGGGAGCAAATAATATTCTGAAATGATTTTAGAATATTGCTGAATTTAAAATTATTTCTGTTTCAAAAAATAAACTTTTGCGACCGTGGCAATCCTGTAATAAAATCTTTAATCCTAATATTAAATTTTGTGTTTTAAACTCTGGGATTGCCACGGCAGAGTACTGCCTCGCCCTACCCGCAAAGCCTTGCATGCATGGCAGGCGGGAATGACGGTACTTTTTAACGTTTCAAAATTCAAACATTAAAAATTTATTAAAAATTTCTACCTACCGGTAGGCAGGCACTCAAAATTCTGAATTAAAAATTCAAAATTCTATTCAATTCAAAACCTCCTTCTATATTAGTCCAAAAATCCTTATTCGAAAAGTCCAAAACTTTGTTGAAAAATAACCTCGTTTAAGTTAAAATTAAACCATAAAAATAAAGAAATAAATATGCACGATACTTTGGAATTTGTCCTATTTTTTTTGAGTCTAATATTCGTCTTTTTTTTACCGGGATATTTTTTCCTTTTGGCAATTTTCAAAAAAAATATTTTTCGGCGCTTTTCTCAATTAGAAGTTTTTGTTCTATCCGTTCCGACCAGCATCATTCTCATTGATTTTCTGACAATATTCATCAACAAAATCGGATTTTCTCTCAATAGAATTTCTGTTTTTATCTTTATCGCACTACTTCTAGTTATCTTTTACGCGTTTTATTATTTTACTAATTCCAAAGAAACAAGCTTAAAAGTTTCCGATAAAAAATTTCCTTTCACTCGAAACCAAACTATCTTAATCGTCTTAATTTTATTCGCCACCATTTTTATCAAAACAAATTATTTAACCGAAGCGATTTTTCCTACTTCTACTGACTTAGGTCATCATATGTACTGGGCAAAAATGGTTTCCGAAACTGGCAACATTCCCGCTTACGCCAAAAACGAAATTGTGGAGATGAACGGGCATTACGCAATAGAATCCAATCCGATTGCCGATTTTATCATCGGCGAACACTTGATATTTTCCGCCGTCAATTTATTAAGCGGTGTTTCTTTTGTTTCTTATTTTCCGACTTTGATTTTGTTTCTGATAAATATTTTCGGGGTTTTAGCAATGTTTATTTTAGCTTGGCGGCTGTTTGAAAATTTTCCGTTTCCCGAAAGCAAACTTTTTAACTCCGCCAATTTGGCAATTTTCACTTTGCTTTTGGTCGGACCGCTTTATGCCATCAGTTCCCCGCAAGCCAAATACGTCAGCGGCGGCGTCATTGGAAATTTAATTGGCAATTTGCTTATTCCTACGATGCTTTATTTTTATTTCCGCGCCATCCGCGAAAAAGATTCTTGGCTGTTTTTCGTTGGACTTTTCTTGAGTGCCGGACTTTTTTATACCCATCATTTAAGCGGATTTATTTTTCTATTTATCTTATTTTTTATTTTCATTTTGTTTTTATTTTTTTCCGCTGCGCAAACAGTTTTGGAAAACAAAACCAAATGGCTAAAAAATATTTTTGCCAACTACCGAGAATTTTTCCGAAATCTTTTCAAAACCGTTTTTACAGTTCAATCCATTGCTTTCATTTTCTTTATTATTTTTTTCTTGCTATTTGTTTACACGCCCAGTTATTTGGCCACCGGCGCTCAAAGCACCGTAGTCGGCACTCCGTCCAAATCCACTCGTGCCGGATTAAGTCTCACTGATTTCAAATACGCCGTCGGAGAATTACGTTTCATTGTCGGAACGCTCGGATTTTTGATTTTAATTTTCTTAAATTTCACAATCAAAAAATCCAAAGAAATTAAAAATGATTACCAAAGTATTTTAAGCCTAACCATCATTTCCGGCTGGCTGATTTCAATTTTTCTGATGACCACTCAGCCAAAATTATTGCATATCAACATTCCTACCGACCGCATCGCCAACTACGCCAACTTCCCATTCACTATCACTGCTGCTTTTGGAATTATTTATTTCCTACTTTTGCTGCAAAAACTCAATCAAAAAAATTTAGTTTCTCAAAAAATTTCCTTGACTCTTTCCACGCTGGTTATCCTCACTTCTTTCTTTTTGGGAATCTATGACAACACGCAGTCACTTTCGACCAATAGCAACATCCAACCGGCGCTCCAAACTTTTCACACTTCAAAATTTTTGGCCAGTCAAACTAATTCTCAAAATTCTTCCGCCAATTTTCTCAAAGATCACAACTACATCACTGCCGACGCTTGGATAAAATTATTTTTTATGCGGGATTATAATTTTCCACTTTCTCGTTCTTATTTCAAACGCTATGAAGATTCCACTAAACCGAGAGAAATGTGCACCCTGTGGATGATTAGCGAGCCGTCTTCCGAAAGAGCCCAGCAATGCTTCGAGGAAACTGGCACTAAATTTATTATGATAGATACTTCTTCGGATGAACCGCAATTCAAAAACAATTCCGAATTTTCCAAAATCTACCAAAACAAAAGTATTTCTCTTTTTTATAAAAATTAAAATTATGACCAATCAAAAAATCATTATCTTCTCGCTAATCTTTCTTATCTTCTCGAGCTTCGCTTATTTGGCTTTCACTGAAACGCGCCAGCATCAAATTAAAGACGGTTGGATTATTTACTTTGATAATATTTCTGACTCGTCCGTAAACTTCACTATTGAAAATTATTCTAACCAAGATGAATTTTCTTGGGAATATTATGCTAATGATACCCTCGTAAAAAAAGAAACAATGAAAGTCTTGAAAAACGAACAAAAAAGTGTTACTATTGATGAACCTGCGAACAGTCAATCAATTAAAATCACGGTTTCCGATTCAGAAAAAAGCAAAGATATTTACAAAAATCTGAATTAGAAATTTTTTAGAATTATGAAAATTTATACTTATCCCGATCCGGTTTTGGAAAAGAAAGCGGAAAAAATTAAAGATCCATTGGATCCAAAAATTCAAAAAATGATTCCGGAAATGATTGAAATAATGCGCCAGAATAATGGAATGGGATTAGCCGCTCCGCAAATCGGTGAGTCTTTGCGGCTTTGTGTCATTGAACACCAAGGCAAGATTTACGCGCTCATTAATCCAAAAATCACTTCTCATTCTAAAGGTCAAGAGCTTTCTGATGAGGGTTGTCTGAGTTTTCCCGGAAAATTTATTCCAGTTAAACGCTATGAGACTGTACAAGTTCGTTATTTGAATGAAAAAGGAGAAAAGTGTAAAATAAAAGCGAGCGGACTTTTGGCGCGCGCTTTTCAGCACGAGACCGATCATCTGGACGGAATTCTTTTTATAAATCGTTAGCAAATCATTATGTCAGAAAAACAAAAACCGACAATAGTTTTTATGGGAACGCCGGATTTTTCCAGCGTTGTTTTGGAATCGCTTTTTTTGGAAGGCTATCCGATTTTGGCCGTGGTTACTCAGCCGGACTTTCCCGCCAAAAATAATCAGGAAGCTGTTATAAGTCCAGTAAAAAAATTCGCTTTGGAAAAAAATATTCCTGTTTCCCAACCGGAAAAGTTAGATGATGAATTTAAAAAATGGCTTAAAGATTTAAAGCCAGACTTAATAATCGTCGCCGCTTTTGGAAAAATTTTACCAGAAGATGTTTTAAATATTCCCAAATTTCGCTCCATCAATGTTCATCCTTCGCTTCTGCCAATTTTACGCGGCGCTTCTCCGATTCAAAACGCGCTTGTGGAAGGATTTACTCAAACCGGAACCACAATTATGCTAATGGATAAAGGTATGGACACGGGAGAAATTTTATCCCAAGAACAAATTAAAATCGAGCCGGAAGATGATTACATCACTCTGACCGGAAAATTGGCAATTTTGTCATCTAAATTATTAATTGAAACAATTCCCGCTTGGATAGACAAAAAAATCCAACCACAAAAACAAGACAATTCCAAAGCCACCCTTTGCCAGCTTATCGAAAAATCCGACGGAAAAATAAATTGGAACGAATCATCTCAAGATATTTTTAATAAATTTCGCGCTTTCAAAGTTTGGCCGGGAATTTTTTCTTTTTGGGAAAACAAAAATGCAATGCAAAAAATTTCTTTTACTCAAATCGCCCTCAAAGAAAACAAACCTGCCGACAAGCACAAGCCCGGAGAAATTTTTCAATACAGTGAAAATAAATTCGGAGTACAAACTTTGGACGGCGTTATTATTATCCAAAAACTCCAGCTCGCCGGAAAAAACGAAACCGACATCAAAGATTTTCTCAACGGCTACCCACAATTCATCGGCAGTATTTTAAAATAAAATATGGATCAAAAACAAAAAAAAGAAAATAAAATCATCTTTGCCGGAATCGGGATTATCCTGGCTTTTTCCGCCTACTACATTATTAAGGGAATGATTACCGACAGCCAAGATAAAAACGGTCAAACAGAAACCTCCCGAGAAAAACTTTACACCGATTACCAATACATCACCGCCTCGGAGCTTAACAAAAAAATCATCGACCGTGAAAAAGTTAAAATGCTGGATGTCCGCGACGAAGCCAGCTTCAAAAAAAATCACATCGAAAGTTCCGTTAATATCAACGATGAAAATTTTCAAAGCACTATCGAAAAATTTCAGCCGGATGATTTTATTGTTATCATCGGCTACGATTATAACAACAAAACTGACGAAGCCGGCACCATTAAAAATTTAAAGAAACTTGGTTTCACCAATATCCGAGCGCTCTCCGGCGGAATCACCGGCTGGGCAGAAGAAGGTGAAAATTTAATCAGCGCCGGCGACAAAGAATCCGCCCTGGACTGGTCCAAAATTGATCAAATTCTTCCTGAACAGCTCAAGCTCGCCATTGACAGCCAATATCCCGTTTTCATTCTCGACGTTCGCCAATCTTTTCTTTATTCCAATGGACACATTCCCGGCGCCGTCAACATTCCTCTGGAAGAATTGGAAAATCGTAAATCGGAACTTCCAGTTTCCAAAGAAATTCTCGTCTACGGCTCCGATTCCGACGAGGACTTCAGCGCCAGCGTCAAGCTCAACGATATGGGATTCCTTGCCACTTTTATCCTCCAAGGCGGCTTCACCTCCTGGCAAGAAAAAAGATTCGACGTAGTCAAATAAAATCAAAAAACAATTTACGTAATTAATTACGTAAATTGTTTTTTTATTTTACTAAAGCCTCAAATCTTTTAACAGATAAATCCAAATAATCTTTCTCCGAATCAATTCCCAGAAATTTTCTATTATGCATGATAGCAGCTATACCAGTTGTAGAACTGCCCGTAAATGGATCCAAGATCCTATCACCTTCATCCGTGCTAGCCAAAATAATTCTCTTGAGCAAATCTAAGGATTTTTGAGTGGGATGTTTACCGAATATTTTTTCCTCTCTCTTGGGAGTATTAATTGACCAAACTGATCGCATTTGTTTATCGGGTTTTTTAATAAAATCTTCCTCCCAATCACCATTGCACATTAAATCATAATTGAATTTATGCTTGCCATTTCTATCTTTCCTTGCCCAAATCAATGTTTCATGACTAGCAGTAAAAAATCTACAGCTAAGATTCGGTGACGCATTAGGTTTAAACCAAGAAATCTCATTTAAAATATGATAACCGTTTTTTTGCAAAGCAAATCCGCATTGATAAATTGAATGATAAGTCCCACTAATCCAAATTGTTCCATTGGGCTTCAATACTCTTTTGCAGGCGCTAATCCAATCATTATGGAATTCGAAATTCTCCTCATGGCTTTTGCCCATATCCCAATTGCCTTTTTTAACACTAACCATTTTTCCATTCTGACAAGTAAAACTTCCATTAGATAAAAAATATGGCGGATCGGCGAATATCATATCAAAATGATTTTCTGGCAAAGCTTTTAAAATTTCCAGGCTATCTCCCTGATAAAGAAAAAAGTTTTTATTTTTGTAATAGGGATTAATTTTCATTTCGGGAATTTATAAAAATTTCAAGACGCAAGACTTTTCGTGCTGAGTAGAAAAATTCAGAAATAATTTATCATCAAGAGTTTTAAAAAATTTAAACATTCTTTCTTCCGAATCAAATTCTACCAATTCGACATTATTTATTTTTTCAACTTCAACATTCACACTTTCTTCTAATTTGTAAAAATAATGATTCCAATTTTTATTACCGCACATCAATAAATAACTCCATTGCTTATCGCTTATTTTTTCAGCATCATCAACATAATAAACTGCTGGATAGAATTTATTTTTTGTTCTCATTTTTTTTGCTATGAATATTTATTTTTACTTCAAGTCCTAAAAAATTTAATATTTTTTTCAGCGACTTATTTTCTAGATTGGAAGTTTTGATAGCTTTATAGAAATTTACTCTATTGATTTTCAATGGTTTGTAAATATCAATAGCATTTATCTTTCTCTTCAGCATTATTTTTTTTATCTCATCTTCCAACATAAACATTATAGCAATTTTTTAAATTTATGTAAACTATTTAGTTTACAATTATCCACAAGCTACTAGTAATTTTTATAGAATTTTACCAATCCAGTTCCTCTAATATTCTATTCTCAAGCATACTCAAATTAAAAACATATTCATTATTATTATAAGTTTCTTCAAGCGGTCTTTTGGCGGTATACCAGCCCAATCCATCAGTAACCCAAATAAAATCTATTTCTTGATTTTTTAATTCACCATAGAGATCCCGAAATTCACCACAAACAGCTTTTAATTTTGATCCGCCTCCATTATAAAAATTAACTTCAACCAATTTTATTTTTTTACTAACTGGATTATGAATAGCAAAATCAAAACTTCTCTCTGATTTATTTACATTTACGTTTAAGTTCCATTTATTTTTAATATCCGTAGCTCTGGCTTGAGCAATATACTCCAAATCTTTTTCCGAGCACAATTTCTTTACATATGATTCAACTATATTCTCCATTAGAGAGCCTCCCCTATTTTTCCTTCCGTTACTATCCAGTCCGACTTCAACTCCAATCACATAATCCACTAAATTTTTAATTCCCTCCTTATTGAAAAGATTTAACAATCCAGATTTTTCAAGAAAAGAATAATATTTTTCAAAATCATCATCTTCTTTTTGATTGACATTAAAATTAAAAAATTCCGAGCTTCCGTCACTCAGAGAAAAAATTTCTAATTGTTTTTCTCTTACTGCCAATAAAACGGGAAAAGCTTTTATGATATCAGGATTACTATCATAAAGTTTTTTAAATTCTGTTTTTAAATCCTCTTTTCCGAGCAAATAATTTAACTTATTAAGAATAATCTCTAATTCCGAGCTATTAGCAAAAACTTTTTCCCAATTCACAAAATAATCCCAAGTCTTAATCGAGTTCTTTAATGTTCCTATTAAATTTTTAAAATCTTTTTTCATATATTTTTTCTATTTTTAAAATGGAATATCTTCAGGATCTATTATTCCATCTGGATTCAAGACGCCTTTAACGCCTCTTTTCTTTAAGGAAAGCCTAACATCTATAAACTTTTCTTTTAGATGATTATCTAATTTATTATAAAAAATTTTCCACAAATCCAAACTCCACCCCTTCTCATATGAAAATGCAAGTAAATTTTGAATAAACCTTATTGAAGACTTTCCATCCAAAACTTGATTGTAGGAACCATTTATATTTTCACCAGAATTTTTTAATATCATATCCAAATCATTTTCATCCATAACATCTTTAAGATTCAATATTCTATCTATAGTAACAGTTGCGCTATCAAATGAAAGCACCATAGCTAATTCTTCAATTGATTTATTTAAAAGAAATTTTTTATCAACGCCAGATAAGTCTAGATTACCCCAAATCCATAAATCGCAATTTAATATCAATTTATTTAAATGCAAATCATTCATTGCTTTCATTATTTTTTCAAGGTCATCCATAAAAAACTTTAAACTATCCTCTGTATTTGCAAGAATAGTATCAGTAACATGAGAAGCGACGTCTCTAGTATTTTTTAAATGTCTTAATTTTTTAAAAAAATTTTCATCAATAGAATAAAGTCTACTCAATAAATTGATAAGTTTATTATCCTCTATCTTATTATATGTAAATATATTTTCTATATCATATTTTAACAAGTCTTCTTTTTCCAACTCATTAATTTTCCAAATCTTAACAAATTCCTCGTCTCCCTTTATCTTTCTATATTGGGTTATTTTTTCATAAGAAAATAAAATGAATATTTTCCACAACAATATAACAGAAAAGTCATACAATTTATTATTATAAGCTAAAATAAATTGTTCTTTATACATGTTCTCATGAAAAACATAATAAATAATTTTTTTAAACCTACCCTCAATCATACAAAGACAGTTTTAATAATTAATAACCACCAATTCCCTAATTTCTCCTCTTTTACTTGCCACAGAGTTAATCGCTCTGGTAGCATAAACTTTCTTAATCTTTATTTTATCTCCCAAATTTTTATAAAGTTCCCTTATGAAAGGAGTATTGGAATTAGAAAGCATCACATAGCAACCCCTGTGGTGAAGTTCCAAAAATGTACTACTAAGTTCCATTTGCTCTCTTTCTAAAAAAGCTTCTTTGGTATAACTAGTAAAACTAGATGTTTTATTTACTGGATAATAAGGCGGATCAAAATAAATAAAATCACCTTTCTTCGCCCTATCTAAAACTTTTTTATAATCTTCATGAATAATTTTTATTCCTTTTGATGACTTAGAAACTTTTCTTAAATTTTCTTCATCACAAATCATTGGATTTTTATTCTTTCCATAAGGAACATTAAATCCACCACTGCTGTTAACCCTAAAGAGTCCATTAAAACAAGTTCTGTTTAAATATATGAACCTAGCCGCCATATCCAAAGGAGAAAGTTTTTTTACATCCCGAGCCCTAACTTTCAAAAAATATTCTTTGCTATTTTTTGATTTATGATATTTTAATTTTTTAATTAAACTTTCCACATCATTCTTAATCACATTGTAGGTTGTCACTAACTCAAAATTCATATCAGATAAAATTGCCTTCTTTGGTTTCAAATCAAAAAACATCGCTCCGCCACCCACAAATGGTTCAAAATAAGTAGCTTTTTTTGGATTAAATTCTTCTGGCGGATACAGTTTTCTATCTCTGAATTGCCGTAAGAGCTGCCTCTTCCCACCAACCCACTTAATAAACGGTTTCGGCGCATCTTCTTTGAACTTGATATATTTATTAAGTACTTTATCATAATCAAATCTCTCTAAACATTTTTCACAACGCGCAAGAAACATCTTAATATGAATAGGACGGTCTCCCAACGCAAAAGCAATTTTATTGATTTCTTTTATTTTTTGCATTTATTTTTTTATTTGACTGTTCTGATTTATTTTACTCTATTTTTTTATTTCCTCCAATCCTCAATAATCAACTTCTTGCCAGATTTTTTGACAACTATTTTTTGTTTTTCCCGCCAGCCTAATTCTCGCACTAGTTCAATCGGGATTGTGACTGCGATTGATTGTCCGCCGACTTTGGTTAATTTTCTTGTGCTTCTTTCGCTTGATTTTTTGTTTGCCATATTTTTATATTATTAAATAATTTTCATTTACGTAATTAAATGCGTAATTAATTACGTAAATCATTTATATCTTACATTATTTGCCTGCATTTATCAAACTCAGAACAAAAAAACAGCACTCGAAAAAATGCTGTTTTTTAAAAAAGTTTTGGAAATTATTTTTCAATTACCGCCAGAATGTCTTCGTTTTTTACCAGCAAATAAGTTTCTCCATCCATCAAAACCTCAGTGCCAGCATATTTGCTATAAATCACTCTTTGACCTTTTTTAACTTTAATCTTTTCACTATCACCAATTGCTGCCACTTTACCAATTTGCGGTTTTTCATTTTCTTCAACAGAATTTTCCGGCAAAAAAATTCCTGCTTCAGTTTTAGTTTTTTCCTCTTTCTTTTCCGGAATAATTAAAACGTTATCTTTTAACGGTTGTATATTCATTTTATTTCTCAGAATCCAATCTGCCAGCACCCCAGCAAACCAATCCTTCTTTTAAAAATTATTAGCTCGTTCACAATCTGAGCTGAGATATTATTGTTTTGAACCATTTGTGAACTTTTCTTAATTTTAAAAAAAGAAAGCGGAACATGGTGAAAAACAATAATAATTTAGCGAAAACTCAGAAAATTTCCTTCCAAATCATTCTATGAAAAATATTTCCGTTAGTCAACATCTTTCGATTTGACTTGCTTATTTTTTTCCAGAATTTCTTTTAGCTTGGATAGTTCTTTGCCGGCATCAGTGCTGCCGATTTTGACCGGCGGCTTCTTTTTTTCTTGCTGTAAAAAATTAGGTTTTTGATAGCTTTCATTTTTTGCGGGATCCTGCTTGATTTCCACTTCGGAATTTCTGGGAAAATTCCGCTTGGCTTGCGCCATTCTCTTTTTATTTTCACTTTCCTCGTTTTGAATTCTGGCAATCGCCCGTTGATAATCTTTCAGACAATCTTTGCAAAAAGTCGGACGCTGTCCGTCAGGAGCAAATGGAACTTGAATTTCCACTCCGCAAGTATCGCACTCAGTAGTGTACATTTTTTTCTCACCACTGATTTTTTCTCCGTTTGCAACACTTCGATTATTCTCCGGTTTTTTTTCTTCTTCCCTTAGCGAAGTTGGATTGATATTTTTTTCCGCTTTAAAATTATCCGCGCTTCGTTCAATAACTCTCGGGTTTTCTCTTCTTGGATTAGCAGAAATGTTTTTGTTGGAAAAATTATTTTTTCGAACACTGAATTTTTCGGGAGCTTCTCTTTCTATTTTTTTGAAAACTGCTTGACGAACCGGCTCCGACTCAGAAACCGTTCCTACTGGTAAATCTTCTTTTTTAATCATTCCCGTCCAGCGCGCAATTTTGTCTTCAATTTCTTTTCGGTCTTTTGTGTAGCGTTCGCGGGAAATTCGAATAACTTTATCCGCATTTTCCACTGTTCCGCCAATATCAATCGGCGGTAAAGCGGTCGCTGAAAAAGCGTTGCCAGCAATTCCGTCAATCATTAATTTTAGATAGATGCTGTACTTAGGAAGATTAATAATATCATTAGCCATAAAAACCGGCTCGAATTCTTTTTCCAAAAACTCCGCATCCTCGGCACCCACGCGGAAAGAAACAATCGTTCCCACATTACCAAAAATCGCATCTCGCACCACGCTATTACTGTCTACCACCAACTGACTTACATATTGATGCGCTACCAAAAGATTCAAACGATATTTTCGAGCTTCTGATAAAATATTAGCAAAAGATTCTGTGACAAAATTCTGAAATTCATCAACAGTTAAATAAAAATTCTTGCGGTCTTCTTCCGGCATATCCACCCGCTCCATTGCTGCCAATTGAATTTTGGTGACGATCATTCCGCCCAGCAAGCGCATTGCATCTTCACCGATTCTTCCTTTGGACAAATTCACAATCAGAATTTTTTTATTGTCCATTATGTCGCGCATATTAATAGTGGACTTGGTCTGACCAACAATATTTCTAATCAAGAAAGAAGATAAAAATTGTCCGACTTTGTTTTGAATCGCTGCTACCGCTTCTTTCCGAAAACGGTCTTCCCACATTTCAAATTCATCCAGCCAAAAACCTTTTACTACCGGATCCTTGATTTTTTCATAAACCCGCTGGCGATATTTCTTATCGCTCATCATTCGATTAACGCCCATCATCGTTGAACCGGGATAATCCAAAAGCGCCAAAATCGCATTGCTCAAAATATATTCCATTCGCGCGCTCCACACATCCGGCCAAATTTTCTTAAACACACCCATCATTCCCGACGCTACCAAATATTTTTTGCTTTCATCCACCGCTTCCAAAATATTAAAAGCAATCGGGTTTTCCGTGTCGGCTGGATTAAAATACACCACATCATTAATTCGGCTGGTCGGAATAGCTTTGATAAGTTTCTCAGCCGTGTCACCGTGCGGATCAATATAGGCCACCCCGTGTCCATTGGCAATGTCCTGCATCACAATATTTTCCAGCAAGGTGGTTTTTCCCATTCCGGTTTTTCCAATCACATACATATGCCTCTGGCGGTCAGAAGTTTTGATTCCGAATTTCACGTCTTGGTTTCGGAAATTAGTTTTGGCAAAAAATGTTATTTCTTCATTCATAGAAATAAAAATTAAGTTTCAATCGGCAAATTAGCCGGAGCCGCGCTGGTTTTGGTTTCCACTTTGCGAACCGCCGGAGAAACAACTGACATATTGGGCAAATGATAAACCGTCGCCAGCTCGGCTGTGTTTAAGAAAAAAGTTTTTCCATCCCGATTTCTTTTGCGGTATCGACGCAAAATTTTTCTCTGGCGATATTTAGTTCGCGCATCCACAGCTAGATGCAAAGCATAAGTCTTGCTGTCATTATCTGCCAATAGTGCATTTAAATTCGAATCAGAAAACTGGTTAAGCGCTCCCAAGAAAGATCCCACAATCACTTTATCAAAAGCTTCGCGCCGCCCCAAATAGATAAAACGCATTTTAGTTTTAAAAGCATTCTTGCCCATCCCTTCTTCAATCGCTTTAAGAACATCCTTTTCACCAGGAGTCAAACGAAACTCCAAGGGCTGTTCTTCTTTTTTCTCCGCCTTGGCGGCAAATTCCACCGGATTGCCAGCAATTCCAGAAAACACTCCACCAATCACATCTTTAATATCAGTTATAAATGATTCAAAAAATCCCGGCTTTGGCGGTGTCGCTCGATTAGTTAATTTATCAATTACTCCTTTGCCGGTATCATATTCTTCATTGTTATAAGGAGAAATAATTAATTGAAACCAAGCATACTGTTTCGGTCCAATCTTACCCATACTTTCCACCACATTGGCTAATGGATCAAGCGCCTTGCCGGTCACGCTTTCTTCAAACCAGCGATAAGTTTTTATCGGATATGGATCGGGCTTAGCCAATCTCATATCCGTTCCCCACAAATTCCAATTTTTATTGGGAATCACCAAGGGAACTTCATTAACATAATCTTCCACCTCCACCACTTCCGCCATCGGATACTGGGCGTGAAAATTTGACTCAATCAATTTTTTGAAATTCTTAGTCACTCGAATATAAAAATGAATCTCACCTTCTTTACTCACCAACTCCAAACTCATAAACATCCTAAGTTCACCATTGATAAATTCTTCAATAGTATTTATTCCTTTTACAATTCCCGACAAACTATCGTAAATCATTTCCATCGCTTGCGGAGTTTCTTCTATATCAGCTGGCGGAATTACCTCCAGCATTATCCATTTTAATCCTCCTAAAAAATTTCCCTGCACAAAATCCATCCACAAAATTTTAAAAAGCCAATAGAAAAGCGGCGGCAAGACAATAAACCAAGCCACCGACAATCCTTGCCAGATATTGCTGAAAAATGATAATGGAATACTTTCCAGTAAAATATTCATTGAAAATTATTTTAATTTTTTGTTTTTAAA
>Ga0116152_10002942_pt1 | contig 13782 bp, 12 predicted proteins | sample AD_UKC119_MetaG_FD_89894 | JGI IMG/M metagenome (GOLD analysis project Ga0116152, IMG submission 89894) | Active sludge microbial communities of municipal wastewater-treating anaerobic digesters from Hong Kong - AD_UKC119_MetaG | ecosystem: Engineered > Bioreactor > Anaerobic > Digestate...
AACGCATCACGGTCACCGCGTCCGACGGACTGGCGCTGGTGTATTTTGAAACGCCGAGCCGGTATATGCTCTACCGGCTCTACCGCGAGAACAGCGAGGGGAAATCGGTGCTCGTGGGCACCTTCTCCGGCGAGGGCGGCAGCGTCGCGTTCACCGACGAGACCATCCGGCAGAAGGGCACATACTACTATTACGTCATTCCGGTGCACCCGCAGCTCGAGATCGCCGGGCAGATGCTCACCGGCGAGGCTTCGCACCGCGTGCAGGTGACGATCGACTGACGAATCCGAAAACAACGCCGGAGCGAAAGAACGGTCCGGCGTTGCAGTCTGTCAAGAGGGTACGTTGGAGGCTCTGCCTCCAAGCCGCCGCTTAGGGCCGTTACGGCCCTAAGAACCCGTTTTTGCAAGCGCCCAGAATTGGGCGCTTGCGGGGAGAGGGATTCCCAAGGGATGAGTCCCTTGGGTGGGGTGCAGGGGTGAAACCCCTGTAAAAGAACTTTTTCGACAGGCTGAGCCGGAGCGGAAGAATGGTCCGGCTTTTTTCTATATTGTGTTTTGAATCAAAACAGCGCGGGCGGAGCGTTCAGCCGTCCGTCGTGTCCACGGCGATATCGCAGCTCCGCTCGACGTTGAGGGCGGAGAAGTAAGCGTTTTCCAGCGGGACCCAAAGCCCAAGGAAACGTTCGAGCGCGGCCTCGCCGTTGCGCGCGCGGATGCGTTCGGCCTGGGCCGCCGGGCCGACGCGATAGAACACCTTCAGATCGTAGTACGGCGCGAGCAGCGGGTGCAGGCAGTATGCGCCCTCGACGATCGACACCGCGCGTGGCCGCACCGAAACGGGCGGGGAATACGCGCCGCTGCGGCAGTCGTACCGACGGAAGGTGACGGGCCCGCCCTTTGAAAGCGGTTCAAGCACCTCTAAAAGGAACCGCTCCGCGTCCACGTTGCCGCCGGGCGTGCGAAGACGCGCCTCGGTGCGCATCTCGGGGCGCAGAAAGAAATCGTCCATATGGAACACGTCCGCGTCCAGCAGGCCGGCGAGACGGTTTGCGGCGGTGGTCTTGCCCGAGCAGCAGTTTCCGTCGACGGCCACGATCACGCGCGGCCGAATAGCCAGCAGCGCGGCGACGCGGGAGGCGACCGCTTCGTCGGCGGCTCCGCGGAAGCAATTCGGTTCCCGGCGCGGGGCGGGTTGCTCGTTCATGAGATTCCCCCCTGCGCTGTAATCGGCGGACCGGTCAGGCCGCGTTCCAGCGACCGCAGGAACGCCGTGCACGCAAGAAGGTCGGCCGCGCCGCCGGGGCTGGCGTTCCGTCTCCGGCATTCGCCGTCCAGCGAAACGATCGATTCGATCAGCGCCGCGCCGCCGGACGGATGCGCGGCCGCGAGCGCGCGAGATGTGCGGCGCAGCCACGCCGCGGTTTCCGCGCCGCAGCGCGCGAGTACGTTCGCGTCCTCCAGTTCGCCGATCAGAGCGAGCAGCGCAAGCAGCCACGCGTCCCGTTCGCAGGAGCCGTGCGCGCAGGCCGCGGCGTAAGCCGGCAGCGCGACGGAAACGGCGCCCGGATATCCCGCTTCGGCCTCCCCGCGCGCGCCCGCCGCGCCATAGCGCGAAAAGGCGCGCCCCGCGCCGCCGCCGAGTTCGCGCGTGACGCCCCGGCAGACCGCGCCCGCGTCGCGGGCGACCGCGTCCGCGACGAGGGATTCGCGCCGCGCGCTCCTGCGGCCCGCGGAAAAGCACAGCGCGCCGAGCAGGAAGATCGCGCCCTTGTGCGTGTTGACGCCGTTCGTTGCGGCAAACATGGTCCGCTCCGCTTCGACGCCGTCCGCGCGGATGACGTGAAGCAGCCCGTCGGGCGGAACGGACGCGCATGCCGCGCCCCGCGCGGCGAACAGCCGAAAGAACGGCAGGAGCGCCTCCGCGCTGCGCTCGAGCAGCGGAAGGTCCATATCCGCGTGCGCGCCGGGCCCGTTTGCGTCCACGAGGCCGGGTTTCGGCGTAAGCCGCGCTTCAAACAGCAGCGCATCGGCCGCCGCCCGGCCGATCGCATCCGGGGACGGGTTCATAACGCGTGCTCCCGGACGTAGGCGAGCGTCGTTTCAGGCACGAGCGGCGTCAGCGCGGCAAAGTCGCCGCTTTTCCACAGCGCGCGGACGCGGGAAGCCGAAATCGGTTCGCCGCAATGCGCGATCCGCGGCACGACCTCCACCGAAACGCCGCGCGGCGGCAGGATGGACAAAAGCGCCTCGTTGTAGCCGCGCGTGAGCGGATCGAGCGGCTCCTCGCCGACAAAGCGGGTCCTTACGCCGCACGCCGGGGCGATTTCCTCGGCAAACAGCGTCGCGTCCAGCCGCGCGTGCGCGAACGCCGCCTCAGTGGCGTCCTTGAAGAAGTAGTCCGGAAACGTCGCCGCTGAGATGATGTAATCGCCGCCGGGGACGACGGATACGTTTCGAAACGATGCGCATCCTTTGCGCGCAAGGCGCAGCCGCACGGAGGCGGGAACGTGCGCGGCGTCCGCCGAGAGAACGAACACCGTAAGGCGCGCGCAGCGGGCGGCGGCGGTTTCCACGAGATGGCGGTGCCCGTTCGTGAACGGGTCGGCGTTCATCACGATCGCGCCGTCCGCCTCCGGAAGCGCGGCAAGGAAGGTTGAAAGGCCGTCCCGCCGGCTTTCGAGCAGCGCGGCGTCGGCCGTATGCGCGCGCTCGTGGAAGCCGAGCGATTCGAACAGCTTTGCGTAGCGGGGCTTTGTGACGACGAACACGTTCTCCGCGCCAGCGTCCCGGAGCGTGCGGTACAGGTGGGAGACGAGGATGCCGAGCAGTCCCTCCCCGCGCGACGCGTCGTCGACGGCCAGCGAGCGGATCGAACAGCCCGCGATGCCGCCGAGCGCGAGGAGTTCCTCTCCTTCGTACACGCCGAACAGCGCGGTCACGCCTTTGTCGAGGCGGATCCCGGCGCGCGCGTAGAATGCGTCGATCACGGGACGGTCGAGCGAGAACGAAAGCGAACGAACCTCCATGTCCGCGCCCTCCTTTCCGTTTTTATCCCGCGCATTCTCTGCGCGGTTTCATACGGCATTATACCATACCGCGGCAACGCAAAGCAGGCCGTTCTGAAAACGGCCGCGCTTCGGAAAATATGATCTGCGAAAAAAAAGACGGCCCGGTCGCGGACGGCGGAAAGGCGTTTGCCGGCGCCCGGCAAAGCGTTACGCCCCGGCGGGAAGATTGTTGCGCAGGCGGACCCAGCGCGCCGCGCCGTCGACGGGCGGGCGGTCGTTCACCTGCGTGCGGAACGCGTCGCCCCGGCGGCGCCGCAGTTCGTATTCGATCATATGGCGGTAGCTAGGCGGCGCCACCTTGGCAAGGATCGTGCCGGAAAACGAGCAGCGCACCGGCGCGGGAAGCGAGAGCGCGTCCGCCGCGGAAATGATGCAGTCCGCGGCGTAGCCGGCGCAGCGGGCGGCATGGCAGAGCGCGATGGAATCCCCCGTTTCCACCGCGGCGAAATACAGGCCGATGAGCTTCTGCGCCGCTTCGTCGTCGACCAGACGCGCGGCGGAGGCGAGGAACTCCTCACGCGTATGGACGTCGAAAAGCGTAAAGAACGCGTCCCGAAGCGAGGTGGGGGACTTGTTCAGAAAAAGCTGCCGGTAGATGGCGCGGAACACGAACGCCGCAATGTCGTACCCGCCGCCGATGTCGCCGGAGAGCACCCCGAGGCCGCCGATCTGCACACGCCGCCCGTCGGGCGCGATGCCCGCGCAGGTAACGCCCGTACCGGCGGAAAGGCAGACGCCCACGCCGTCCTCGGAGCCGGCCATCACCCCGAGATAACCGTCGTTGCAGACGAGGAAGCGCTTCAGTCCCGCCGCGCGGAGGCAGGCGGAGAGCGCTTCGACCTGCGGCTCGTAATCCGCCCCGGCGAGCCCAAGCACCGCGTCGGCCACGCATGCGAGCGAACACCCCCGTTCGGCGAGCAGGACGAGAGCGCCTTCGCAAAGGAGCTTTGCCGCGTCCTCGAACCCGCCCGGCAGGTTTTCATGGTTGGTGCCGCCGCCCCGATAGGAGGCGACGACGGCCCCCCGCTCGTCGAGCAGGCGGTACTCGGTTTTGGTGTTGCCTCCGTCGACGGCCAGATAACAACGCGATGCTTTCATAACGTTTTCAGCGCCTCGGTTCAAACAGGTGCGAAGGGGAGGTGAAACGCCGCGTCAGGAACGGAAGAAACGCGGCAGATCCGCGCGGCTCTGCAAAAGCATTTCGGCAAGGCAGGGAGCCGCCTGGTCCAGGTCCATCGTGAGCGGGTTGCAGGAGAGCGCGCGGCGCGCCAGCGCCCGGTCGCCCGAAAGCGCGGATCGGACCGTCAGCGTTTCATACGCCTTGACGCAGGTAAGCAGCGAAACAAGCGCCTCGTTCGGCCGCGCGCGGACCGGCTCGCACACAACGCTCCCGCGTTCGACGCGGCAGCACGTTTCCACGACGCTGTCGTCCGGCAGGAACCCGAGCGCGCCGCGGTTCTGCACGTCGAGCACGTGGTATCCCGGCGAAACGCCGCAGAGCGAGGCGATCAGCGCGATTGCCGCCTCGGAGTAGAGGTGCCCGCCGCGCTCGGCGAGCATGGCGGGGATCTCGGCGTGATCCGGGTCCGCATAGTAGGAAAGCAGGCGCGATTCGATGTCCCGGCAGACCTCGCCGCGGGACAGCTTCGCGCTTTTGCACTCGGAAAGCTTGCGTTCCCGAAAGAAAAAATACTGCAGATAGTCGTTCGGAATGGCGCCGAGCAGTTCGATGAGAGGCCGGTAAGTCCGAACCCATTCGTCCTGTTCGGCGGCCGCGTCCAGCGATTCGGGCGCGAGCAGTGCGGGGAGGACGTTTTGTTCGCCGACGTAAACACCGGTGACCGCGCCGCAGTGGTTGAGCGAAACGGTTTCCAGCCGCATCTGTTCCGTCGGAACGCCGATTAGCCGCGCAAGGCGCTCCTGCGTACAGATGGGCAGATTGCAAAGCCCGATCGCGCGCGCGTGCGCGTGATTGAGCAGGTATTCCGTTACAATGCCGGAAGGATTCGTAAAGTTGATCAGCCAGGCCCGGGGAGCGCGTTCGGCGACGGCGGACGCGATGCGCTCCATCTGCGGAATGGTCCGCAGCGCGTTGACGAAGCCGCCGATGCCCGTGGTCTCCTGGCCGAGGAGACCAAAGCGGAGCGGGATCTTCTCGTCGCGGATGCGCGCGTCGAGCTTGCCGGCGCGGATCTGCGTGATGACAAAATCCGTCCCTTCTACGGCCTCTTCGAGCGACAGAGTGCGCAGCACGCGCGCGGAGAGCCCCTCGTGCCGCAGCGCCCGCTCGCAGAACCCGCCGACGACGGTCAACCGCTCCTCGTCGATGTCCGTGAGGCGCAGCTCGTCGACCGGCAGGAGTTCCTTTCGCCGGATCAGCCCCTGCATCAGTTCGGGGCAGTACGAGCTGCCCGCGCCGACAACCGCAAGACGAATTCCCACTTTGGAACCTCCGAATCCGATGAAAAACCTGCCGTTCCCGGTCCGGAAGCCGGGACGAAAACGACGATAAATGGTGAATTTGAAGAAAAAACGGAAACAATCAACATAACGGCGTGGCCGCCGCCCTTAAAATTCAGTATAGCACAATACGCAACGTTTTTTGGCAGGAATCGGCGAAAAAATAAAAAAGCGGCGCCCACCTGCGGGCGACCTTGTTCAGTCTGTCAAAAAAGTTCTTTTACAGGGGATTCATCCCTGTACCCCACCTAAGGGACACGTCCCTTGGGAATCTCTGACCTCGCAGCGCCCCAAGGGGCGCTTGCGCAAATGGGGTCCTAGGGTCGTTACGGCCCTGAGCGGTGGTTTGGAGGTGGAGCCTCCAACGTACCCCCTTATCGATAAGCTGAAGCGGCGCCCGTTTGCGGGCGGCCGCCTGCGGAAGGAAGCCGGAGATTCGCCGGTCAGTCGCTCCAGCGCATGGCGATCACGAAGCCGGAATCGTCCTGCGCGGCGCCGCCCGGCAAGACCGCGGTTTCATCGTTCGAGCCCAGCAGGAAGATCAGATCGGCCGAAAGCGCGCCGTTGAGGTCCGCGTTCGGCGAGACGACCGTCACGTCGTCGTCCATGTAAACGGATAAGCCCTCGTCGGATAAAAGAAAACGGAATACGGAGGACGCCGTCCGTCCCAGGCGCTCCGCCTCGCACACCAGATCGGCGTCGTACGGAAGCGCGCCGACGGATACGGCGCCCGATTCGTTTGTCGTCAGCGAGGAGAAGACCGAATCGTCGTCGTAGAACGTAACGGGCAGGTCGGCGATCGGCGCGCCGTCTTCGCCGAGAAACGAGGCGCTTGTGCCGACGGTGCGATCGAGGTCCGATTCGTCCGCTTCCTTCCAGCCGTTTTCCGTTTTTTCAACGACGACGGAGTCCGCGTCTTCCGAAACCGGGGAAGATTCGCTCGTCTGTCTGTCGGCGCAGCCGCCGAAGAGCGCGATGGAAAGCGCGGCAAGAAACGAAATCCACAGGATAAAGAACGCGTTTCGTTTCACTCCGTTCTCCTTTCGCTCAATTTGTGCCATAATGATTGCATAAACCGGCTTCATACTCTAATGGGAAGGAACCGGTCCGGCGGCCGCCGCACGGTCGGCTGCCCGGATAAGCGTATGGTAGCGCGCGATGATTGAAGCAGGCTGAAAGAGGCTTTCAGCTTCGTTTCAGGTTCGCGCGCAAAAATCAGGCGGGAAAATCCGCGCGGAAGGAAGGGGTTGGTTTCATGCGTGTGCTGGTCGTGGAGGATGAAGCGCGCCTGTCGGCCACCCTCAGGGACATCCTGACGGAAAACAACTATCAGGCCGCGGTCGCAGGCGACGGCGTGACGGGGCTGGACGAGGCGATGAGCGGCATTTACGACATCGTGATTCTCGACGTCATGCTGCCGGGTATGGACGGCTTCGAGGTGGTGCGCAAGATGCGCGCGGAGAACGTCAAAACCCCCGTGCTGATGCTGACCGCGCGCAGCGAAACGAGCGACAAGGTGTACGGCCTCGACTGCGGCGCGGACTACTATCTGACAAAACCCTTTGAAATGGAGGAATTCCTCGCGTGCGTGCGCGCGCTGCTGCGCAGGCCCGGCGACGTGCGCGTCGACGAGATCGCGTTCGGGGACACGCGCCTGAATCCCGCCAACTACCTCATGCTCTGCCACGGCCGGTCGATCCGCCTGAGCGCCACGGAGTTTGAGGTGATGCGCCTGCTGATGCTGCAGAAGGGCGCGATCATTCCGAAGGAAACGCTGCTGCTCAAGGTCTGGGGCTACGACGCGGATGTTGATGAAAGCAGCGTGGAGGTATATATTTCTTTTCTCAGGAAAAAGCTCGGGCGGATCCGGTCCGGGCTTGAGATCCGCTCGATCCGCCGCGTGGGCTATCACCTGCAGGCGGACGGCGGGGAGGAGGCGGACGCCGTATGATCCGGAAGCTGCGCTGGAAATTCGTGCTGATCAACATGAGCATCGTGACCGTGATTCTCGCGGCGGTGTTTCTCGTGCTGCTGAGCATGACCAAGGCGGGCGCGGTTTCCGACAGCATGCTGGTCCTGCGGCGCGCCGTTTCGGGCCCCGATCTGACCAACACGCTCTCCGAGAACGTTTCGCAGGTGCAGATCCCGTTCTTTACGGTGGACGTGGACGCGGCGGGGCATATCGTCGTGCTGAACGGCAGCTATTACGATCTGGCGGATCACGATTCGATCCGGGATATCGTGTCCGCGAGCATCCGGCAGAACACGGAGGTCGGCATGCTCGACGAGTTCGGTCTGCGCTTCTACCGCCAGATTCTGCCAAGCGGCGTGCGGATTGCATACGCGGATATGTCGTTTGAAAACAGCGTGACGAGCCGGTTCGTCGAGAACGCGCTGATCATCGGCGGCGCGGCGCTCGCCGTCTTTTTCGGCATCAGCGTGCTGCTTGCGCGCTGGGCGGTCCGGCCGGTCGAGGAGGCGTGGACCCGGCAGAAGCGGTTTGTCGAGGACGCGTCGCACGAACTGAAAACGCCGCTCACCGTCGTGCTTTCCAGCGCGGATATGCTGCTTGCGCATCCGGACGGACAGGACGGACGCGCCGTGCAGTGGGCCCGGAATATCAAAGAGGAGTCCCATCGCATGCGGTCGCTCGTCGAGGACATGCTCGCGCTTGCGCGCGTGGAGAATACGGGCGCGGTCCGGTCCGACTCGGAGCGGATCGATCTTTCCGCGCTTGCGACCGACGCCGCGCTGCAGATTGAGGCGGCGGTCTACGAGGCGGGGAAGACGCTCGAAACCGAAATCACGGACGATATCCAGGTGAACGGGCTGAAAAACCGTCTGCAGCAGCTGCTGGATAACCTCTTAAGCAACGCGATCCTGTATTCGGACGACGGCGGGCGGATCCGGCTCACGCTGATGCGCCGGGGGAAGAAGGCGTTCCTTGCGGTGGAGAATACCGGCGAACCGATTCCGAAGGATCGGCTGGGACGCATCTTCGAGCGGTTCTACCGCCTTGACGAAGCGCGCACGGCCGGCGGCTGCGGGCTCGGGCTTGCGATCGCGAAGGGAATCGTCGAACAGCACCACGGGAAGATTTGGGCGGAGGGCGTTCCCGGCGGCAATCGCTTCTGCGTGGAACTGCCGTGTTCGGCGTAATAGATGCAGCGGCCGGGTGTTTCCGGCTGCGTTCGCCGGCGCGCGCAAAAGGCGACGAAAGAGGGGAAAATGTGGATATGAAACAAATAAAACCGCTATATGATAAATTTTCAATATAATTTGTCTACAAAAAGTACCATTTATGTTGATTTTGGATCTTTTCATCCGGTTCGAAGTATAGTACAATACATCGGAAGCGTTCTGTTCAGAGGCGCGGCTCACCGAGCGGATTTGCCGGGAATCAAGCGCTTCCTGCGAGGCCGCGTTTCGGATCCGGTGCGTCCGCCGGGCGCGAGAAGCGGCACGGAAGTAAGTAAACGAGGTGCAACATGGACATTGGAGCAAGTATCAAACGACTGAGGAAATCCCACGGGGAAACGCAGCAGCAGCTGGGCGAGGCCGTCGGCGTCGTACAGCAGTCCGTCGCCGCGTGGGAATCCAACCGCTGCATGCCGGACATCAAGTCGCTGGTTGCGATTGCGACGCACTACGGAACGTCCACAGACTCCATTCTTGGTCTTGCGGACGAAGGCGGGTATTTCGGTCGGGAAGACACCGAGTCCTATCGGAACGATATGGCTCTGGCGGACAGACTTCCCGCCGATATCCGCGAGGGCGTGCTCGCGCTGATCCGGCTGGAGCGTGCCAGGTCGGGAAGGTAAAAGAACGCGGAGCTGTCCTGTGCGGAGCGGCGAAAGCGCGCTGCCCGCGGGATTGTGCGGCAGCAATTGTCGGAAACGTTTGCAGTTGCGGCTTATAGCCGGTCGGATGCCGACCGGCATCGCAGCGAATCATATCTTCGGGCAATCACCAGGAAGCGCCGATTGAGAGCGGATTACCATACGCCCGGCGAAGGCGTTGTTTTGCCGTACAAAGCGGAAGCGTCGAAATGTCGGAATCGAACCGGGGCGGACCCCCGCTTTTTTTATGGCTTTTGCGCCGCGGTCAGGAAGGGAAACCGTCGTTTTCGTCACGATGCGGGGTTGCGGACGAGGCGCATATCCTATATAATAAATAAGGTTCACGGGCAGCGTTTATGCGGGCGCTGCTGCATATCACCGGCCCAGACGGCCGGTGATCATTCTGCGACAATTCGGTTCTGAAAACAAACGGCGACCAGACGAGGACCGGGCGACAATCAGCGATGATCAAAGGGGGGATTGAAGATGGATTACAAAGCCATTGCCGAGCGGATGGGTCCGCGCGTGGGAGCTACGCAGGAGTGGATTTACCAGGTGCTGCGCGGGGGGATCGTCGACGGAAAACTGCCGGGTGGAACGCAGCTCAAGCAGGACGAGATTTCCGCCGCGCTGAACGTAAGTCATATCCCCGTACGGGAGGCGCTGCGCCGCCTGGAATCGCAGGGGCTTGTGCGCATCCATCCGAACCGTGGCGCGTCCGTCACGCAGCTTAACCGGGAGCAACTGCTCGATATGATGGAGGTCCGCGCGACGCTCTCGGTAATGATGCTCAAAAACAGCGCGCCGTATCTGACGCAGGAGGATTTCGACAGGATGGAGGCGATCATTGCCGAACAGCGCGCGGCCGAGGACCTCTTCCAGTCGGAGGAACTGAACTACCGCTTCCACGATATCCTGTCTTCGCACGACGACAATTCCTTCGCAGAACTCCTCATGGAGATGGTGCACGCCAATATCGACCGGTACCTCAGGGCGAGCTTCTACGGAACGGAGCAGACGCGCGAGGTTTCGATCAACCAGCACGAAGCGATTCTGAACGCCTGCCGGAACGGCGAACTGGAGAAGGCCGGCGACCTGCTGCGGGACCATATTCTCAACGCAAAGGAGTTTATCCCCGCGACGCTGAAATAGATGCTGAAGTAGATTAGAGAAGAAATGATGCGAGCGGAACGATCCGCCGGCGGATTGTTCCGCGGCAGCTTTGAAACGGCTCTCGAACGGAGGGCCGTTTTCGTCTGCCAAAGAAATTCTTTTGCAGGGGTTTTACCCCTGCACCCCACTCAAGGGACACATCCCTTGAGAATCCCTGACCGCGCCAGCGCCCTGTTCCAGGGCGCTGGCGCGAATGGGTCCTTTGGGCCGTTGCGGCCCTAAACGGTGGTTTGGAGGCAAAGCCTCCAACGGTCCCCCTTGATCGACAAGCCGAACGGCGCTTGAACAAAGGGCCGTTTTTTTGCGCTTGACGGAACAAAAGAAAAGAATTATTATATAAGCAAATGTTTATATAAGGGTCGGCTTATGGAATATCGGGAAGACGCCGCGCTGTGCGGCGGGAATCATATCGACGCGGCGCGCGAGCAGCGGATTCTCGCTTCGATCCCCGGCGAGGACGAGGCGGTGGACGCGGCCGCGCTGTTTGCGCATCTGTCGGATTCCACGCGCGTGCGTCTCCTGTCCATGCTGTCGGTATCCGAGATGTGCGTATGCGAAATGGCGGATATCCTGAAGATGAGCCAGCCGGCGGTGTCGCATCATCTCCGCATCCTGCGCCAGTGCGGGATCGTGCGCTTCCGCAAGCAGGGGCAGCGCGCGGTGTATTCGCTGGGAAAAAACGAGATGGCGGCCACGATCAGGCAGCTGCTGTCCGCCGTATGCGAACGCGCGGAGGGCACAAAATGAGCGAAGCGGACATCGGGGAATCAAACGCGGACCAGAACGGAAAATGCCGGTACTGCGGCATGGACCTTGCGCACTGCATCTGCGGGAAGACGCGCGGCGAATCGTGCGCGGTCGGCTGCGGGGACGACGGCTGCACGTTTGCGGCGTCGCACGCGTACGAAACCGAGCGCGAGCACGCGCTCGAGCGCAGGGAGATCCTTGTTCTCGCGGCCGGCGCGGCGCTGCTGGCGGCGAGCTTCTTTTTTGCGGGAACCGCGCAGATCGCGCTGCGGATCGCGTCATACCTGACCGCGGGCGGCGGCGTGCTGCTTAAAACGGTCAAGGGCGTCAGGCGGGGACGGTTCTTCGACGAAAACGCGCTCATGAGCATTGCGACCGTCGGCGCAATCTGCCTCGGGGACTTTGCCGAAGCCGCCGCGGTCATGGTGTTTTACGGCGTCGGGGAGGGGCTTCAGGAGGCGGCGGTGCGCAGGAGCCGCAAACGGATTTCCGACGCCGTGGCGCTGCATCCGGACCGGGCGCGCCGCGTGACGGACGGCTTGCAGGAAAGCGTTCCGCCGGAGGAGGTCGCCGTCGGGGAGACGATCCTCGTCAGGACCGGCGAACGCGTGCCGCTCGACGGGGAGGTGCTGGAGGGAAGCAGCCTTCTGGACGTGTCGATGCTCACGGGCGAGCCGCGTCCGGTCCGGGCCGCCCGGGGTGACGCGGTGTCCGCCGGCTCGGTCAGCACCACCGGACCGCTGACGGTCCGGGTGACGCGCCCGGCGGCGGAATCCTCCACGAGCCGGCTTTTAAAGGCCGTGGAGGACGCGATGCGGAGCAAGCCTTCGCTCGAGCGGTTCATCACGCGGTTTTCGCGCGTCTACACCCCGGCCATGATCGGCGCTGCCGCGCTGCTTGCGGTGCTGCCGCCGCTGCTTGGCGCGGGGGAATGGAGCGACTGGATCCGCCGCGCGCTGATCTTTCTCGTGATCTCCTGCCCCTGCGCGCTCGTGCTGAGCATCCCGCTGACGTTCTTTGCGGGACTTGCGGTCACGTCCCGGCTGGGGCTGCTCTTCAAGGGCGCGGATTCCCTGGAGCGCCTGCCGCGGGTCCGGGCGGCCGTGCTGGACAAAACCGGCACGCTGACCGAGGGCGAGTTTCAGGTGCAGCGCGTCGAGAGCGGGGCGATGGAGCCGGGCGAGCTGCTTTCGCTTGCCGCGGCGGCCGAGCGGGACAGTCTGCACCCCATTGCCGCGGCCATCGTCAAAGCGGACGCGGGCGGGCGAAGCGCGGGAAATACGACCGAGATCGCCGGCTGCGGCGTGACGGCGGACGTGGACGGAAAGCGCGTCGCGGTCGGCAACCGCGCGCTGATGGAGCGGGAAGGCGCGCTTCCGGACGCGGAGGACGGCGTGTTCGTGGCGGTCGGCGGGACCTATGCGGGCAGGATCGTCGTGGGCGACCGCGTGCGCGAGAGCGCGAAAGCAGCCGTAACCGCACTGAACCGGTCGGTCGGATATACGGCGATTCTGACCGGCGACGGCGCGGCCGCCGCGAACGAAGTCGGGGCGGCGCTCGGCGTAACGGAGGTGTTCGCCGCGCTGCAGCCGGCGGAAAAACTCAGCGCGATGCGGGAGATCCGCGCGCGCATCGGCGAAACGCTCTTCGTCGGCGACGGCATCAACGACGCGCCCGTGCTCGCGGGGGCGGATATCGGCGTGGCGGTCGGCCTCGGCGGGACCGATATGGCGGCCGAGGCGGCGGACGCGCTGCTGCTGACGCGGGACTTGACGTGCCTGCCGCGCGCGGTGGAAGCGTCGAAAAAGACCGTGCGCACCGCGAAGGGAAACATCGCCATCGCGCTGACGATCAAGGCCGCGGCGCTGACGCTCGGCGTGCTCGGGCTGGCCGGCATGTGGGCGGCTGTCGTGGCGGACGCGGGCGCGGCGCTGATCTGCGTGCTGCACACGCTGACGCTCTTTGGCAGGACGCGGGCAAAGGAATAGTTACATCCGGCTGGCGTGCGGCGAAACGCGGCCCGGTTCGGGCGCGCCGCCGCCGGCAGTCTTTCCGGCGGGACCGAAAAAATTTTTACGCAGCCGCCGATTTTTTCAAAAATAATCCTTGCATTTCAATTTGATCTCCAGTATAATTCAAATGTTCGCGCCGCAAAGGCGACGTTTTTGCGCGCGCAAGGGATGAACGGGAGGTTGCCGGTGCTGCCATCCGGGTAATTTCCGCTCAGACCCGACGGCCGCGGTGACGCGGACGAGGGTGAAAACGCACAAGTTGACGTGCAGTCCCGAACAAAAAGGCACAGCCGAAAGGCTGCGCATGCCTTATGAGGAAGGAAACACACGGCCCTGTGTATCGCCCCAGCAAAGAAGGAGGAGTCAATCATATGGCAAACAGGATTCGCATCAAGCTCAAGGCGTACGAAAGCTCTCTGATCGACCAGAGCGCGGAGAAGATCGTGGAAACCGCCAAGAGAACGGGCGCGCAGGTCAGCGG
>Ga0116152_10002946_pt1 | contig 13775 bp, 11 predicted proteins | sample AD_UKC119_MetaG_FD_89894 | JGI IMG/M metagenome (GOLD analysis project Ga0116152, IMG submission 89894) | Active sludge microbial communities of municipal wastewater-treating anaerobic digesters from Hong Kong - AD_UKC119_MetaG | ecosystem: Engineered > Bioreactor > Anaerobic > Digestate...
CCCCCCCCCCACCTCGCCTTCCTGAACCCGTTCCGGTCACCGGCCGCCGCGCCGCCATTCCCCCGGCAGACATGCACACCACCCTCACCTTGCAGACCCAGGGCCCCGGCCTTTACGAGGTCACCCCCCAACTCGCCCAATGGGTCGAGCGGCAGGCGCCGACGAGGCGCTGCTCACGCTGTTCATCCGCCACACCTCGGCGTCGCTGCTCATTCAGGAGAACGCCGATCCGGGCGTGCAGCGCGACCTCAAGACCTGGCTCAATCGCCTGGTGCCGCCCGCGAACGACCCGTCGATGCGCTGGATCACCCATACGATGGAGGGGCCGGACGATATGCCCGCGCATATCAAGGCCGCGCATCTGCCGGTGTCGCTGGCGATCCCGGTCATCGGTGGAGCGATGGCGCTGGGGTCCTGGCAAGGCGTCTATGTGGTCGAGCACCGGACCCGGCCCCAGAAGCGGCAGGTCACCGCGCTGTTGCGGTGAGCTTCGACCGCCCCGCCGCCGACCTGGCGCCCCGGTTGCTGGGCGCCACGCTCACCGTGCGCGGCTGCGCCGGCCGCGTCGTCGAGACCGAGGCCTATGCCCCCGACGACCCGGCCTCGCATTCCTTTGGCGGACCGACGCGGCGCAACGCGGCGATGTTCGGCCCGGCCGCGCACGCCTATGTCTATCGGATCTACGGGATGCACTGGTGCCTGAACGTCGTCGCCGCGCGCGGCCACGCGGTGCTGATCCGGGCCCTCGAGCCGCTCTCGGGGATCGAGGCGATGGCGGCGCGGCGCGGCCCCGGCCGCCCGCTGTGCAAGGGGCCGGGGATGCTGGCGCAGGCGCTGGGCATCGACGGCGACGACGACGGGCGCCCCTTTGGCACGCCGGACTTCCGGCTGGACCTGGCCCCGCCGGCCGACTGGCTGACCGGCCCGCGCATCGGCATCACCAGGGCCACCGACTGGCCGATGCGCTTCGGCCTGCCCGGCCCGTGGCTGTCGCGCCGCTTCTAGCGCAGGCTCAGGCCCCGCTCGCGGAATAGTTCCTCGGCGATGATGAGCTTGCGCACCTCGGTGGTGCCGCCGCCCAGCGAAGCAATGCGCGCGTTGCGGTAGTGGCGGTTGACCTCGGTGTCCCAGATGAAGCCCGAGCCGCCATGAATTTGCACCGCCAGATCGGTGACCCGGGCCAGCATCTCGGCCCCGAACATCACCGATTGGGCGCACAGGCGATGGATCGTGCCGCGCCCGCCGTCGCCGTGCTGCATGGTGTCGCAGGCCGCCAGCGCGCTGTAGGCGGTCACCCGCGCGGCCTCGATCAGGGTCGCCATTTCCGCCAGATGCGACTGAATCATCTGGAAGCTGCCGATCGGCTTGCCGAACTGGCGGCGCGTGGCGGCATAGTCGAGCGACAGGTCCAGGCAGCGTTGCGCGGCGCCGATCGACGGCAGGCACAGAAAGGCGCGCTCGATGTCGAGACCCGACATCACGACCGCGACGCCCGAATTCTCGGGGCCCAGCCGGTTCGCTGCCGGCACGCGCATGGCATCGAACACCAGTTCGCCCGTGGGGCAGCCGCGCCAGCCCATCTTGGTCAGCGTCTGCGCCACTTTGAACCCCGGCGTGTCGGTTTCCACCACAAAGGCCGAGATCCCCTTGGCCCCCAGATCCGGCGCGGTCTTGGCATAGAGCAAGATCACATCCGCGACCGGCCCGTTCGAGATGAACATCTTCTGCCCGGTGATGACATAGTCGTCGCCGTCGCGCACCGCGCGCGTCGCCATCGAGCCCAGCGCATCCGACCCGGCGCCCGGCTCGGTCAGGCCCAGCGCGCCGACCTTGCGACCCGAGATCAGCCCGGGGGCGAAGCGCGCGATCTGTTCGGGCGAGCCATTCCTGAGGATGTTGTTCAGGCACAGGTTCTCGTGTGGGCCCCAGATGAACGAGGCGTTGGTGTTCCAATAGGCAAAGGCTTCGCCCACCAGCCCCGCGCCCATCAGGTCCATGCCCGCGCCGCCCAGTTCCACCGGCGCGGTCAGGCCGCAATAGCCGTCGGCGCCCAGCTTGGCCATCAGGTGCTCGGGATACCAGTCCTCGTCGTCCATGCGGGCGAACAGCGGGTGCAGTTCGGCCTCGGCGTAGCGAAAGGCGGCGTCGCGGATCGCGCGGTGTTCATCGGTCAGGGAAAAGGGGGTCATGTCAGCCTCGGAACAGGGGGGTGCCGTGGGCATTCGCGCGCTGGAACCCGGGCCGGGCGGTCAGCCGGTCCAGATAGGCGCGCGTCTGCGGTTTGTAGTGTTGGCCGATGCCGATCAGATCGCCCAGATACAGCGCATAGCCCACCGCGATATCGGCGGCCGTGAACCGCCCGGCACAGAGGAATTCCTGCGTCTCGACGCGGGCGTTCACCAGCTTCAGCCGCGACAGATACCACTGGGTGTAATCCTCGGCCACCTGCGGCTGGCGCCGCTCGCGCGGCTCGAAACGGGCGTAGCGCAGGACCAATGTCTGGGGAAAGGTCAGCGTGGCGTCGGAATGATAGAGCCAGTTCAACCAGTCGCCATAGGCCGGGTCCCGGGGGGAAACGGCCAGCGTATCCTCGCCGTAGCGGCGCGCCAGGTAATGGGTGATACCGCTGGATTCCGTCATCGCGGTCTCGCCGTCGCGCAGGAAGGGCACGGTGCCCAGCGGATTCACCTCGAGAAACGATGGGTCCGACAGGCGCGGCGGGAATTGCAGCAGGTGCAGCCGATAGGCCACACCGAGTTCCTCGAGCGTCCAGAGCGCGCGCAGCGACCGCGCATCCTTGCAGTGCCACAGTTCGATCATGGGTCCTCCGGCGTGATCTCGATCAGGGGTTGGCGGGCGCGGACCTGCGCGCCCTGGGTGGTCAGGACGGCGCTGACGCGGCCGGCGACGGGCGCTTGCAGCGGGTGCTCCATTTTCATCGCTTCCAGCACGGCCAGCGTCTGGCCGCGCCGAACCCGGTCACCCTCGCGCACGGTCACCGCCGAGACCCTGCCCGCCATGGGTGCCAGCACCCGACCGTCGCCGCCCTCGTCGCGGGCTTCGACCGGGGCGAGGGTGATGTCGGTCAACCCGACGTCGCCCAGCCACAGCACCGCACCGTCCCGGGCGCACGCAATGCTGCGGGCGACGCCGTCGATCCGGGCCCGCACCTGCGTCGCGTCGCAGGCGTCGAGCGTGACGGTCCGCGTGCCCAGCGTGGCGGTTGTGCCGGCGAGGGTCAGCGTGACCTCGGCCGTGCCCGTGCAGGTGTCAAAGCGCCGATGCAGCACCGGCGCGGGGCCGGTGGTAAAGCCAAAGCGCGGCGCCGGGGCGCCCGCCTGGATCAGCACCGCCAGCGCCAGCAGCGCCGGGTCCGGCGCCTGCGCCGACAGCGAGGGGTCGCCTGCGAAATCGCGTTCCAGAAAGGCGGTGGTCGGCCCCTGGCGAAACCCCTCGTGCGCCAGCACACGCGCCAGGAACGCCTTGTTGGACCTGAGGCCCAGCAGCACCGTCCGCTGCAACCCGTCGATCAGCCGGGCGCGCGCCGTCTCGCGGTCGGGGCCGGTGGCGATCAGCTTGGCCAGCATCGGATCAAAATCGCCACCGACCGCCAAACCATCGGTCAGCGCATCGTCCGAGCGCAGCCCGGGCGCGGGCGCCCAACGCAGCACGCGTCCGGTTTGCGGCAGGAAACCGTTGGCCGGGTCCTCGGCATAAAGGCGCACCTCGATCGCGTGGCCTTTCAGCACGATCTTGTCCTGCGGCAGCGGCAGGGCTTCGCCCCGGGCGACGCGGATCTGCCATTCCACCAGATCGAGACCGGTCACCATCTCGGTCACGGGATGTTCCACCTGAAGGCGGGTGTTCATCTCGAGAAACCAGAATGCGCCGTCTTCAAGCAGGAATTCGACCGTGCCCGCGCCCTCATAGGCCGCCGCCCGGGCCAGCGCGACAGCCGCCGCCCCCATCCGCACGCGCAGGTCGGGGTCCACGGCGGGCGATGGCGCCTCTTCGACCACCTTTTGATGGCGGCGCTGAACGGAACAGTCGCGCTCACCCAGATGCACCACGTTTCCGTGCCGGTCGCCAAAGACCTGCACCTCGATATGGCGGGGGTTGAGCAGCGCCTTTTCGACGATCAGCGCGCCGTCGCCAAAGCTTTTCAGGGCCTCCGAGGCGGCGCGTTCCAGGGCCTCGGGCAGATCGGCCAGGTCGTGCACCAACCGCATCCCCTTGCCACCGCCGCCCATCGCCGCCTTGACCATCAGGGGCACGCCGATCCGCGCCGCGTCGTCGGGACCGCCCCCCGGCAGCACCGGCACGCCCGCCGCCTGGGCCGCGCGCTTGGCCGCGCCCTTGTCGCCCATGATCGCGATCGCCTGCGCCGACGGGCCGATGAACGTCAAGCCTGCCTCGGCGCAAGCCTTTGCGAAATCGGCGTTTTCCGAAAGGAACCCATAGCCCGGGTGGATCATCCCTGCGCCCGTCGCCTGCGCAGCCGCCAGAATCGCCGCGCCGTCCAGATAGCCGGGCACCGCCACCGCCAGATCGGCCGCGACGACATGCGGCGCGCCGGCCTCGTCCGGGGTATGAATGGCGACGCAGCCATAGCCCATGGCGCGCGCGGTGCGCATCACCCTGAGGGCGATCTCGCCCCGGTTTGCGATCAGGATCCTCATAGCCGCGCCACCCCGAATGTGTTGGGGCGCAAGGCCCGCGTTCCCTCGGCCGCGATCAGGTCCAGGACCAGCGCCAGAATGTCGCGCGTCTGGCGCGGATCGATGATGCCGTCATCCTCGAGCCGCGCCGACGAGGCCAGCGCCGTCGTCGCCTCGGCCAGCATCGCGGCCGTGCCCTGTTCCAGCGCGTCGAGTTTGGCCATGTCCACCGCACCCGCGCGGGTCATCGCCGCCTCGGTCACGATGCGCATCACCTGCCCCGCCTGGGCCGGCCCCATGACCGACGTCCGCGCGTTGGGCCACGCAAAGATGAAGCGCGGGTCGAAGCCGCGCCCGCACATCGCATAATTGCCCGCCCCATAGCTGCCGCCGACCACGACGGACAGCTTGGCCACCCGCGCGTTCGCCACCGCCTGGATCATCTTCGAGCCATGCTTGATGATCCCCGCGCGCTCGGGCTCGGTGCCCACCAGGAAGCCGGTGGTGTTGTGCAGGAACAGCAAGGGCGTGCCCGACTGGTCGCAAAGCTGGATGAACTGACCGGCCTTGGCGGCGCCCTGGGCGGTGATCGGGCCGTTGTTGCCAATGATCCCGATCGGGTGGCCGCCGATGCGGGCGTGGCCGCAGACCGTCGCCGCGTCATAGTCGGGCTTGAAGTCCAGAAACGCCGACCCGTCCGCCAGCCGCGCCACGATTTCGCGGCAATCATAGGGCTGGCGGGCGTCGGCCGGCACGATCCCCATCAGGTCCGAGGCCGGGAACAGCGGCGCCTCGACCACGGCCGGGGCCGCGTCGCGTGGCCAGGGCAAGGCGTCGATCACCGCGCGCGCCAGGCGGATGCCGTCGGCATCGGTTTCGGCCAGATAGTCGCCCACCCCCGAAACCTGCGTGTGCATCGCCGCGCCGCCCAGGTCCTCGTCGGTCGCGACCTCGCCGGTCGCGGCCTTCAGCAATGGCGGGCCCGCCAGATACATCGTCGCCTGACCGCGCACCATGATGACATAGTCGCTGAGGCCCGGCTGATAGGCGCCCCCCGCCGTCGCCGAGCCGTGCACCACCGTCACCTGGGGCAGGCCCAGCGCCGACAGCCGCGCCTGGTTGGCGAACCCGCGGCCGCCGGGGATGAACACCTCATGCGCATAGGCCAGATTGGCGCCGCCCGACTGGCTGAGACTGATGAGCGGCAGCCGGTTGTCCCGCGCAATGTCCTGAAGGCGCAGCTTTTTCGCCAGACCATCGGGCGTGACCGTGCCCCCCTTCACCGCGTAATTGTCCACCACGACAACGCAGGCGCGCCCGCAGACCCGCCCGATGCCGGCGATCGCACCGGCGCCAGCGCCCGTGCCGTCCTTGTCGCCATAGCGTTTCCAACCGGCGAAGGGCGCGATTTCCAGCCAGGGCGCGCCCGGGTCCAGCAACAGCGCAAGCCGCTCGCGCGGCAGCAATTGCCCGCGCTTCGCCGCCTTTGCCCGCGCCGCTTCTCCCGCCGCCTCGACGGCCGCGCGCACGGCAATCACGGGGGCCAAGGCGGCCTCCATCGCCGTTCTGTTGGCCGCGAACGCCGCGCCGCCCGCATCCAGGGTCGAGGTCAGAACCGTCATCCGCGAACCCTTTCGTCCTGTCCGGTCAGCGCCCTCATGCCAGCCCCCAGATCGCCCGCGCCTCATCGGCCGAGGCCACGCCGCGCCCCGCCTCGTGCGCGATGCGTGCCAGCGCCCCCACCAGAGCCCCGTTGCCGGGCGCGCGCGCGCCGTCCGGCATGTAGAACGTGTCCTCGACCCCGGTGCGCAAATGGCCGCCCAGTTCGGCGACCCGCGCGTGAACCGGCCAGATCTCGGTCCGGCCGATCAGCGTGGCCTGCCAGGTCGCGCCCGCGGGCAGGTAGCGCACCAGCACATCCAGCAGCGCGACGTCGGCCGGCATCCCCGACGCCACCCCCATCACCAGATTGACCTGCGGACGCGACACCATGCCGACCTCGGCGAACATGCCGACCGAGCGCACGATGCCGGTGTCGAAGCACTCGAACTCGGGTCGGGTGCCGACCTCGTTCATTGCCGCGACGATCTCGGCCACTTTCTCGACCGGGTTGTCGAACAGCATTGGCGGCCAGGCCCAGCCGCCGCCCGAGCGGGTCTTCAGGTAATTGAGCGAACCGGCGTTGCAAGCGGCGATTTCCGGCCGACCGGCACGGATGCAGGCGATGGGGCCCGACTGATCGCGTCCGACGGTGCCGGTGGTGAAGTTCAGGATCACGCCCGGACAGGCGCCGCGGATGGCCTCGGCGATCTCGACCGCCAGCGCGGGGTCCCAACTGGGCAAATGCCCGCGCCCCGCCCCCTGCTGGCGGAAATGCACGTGCATGCAGGCCGCGCCCGCGTCCCAGGCCTCGTGCGCCGAGGCCGCCAGTTCCTCGGGCGTCACCGGCACGGGGTGTTCGCGCGGGTCGGTCAGAACGCCGGTCAGCGCGCAGGTGATGATGGCTTTCGACATGCGGTCCTCCAGTTTGGGCAAAGCGTAGCGCCGGCCGGGAAACCAAGCAAGTGCTTGCTTGTTTTCCGCCGCGTCACCGCTTAGCGTGCCGCCATGAGCACGCCCCTGTTCGATCCCGACAACGCCCGCGACCGGCTGCTGGCCGGCGCCGCGCGGCTGTTTCACGTCAAGGGGTATGCCGCCACCACCGTGCGCGCGATCGGCGCCGAGGTCGGCATCCTCTCGGGCAGCCTGTTCCACCACGTCCGCAGCAAGGAAGACTTGCTCTTTCAGGTCATGGAACGGGTGATCGGCGCGATGCTGCGCGATCTGGGGCAAGCCCTGGCCACCGCCGCGGGCCCGCGTGACCGCCTGCGCGCGCTTGTGCATGTCGAACTGGCCTATCTCCACGGACCGGCGGCGGACGCAACGGCGGTTCTGTTCCACGAATGGCGCGCCCTGTCCGAGGACCGCCGCGCGGTGCTGCTGGCTGGGCGCGACGCCTATTTCGCCCGCTGGCACCAGGTCCTGACCGAGGCCCGCTCGCGGGGCCTGATCCACGCCGAACCGGCCGCGGCCCGCCAGCTTCTGCACGGCGCGCTGGCCTGGACCAGCTACTGGTTCCGCCCGGACGGCCCGATGGACCTGGACGGGCTGACGGATCAGGTGATGGCGATGATCGCGCCGCCGCCCGCCCTCGCCCCCGCCCGCGCGCCCAACCCGCCGGTTTCTTGACAGGCCGCACCGAGGCGGCGCAGGCTGTCCACCTGCGCCGGGGGGGGGAACACGCGACCGCCATGACCGATCCGCCGAAACCACCCGCGCCCTGGGCCGCCTCTGGCCGCCACGACGGCCGGCCGCCCCCTTTGGGCGCGACACTGGTGTTGCTGGTCTTGTGGATGACCCTGACCGCGCTGGGGGTCATGCCGGTGGACCTGGCCGCCCAAAGCCCGCTGGGGGCGCTGGGGCAACCGCCCATTCCCCAGGTGCTGGCGCTGGTGCTGATGCTAGGGGCGATCGGCGTTTTCGGCTGGCGCGGGATCGGGCTGGGGCGCGCCGTCCCGGGCACCGCCCGGCTGATGTGGCTGCCGTGGCTTTATCTGCCGCTGTTCGCGCTGGCGATGCTGGCGGCGGGCGGCGCGCCGCCGCTGGCCGTGCTGTTGCCGATGGCGCTGGTCATGCTGCTGGTCGCGCTGTCCGAGGAGCTGATGTTTCGCGGCCTGCTCTATCCCGCGTTGCGCCAGCGGCTTCGCGTCTGGCCCGCGATCTGGACGAGTTCCGCGTTGTTCGGCGCGGTGCATCTGCTGAACGCGCTGCGTCACGGCGACTGGGCGGCCTCGGGCACGCAGGCGGTGACGGCGACCGGCACCGGGCTGCTGCTGATAGCCCTGCGGCTGCGGCGCGGGTCGATCTGGCCGGCGGTTCTCTATCACATGCTGTGGAACATCGGCGTCTTCGGCATGGCCGCGAACACACCCGAGGGGCCCTTGACCGCGCCGCTTCCCCCGACCGAACCCGCGACGCTGATCTTGCCCGCGCTGCTGGTCGTGCCGAACGTCGTCTACGCGCTGTTCCTGCTCAGGCGGGCCCGAGACGGCGACCTGCCCGGCGACCGATAGGGCCCGCGCGATCCCTTCGGGGGTGGTAGCCGCTGTGGGACTCGAACCCACACGCCCCAAAGGGCAACGGATTTTAAGTCCGGTCTGTCTACCATTCCAGCAAGCGGCCCCCGAACCGTCATAGCAGCCCCGCGCGCGGGCTCAAGCCCGTTCCCGGGACCAGCGGACATACCAGTCGAAACAGCCCGGATTCGCCATGGAATCGCGGTTCACCACCGTCGCGGGATCGCCACCCAGAAGCAGCTTCTTCACCGGCACCTCCAGCTTCTTGCCGGACAGGGTGCGCGGGATCTCGGGGGCGGCAACGATCGCGTCGGGCATGAAGCGCGGCGAGACCTGGGTGCGGATCGCCTGCCGGATCGCATCGCGCAGCGCGTCGTCCAGCACGACCCCGGCGGCGGGCACCACGAACAGCGGCATGAAGCTGTCGCGCCCCAGATACTCGCAATCCACGACGAGCGAATCGGCGACGGCCTCCAACCCCTCGACCGCGCGATAGATCTCGGACGAGCCCAGCCTGAGACCGTGGCGGTTGATCGTCGCATCCGAACGCCCGTAGATCACCGCGCCCCCGCCCGAGGTGATCTCGATCCAGTCGCCATGGCGCCAGACCCCGGGGAAGGTGTCGAAATAGCTGTCGATGTAGCGGGCATTCCCGGGATCGTTCCAGAAACGAAGCGGCATCGCGGGCAGCGGCTCGGTGCAGACCAGCTCGCCCACGGTGTCGAAGACCTCGACCCCGGCTTCATCGTAGGCGCGCACCGCGTTGCCCAGGAACCGGCACTGCATCTCGCCGGCCCGCACCGGCAGCATCGGATTGCCGCCGACAAAGGCCCCGGCCAGATCGGTGCCGCCGGACAAGGGCGCAAGCCACAGGTCCGACTTGACCGAGGCATAGATCCAGTCATAGCCCTCGGGGCTGAGCGGCGAACCGGTGGAGCCCAGATGCCTGAGCGCGGACAGGTCCAGCGTGCGCGGCTCGATCCCGGCCTTCAGGCAGGTCTGAAAAAAGGCCGCCCCCGCGCCCAGATGCGTCAGGCGCTCGGTCGCGGCCATGCGCCACAGCGCCATCAGGTCGGGATACGCGGGCGCGCTGTCGAACAGCACCACAGCCGCGCCGTTCATCAGGGCGAAGAACTGCGTGTTCCACATGATCCAGCCCGACGAGGTGAGCCAGCAATAGCGCGACCGGGCGTCCAGATCCATGTGCAGGGCGCATTTCGCGCATTCCAGCAAGATGCCGCCCTGGCCATGCACGATCGGTTTCGGATTGCCCGTCGTGCCCGAGGAATAGACGATCCACAGAGGCTGATCGAAGGGCACGTCCACGGGGGCGACGCGCGCCGCGCCGCGCAGGCTGTCCCATGGGGCCCACCCCGGCGCCAGACCGTTCAGACCGGGCACCATGACGCGGTGCTGCAACCCGGGCAATGCGGCCGCGATGCCCTCGATCTGCGCGCGCTTGTCCACGGGCTTTCCCGCCAGCAGATAGCTGTCCTGCGCGATCAGCACCTTGGGGTCGATCTGCCGGAACCGGTCCAGAACCGCCGTATCGCCCATGTCGGGCGCCGCCAGCGACCAGATCGCGCCCAGGCTCACGGTCGCCAGGAACGCGATCATCGCCTCGGTCGTGTTGGGCAGGATGGCGACCACCCGGTCCCCCGGCCCCACCCCCAGCGCCCTGAGACCGGCCGCAACCTGCCCCACCCGGTCCGCCAGCGCCGCCCAGGTCAGGCTCTGGCGGCCAAAGGTCTCGGAGACCAGCACCAGCGCCTCGTCGTCGGGGCGCGTCGCGGCGTGGGACAGGACCTGCGCGGCCAGGTTCACGCGCGCCCCGGGAAACCAGTCCGCCCCCGGCATGGCACGCCGCCCCAGCACCACGTCCCGATCGTGCACCTGCAACCCGAAAAAGTCGATGATCGAGGTCCAGAACCCTTCGAGATCGGCCACCGACCACGCCCACAGCGCCTGGTAATCGGCGAACGCCAGGCCCCGCTCCTGTTCGAGCCAGCGCATGTAGGCGGCCATGCGGGTCGCGGCGGCGCGTTCGGGCGTCGGCGCCCAGAGGATGGGCCTGGGATCGGGCATGGTCGTGTCTCCTCCTCGCTCGGTCACGCAATTGGTCGCGCGGAACGCAACGTCATGCAAGCGCCCGCGGTCGTGACGCAGGGTCACGGACCCGGCACCAGCATGCCGGCGCGCTTGACCGCTCACGCCGTTGCGCTAGGCATAGACCCATCCAGAGGAGGACAGACATGCTTGGCCAGATGATGAACCAGCCGCTGCTGATCAGCAGCCTGCTGACCCACGCCGAACGCCATCACGGCAACCGCGAGATCGTCTCGCGCCGGGTCGAAGGGGACCTCCATCGCTACACCTATCGCGACCTTGCCCGGCGCGCGCGGCAGATGGCAAATGCGCTCGAAACGCTGGGGATCGCCGCGACCCAGCGGGTCGGCACGCTGGCGTGGAACGGCTACCGGCACATGGAACTCTATTACGCCGCGTCGGGTGCCGGCATGGTGTTGCACACGCTGAACCCGCGTCTGCACCCCGATCAACTGTTGTGGATCGCCGACAATGCGGGCGACCAGGCGATCTTTTTCGATGCCACCTTCCTGCCCCTGATCGAAGCCACGGCCGCGCGCTATGCCACGGTCAAGCACTTCGTGCTGATGGGTGACCGCGACCTGATGCCCGCCCAGACCGGCATCCCGAACCTGCTCTGCTACGAGGACCTGATCGACGCCGCGTCGGACCGCTACACCTGGCCCCAGCTCGACGAGAACCAGGCGTCGTCGCTGTGCTATACCTCGGGCACGACGGGCAACCCCAAGGGCGTGCTCTACGCGCACCGCTCGACCGTGCTGCACGCGTTTGCCTCGATCGCGCCGGATGCGCTGAACCTGAGTTCGCGCGACGCGATCCTGCCGGTGGTGCCGATGTTCCACGTCAACGCCTGGGGCCTGCCCTACGCCGCCTGCATGGTTGGCGCAAAGGTGGTCTTCCCGGGCCCGGCGATGGACGGCAAGTCGCTGCACGACCTGTTCGAAAACGAGGGCGTCACCGTCTCGGCCGGGGTTCCGACCGTCTGGCAGGGACTGCTGGCCCATACCGAGGCGAACGGCCTCACCTTCAGCACCATGAAGCGCACCGTGATCGGCGGTTCGGCCTGCCCGCCCGCGATGCTGAAGATGTTCGAGGACCGCCACAACGTGCAGGTGCTGCACGCCTGGGGCATGACGGAAATGTCGCCGCTTGGCACCGTGTGCACCCTCAAGGGCGGGCAAGAGGACCTGACCGCCGCCGAGAAATTCACCGTTCAGTCCAAACAGGGGCGGGCGATCTTCGGCGTCGACATGAAGATCGTCGACGCGGATGGCGTGGAACTGCCCTGGGATGGCAAGACCTCGGGCGAACTGCTGGTGCGCGGGCCCTGGATCCTGGACAGCTACTTCAATCGCCACGGCGAGGACACGCTGCGCTTCGACGCCGCCGGGCTGGGCTGGTTCCCCACGGGCGACGTATCGACCATCGACCCCGACGGCTTCATGCAGATCACCGATCGCACCAAGGACGTGATCAAGTCGGGCGGCGAATGGATCTCGTCGATCGACCTGGAAAACATCGCCATGGGCCACCCGGCGGTGGCGATGGCGGCCTGCATCGCGGCAAAACATCCCAAATGGGACGAACGCCCGCTGCTGATCGTGATGAAAAAGCCCGGCGCCGAAACCAGCAAAGAGGACATTCTGGCCTATTTCGACGGCAAGATCGCCAAATGGTGGCTGCCGGACGACGTCGTCTTCGTCGATGCGATTCCGCTGGGGGCGACCGGCAAGATGCAGAAAAACAAGCTGCGCGAGGACTTCAAGGATTATGTCCTTCCGACCGCGTGATCAGGCCGAGGGGGGGCGTCGCGCCCCCTCTTTTCCGCGCGGCTCCCCCGCCCGGAGCGATCGTTCCAGAACGAAGGGGGCCGTTAACGCGGCGTTAACCCTGCCCCCGCGCCGCGCCCCTTCTTTGTGCCGGAAATATCCTCGGGGGTTCCAAGGGGGTGGAAAACCCCCTTGGCCCGCAGCCGCCACGGGCGGGCGGTCCCGGAACCGCGCGGCGCCAACGCCATGGGCCGCCCCTGACGGGACGGCCCCTCGTTGCGGCGACCGGGACGCGATCAGGCCGCGAACAGCACCTTCGCCTCGGCCCCCGACAGCACCGGGCGCGCCGCGGCAAAGCCCTGGCGGCCGGCCTCGGTGCCCAGCGCCGGGAACAGGCCCAGCAACTCCTCGCGGGTCGCCGCGTCCAGCGCGTTCAGCACCGCCTCGGCCGGCTGGAAGCTTTCGCTCCAGGCGCCCTCGGCGCGGATGATCTCGTGCGAGTCGCACATCACGTGGATGTAGCTGACCGGCCCGACCGCGTCCTGCTGCACGCCCGGCAGGCCCAGCAGATCGGCGGCCGCCACCAGCACCTCGCGCTCGCCGAACATCAGCTCGGCGCGGGCGCCGGTGATCAGCATCCGGTGGCGCGGCGAGACGACGAGGTCGCGCTCGGGCAGGCCGCGGCCCAGCGCCCCGGCGGCGATCCGCACCGGCGCCACCGCCGGGCAGCGGGCGACCTCGGCCGCGCTGAGATCGCGCCGTCCGGTCCAGGCCAGCGGCTGGTAGCCGTTGTCGCGGGTCAGCACCCGGTCACCCGGTTGCAGGTCCTCGACCGCCACGAGGCCGCGCATCGTGTCGATCCGCATTCCCGGCGTAAAGCACAGGATTTCCTCGAAATTCTCAAAATACATCCGGCTGCCGTCGGGGAAATCGACATAGCCCGACTTGGTCGTCGCACCCGGGAAACCGGTGCCGGTATAGGGCGTTTCCGAGGTCACCGTGACCACCGGCGCGGGATCGCCTGGCGCGCCCACCGGCAGGTCCAGCGTGTCGAACCCGTCCGAACCGTTCACCGTCCCCGTGGTCGAGGTCAGAACCTGCACCGTGTCGTCGCCCGAGCCGAGGTC
>Ga0116152_10002949_pt1 | contig 13770 bp, 16 predicted proteins | sample AD_UKC119_MetaG_FD_89894 | JGI IMG/M metagenome (GOLD analysis project Ga0116152, IMG submission 89894) | Active sludge microbial communities of municipal wastewater-treating anaerobic digesters from Hong Kong - AD_UKC119_MetaG | ecosystem: Engineered > Bioreactor > Anaerobic > Digestate...
CACGCCGTTCAGGCCGGCGAAGCAGACCATGAAGGCCGAGTAGAAGAACGGGCGCTTTTCCTTGCGGATTTCCGCCGCCACGGTGGGCCACGAAAACACCGAGGCCAGCAGGCCGATCGAGGTGACGACCAGCAGGATCATCGCGTTCAGCGCATCGACGCGGTATTCGATGCCGATCGGCACCGGCCAGCGGCCAATCTCGTAATCGACCACACCGACCGGCGAGGTCTGCACGAGGTACAGCAGGATCAGCGCAAACAGGAACGAGATCGTCGTACCGATGATCGAGATCAGCCAGGCGATCCGCCCGCTCGGCACCAGCGCCAGCATCGGCGCCAGGAACAGTGGCACCATGACCAGCAGCGGCGCGGCGTGCTGGATGGCCCAGGCAGGCGCGGCGGTGTAGAGGGCTTCAATCATGCAGCTGCCTCGCTTGCCGCTTTCTCTTCCTCGGCGTGCTGGGCAAGCGCCGTTTCAAGATCGATCCCGCGGATCTCGTCGCTCTCGATCGTGCCGTAGGCTTCGCGGATGCGCACGACGAGGGCGAGGCCGACCGACAGCGTCGCAACGCCCACGACGATGGCCGTCAGCATCAGGACGTGCGGCAGCGGGTTGGAATATGTATGCACCAGTTCGGCATACCGCCCGTGCGCCTCGCCGCCGGCCGTGAGGACCGTGTCGAGCGCGGCATGGGCATCGCCGGCTGCCTCGCCTGCAGGCGCATGATGCTCCGGCGCGTCCGGCCCGAACAGGATCGGCGCCGTGCCGCCTGCGACCTTGCCGAGCGTCACATAGAAGAAGCAGATCGTGGTCTGGAACAGGCCGAGGCCGACCATCCGCTTGATCAGGTTCTGCGAGGCGAACGTGATGTAGAGGCCGATCATCATGAGGACGATGACGGCCCAGTAATTGGCGCGTTCGAGCAGGAATTCCAGCATGGCCTACCAGTCCTCGTCGCGGATTTCGGCCACGCGGCCGGCAAAGGCATAGAAGATGGTCAGCATCGCGCCGGAGACGCCGAACAGCACGCCGATCTCGATCACCATGATGCCGATATGCTGGCCATGATGCTCGCCCGGCGGCTCATGGAACAGCGCCTGGTATTCGAGATAATTGCCGCCCTGCAGCATCGCCCAGAAGCCGACACCGGCATAGATCATCACCCCGATCGCGGCGAGCGAACGGGTGAAGGCCGGCGGCACGGCGCGCATCGCGGCCGGCACGCCGAACACCAGCGCATAGAGAATGACGGCCACGGCGATGATCACACCCGCCTGGAAGCCGCCGCCCGGACCGAAATCGCCATGGAACTGCACATAGAAGGCGAACAGGATGATGATCGGGATCAGGCCCTTGGAGACGACCCGCAGGATGACGTGGTGGTCGGCGTTCATGACGGCTCCTCATCCTTCGCGGCGGTCGGGACCTGGCCCTTGCCCTTGGTGCGCGCCCCGCCCTTGTCTTCCCGGCGGATCATCTCGGCGAGCGACCGCTCCCCGAAGCCGAGCAGCAGTGCCACGGCGAGCCCCGCGGTGAACACCACGGTCGTCTCGCCCAGCGTGTCGAAGCCGCGATAACTGGCCAGGACCGGCGTCACGACGTTCGGAATGCCCGTGTCGTACCAGTTGATCTCGAGATAGGTGTAGCCGACGCCCGTGTTCGCCGCCGAATTCGGATCGCCCAGCGCCGGCAGGTCGACCGTCGCATAGATCAGCGCTGCGCCGGTTGCGACGCAGACCAGCATCGGCCCGATACGCGAGAACAGGTGCTCCGGCTTTGCGGTGCGCGAGGTCAGCAGCATGGCGCCGAGCAGCACGGCCGTCGACATGCCGGCCCCCACAGCCGCCTCGGTGAACGCCACGTCCACGGCGTCCACGGCCACATACCAGGTCGCCGACACCAGCGAGTAGATGCCCGACAGCATCACGATGGCGAACAGGCTGCGCATCCGCGCGATCGCCACCGCCACCACGAACAGGATCGCCAGCAGGAAGATGTTGACGAGGGCGATTCCCATGTCGTTGGCCAGCACGCCCTGCATTACGCGTCTCCCTCTGCGTCCTGCGCCTGCCCGACACGGCCAATGACCGGCTGCACGCCGGCCGTGTGGGCGGCGTTTGCCAGCGCATGGCAGGCGGTCGGGCTGGTCAGGAACAGGAACAGGCCAATGGCGATCACCTTGGCGATCACCAGCCAGCCCGGCGCGATCAGCGCCATGCCCAGGAGCACGAGGCCGGCGCCCGACGTATCGGTGATCGAAGCGGCATGCAGGCGCGTATAGACGTCCGGGAAACGCAGCACGCCGACCGTGCCGACCATGCACAGCAGCGCCCCGGCCAGGCAGAACGCGGCCCCCAGCGGGAACCGCACGACTTCCCAGATATCGGCGAGCTGGTTCAGCAGGTCAGCCATTGGAACTTCCCCCCGGACGGCGGACCAGCGGCACCTGGAACGAGCGGTAACGGAAGAATTTCAGGATCGCGATGGTCGAGATGAAGTTGATCAGGGCATAGGTCAGCGCGATATCGAGGAATTCCGGCCGCTTCATCACGAAGCCCAGCAGGCCGAGTGCCAGCACGGTCTTGGTGCCGAAGGAGTTCACCGCCAGCACGCGGTCGTACAGCGTCGGCCCGATAAAGGCCCGGATCAGCAGGAGCGCCATGCCGACCAGAATGGCAATCAGGGCAGCCGCAATCACGCCTTGGCCTCCTTTCCGTCGACCGCAAGCGCGGAGCGCCGGTCCATCTCGGCGAAGGCCTCAGGCTGCGAAAGCTGTTCATAGAGGCCGTGCACCAGCAGCTTGTCGCCATCGATCTCGACCGTGATCGTTCCCGGCGTCAGCGTGATGGAGTTGGCGAACGTCACCTTGGCGAGGTCCGACCGGCAACAGGTCTTCACCTTCACAAGCGCCGGCGCGATATCGAGATCGGCCTTCACACAGGCCTTGATCACCACCCAGTTGGCCTTGATGATTTCCCAGAACAGCCAGGGATAATAGGCCAGCAGGCCGAACGAGCGCACATAAGGCGCCCCCTCGCGGTCAATGATGTCGAGCCGGTAGGCCAGGATGCATGACAGGGCGACAGACACCGCACCAAGGATCAGCAGCAACGGCTCCGTATGGCCGGACATGCCCAGCCAGAAAGCGGCAAGCGCCAAGACCAGCCCCAGGAAGTACGCCACGCACCGCCCTCATTCCGTTGAAGACCCAAATCCCGAATGCTTGGGACTATAGGCCCCGATCAGGTTTGAAAAGACCGCGGCGGCGATTATTCGGTGACTATCTGCCAAAAACCAGCCGGGCCGTGCGCTGGGCGGCGGAGAATGCCGCCTCTTCGTTCGCCGGCTCCTGCAGGTGTTCCTGCAGGTGGGTCTGGGTCGGCGAGAATGCCGAGGAGAGCGACCAGTTCCAGTAACGCAGCGTCGTCTGGGCCTTGGCAACGGTCAGCAGCTCATAGGTTTCCGCAACGTGCGCGAATTGCGGGTGGATCACCCCTTCGTCCAGTTCCAGCGGGCGGCGCAGCGCAGCCCAGAGGACAGGCAGGAACTGCCGCTTGACGCCGGTGGCCTTGCACAGCACGGCGAGGGCTTCGCCGCCGGCATCGGTCATGATTTTCGCTGCGGTGACCGGCTTGATCCCGGCCAGGTAGCCGATTTCCTGTGCCGTTTCGGCGTCCATGCCGCTAACCGCCGCAGCATTGATCGCACTTTCGAGGCTGTCATACGGGCTTCGCTCGAGGGCGGCGCGGTTGCGCTGGCGCCGCTCGATCAGTTGCAGGGCCTTGCGGGCGACCGGGTCGGCCCACTTCTCCTGCGCCATGATTTCGAAGACGTCCTTGCAGGTTTCGATCACTTCCAGCCGGTCGGCCGTATGGCGCTGCAGGATCTTCCGCCGGGTCGGACCGTCAGCCCACCAGAACAGCGTCATCGCGTGCGAGGGCCGGGTCTCCGGCCGCTCGATCAGCATGGCACACAGGGACGGCTCGTCCCGGGCGCGCATGACCAGCTTGTCCATCGCCTGTTCGGGCAGCACGGCGCCGGCATTGGCGATCATCGCACGGATCACGTGCACCTCACCGAACTCGGCGAGATATTCGCTGACGCAGTCCGGCACGACCTTGCGCTGGGCGATGGCAAGCCGGTGCTCCGGCGAGCCGGTCATCGCAATCTCGCGCAGGTCGCAGCCGTCAAAAGATTCGTTGTTCTCCAGCAGCGGCCGGGCGATCTCGAACTTGCACTGGGCAAGGTAGCGCAACAGGCGCCGCGGCGCCTCCGGACTGGTGGCAAGGCGCTGGGCGCACAGGGCGCGGTCCTTGTCCTCGGCGTGGAACAGCATGTCGAGCAGGATATCGCCCACCATGTGGCGGTCCTGGTGCGCCAGGCGCGTGGTCGAGGGCATCGACACGATATCGACAAGCCGCCGGAACAGCGTGTTCCGCGCCCGGCCGATCACCGGCAGTTCAACAGGTTCATTCGCATCCATGGCCAGCTCTCGCGTCCGGACAACCGGCCAAAAACTGGCATCAAACAGTTAACGACCGGTGCAGCCGGGCGAAACGGAATCAGGCCCGGATCCGGCCCGGATGCGCAACCATGAGTAGCAGGCTGGCCGCAAACATGATGATCGCCAGCATGAACAGCATGCCGCCATCGGTCTGCGTGTTCGCCGGATTGAGCGAGAGCGGGATGTCCCGTCCGAGCCAGGGCGAAAGGTGAAAGCCGATCGCCGCGCCCGTCACCAGCGCCGACAGGAACGCACCGAAGCGGCGGGACCGCGGGAAAAGCAGGAAGATCGCGGCCAGGATTTCGACGACGCCGACAAAAAACCGCCCGGCCGGCTCGAACAGGGTCACGCCGGAGCGCTCTGCAATCGTCTGGAAAACAACGTTCTGGCCCGGCGCATCGAAGAACTTGACCCAGCCGTCAGGCGGGTCGGGCAGCGGATAGAACGTGTCCTGCACGAACATGGCGATCAGGCCGAGGGCGATGACCCAGCTGATAAGGTGGCGGAAAATACGCATGGCACACTCCCGGCGGTAGCAGGCCCCTCAAAGCTAAAGGGCGCGGGAGGGCAAGGCAACTGGGTGAAAACGGGCGTTTCTGTGACGGGGCTGGCCCTTCCCTTGTTTTGCGGGGCTCCATAAGGTCCTGCGAACGGTGGGAGTGCGCATGAGCGAGCCGATCGAGGAAATCGTCGACGGGATGGCCGAAGGGGCGGCTGCAAACGTCGCTTCGCCGGTCAGCGGCGTCAGCGAGGCCCTGACCGCCGGCGCCTCGCTCCTGTCGACGGCCACGCACTGGCGCGCCCGCAGGATCCGCCGCGTCGTCCGCGTCGAACTGCCCGCCTACCTGCTTGTCCAGTGCAGCTGGTTCATGGCGTTCGGCCTGCAGATGGTGCTGTTCCCCTACCTGATCACCGATGCCGGACACCTGCACATGGACGGCCTCGCCCTCGGCCTTGCCAACATGGCGCTGTCGGGGCCGGCCGTCGTATTCCTGTTGCTGGGCGGCGTGGTGGCCGAACGGGCGGACGGCAAGCGCCTCCTGATCCTGCTGCACCTGCTGGCCGCGATTCCGGCGCTGGCGCTCGCCGCCTTCGTCTGGAAGGGCACGCTGACCTATTCTGCGATGATCGCCTACGGCCTGACCATTGGAACAGTCGGCGCCTTCATGATGCCGGCGCGGGATTCCATCGTGAACGAAGTCGTGGAACGCCGGGCCCGCGTCGGCTCGGGCGTCACCCTGCAGCTGGGCGTGACGCTGGCCACCATGGCGCAGTTCGTGGCCCAGATCGCCGGCCTGATCATCGGTGGCTATGCCGACAAGGTCACCCGGATGCCCGACTGGCTCGGCGGCTTCGGCGTCGGCCCGGTTCCGGCCGAGGACTTGCTGGCGATCCAGGGCGGCGTGCTGGCGCTCGGCGCGGTGTTTGCCCTCTGGCTCGCAAAGGGCCGCCAGCTGCTGAGCGCCCGCAGCGGCGTGCGGGCCGCCCTCGCCGACATCGCGGATGGTTTCCACGCCGTACGGTCCGATGGCAAACTCTAGGCCATGTCGGCGCTGATGTTCGGCGTCGGCATCTTCGTCATCGGCGCCTTCCTCGTGGTGCTGCCGATCGTCAACCGGGACGTCTACGGCTTCGGCTCCGACGGCATCCGGGACATGTTCGTCACCTTCTGGATGGGTGCTTTCGTCTCGTCGCTCGTCCTGTCCGTTTTCAAGCGGATCAAGCGGCAGGGGCGCCTGTTGCTGACGGCGCAATTCCTCGGTTCGGCCAGCATCCTCGCCATGATGTGGCAGGTACCGCACTGGACCTTTCTCGCCATCGTGTTCCTGTGGGGCGTTGCGGCCGGCATCTCCATCGCCATGAGCCGGGCCATCGTCCAGGACGCGGCCCCGAAGGAGAAGCTGGCCCGGGTCCTCTCCATCTACCAGCTGGGCTTCATGGCGGGGGCGCCGCTCGGCGCGGCCATGATGGGTGCGCTGGTGGACCTGTTCGGACCGCAGCGGATCGCCATCGTGCCGGCCGGGGGCATGACCCTCCTGATCCTCTGGATGGTGTTCTTCACGCCCGTGTGGAACATGAAAGGCTCCGCTTGGCTCGCCCACCGCGAAAAGGCCTGAAAATCGCCGCCTTTGGCGGGCTGACAAGCGGCCAGAAGCTGAGTACCCGTTCGCGTCATGTCCCGCCTGCCCCGCGCCTATATCCATCTCAACAATATCGCCGAGAACTGGCGCACGCTCGACCGGCTGCATCCCGGCGCGTCGACCGCCGCCGTGGTGAAGGCGGATGCCTATGGGCTTGGCGCGCCGCGCGTCGCCCGTGCGCTGGCCGGAGCCGGCTGCGACACCTTCTTTGTCGCCTATACCGAAGAGGCGATCGCGGTGCGCCGTGCGCTTGGCCCGGCGCTCGGGCGCATCTTCGTCCTCAACGGCCCCGCCGCCTCCGAGCTCCGCACCTACAAGGACGCCCGCCTGACTGCCGTCCTGTCCAGCCCCGATCATGTCGAGCTCTGGCGGCAGGCGCGCGACCTGCCCTGCGCGCTGCACTTCGACACCGGCATGAACCGGCTGGGCCTGAAGCCGGACATTCTCGAAACCGCGGGCGAGGCGCTGCGCAAGCTCGCCCCGGTGTTGGTGATGAGCCATCTCGCCTGCGCCGACGAGCCGGACCACGCGCTCAATGCCGCCCAGCTCCGGGCCTTCGACCCGATCACCTCCGCCTTCCCCGACACGCCCGCCAGCCTGTGCAATTCGGCCGGGTGCTATCTCGGCAAGGCCTATGCGCACGACCTCACCCGCCCCGGCATCGCCCTGTATGGCGGCTCGGTGCCGCCCCAGAAGGTGAAACTGCGCCACGCGGTGACGCTGCAGGCTGAAATCCTCAGCGTCTTCAAGGCCAAGGCCGGCGAAACGGTCGGCTATGGCGCCACCTTCACCGTGCCGGAAGACATGACGCTCGCCACGGTCGGCCTCGGCTATGCCGACGGCATGTTGCGCGCGGCCTCCAACAAGCTAACCGGCTGGGTCGACGGCGTGCCCTGCCCGGTCGTCGGCCGGATTTCCATGGACCTCATTACGCTTGATGTATCGAAAGCACAGCGGGCGGCAAAAGCAGGCACCCGCGTTGAATTCCTCGGAAGCCATGCCAAACTCGAGGAACAGGCTGCGCGGGCGGGTACGCTCGGCTACGAATTGCTGACAGGACTGGGATCGCGTGTCGAACGTGTCTACCAATAAGCGGGGATTTCCCAATCCGCTGGCCTGGATCGGCGCAGCCGCGCTCGGCTTCTTCGCCGAGATCGGCCGGCTGACCGTGTTTGCCGCCAAGGTGAAGGGCGCCGCCTTCAGCCCGCGCTGGTACCCGTCCGAAATCGGGCGGCAGATTGTGCGGATCGGCTTCTATTCCCTGCCCGTCGTGGGCCTGTCCGCTGTGTTCATCGGCGCCGCGCTTGCCCTCAACATCTATGAGGGCGGCAGCCGCTATGGCGCCGAACAGTTCGTGCCGAACATCGTGGTGCTCGGCATCACGCGGGAGCTCGGCGCTGTGATCACCGGCCTGATGCTGGCGGGCCGCGTCTCCGCCGGCATTTCAGCCGAGATCGGTGCCATGCGCGTCACCGAACAGATCGACGCGCTCGAAACGCTGTCCGCGTCGCCCTACCGCTATCTCTACGCCCCGCGCTTCCTCGCCGCGATCATCACCCTGCCGCTGCTGGTCGTCGTCGCGGACATCATCGGCGTCATGGGCGGCTGGCTGGTCAGCGTCTGGGCGCTGCACTTCGACTCCACGGTCTATCTCCGCAACACGCTGGACTTCGTCACCCGGAACGACGTCATCACCGGCCTGATCAAGGCCGTGGTGTTCGGCGCGGTGATCGCGCTGATGGGCTGCTACCAGGGCGACAGGTCCGAAGCCGGCGCCACCGGCGTCGGCCGCGCCGCGACCCTCTCCATGGTCGGCGCCGCCGTGCTGGTGCTTGCCTTCAACTATGTCCTGTCCACCCTGTTCGTGGAGATCGGCTTTTGAGCACGCCTATCCTCCGCCTGCAGAATGTCGAGAAGAGCTTCGGCAAGAACCACGTCCTCCGCGGCGTGGACCTTGAGGTGCAGCCCGGCGAGAGTGTCGTGATCATCGGCGGCTCGGGCTCCGGCAAGTCCGTCATGCTGAAGAACGCCCTCGGCCTGATGACGCCCGATTCCGGCAGGATCTTCTTCAACGGCAAGGACGTGACAAAGGCGCGGGGCGCCGCGCGCAACAATATGCGCGACCGGATCGGCATGCTGTTCCAGGCCGGCGCACTGTTCGACTCGCTTACCGTCTGGGAAAACGTGGCCTTCCGCCTGCTGAATTCCGACGGCCTGTCGCGAAGCTCGGCAAAGGAGCGCGCCATCGAGACGCTGCGCAAGGTGCGCCTCGGCCCGGACGTGGCAGGCCTCTACCCGGCCGAGATTTCCGGCGGCATGCAGAAGCGCGTCTCGCTCGCCCGCTCAATCATCTCGGAGCCGGACCTGATCTTCTTCGACGAGCCGACCACCGGCCTCGACCCGATCACGGCGGACGCCATCAACGACCTGATCCTCGAACAGGTGCGCGGCCTCGGCGCCGCCGCCGTGACGATCACCCACGACATGCCGTCGGCACGCAAGATCGCCGACGACATCGCCATGCTGTTCGAAGGCCGCATCATCTGGCGCGGCCGGGCGGCAGACGTCGACCATAGCGGCAACCCCTATGTCGACCAGTTCGTCCACGGCCGCGCCGAAGGCCCGATCCAGCCGGCGATCTGACGCCGGACTCATCTCTATTGCTACGTCATCCCGGAATTTGCGAAGCAAATATCCGGGACCCAGGATCAAGCGGAACTGAGCGTGCCGCCCTGGGTCCCGGCTCTCCGCTGCGCTTCAGCCGGGATGACGACATCCGGAAGCCATGCCAGGGAATGCTATCCCACATTCCCGGATGACGCGCCGCTCGTTGGACGTTAATCTCACCACTGGCACGAGGGGAGACGCGCCATGATGGAATTCATCAAATATGTATCGGTGGCCTTCACGGCCGTCTCGATCGCCTTCACCAGCTGGCTGCAATACGAGAAGTTCCGTCTCGACGGCGAATGGCAGATCGATACGTGTACGGAGCAGACGGACTTCCACAGCTATGAAGGCCTGCAGCTCGCCTGGCGCGTGTTCCTGTCGGACGACCCGCTCTCCGCTCCGGTCGTCGGGGATGGCGAAAAGATCGAAGAGGCGTTCGCATCCATCCCCTCCTCGGCGCGCTACCCCGTCCGCCTCGTCGGCACCAAGGAGATCAATTCGGTCTCCCTTACCGGCCGATTCGAAGGGGCCAAACGCGCCTCGACCGGGCGGTTCGAGTTCCATCCCACCCTGTCGAAACGGCTGTTCTCCGGCTACATTCCCTTCTACCAGCGCAATGTCGACGTGCTGGACGGGACCTTCGCCTTCACCGCCGGCAATGCGCGGGGCCCCGCCCGCGCGGTGCGCCTCTCAGACGGCAAGGTGCCGGATGGCGTGCCGCCCTTCGCCTGCATGGGCAAGACGGCGGAAGATGTGAAGGCCGCAGCGGATGCAGCGGCGGCGGCGGCGACGGCGGAACAGCCTGCCGGCGACGAGACACCGGCCGGAGACTGAGCTCAGGCCCGCGCACGCCTCTGCGCCGGGCAAGCCATCCAGCCAACCTCCGGCCCTTCGAAATTGGTATGGATCGTCCGGCAGTCGGCGCGGTTCACCTCAAGCCCGTAATAGGTGTGCAGTCCCCCAATCAGGCGATCCACGTCCGAGCGCGTATTGATCACCGCGATCACAGGACCCCTCGCCTGGTCGATCCGCTCACGGATGAGCGGGCGAAACTTGTCAACGGCCGGCGCCGTCCAGTCCGACGGGAACAGGCTGGTATAGGTGGCGGTCCCCGGCAGGCCCCGGGCGAGAAAGGCGCTCGGATTGGCGCCCGCAAAAATTACCAGCGCATGATCGAAGTCGATCTCTTCCGGCGCCCCGACCCGGACATAGGCGCCCAGCGGATCGGCCACGGGCGCGCGCCGCACCTGCACGCTCAGGCCGCAATTTAGACAGGCGATCGCCAGTGCCGCCAGCCACAGCGCGGCGCGCGGCGCCTGCGCCCAGGCAGGCTTCAGCGTGAACAGCGCAGCAACCAGCAGCAGCGGCCCCAGCATCCACACGCCCAGCGCATACCGTCCGACCCCGAACATCGCGAACCACAGCGCCAGCGTGCCGAGTGCCCCCGCCGCGACTGTCAGCAGTGCGCGCGGCGGCGCCTCCGCCTGCCCGGCCCGCGCCTTCCAGAGGCGGAAGGCGAGGACGGCAAACCCGGCATAGGCGAGCCCGATCTGGAAATCCTGCAGTGCCGGGCTCGGATACTCGTTCGGCCGGAACGGCCCCATCAGCGGATACAGCAGCACATCCAGCGCCCCGCGCGGCAGGTAGCGCGTGTCACTGAAATTCCGGTCGGGCCCCAGCGGCGCATGGAAAAGGCCGTTCGCCATCGGGAAGACAGGATTGCCGAAATGCTCCCACATCACATGGAACCACCAGCCGCCCGTCAGCAGGATGCCGGCGAGGCCGGCGGCGCCCGCCGCCGCGACGGCCTTCGCCCGCCCGGCCCATCCCGGAACGGCGACCAGTACGGCGGCTGCAAATCCCGCCACAAAGATAATGCCGGGTAGCTTCAGACCGACCGCAAGCCCGGTAACAAAGGCACCCATGGCTGCGCCCTTCCACCCTGCCGGCGCGCCATCCCGGCGGACGATGAACAGCAGCGCGGCAATGAATGCGCCCGCCGTCAGGTGGTCGTTCCGTATGGAGGCCAGCATGTGCAGGTTCCACGCACTGACGAAGCCTCCCAGCGCGACCAGCGCCGCCCCCGTCCGGCTGTCGAACCCGGCCGCAGCCAGCACCCTCCGGCAGAGGCAGTAGAGTGCGATGAACACCAATGCCTGGATCGCTCCCAGCACGAAGCTGACACCCGCCGCCGGCAGGCTGTCGATCAGCGCTTCCACGAACAGGCTGTAGAGCGGGTTGAACCACGAATGCATGCCGGCCGGCATCAGGTCCGTGGCGAGCCGTCCCTCCGCCGCCGCCCAGCCGATATAGAGATGGTAGTTCAGGACGTCGTAGCCGGCATCCACCGGCATCACCGCGGCAAGGCTCGCCCACGCCAGGACCCAGCCTGCCGCCACCTTCAGCGGCGCGGTTGCCAGAATGTGCTCGATCCGCCCCATGCCGCCTCCCAGCTCCCCGCACGCTCGCACATCCGGGCGAAGGAAGCGTAAACCGGGATGCCGTACCTCTGTCCCGGCGCCGCTGCACCGCGCAGGTGACCCGCCCGATTGTTCATGTTATGTTCCAAGCGCTCTCCAGCGCTTATCCGCAAGCCAGAATCGCCTGAGTTTGCAGCAGACTAACGGACCCGATCGCTCATGGCCAAAACGCTCACCACCGCCTTTGTCTGCCAGTCCTGCGGGGAGGTGCACTCCAAGTGGAGCGGCAAGTGCAATGGTTGCGGCGAGTGGAACACGCTTGTCGAGGAAGCCGTCGGCGCCGTGCCGGGCGGCCTCGCCGCGCCGAAGACCGGCACGAAGCGCTCCGGCAAGACGGAGTTCGTCGCCCTCAATGACCACACCGAGGCCCCGGCCCGCATCGTCATGGGCGTCGAGGAACTGGACCGTGTGTTCGGCGGCGGCATCGTTCCGTCGTCTGCCACGCTGATCGGGGGCGACCCCGGCATCGGCAAGTCGACCCTGCTTCTGCAGGTCGCCGCGCGGCTTGCCCGCAACGGGCTGAAGACCGTCTACGTCTCCGGCGAGGAGGCCGCCGCCCAGATCCAGGAGCGCGCCAAGCGCCTGAAAGTCGCCGAGAGCCCGGTCCAGCTCGCCACCGAGACCGACCTCCGCAAGATACTCTCCGGCCTGAAGGAGACCCGGCCGGATTTCGTCGTGATCGATTCGATCCAGACGCTCTGGTCCGACAGTCTCGAAGCCGCCCCCGGCTCGGTCGCGCAGGTGCGGGCTTGCGCGCAGGAGCTCACCCGCTGGGCCAAGAAGTCCGGCGCGGCGCTCGTCCTCGTCGGCCACGTCACCAAGGAAGGCACCATCGCCGGCCCGCGCGTCGTCGAGCACATGGTCGATGCGGTCTTCTATTTCGAAGGCGAACGCGGCCACCAGTTCCGCATCCTGCGCGCCGTGAAGAACCGCTTCGGCCCGACTGACGAGATCGGCATCTTCGAGATGCACCAGTACGGCCTTGCCCCCGCGAAGGAGCCATCGGCCCTGTTCCTCAGCTCTGACGGCGAATCGGAGGGCGGCGCCGCCGTGTTCGCGGCGATGGAGGGCTCCCGCCCGGTGCTCGCCGAAGTGCAGGCCCTGGTCGCCAAGAGCGCCTATGGCACGCCGCGGCGCAGTGTGGTCGGCTGGGATGGCGGACGCCTCGCCATGCTGCTCGCCGTGCTGGAAGCACGGTGCGGCATCACGCTGGCGGGCATGGACGTCTATCTCTCGGTCGCCGGCGGCTACAGGATTTCGGAGCCTGCCGGAGACCTCGCCGCCGCCGCGGCCCTGCTGACCTCGCTGTCCAGCGCGCCGGCCCCGCAGCGCAGCGTCTTTTTCGGCGAAGTCGCCCTCTCCGGCGCGGTGCGCCCGGTCGCGCGGATGGAACAGCGCCTGAAGGAGGCCGAGCGGCTTGGCTTCGAACGGGCCTTTGTGCCAGAAGGGTCGCCAACCGCAGTCGATGGCTTGACCGTTACCCCGATTAAACGGCTTATCGAGCTCGTGGAGTTGCTCGCGCCGGACGCACTGAATGCCTGAGTCCATTACAGCTTTCGACGGTATCGCCCTGGCGGTCGTTGTGATTTCGGCCATTATGGGCTTCGCCCGCGGCTTCCTGAGAGAGCTGGCAACCCTCGGCGCCTTCATCGGTGCGCTCGCGGCGGCCTATTATGCCCGCGCCTTTTTCCATGACGATCTTGCCGCGCTGCTGCCGCCGGACATGGCGCCGTGGACGGCTGACCTGATTCTCGTCATCGCCGCCTTCGTCATCGTCTATGTGCTTGTCGCCTGGCTCGGGCAGCGGCTTTCGAAAAATATCCAGGGCGCCGACGGCATCGGCATGTTCGACCATTTTGCCGGCGCGGGCTTCGGTATCCTGCGCGGGCTGGTGGCCCTTGTTTTCTTTGTGGTCCTTCTCGGGCTCGTGCTGGATGAGAACCGCGTGCCGGGCTTCATCCAGAACGGCGTCACC
>Ga0116152_10002950_pt1 | contig 13767 bp, 13 predicted proteins | sample AD_UKC119_MetaG_FD_89894 | JGI IMG/M metagenome (GOLD analysis project Ga0116152, IMG submission 89894) | Active sludge microbial communities of municipal wastewater-treating anaerobic digesters from Hong Kong - AD_UKC119_MetaG | ecosystem: Engineered > Bioreactor > Anaerobic > Digestate...
GCCGAAGTGGTCTGGTAGGCATCGACCGGCTCTGAACCTTCCGAAAGCCCCGCATTGCGGGGCTTTTCTTTTATCACTACTATCGCTACTTCTGGCGTGCAGGAATTGCACGTTTTGGACGGAATTGTGGGTTTCTCCCGACCCTCCTCAGTAGGGTCAGTGCAGAAGCGTGCACAACTTGCACGTTCCGTACTCTCAGGCTACATTCGTTCCCATGACGAACGTTGTGGCCATCTCTGGAACGCCCAATAGTTCACTGGCCAAGGAAAACAGGCCAGAGCCGGGTAGCGAGCGCAGCCTTGCGTTCCTCGGTGGCGACGGCCACGCCTACGCCTTCAACCTCGTTCGCGACTGGGAAGCTCAGCTCATCCATCTGGAAGGGCTCAAGGGCAACAGCGCCAAGAGCTTCGCCGACGACGTGTTCCGGCTGCTCAACCACGCCAAGGTCCCACCGTGGGACCTCAAGAAAGAGCATGTCACCAGCTTCTTGCAGGCGCGGTCCAAGCTGCGGCCGAGCGGCGCGCTGTCGCCGGCGACCGTCGGCAGCTACTGCGCTGCCTGGCGCTCGTTCCAGAACTTCATGCTCGAACTGGATCGCGTCAACGAGATCGTGGCGCGCTTCAAGACGCGACCACGCAAGTTCGTCACCGAAGAGAACTCGATTGCCGTCAAGAAGTACAAGGCGAACTGGGTTCCGAAGGCTTGGGCGCTGACGCCGGAAGAGATCGACGCGATCGATGCCCAATTCGTGGCCGACATCAAGCAGGCGTTTGCGTCCCGGAGCAAGTCCCTGCTGCCGCTCCAGCGCGACCGCGTCATGTTCCACCTCTCGATCCACTTCGCCTTGCGCGTTTCCGAGTTGGTGACGGTCGAGCTTCCGGCGTTCCAGCCGAGCCACGATCCCAAGCTGGCGCACTTCGGCAATTTCGGCACACTGACGATCACCGGCAAGAACGACGTGACCGGCACCATCCCGATGCGGGAACCGGAAGTCTTCGGTCTGCTGGAGTGGTACCTGTCCTCTGTCCGTCAGAAGATCCTGCTGCGTCGGAAAGACGCTGGCAATGGCCTGTGCGAGTTCGACGGGCGGAAGTTCGTCACCTCACAGCTGCTGTTCCCCAGCGAGCGCGGCGGCGTGATCAACCCCCAGGCATTTCGCAAGCGCCTGAAGAAGATGGCGATGCGCGCTGGCGTGATCCGCAAGAAGCTGACCCCACATGTGCTGCGCCATACCGGATGCACGCTCATGGTGCCGGTGTACTCGCCCGAAATCGCGCAGAAGTACATGCGCCACAAGAACCTGTTCACTACGCTCTACTACTACCACCCCACACCGCTGAACGCCGCGCACGAGGTCAACAGCGCCGTGGCCCTGTTCCGCGATGACGAGGAATGACGTGATACACGAGGTCCGACCATGAAGATCAAGCTCCGCAACAGACTCGAGGTCCTGATGAAGGACTCGGGCGTCAACAGCTTCGAGGAGATGGCCCAGCGCCTGACTCAGAATCAAGGCTGCAAGATCACTCGCACCGCACTGAGCCGGAAGTTTCGTGATCAGGATGTATCGCTCGCGCTTTCCATGATCGAGGCGATCTGCAACGAACTTCAATGCCTGCCCGGCGACATCTTCGAGACCGATGTGTCCGACGCTTCGGAGACCTTCGTGGAAGAGCTGCGCACGCGCCTGCAGCCGTTCCGTTACGGCACGATCCGACTGCAGAAGCCCGGGGCGGTGACGGAGATGGCTTCGGAGCCGACAGGGGAAGTCGCCTCAACGCCTTCCAAGAAGGCAAAGCCGCCGATGGATCTGGATGCAATCGCCGGTCCGCGAGTGTCGCATCTGCACGCCGGCAAGTTGAAGAAGTGAGCTGAGCCTTGGCTATTGCCTGCGCCTTGTGTGACAGCATCGGCCGCGGTGAGCGCTGGCGTGCGCCGCGATTCTGCATGAGAACGCGGGTCGATCCGCCGGGAACCTGCTGGCTGCATTCCTCCAAAGAGGAACTGCGGTGGTGCGCGCAATCGATGGTCACCGCCATGCAGGGCGCGGAAAAGCGCGGCCTGTATCTCCAGCTGCTTCGGCGCGTAGGAGAAGCGTTTCAACAAGACGATCTTGCAATCGACAACCTGCTGGCGACGCTATCGCCAGAAGAGCGATCCATGCTGCTGAAGTACGGCTCCGCCGAGCTGCGGGCGGTACTGTCCAAGCGCATCGCCGCGCTACCGAACGCCGAGGTGCGGCCGGCCACGACCAGCGCACGGATTCCGGACGGATTGCCGCAGCCGCTCCTGGACGGCCTGCTGGCATTCGAGAAGCGATTGCAGGCACGCTACGAGACGCTGGTTGAGCGCGGGCACACGCGTTCGCACAAGTACGTCGCGGCCGCCATGAAGGTGCCCGTGCGACTGGCTGTCTTCGTCGCCGGAGAGGGCATCGAGCGCTGGGATGTCGTGAGGAAGCGCGACCTGGTCGCGTTCTTCCAGAAGAACCCTGCAGCTCCGCGTCAGCCCATCGAGCGCTTCCTGCAGTCCATGGAGGACCACCGACCGTTCCGTGACCGGCGCGGTCGTCCGGCGGGCGGACGCAAGCGAATGCGTGACACCAAGCGTCGCCCGCCGCCTCAGGTGCTGCGTCCCGAGATCCTTGCGCAGTTTCTCGCCGACGTGCGCGAGCGCTACAGCGTGCACGAGTATGTGCTCGCGTGGATGGTGTGCCGGCTAGGCATGATCGCCAGGCACGCATACAGCATCACCCTGGACCGAATTCAATTGAACGACCGTGGTCGAATGGTCATTCGACCCGCGCTCGTCTGGGTCGAGGTGCCCCCACGGGTTGCCGACCAGTTTCGCAATATCATCGAACCCATCGAGCCGAGCTGGGGCAAGGTCGACCCCGAGTCGCTTCGCCATATCACGCTGTTCGACCACTACATCACCAAGCTCGACGACTTCTCGGCGACAGTGTTGCAGGGGCGTACGCGCCTTCTGCGCGCATCGGCCATCTTTGCGGCAATGCTCGACGGCCATCTGGATCGCGTGACCCTGCGCCACACCATGGGCGTGTCGATGCCCACGATCCTGCAGCTTGAGCGCCTGTTGTCCGTAGACCTCCATCGGCGGCTGGATCCCAGCTTGGTGGAGGCCAGAAACGCCCACATCACGGGGCAGGTCGATGACTGACGGCCGCTGGTTCGTGTACCTGGTCGAGTGCCGGACCCGACGCATCTACACCGGGGTCACGCCCAATCTCGTGAACCGGATGAATGCACATCGGCGCGGCCGTGGTGCGGCGTTCACACGGATCAATCCGCCGGAGCGGCTGCTCGCCGCTAAGCCGTTCGAGAATCGCAGCGAAGCGCAGCAGGTGGAAGCCCAAGTAAAGCGCCTTCCGGCGGCCCACAAGCGATTTCTGGCGGCGGAGTGGTCAAAGGAGCACCCGGTCGACGAGCGCGCCCAGGAAGCGCTTGCGCTCGGTCAGGGCTAGGTAGGCAGCCACCTGTTCGTCGATCGTGACGTTGCCTACTGTGTCGTCGTAGGTGGTCGCCGAGAGGATCGCCCAGTCCGGCATTGACATGATCCGCTCCACCATGGCGCCGCAGTAGCGGGCATTGACCAGCTTCTGGAAAGGGTGGAAGGACGGGAAGTCGTCTCGGGCCAGCCACTCGAGCGATTGGTCCACCGTCGGCCGGCAGGCGAGCAGCGACGAGCCCTGGTCGAGCGCAAACATCACCCCTCGGTCTTTGGCGCCGAGGTCGGCCTTGAAGTTGAGGGCGCGGTCTTCGTTGCCGATCCACAGATCGAATACGGCGAGGTCAGCGGTCTCCTTGGGATACTTCTGCGCGAGCAGCGTCATCGCCCTGGCATGACCGGCATGCCGGTACATGCCGTCGGGCAACGGCGGCGCGTCATCGGGATCGTTGTCGGGATCGTGTCGGTCGTCGTCGGTGAAGTCGTACACGTCCAGTCCGACCTCGGCGGCGCGCAGCGCGGCAAAGCGCAGGCGGGCGTCCGAGGCCGACGCCCGCGCCGGCACGCCGACCAGAACGGGAATCCCCAGAAAGAGCGCCAAGCGGTTCGCCACCAGTTCGGCGTAGACCTGCGACTGCGCAGCCTCGTGGTCGCACTTCAGCACAGCGGACAGCTGCCCGTCCTCGGCGCCGGTTGTGCTCCGTGCGTTGGGCGTCGCGGCGCCCGTGATTTCGTAGCAGAGGATAGGCACGGCGGCTTACGGGTGCTCGAAGGCCCAGGTATCGGCGAGCAGTTCGGCCTGCGCGATGACTTTGTCGGTGGCGTCCGGCTGCGCGTCGGGTGGGTACTTGTGCTTGGCCAGCAGCACCTTGACCATGGCCAGCATCCGCGCACGCGACGACTTGCGGTTCTGCCAGTTGATCGTTGCCGACTTGCGCAGCTTGTCGGTCAGCTCCTGCGCCAGTGCGCGCAGCACCGGGTGGCCCATCTCGCGCACGGCGGATTCGTTCTCGCATAGCGCCTGATAGAAGGCGAACTCCTCCTCGGTCAGGCCTTCCGGTGGCTTGGCGGCGTTGATCTCCTTGGCGAGCTTGATCAGTTCCTCGATCACCTCCACCGTGGTCAACGCGCGGTTCTGGTATTTGGCGATCGCCTCTTCGAGCTTCTGGGTGAACTCCTTGGCCTGCATGGCGTTCTTCTGGCCACGCGCCTTCACCTGGTCGGCGATCAGTCGCTCCAGCAGTTCGGCGGCCAGGTTCTTGGTCGGCATCTTCTGGATCTGGGCGAGGAACTGTTCGTCCAGCAGCGAGATGTCCGGCTTGCCGAGGCCCAGTGTGCCGAAGACGTCTTTCACGCCCTCGACCAACACGCCCTTGGCGACGAGCTGACGAAGCGCCGCTTCTTTTTCGAGCCGCGATCGCGACTCACCGGCACGCGTCAGCTTGATCAGACACACTCGCACCGCCTGGAAGAACGCGATCTCCTCGCGCACCTCCATCGCCGCGCTTCGGGTGCCGGCCAGCGACTGCGCCTTGGTCAACTTCAGCACCTGGTCGAGGAAGGCGCGCACGCCGCGATTGCGGCCCTTGTCGTCCGGCTCGGGGTCGACCTGCAGGACGTGCTCCATCGCCGGCCCCAGCAGGGCAAGTGCGCGCTTGGGGTCAGCGAAGCCGGCGTAGTCGAAGCCGTGGAAGAACTCGCGGCGGATCACGTCCAGCGTGTCGAGCAGGATGCGCAGCGCCTCACCTGAGGTGTCGATCGGCTCGCGCTCCTGCCCAGCGTCTCGGGTGTACTGGCGGATGGCCTTCTTCAGCTCCTCGCCAATGCCGATGTAGTCGACGATCAGCCCGCCGGGCTTGTCCTTCCAGATGCGATTGGTGCGGGCGATTGCCTGCATCAGCCCGTGGCCCTGCATGGGCTTGTCGACATAGAGCGTGTGGACCGGTGGCGCGTCGAAACCGGTTAGCCACATGTCGCGAACAATCACCAGGTCGAGGGGGTCGTCCGCGTCCTTGAAGCGCTTCTCCAACAGCTTGGCGCCCGAGCGGTCGGTCCGATGCTGCTGGTAGTGCGAAGGGTCAGACGAGTTGCTGGTCATCACGATCTTCAGTCGACCCTTGGCGATGTCCGGGTCGCCCCACGCGGGCCGCAGCTTCACGAGCTCGTCGAACAGCCGCACGGCCGCCTCGCGTGAGACCGCCACGATCATCGCCTTGCCCTCGATCTGCTCCTTGCGCGCTTCCCAGTGGGCGACCAGATCGGCGGCCAGGGTCGCCAGACGACCATCCGCCATCGCCAAGGCCTCGAGCCGGGTCAGCCGACTGACCGTCTGGCCCTGCTCCTGTTCGTCCTCGTCCTCGGTCGCCTCCAGGAACTCGTCCATGAGCGCCTGCTTCTCGGCCTCATTGAAGCGAAGCTCGATGATCCGGCTCTCGTAGCTGACTGGCACCACCGCCTCGTCTTCCTGCGCGGCGATCATGTCGTAGACGTCGACGTAGGTGCCGAAGACCGCCTCGGTGTCGCGGTCGTCCAGGCTCACAGGCGTGCCGGTCATGCCAAGGTAGATCGCGTTCGGCAGCGCATCGCGCATGTACTTGGCGAGGCCGTACTTGGTCTGGCCCGTCTTGGTATCGAGGTCGGCTCTGAAGCCGTACTGCGTGCGGTGCGCCTCGTCGGCGATCACGATGACATTGCTGCGCTCGCAGAGGACCGGCACCGAAGTCTGGCCACGCTCGGGAGCGAACTTGTTGATGGTGGTGAAGAACACGCCGCCGGCTTCCACGGCCGTGAGCTGCTCGCGCAGGTCGTCGCGGCTGTTGGCCTGCACCGGCGTGGCACGGATCGACCAGCGGCAGTCGGCAAAGGTCTCGAACAACTGGCCGTCCAGGTCTTTGCGGTCGGTGACCAGCACGACGGTCGGGTTCGCGAACTCGGATCGCTCGCGCAGGGCCATCACGTAGAACAAGGCGAGCAGCGACTTGCCCGAGCCCTGGGTGAACCAGATCACGCCGCCCTTGCCGTCTTTGCGATGGGTCAGGGCGTCGACAGCTCGTTGCACCGCTTTCTTCACGCCGTGGTACTGATGCCACTGCGCGATGATCTTGAAGCTAGCTCCGCCGTCGCTGCCGCCAAAGGCCACGAACCCGCGGAAGAAATCGAGCAGGGTGTGCGGTTCCATCAGGCCCCGCATCAGCGACTCCAGCTCCAACATGCCCTTGGCGGCCTTTTCGCCGCCCACCAGGCGCCAACGGGAATGACGACTCAGGTCAGCGCTGAGCGAACCGTAGCGGGCGACTGTGCCGTCAGAGATGACGTTGAGCAGGTTGTAGGAAAACAGCTGCGGGATGTCGGCCTTGTAGGTCTGGATCTGGTTGTACGCCTTCTCGTAGTCGGCGTTCGGATCGGCCGGATTCTTGAGCTCGATGACGACCAGTGGGAGACCGTTGACGAACAGCACCAGGTCCGGCCGGCGGAGCTTCTGGCCGTGCACGGTGAACTGCTGGACAGCGAGAAGATCATTGGGGCCATCGAAGTCGATCACCGGCACGCGCAGTACGCTGCGTCGGCCGTCTGACTCGATGCGCTCCAGCGGCACGCCATTGCGCAGCCAGTCGTACATCTCGCGGTTGCCGTCGACCAGCGATTGCGAGCCGTAGCTCGCGACCTTGGCAACGACCTCATCCGTTTCGGCCGGCGACAGATCAGGCGCGAGCCGCGACACTGCGTCGCGCAGTCGCGGCGCCAGCACGACATCGGCGTAGCGTTCTCTGCCTGCCTGCTCCCCGCCGGGCGATACCGCGTCGCCATGCAGGCATGCCCACCCGAGGCCGGCGAGCCAGTCGACGCAAACGGCTTCGAGGTGGTTTTCGTTCATGTCGCCCCTTGAGCAGCGGCCTGGAAGCCCCCATTAAACAACGAGATAGGGGCTTGGACCGAAAGCTTCGGGCCGCCCATCGGGGGTTCATTGCGGGTCAAGCTCTTGATGGGTACCATTCGCGTCAGCTCATCAACCATGCGTTGAAGGAGTAACGAGGCCGTCCCTAGGGGCGGCCTCAGCCTTTTCTAGGTGCCCCAGAACGCCCGGTATGCACGTTCGCGCTTCCTGCGCTGATGCTCGTGCTCGATCCAGAAGGCTGTCCACGGCAGGACATAATCTCCGCGATCCGCCACGACGACGATGTAGCTGAAGTTGTCCGGGGCGAGTAGGTAGCGGTCTTCGTTCTTGCGCGACTCTTTCCACCAAACGATTCGGCACGCGGCGGCTCCGGGTGCCTGCCCGTCGTACTCGTCCATCATCGGCCGCGGCCAGCCGACGCGCTCGCAACGCCGCATGCTTGGCAGTCGATCGGCCTCCACATCGCCATCGGAGATCAGGTGCCAGAAAGTCGCGCTCTTCCCGTCGCTTTCCGGATGGCGCTTCACGCCGACGCGCTTTCCCGGCCATGAAGGTTTGGAAGCAATGAAATCCGCTACAAATCGGTCATGGATGCGCTCGAGGTAGGTGCTCCAGTCACCTTGCGCGTCTTCGAGCAGGATCAGGGCCGGCAGCCAGTCGATACTCATGCCAGAGGCGCCACGGTGCGACCGTGCCACACGAACATGTTGAACTTTGGCTCGCGTAGGAGTGTAGGTCGCGTCAGCGTGTAGCCGGTGCGCTCTCGGATACGCGCGATGAGTGTTTCCTTGCCGGCATTCCCCGCCAAGCCGCGATTGACGTAGCTCACCGCACCGAGCAGCAGATCGGCCAGTTGCAGACCTTCCACAGCGTGTGATTCCACCACCTGCACGCGTTCCAGAATCTTGCGGTCGAAATCGTAGAGGTTATTGCACAGCACGTCGTGCAGCTTGACCACCTTGCGGGCGCTGCGCGTGTCTTTCTTGTCGAGGTAGATTCGGAAGCGCGCATCGGGACGAATCAGCGGCTCCAGCAAGCCGAACAGCATCTTGTAGTACCAGTCGTCGTGGCTCTGCCCGAAGTCCGAATGAGCCAGACCTGCCTTGTGCGCCACCCACGCGCGGAAGTGAAGGTCGTCGTCGTCAAAGAAGTAGTCCAGGTAGTCCCGGTAGAAGCCCTGCTTGGCTGGCGAAACCTTGCTCCACTTCACTTCGAAATCAGGCGGCAAACCGTGCGCCTCCTTGATCTCGCGCAAGCGCACGGAAATCTCACGCGACTTGTCGACCGGGCACCACACCGCACCTAGCACCATGAGCGGTTGGCCATCGTTGGGCAGGTGGCAGCTTTCGTCGCAGTAGACGTTGAAGGATTCGCTCATTAGTCGATCACCACATCGTCGATGAGGCCCTCGAACCCAGCCTCCATGGCACGCCAGAGCGTGGCGAGCTCCCGATAATCCTCGGGTGTGAAGGTGCGACCGTGGTGCGACCGCGCGCGCAGTTGGCCGAGGCGGACGATCATGAGCCTCAGCGCGTCGACGTCCTCATAGGCAACGGCAAACACCGCCTCGAAGTGTTCGTCGTGGCACATGATGAGTTCGTAGTGCTTGTAGTCGGCGTGATCCAACACCGACTCGTCGCCTTCCAACGGCCGCCCAAGCAGCTTCTGGCAGCCGCACAGGGGAAGTCGCTCCTTTGCCCAGTCCTCGCCGTAGGCCCCTTCCATGCACTGGGCGATGAGGGTACGCAGAACTTTCTCGTTCCGATGAACAAGGCCCTGCGCCTTCCTGACCGGAGCGGGCATCGCGTTGTCCTTGATCAGAACTCGAATGTGCCTCCGCTCTTCCTTCCGGGTCAGGATGCGGAATCGGGGGGCGCGTAGCAGGCCGGAGATGCCGAGCAACTCGCGGGCTTGCCGGACAGTGTGCAGTTCGAGCCAAGGGTCCGAGAGCACCGAGTCGATGGCCAACCAAGCGTCGCGACCAAGTACGTCGATGCGGTCGAACATCGTGGAAAGCGCCGAATGCGCGTTCAGCACCTCCGCGCAGCCATCCTCCCACCAAGACAGTCGGTGCGCGTCCGCCAACTGCGCGGCCAGCGACATGTCCGTGACGCGGTACTGTTCGAGCAGATCGGGCAGCTCGAACGCACCGCCGAGGCGAGCCGCCTCGACGGCACCGGTCAGCGAGCCAAGGGCATGATTCGTCTGCAGGTCGAACGCCGATTGACCGACCAGTTGACGATAGGAGTCGAGCGCGTGATCCCGCTTGAAGCGCTCCTGATCGATGATGCTCTCGACAGCCGCCGCGCCCCCCAGCATTCGGTAGAGGTCATCCGCCGCGGTTGACGCAAGGGGGCGGAGAAACTGCTCACGCTCTGCGCGCTGCTGCTCCATCACTTGGTCGATGACCGAATAGCCTCCTGCTGCACGAGCCATCTCGCGGATATCGAGATATCTGGGGAGCGTCATGCGACGGCCTCCTCGACCGACTTCTCGGCTTCGGGCAGGCGCAGCTTTCCGGAGATCAGGCGAGGGAGGAGAGTGTCGCGCAAACAAACCAAGTTGGTAGCTCGGTCGATGTTGGCGTGGATTCGCTCGATGATTGCGCGAACGAGGCCATCAAAGGATCTCGCCACAGGCTCTGGCGGAATCACAACCTTGTAGGCAGCGATGTCGCTCCAGCTGGAGCGTGGCATCTTGGCGCCGTTGGATAGGCGAGTAGCGTAGGCGATGATTTCGTCACTGCTCAGCTGCATGGCCGTGAACCCGAACCAATCCGGCTCGCTCGCCCGGACGACCAGAATGTCGGTAGAACAAACACCGGTGTGCGAGGCCACGCCAACCTTGTGGAAGTAGGGTCGAAGCTTGCCGAAGAGCACGTCGTATTTGGCATACCAGAACTTGCCGCTCGCCAGCCCTGAGGCTGATCCCGCTTCAGTCAGCGCAATCGATCCTCGCGGCATGTGCTCCAAGCCAATGTACGGTGTCGTTGGGTCCAGCGAGGCAGGCTTTGCCTGCTGCCGAATGTTCTGACAGAGCTCTCTGAGGTTTCCCGCCCTCCACCCCCTCGGAATCAACCCCAGCTCCGACGCCTCGAACTCGCTGGGGAAGAGCGCGGCGGTGGCGGCGTCCATACCCTCTGGCTCGCGGCCTTCGGCCTTGGCGCGCACGGGGTCGAAGTCCACGAACCAGGACTTGAAAAGGGCTTGGGCGATGGCTTCGAGGGTGGCGTTGGTTTGGCGGAGGAGGTCGATGCGGTCGTCGAGTGCGCCGAGCGTCGAGGCAATCAAGTCTTGGGCAGCTCGCGACGGAGTGGGTATGGCCAGAGCCTTGAGGACCGGAATCCTGAGGTTGCTAACCGTCGAGCCTGTGCCTTCACTCCATGCAATCTGATTCTGGACGACTGCTGATTGAAGCGCGAAGTGCAGGAATCGCGGGTTGATCAAGGAAGGGTTCGGACGAAGCAGGACCTGGCGTTGGCCCAAGCAACATTCGAGACCTTCCGGCACCATGCAGACGTCACCCATCGGTGCTTCGCGAGTGATGACGATGTCGCCATGGGTTGGCTTGGCGCGACGGTTCCTGCCCGCAAAGTGCTCCGCATCGGTGAAGGACGGAGACGATAGGTCGAGACGCCCCTTCTTGATGTTCTGGTTGCGAAGAACGATGAAGCCGGAATCTGTCCAGACAGGCGTGCTGTGCGGACAATCGGCAATCAGCGAGCACAGGGACTCAAGTGTCTGGGTTTCAGACGCCATAACCCAGCGCCCCCAGCTTCTCCCGAATCACGACATCCAGTTGCGCCCCCTTGGCCATCTGCTCGGCCAGCTGCGCCGTCAGCCGCTCCATCTTGTCGGCGAAGGCTTCGTCGTCGTCGTCCTCGACCACGGCACCGACGTAGCGTCCCGGCGTCAGCACGAAGCCATGCTTCTCCACATCCTCCAGTGAGGCGGAGTAGCAGAACCCCGGTTCGTCCGCGTAGTCGCCGCCATCGCCGAACTCGGTGCCGCGCCAGCGGTGGTAGGTCTGGCCGAGCCGCTGCAGGTCGTCGTCATTGAACTCGATCTGGGTGCGCGAGACGCGGCCGCTGGCGGCCTTGCGCGCATCGATGAAGAGGATCTGCCGGCGGCGGTCGATGCGGCCGTTCTCGCCCGCCGCCTTGTTGCGCGACAGGAACCAGAGGCACACCGGGATCTGAGTGTTGGAGAACAGCTGGCCGGGCAGCGCGACCATGCACTCGACCACGTCGGCCTCCACCATCGCGCGGCGGATCTCGCCCTCGCCAGACTGCTGCGAGCTCATCGAGCCATTGGCCAGCACGATGCCGGCGCGGCCGCGGCTGGAGAGGCGGGCCAGCATGTGCTGCAGCCAGGCGAAATTGGCGTTGCCCCTGGGCGGGATGCCGTGCACCCAGCGTGGGTCGTCGGTGAGCTTGTCGCCGTCCCAGTCGGAGATGTTGAACGGCGGATTGGCCAGGATGTAGTCGGCGCGCAGCGTCTTGTGCTGGTCGTTGGTGAAGCTGGAGCCGTAGGTCTGGCCCAGGTCGCCGTCGAGGCCATGCACCGCGAGGTTCATCAGGCACAGGCGGCGCGTCTGCGCCATCAGCTCCTGGCCGTAGATGGCGAGGTCGCCGGTCTTGCCCAGGGTCTTCTGGTGCGCGTCCTTGAACTTGGCCGACTGCACGAACATGCCGCCAGAGCCGCAGGCGGGGTCGTAGATCTTGCCCTTGAAGGGCGCGAGGATCTCCACCAGCAGATTCACCACGTTCTTGGGCGTGTAGAACTCACCGGCCTTGGCGCCCTCGTTCATCGCGAACTGGCCGAGGAAGTACTCGTACACCTCGCCGAACACGTCGCGGCTGCCGTGCTTGGCCGGATCGAACTTCAGCCGCGCGATCAGCCCCATCAGCTCGCCGAGCTTGCCCGGCTCCAGCGCCAGCCGCGAGAACTCGCGATACAGAACGCCGCGAAGCGACGGGTTCTCGGCCTCGATGTCGCCCATCGCCTTGTCGAGCAGTTGCGGCAGGTCGGGCGCCGTCGCCAGGGCCAACAGCGTGCTGAAGTGCGCGCCCTTCGGAATCCAGAACACGTTGTCCTGATCGTAGAAGGTCTTGTCGCCGACAAAGACATCCTCGCTGGCCTTCCGCGTGGCCTCGTCCTCGATGTAGTAGTCCGAGCCCGGCTCGGCGATGCGCTGGCGAATGACGTTCGACTGCGCATCGAACAGGTCCGACACGTACTTCAGGAACACCATCCCCAGCACCGGGTACTTGTACTCGGCCGCCGACACCGAGCCGCGCAGCTTGTTGGCGGTGTCCCAGAGTGTGCGTTTGAGTTCTTCGTTGGTCATCGGGTGACTCGTGTCGGCATTGGGGGGGGCTCAGGATTCGGGGGTTGGTCGCGCAGAGCCCGTGGCAGCATAGCCTTCGCGAGCCAGCGCCGCGTTCAAGGTGACGCGGCTGACGCTGAAATGCTTGGCGACCTCGGTTTTGGTGATATTCGGATCGGACAGCATCGCCGCCGCCTTTCGCGTGTCGGCCTTCGACATGACGGGCTTGCGGCCGCCCTTCCGACCACGGGCGCGGGCCGCGACAAGGCCGGCCATCGTCCGCTCGCGGATCAGGCTGTGCTCGAACTCGGCGAGCGCGCCAAAGAGGTGAAAGACCAGCCGACCACCGCTGCTGTGGGTGTCGATGGCTTCGGTGAGCGATCGGAAGCCGACGCCGCGCTGGTTAAGGTCGTGGACGATCTCGACCAGGTCCTTCAGCGACCGCGCGAGGCGGTCGAGCTTCCAGACCACCAGCGTGTCGCCCTTGCGCATCGAGCGCAGGCAGGCGGTCAGCTCAGGCCGCTCGCGGAACTTGCCGGTTGCCTTCTCTTGGAACAGCTCCTCGCAGCCGGCGCCACGGAGCGCGTCGAGCTGCAGCTCCGGGTTCTGGTCCTGCGTACTCACGCGGGCATAGCCGATGATCATCAAACGTACCTTGGCTGTACGTTGATTGTTTTACGACATTTCTTGCGGTCTGGCTAGCGGAAAGTGCAGCTTGGCCTAGCGGTCGTGGAGGCGTACAGGAAACGATCGTTTTGCAATCGTTCCAGTTCCGATGGCACGCGCCATCTACCGTCAGTCAAGATTGTAGAATTGGTCAGGACTTGAGGGGGCTACCGAATGCGCCACAGCCAACAGCTCCAGCCGTCGACGGTCCATCTCCAGCACAGCGCTTTCGCTAAGCTGGAAGGTAGTGCAATCCGGATCATTGCAACCGCAAGGCTTTATCTCGCCGCTTCGCTGCAAGTTGTCGAAGCAGCTCCGAAGGGACACGAGCCTCTCTACAATCTTGTCAAGGGCTGATCGAATCGCACCGATCTGTGCCCAAAGCGGCGCTTGCGCGGCCGCTTCCTACC